>Ga0306921_10002364_pt1 | contig 18936 bp, 19 predicted proteins | sample sta12Cox44000080_FD_203760 | JGI IMG/M metagenome (GOLD analysis project Ga0306921, IMG submission 203760) | Lab enrichment of tropical soil microbial communities from Luquillo Experimental Forest, Puerto Rico - statoxic.12C.oxic.44.000.080 (v2)... | ecosystem: Environmental > Terrestrial >... | reverse complement strand
TCTGGCTTTCAATGACGTGTTTCGCGGGCGTGGCCGCATTCGGCGCCATTCCCGGCATCGCGCTTGCGATCATGATGGCGGTGATCGAGTTCCTCTGGGACGGCTGGCGCCCGCATTCGGCCGTGCTGGGCCGAGTCGACCAGGTCAAGGGCTACCACGACATCACCCGCTATCCTGAGGCACGGCTGATCCCGGGTCTCGTGCTGTTCCGGTGGGATGCGCCGCTGTTCTTCGCCAACGCCGAGTTTTTTCACGAACGCGTCATGGACGCCGTCGCGAGCTCACCGACGGCGGTCCGCTGGCTCGTCGTCGCGGCGGAGCCGGTTACCAGCGTCGACGTCACCGCAGCCGATGCGGTCGCGCAGCTCGATGACTCACTGCACGCCGCCGGCGTCGAGTTGTGCTTCGCCGAGATGAAGGATCCGGTCAAGGACAAGCTGAAACGGTTCGGGCTCTTCACGCGCCTCGGTGAGCACACGTTCTTCGCAACCCTCGGCGAGGCGGTGGGCGCTTATCTCGCGCAGTACCCCGTCGATTGGGTCGACTGGGAGGATCGCAAGCCTCCTAGCTGAGCCAGGAGTCAAGGACCTTGTTGCTGGCGATCTGGCCTCCGGTCAGAGCCGCCACAGCATCGCCGCGAGCCCGACCGTCCCTATTGCCCTCCCATAGAGCTGGCGCATGAGGCCAAGGACGTCTGTCTGCTGAACCCGCTCGACGATCAGGCCGTCATCGACGCGGACGAAGTCAAAAAAGCTCGCCTCAAAGGAGCGCTTGGTGGCTGGCGCGCCGTAGAGCCGACCCGTCGCGGTCCCTCGAGCCGTACCGTGGGCAAGAGCGACGTCGCCTGTCGCAACGACGTCGTGCAGGTCAACGTGTAAGTTAGGGAGACCTTGCCACACCTGTCGGATTGAATGCTTCGCCTCGTCCCATCCGACGACGCCACGCGTAAAACCGACGCAATTCTCTCGATAGCGCTTAGAATCCACCAGCTTGCCCGCCGCCTCGAGATCCTGGCGATTCACTGCGTCGATGAAGGTTCGATAGACCTGGGCTATCTCGGCGGCCATGATGTCCCTCCCGCTTCTGAGGAGCGCGGCGTGCGGCTATTTGAGTGTGAAGGCAAAGAGTTTGTTGTTGCCGCTGCCCTCTACCGGCCCGGGCCTCGAGTAGCCCGAGCCCCAATAGACAGACCTGTTGACAATCGCCGGGCCCGAATTCACCGAACTACCGGCCGGCCGCGCCCAGAGGATCTGCCCGGTCGCCCCATCCAATGCGTAGAACTCGTTCCCGCGCTTCGCCATGGACGCGGCATAGACGATGCCGTTCGCCGCCGATACGGGGGCGAGGTCCCATACGCCCACCGTCTGGTCTCCCACCATCTCCGTCTGTGGATCCGCTGTCTGCCAGATGATCTTGCCGGTCTCCGGGTCGAGGGCGGCCCAAGAACCACCAGTGGCCACGGTGTTCGTCAAGGTGCCGTTCCGCGTCAGCCGGTACGGGATGTGGTGCTGGTTCGTAATCGACACGTAGATCCGGTGGCCGTCATAAGCCGTGCCCCACTCCATCCCACCCATGTCACCGCCAGGCCCGATGAGCGTATTCCAGATGAAATCTCCGGTCTTCGCGTCGAGGACGATGTAGACGCCGCTCTTTTCCCCAACGCCGACGACCGTGCGCTTGTGCCTGCCGTCGCCAATCTCGAAGACGTTCGGACCGGAACCACCGAGGTCCCATTTGTCGCCACCATGCAGGGGGTGGTCGGACGCCGGGGCGCACCAGGTGACCTCCGGCGGCTGAGACCCGCACGCTCTCTGCCAGGCGGCGTCTCCTACCACGCGGTACGACCAGACCGGGACGCCGGTCTGCAGGTCGAACGCGACGATTGAACTGAGATAAGAACCGGGCTGCTCGCACGATTCATTGAAGCCATTCGGATCGCTGGCGTGGCATGCCTTCACGGCCGCTGGTTCTGCGGCGGCGACCTTGAAGGTCCCGAAGACGAGCCCGTCCGAAAGGTCAACGGCCGGCGGCGCGAACATCACCGCGCCCCAGTAGCCTCCGGGAAGGCCATCGGGGTTAGGCAGCGAGTAGCTTCGCCAAAGTATGGCGCCTGTCTGCGCCTCGAGAGCAACCAGCGCGCCCGGGTAGGTCGACACCCCTGCTTGCGACGTGCCGACGTAAATCGTGTCGCCGGCGAGAACCGGCGACCCCGTGATGATCGCGCGCGGATCCGGATCCAACAGGGTGATCCAACGCAGGTGGCCCGTTTTTGCGTCGATCCCCATCATGTTCGGGGCACTCAGATCGCCGATGAGGACCGTGTGGCCGGCGAGCGACGGGCTCGTGCGCGTGAGGTCCCCGGGGATCCCAGTGTAATCCGACACCACATGCGACCAGATGACGTCGCCAGTGTCGGCGTTGAGCTTCCAGAGCGTGCCGCCAAAGTCGCCGAAATACACCGCGTCGTCCACGACGGCCGGCGTCGCCGAGACATCGCCCGTCGTCGTGGCCACCCATTTGACCGCGAGCTGACCCACGTTCTCGGGCCTGATGCTCCGCTCGAAGGGCTGACTGCGCGTGTCTGATGGATCGTGACCGATCATCCTCCAGTCGTGTCCATCGCCGTCCGCCAAGATCCGTGACACACCCGCGAGTACCGCGGTCAGAATGATGATCAGCACGGTCGTCGGCAGACGCGGCCAGGGCCTGGCGCTTCGTTCGGGGTGATGACTTCCAGCCATGATCCCTCCACCAGAATGCAGTCCGTCGGCGGGTTCGACTGAATCCGCAACAGGATAGCCTACGCTGACAGTCCGGCCCGCGCGGCGTTGTAGGCGTCGTCGTCATCACGGCAGAGTCGGGTTTGTAGCTATTCGTGTTTCAGAGCTTCCACAGGATCGAGCGTGGCGGCTCTGTAGGCCGGCCACGTCGAGAACGTCAGATTCAGCAGGAGTGCGGAACCGAGCGCTAAAGACGCCGTGAGCGCATCGAACACGAAAGGCACCTGCGCTTGATGTGCGACGATGCGCGTGCCGCTCCAACCGAGCGCGAGGCCCGCGGCTGATCCCACCGCCGCCAGGACGGCCGCCTCAAAGGCAAACTGAACGAAGATATTCATAGCTGTTGCGCCCAGGGCTCGGCGTGTGCCGACTTCAGTCGTACGATCGCGAACGGCGATCCACGCCATCGCAAGTACACCCAGACCCGACACCACGAGCCCGCTCCAGCCGACCCAGCTCACCAAGAATCCGAGCCGGCCTGAAGAGGCGACCTGCGTATCCACCAGCTCCTTCTGGCTCTGGACTTGAAAGTCATCGGGATGCGTCGCTGACGCGCGGTGTCTGACCCGAAGCACGCCGGCAATGTCAGCCGCTGATCGATCCATCTCGTTCCAGCTCCGAATCTCCAACGCGATGCCGTTGAAGTAGTCGATGTTCATCAGTCGGCGCATCGCTGTTGTCAGCGGCACGTAGACTTGCTGATCCTCGTTAGCGACATCCAAGCCCTGACCCCGCTCAGTCATGACGCCCAGCACGGTAAACGGTACGCGGTTGATGAATAATCGGCGGTCGATCGGCGATTTGGTGCCGTACAGATCCGACGCGACCGTGCGGCCGAGCAGCGCGACCCGCGCGGAACGGCGGACATCCGTGTCATCGAATGCCGTGCCCTGATCGATCGGCCAGGATTTGATCGCAAAGTACGCGGGCTCGCAGCCGACGACCGGTGAGACTTTGGAGAAGTCGCCCGCTTTGAGACGAAGTGCAATGGACACGATGGGCGACGAGCGCACGACGTCGGCGACTTCGCGGCGAACGGCCGTGTAATCGCCTTCCCTTAGTGTCGTGACAATGGCTCCCGTCCGCGCCCGGCCCCCGCGCGCTCGATCCGGCTGCGCCGTGACCATCACGACATTGGTCCCCATCCGACGGATTTGATCCAGCACTTGCTGCCGGCCGCCCGCCGCAAAGTCGACGGAGACGATCACGCCGGCGACGCCAAGGGACGCACATCCGACCACGAGTGATGAGCGCAGACGAAAGCGCCACAGCTGGCGCACCGATCTATGCAGTAAGGATGAATAGGTCGTGCGCACATTCACGATCGCAGGGCCGCAATGGGATCGACATTCGACGCTTTCCACGCGGGATGGAGACCGAAGACGACCCCGAGCGTGACTGACATCAGGGCCGCGCCGGCAATCGCCTTCCAAGCGAGCGTCGGCGGCAACTTCTGGACCATCGTCGCGACAGTCGTGCCACCAACGCCGCATCCAATGCCGAACACACCGCCCATCGTGGAGACGGTCGCCGCTTCGATGAGGAACTGCACGAGCACATCCCGTTTCGTGGCGCCGACCGATCGACGGACGCCGATCTCCTTCCGCCGCTCCGAGACAGCCATCAGCATGAGGCTCATGATGACCACGCCACCCACGAGAGTCGCGAGCACGCCGACGCCCGTCAGCACCTTCGAGAGTGTGGAGCCGACCTCCGTCACGCGCGCCATCGCGGCACGAGGATTCGTAATCGTGAAGTCGTCCTGCGCCGTGGCCGCGAGACGATGCCGCTCGCGCAGCAACGTCGTGATGGCGGTCACGGTCTGATCACCTTGCCCGGGATCCTTAAGCTGGGCGATGACCATCGTGAGAAAGTCGCGATTGAAGAGGCGTTTCGACGCCGTGCTCACCGGAATCAGCAGCAGGTTATCGAGGCTGCCGCCGCCAGGTCCGGCGCCACGTGACGCCAGAATGCCGACGATCTGAAACGGGACATCCGCGATTCGCACGGTGCGACCGATTGGGTTCTCGTCCGTGAAGAGCGTCGCCTTCACGTCAGCGCCGAGGACCGCCACGCGCGCGAGTGAGCGGACATCTTCATCCGAGATACCTCGGCCATCGGCGACGTCGTCATCTCGGAGGGCGGTCCAATTTGACGAAACGCCGAACACCGCCGGACTGGTGGTCTTGTCGCGATATTTCACGTCGATATCGAAGGCGTTTTGGACCTCGGCGACCCGACGGACGTTGGCGATGTCGGAGGCGATGGCTTTCGCATCCTCGAACTTCAACGACGGCTCGACCGTGGTCAGCGAGGGCATCCCACGCGTCCGTCCGGCGCCCGGACGCACAATGACCGTGTCGAACGTGCCGATCATCCGTTTGAAGCGGCGCATCGTCTCTTCTTTCGTGCTTTCGCCGAGGGACGCGAGCGCGGTCAAGGTGGCGACGCCAATCGTGACGCCGAGCATCATGAAGCACGCGCGCAGGCGGTGACGGGTGAGCGTGCGAATCGCCAACTGGCTGGCGCGGGAGAGACTCATGGCGCCCCTGCGGCGAGGAGGCGATCCGACACGAGCGTGCCATCGCGCAACGCCAGTTCCCTTTCGGCAAACGACGCGACGTGCTGGTCGTGGGTGACGAGCACGATCGTGCGGCCTTCCTGGTGCAAGTGCGTCAGGAGTCGCATGATGGACTCGCTGGCGGTCGAATCGAGGTTTCCGGTGGGCTCGTCAGCGAGGAGGAGCGGTGGATTATTGATCAGCGCGCGCGCGATCGCGACGCGCTGTTGCTCGCCGCCTGACAGTTCAGTCGCAAAGTGATTGGCACGCTCGCCAAGCCCAACACGTCCCAGCGCGAGTAACGCCTTCTGACGGTCGACGCGACTGCCGCTGTAGACCATGGGGATTTCGACGTTCTCGAGCGCGGTCGTCCGGGGCAGAAGATTGAAGGACTGGAAAACGAACCCAATCCGCCGATTGCGTACGGCGGAGCGCTGGCGGCCGGAGTACTGTGAAACGTCCTCGCCACCGAGCAGATAGGCACCGGTGGTCGGTGAGTCGAGGCAGCCGAGAATATTCAGAAGAGACGACTTGCCCGATCCTGACGCGCCTCGGATCGTGACGAACTCACCCATGCGAATCGCACATGACACCTGGCGCAAAGCCGTCACGGGCGTCCCGTCGCGGCGTTGATACACCTTCGACAGCGCGCGAAGCTCGATCACCGTGGCGTCTCCGGTGCAGCCGCGTTGGGCATCGGGCCCATGAGGACCCGATCCCCGACAACAAGGCCTTTCTTCACTTCCGCTGTACCACCCTCGCGGCCGCCGAGCGTGACCGATCGTCGTGCGAGCGCTCCCTGCTGCTCGACTACCACAAAGCGCGCATCGCCCTCGCGCTGAATCGCGGCGCTCGGGACGACGAGTGCCTGCCGTTCAGCGGTTCGTATCGAGACGTTCGCGGTCATGTCCGGCTTGAGGGCGTCGGCGGCCGAATTGATCTCAATCATGACTTCGTAGTTGACGACGCCGGAGACAATCGTGGCCTTGGGCGCAATCCGTTCCACACGCCCCTCGAACTCGCGGTCAGGGTACGTTTCGACCGCAAAAGTCACGCGATTGCCAGGTCTCACCGCACCGATGTCCGTCTCATCGACCATGGCAACCAGTTGGAGGGCGTGGTCGCCGATAATCGTGACGAATGTCGGCGACGCGAACGACGCCGCGACGGTCTCACCCTCTTGCGTCGACACGGAGGCGACCGTTCCGGAAATCGGTGCGCGAATCACCGCATATGACAACGTCGTTGCCACGACGTCAGCATCGCGCTCGGCCTTCGCGAGTTTCGCTCTCGCGCTGTCGACAGCCAGGGCGAGATCTTCGACCTGCTGACGCGGCACGAGTTGCCGTTCGCCAAGCTGTTGAGCCCGAGCAAATTGCACCTCGGCTTGACGCACCTCTTGCTCAGCCACCAGGGCTTGCGCGCGCGCCTGCGCCAGTTGCGCCTCGAGCGGGCGGGAATCGATTTCGGCGATGACGTCGCCCAGGCGGATGTGGGACCCGACCGTGACGTTCAACATCCGCACAATCCCTGAGACCTGCGAGCCGACTCGGACTTCGGCGCCCACGCGCAACCGGACCGTCCCTGTCGCAAGGACGGTCGCGGCCATCGTTCGCCATTCGGCGGCTGCGAATCGGGATGCCTCGGTCGGCGTGGCCCGGGCGGTCCACAGTCCGCGGCTCCAGTAAGCACCGCCGACAGCCATGGTCAGAGCCGCACACGCAAGGGCCGCGACACGTTTCATCGTTTTACTTCTTGTCGAAGACCATCACGATCGGCGCATTCGTGCCGCGTACTGACTCGACCGTCATCGTCTTGCCGTCCGCGGAGAGCGATCGCGTTTCGGTCCGAACGACCTTTGCACCGGCGACAGCACTGTCAGCCGTCCACGTCACCACGAGCGTGCGGTCGACCCACTTGGCGACGGTCTCGTTCTGATCGCCCATCGGGCCGGAGTTCGTCACCGGCGTTCCACGCAAATCGAAGTGCACCTCGCGCGTCGAGTCCTGACCTTGCATACGTGCGCGATCGGTGATCGTCACGCCCGCGGCCGTCTGCACGATCGTCACGGTGTCTTCCATCGACGCCATCATGCCGATGTTCTGGCTACGCCCCGGATTGAATGTCCACGTGCCGGAGAAATTCGGGTGCGTCTGAGCCTGTGCGGCAACAGAGACGGCGAGCGCGACACCGAATACCCCGACGACACCTGACGCCGATCGAAGCATGTCCACCTCCATTGCCTGTCAAGGAGATGGTCGCGCCCGTACTACGGTACGGAGTCAAGCGTTTTGTTTGTGACGGGATCGACTCAGTGCGACCGGGCCAGGCTCCTGCGCGTTGGCATGTGTTTGTCCGGGGCACACGGTAAGGCGCGACTGACGTTGATCGACCGCGGCTCGCAGCACGTCGCGGATTCGCTGGAGTACCGCGATCTGGGCCTCGACTTGTGATAGTCGTTCGGTGACGATTCGAAAGAGCGCGAGTTCGTCGCTTGCCGAACGACGAGACAACCGCTCTGGATTCTTGGGGGATCCATGGATGGGCAGAAGCGCAGCGATTTCTTTGAGTGTGAACCCGAGCTGCTGCGTCTGACGGATGAATCGCACCTGGGCGAGATCCGCGTCGCTATAAGAACGATACCCGGTTGAGGTCCGAGGCGGGCGCGGCAGCAGCCGACGACGCTCGTAAAAGAGGACCGTCTGGATATTGACGCCGGCCGCTGCGGCCAGTTCGCCGATTCGCATCAGCTACATCGTAGACCCCATACCGTGGTACGGGGTCAAAACACTACATGCTCACAGGACGGCAGGCGGACTGGGTCGAGCAATTACGCCACCACGCGAATCAGGAGCACGGTTTGATCATCGAGCTGCGACCCATGTGCCCGCACGGCGTCGAGGAGCGTGTGCTCAAGCCTGTCGAGAGGACTGGCGCCGTTAGACCGTCCGTCAAAATCACAAAGAGATCACCGACACAACAAGCGGCGCGCGCGGCGACAAATGAGCGGTCACCGAAGATCGCCAGCGGCACTTGCGGCGTGGACAGCTCCTCGACCACGGATGCCTCCGATCGGTAATGCAGAATCGGTAAATGGCCGGCCACGATAAACTGCAACTCGGGGGCTCCGTCGAATTGAATGCCCGCAAACGTCACGAACATCTCCGGTTTCCTGAGATCGAGCAGGACAGCGTTGAGCGTATTGAGAAGCTGATCGAGCGGCTGCGTGACGCGCAGTTGCGTTCGGGCGGCGCTCTTGACCATCCCCATCAGCAGGCCGGCGCCAACGCCGTGCCCTGAGACGTCGGCCACATATCCGATCCACTGCCCATCCGACTCTACGAGATCGATGAGGTCTCCGCCGACGTCCCCACTCGGAATCGAGACGCCCCGGAATTCGAACCGCCCGACTCGCCGGGCAATGGGCGGGACGAGGAGGCGATGGATGTCCCGAGCCAACGCAATCTCGGTTTGGGCGCGAAAGTAGCGCGTCCCCTCTCGCCGGGCGAAGTGCGACAGCACAATGAAGCTGGCCGTCAGGAACACGAGAATGAGATTGGCGTCCGTCTGCATGCGGCGGTGCAGCGCCTCACCGACGAGCGACGGCGTACGGGCCGGCAAGAAGTACTCGGAGCGGGTTAAGACCATCGCGTGAATCGCGATGACGCCGACTAACCATCTTGGCCATCGAAACGCCAGGACGTACGCGACAGTGAGGCCTCCGCTGATCATCATTCCGGCCACAAGCCGTGACGGCGGGTTCGAGCCGAGGTTGGACAAATCATCGAGCAACCCACCCGACATGAACATCAGAAAGATTCCGGCAAGAAATGTCACGTACGAGGCGGTCGGTATGCGGCGCCAGAACTCGCGTCGGCGGGACCAGATGGTCCACACGCTCAGCGCGCTCCTTTTTAAGACCGACACGTGACGATTCGCTCCGACCTTGATCAGTGATCAGCTAAGTATCCACGTCACGACTATCAGCACGGCAGCCAGACCTCGAGGCAGGACATGCGGCCAGTCGCGCGGGGTCAACAAGGGAACGGTGATGAGTGTGTAGATACAGGTCAAGAGGCACAAGAGTTCGATCGCGTTCGCGGCCTGCGGCTGCTTGTTGATGTACACCGCACCGACCACTGCTGTGAAGCCGGCAAAGTAGAGACCCTGGTTGGCCAACAGCAGGTTCAACGTCAGTCGCTTCTTCACGTACGGATCGGTCGGCCCGAAGATCCGTTGGAGGGGTCCGAGTGCCCCAATCGAGTAGCCGATGGCGTCGACGATCATGAGGACGGCTGCCGCAGCAAAAAGAGCTTGAGCCATGATCAACGGCGTCCCTCCTCGCGGCGAGCGAGGTCCTCCCGACGACTACTGCAAGTTGAGGGCTTCCAGCACACGATCGACCATCGCCTCCGCGGGCGTACCTGCGACGAATGCCGCCGCTGCATCACGCCATACCTCGAGGCCGCCGGCGCCAGACGACTGTGAGACGTACTCGTTCTGCTCTACTGCGGGCGGCGGAACAAGCCGCCGTAGACCGCCTTCGCGAGAACGTGTCCCTGCATCGCCTTCATGACGTTTGCACGCGTCTCGAAGGCGTCGGTCGTCGGTTGGATGTCGAGCTTGGTGTCCAGGGCATAGAGCTCGAACATGTAGTGATGCATCGGGCCGTTCGCACCCGCGCCAGGGCCGCGGTACATGGGACCGGTGGCGCTGATCTGAAAACTGCCGTCGCTGCGCTGCGATCCTTTTGGAACGCCTTCCGGAAGGCCGGTGGCAGTCGGCGGAATGTTCCATACGACCCAGTGCGCCTGATCATCCGTCGTCTTGTTGCGGGCGACGTCCATATCGCGCATGTTGAGCACGAAGCTCTGCGTGTTGGACGGCGCATTGGCCCAGTTGATGGCGGGTGAAGTGCCCTCACCAGGGGCTGCGCCCTGAGCCGCCTGGCTGAACCGGACCGGAATTTGTCCGCCGTCGGGAAATCCCACAATCGTCAACGTCATCGCGGGGCCGCCCGACGCGCCGCCCGGCTGCCCGGCGCGGCCCCGTTCTTGGGCAGCGATCTGGACACTGATCGAAAGCACGAGGGCCGAGAGAACGGACCATGGCAGTAGTCGCATGCGGTTCCTCCCAGGAAGGCCTATCATCGCACGGTCGTCGGCGGCAGCAGAACGCGCACCGCATCCCGAAGCGGTGCGCAGAGATGGCCGAGGAACGGCTGGCTACCGAGCAGTTTGGGCGAGCACGGCCCGTGGCACGATGACGCTCTCAACCCTGACGAACCTGCCGCCCAGGTAGGTCAAGGGGACGAGCGACAGAAGGAAGGTCAGGTGATACCAGGGGGGAAACTTGTCCCACAGCATGATGTGCACCGGGATGAACCCGACAAGCAGGAGCGCACCTGGCATCAGTCTCGCGAGCATCGACCGCGGGGCGATCATGGCTGTGACAAGCCCCGCCGCAAGAGTCGCGAGAGCACCTATTAAAAGGCGGGCGATCAGCATCGGCAAGGTAAACGTCATGGTGTCCGCGACGCTTGCGTACGCGGGCCACGACCGCCGCACGATCGCACCCACGACGGTCACCACGGTGATCCACATCGCCAGCCCCGCGACGACGCCGAAAGATTTCTTCGCCATGTCCGTTCCTCTCGAACGCTCGGAGACACATAGGCCCGGATTGAACGCGATATCACGGCCCGGCCCGATCGTCGGGATCGAAGTCTATGGAAGGTCGTCGCAGCGGGTCTTGGAAAAATCGGCCACGTACTTGGACGCTAAGAGGCTTGGTGTCGCACCGGCAAATCGAGTCAGATTCAGTGTCAAGTGGGCTTGATCGAAATAGCCCGTCTCGGACGCCAGAGCTGCCGCTGACCGGCTGGGCGAGTCGTCCATCTGTTTGAGTGATTCCTGAAATCTGACCACGCTCGCAAAGCGTTTCGGACCGTAGCCAACCCACAGTCGCATCAGCCGGTTCAGGTGACGAGAGCTGACGCCGCAACGGGCAGCGATTTCCGCAACCCGCACACAGCCGTGTTCCCGCTCAATTTCGTGGACTGTGGCGGCGACGACGCCATGGACGCTGGCGTCCTTGAGGCGGCCGATGAGAAACCGCCTCAGCACGTCAATGCACGCCGCGGGTGTGCGGAGCGCTGATTCGCCTAAGACCATTTCGTGAAATGCCGCCACATTGCTCAAACGGACACGGCGACCCACGATCGCGTTGCCCGCAATCCCACTCAGCAGAAATGCGACACCTGGCCGCAATCGCACGCCGATCATGAGAGCAGGACACGGGAATCGCAGCTCGTCGGGCCGGACCAGCGGACCGCGCAAGCACCATCGGGGCGTCTCGCCGTTCTGCAATTGAATGGAAATGGCTGTGCTGCTATCCGGCACGACTCGAATCGTCGCGTCTCGGTCCGCCGTGACGACCCAGAAGCATCCTACGAAGGGTCGCAAGACGTCCGGCGCCTCGTGGAATTGAATGTCCGCGCCGTGGACCAAAGTACTCGTGATGCTCATGCGTCGGACCAAGCGGGAAGGTTTCCGCTTCGGATAGAGGATAGCAGAACTCGAGCGCCATTCGTCGAGTCCTTGCGACATCCTCGCCACATCGTCACAACACTCATTCCGTCCAACTCACATAGAGGGAGGTCGTTATGAGCAACGCAATTGGGAGAGTGTCGTCGATTCTACTGGGCGTGGCGGCCATCACGTTCGTCGGCGTGCCGACTATTCACGCAGAGGAGCAGGTTATCGCAACGGTGCCATTCGAGTTCATCGTCGCGAACCAGGAGATGCCATCAGGCGTTTACGTTGTGAGCCGAACGTCGGGTCATCCGGAAGTGCTGTCGATCGCAAGTACGGCTCGGGACCATTTCACGTTCGTGCTGACCATCCCGTCAACCGGCGATGCAGACCAACAGCCTGAACTCGTGTTCAAACGGGTGGGAGAGACGTACTATCTTTCCCGAATTATTTTTCCTTCCCGAGAAGGCCACGATCTGCTGCTGCCCGCTCCGATCGCCGAGCGGGAAGCGAACCTCATCGTTCGGATTCCTTTAAACATTCGACGCGGCTGATTCGACCTGTTGGATGATCCTGGCGCTGCTTCCCGGCGGGCATTCGCTCGCCGGGAGGGCCGGTTTGAACAACCTCTCGATGACATCCTCGCAGGCACCAGGCGGGAGCCGCTCGGGTCAGCGAGCATCAACAAACTTGTAACCGATACCCCACGCCGTCAGAATGAGCTCGGGGTCTTGCGGGTCGACTTCGACCTTCCGTCGCAGCCGGCTGATCACCGTGTCGACAGTCCGCTCGGTGACGTACGTATCGCCACCCCACACTCTCGCAAGAAGTGCCTCGCGGCGGAACACAATGCCGGGGTGCGAGATCAGCAACTCGAGAAGATCGAATTCTTGCTTCGTCAATTCGACGTTCTGTGTTCGGACTGTCGCTGATCGCTTATCCAAATCGATTGCGATGTTCTGCCTCGCGATCTGTCGCGTGAATTCCGTGGCCTCGTGGTGAGGTCGGCGATGGCGTCGCACCAGCGCAGCGGCACGCGCGACGAGCTCGCGTGTGCCAAACGGCTTGGTCAGACAATCGTCGGCACCACCTTCCAATCCGAGGACCTTATCCGACTCGGAGTCCTTCGCTGTCAGCATCAGCATTGGCGCGTCGACGTTTGCGCCTTCCTCGCGCAGGAGACGGCACAGCGTCATCCCGTCGATGCCGGGCAGCATGACATCGAGCACGATGAGGTCGAAGCTGGTCAAGCGCCCGAGTTCGAGCGCGCGGTTGCCGTCCACGATCTCGGTCACATCGAAACCTGCTAGCTCGAGATGCAGTCGCACGAGCCCGCGAACGGCCGGCTCGTCCTCGACGAGGAGTGCGCGCCCTCGCGGGCGTGCCGAGGACGGCTTGTTCTCCACATTGGTCAATGTGTCCGTCCTCGGGGACAAACGAACTTCTTCGAGCGCCGCGATACCAAAGTGACTTAATCGTCCCGCCATATTTCCCCATCATTCGTCGCGTTCCATCCGACAATTCGGATCATTGCCGGCGGCAGCAAAACATAAGCCAGCGTGTCGGAACGTCAGCCCTCGAGCGCTGCCAGGTTGAGCTGGCATAACCGAGCGTGAGCGGGCGACGAGGTCAATTTCGACAATCCGTCCGCTGCTCGTTATCTCTATGACAGTTGCCAGGAGGGAATGTGACCGCCCGAGCACGAGTAGGTGGTCCGACTCGAGGAAGCCGGTATCCGGAGCGTGTCAAGTCTTTGTCAAAACCGAACGCGAAGGCCGCCACCAAGGGCCAACCCTCCGACCGTGAGGTCCTGCGTCACCTCACGACCGGTGCCCGCTGTTTGAAGCACATTTGTGATCGTGGCCGTCCCGCGGCTGTATCGCATCATGGCGCCGACGCCGAAATGCCGGGAAATGTACAGGCTGCCGTCGGTGCCCACGTTGAAGCCCCATGCCGTATCGGCTGCCTGGCCATGACTGACGCCTGTCACGCCAATCGTGTGGGACGTCGCATTCGTGCTTTCCGTGTACTGCACGTCGGTGACCACCTCCTGGTGCACCCTGATCATCGACGGTCCGGCGAACAGCCGAATGCGGCCCCGCTTGAGGTTGATGAAGTACGCCGCCTCGAAGTGGACAGCGGTTTCTGTGTGCGGCAGTGAGTCGGTGGTGACGGTCGTCGCTGTGCCGAAGAGATTGTATCGAAGGACATCCGGCACGGAGAAGGCGACGGACGCCTGGGCTGACGCCGACCGCCGCGAAACGGCGATGCCGACGCCTGCATGCGGCGTCAACGCCACGCCGCCACCGATGTCAAACGACGGTCGAGTCGCAATATCGTAGGCGACCGACCCTGTGAACATCTCAAAGCGAAATGGGTAGGCCACGTTCTGTTGGAAACTGTTCGTGGTCCCGACAACCCCGACCAGATTGCCGCTGACCCATCCATGTTCGGCCTGTGCCCACGCGCCAACGGGCACCAGCCAGATCGTGACGCAAACCATCGCGAGACGTGCGTGTCTCTTCACCATATAGAAGCTCATCGTCTTCGTCTGAATACTCCGAGGCTGGCCTGGCCGGACGTGGCGACCGGGGTGAACGAGAATTGATGATCCGCTTGCGCACACGCGGTTGTGCGCATGTCACGCTGGTTCAGCCCACTGGGCGCGTCAATGAACACGAACGATCCTGCGAGCGTGCCGGAAATGCTCGAATCGGCGATCGTTCCGGTCCCCCTCCCGAACAGGTCGAGATATCGCGTGGAGCTCAGTTGGTCCAGGAGCACGTTCGTGCCGAAATAAAAACCGTAGTAGTAGTAATAACCGCCGTATACGTCGAACGTGAGCGTCGTGTCCGCGACCCTCCCCGAAAACTTCACCTCAGTGGGCGACTTTCCTCCGTTCAATCCAGGGCCGTTCAGGGTGACGTCCAGTCGCGCGCCGTCCTGCACGAGCGTGGCCGTGTACGTGCGGCTCTTCGCATCGTCTGGCAATTGCGTACACGACTTTGAAGCTGTGAAGGTCGCGCGGTAGGTGCCCGAGGCAATGACCCCCGGTAACCTGTTGGGCGTCAGGGTGAAATCGAGCACTTGATCCTGCGCCATCGAGACCTGCTGCGTCATCGCGACATATCCGTCCTTGCGAACCTGCACGTTGACGGTGCCGGAGAGGCCGTAGAATCTGTACGCTCCCCCGGAGTCGGTCGTTCTCGACAAACCGGCGGATGGCCCGTCGAGAATCGCCACCGTCGCCCCGCTCACGATGAAGCCCGGCTCCCGTACCGTGCCCTGGAGAATATGGGTGCCTGCAGGGAGAACCAGGACGCGCGCAGTATCGGAGAACTGCCCGAATCGCGCGGTCAAGGTCGTCTCCCCGGCGGTCTTGCTCATGAAGAGCCCTGGCTGCGACCCGAAGTCACCGATGGAGCGGTCGGCGATCTGCCATGACGTGCCCTTCGTGACGTCTTCTGACGTGCCATCGGCATGGCCGCCTGTTGCCGTGAACTGGTGGGCTTCGCCAATCGCCGTGAAGGTCGCATTGCCGGCGACTTTCACGTTCACGACGGTTTTTGGAGAAAGGCCCGTCGGTGCCATCGGCGAGCTTCTCCCGCACGTCGTTGTTGCGATCAGAACGACGGCGATCAGAACGACGAGCGGAAGGCGTTTCATCATGGAATTCCCCGCGCGTCTGACCGGCGAGCCGCAGCGTTCAGTGCTGCCGGCGCGATAATCAGGTTGTAGAGATCAATGCGGTCCTTCGGATCCGGCAGTCCGGCCTGGTTTTGAACCGCGCGTTCCGTTGCCCCTCCCACATAGCCGAGCGCCGCGAGCCGCGCGCGCGCCTCGGAATCGACGCGCGAACCAGATCCGCCGGGCTGGCCCGACCTCGGTACTTCCGGCGGCTCTGAACCACGCACATCCGCGAGAGCGCGGGCGCGCGCCGCCATCCGGTCGCCCAGTGCCGACCGCTCCGGGTAGAGGTTGCGGAGCTCGTGCGGGTCCGCAACCAGGTCGTAGAGCTCGGGACGCGGTGCGACGATGACTTTGAATCGCCCCGCCCGCGTGGCATGCAGGTCGCTCCAGCCGAAATGGTCGCGGGGGTACAACGACTCCGAATATGTTTCGAGGTCCAGACCGCGTTCGGCTCCCGTCATCAGGCCCGCGAGGCTTCGACCCTGCGTCTCACGCGGCACGCCGATGCCCAGCAGGTCCAGCACGGTCGGCATCATGTCGATGCTGCGCGTCGGCTCATCCACCTGGCGACCACGCAGACCGGTGAAGGGCGCGCGGATGATGAACGGCACCCGCAGGACCCCCTCGTACACGAACAGTCCGTGGGTCCGCTCGCCGTGTTCGCCCAGGCTCTCGCCGTGATCGCCGATGACGACAACGATCGTGCGATCCAATAGGTGGCGGCTGTCCAGGAACCCCAGCACGCGGCCGAGCTGTTCGTCGACGAACGCAATCTCGCCGAGGTAGGGATCCAGCGCGTACAACGTCCGATAAGGCTCGGGCGGCTCGTACGGGGCGTGGGCGTCGTAGAAGTGCAACCAGGCGAAGAAGCGGCTGCCCTCATGCGCCTGCAACCAGTCGAGCGCCCGATCGGCGACTTCGTTGGCGGGGCGCCGCAGGACGCGCCTCGCGCGAGGACCAGCCTTATCCGCGGATTCATCGAGATAGTCCACGTACTCGTCGAACCCTCGGTTCAGACCGAATTGCGACGCGACGACGAAGGAGCTTGTAATCGCGGCCGTCTGAAACCCCTGCGCCTTGAGGATCGCCGCGAGCGTGACCTCGCTCGATCGGAGGGCCATCCCGTTTTCGCGCACGCCGTGTTGTGGGGGCAGACGGCCTGTAAACAGGCTGCAGTGTGCGGGCAACGTCAGCGGCGCCGCCGACGCCGTCTGGTCGAACCGGACGCCTTCGCGAGCGAGGCGATCGAGGAACGGCGTTTCAATGCCCGAAAACCCGTAGGCTGCCAGCCGATCGGCCCGAGTCGTGTCGAGCGTGACGAGCAGGACGTTGAGATTGGCGCGATCGACGCCCGGCGGCAGGCGGCCCAGCACAAAGCCCGTTGGCGTCCGCCACCGTGCCCCAGCCACTACCCACAGCCCGACGCCGATGGTCACCAACAGGGCGCCCGTCCCGATGAGAGGCGTGGGCGCCAAGCGTCGGCGCGACGTCCGTCGTGCCATGCGCACTCCTTGAGAAGGTCGCGAGGTCGCGCAAACGAGCGCCGCTCGCGCACTCTGTAGAGACAACCCCGCACGACGGTTTCTCAGCCGTTTTCAGATTTTTTTCTCGATCGGACAAAAAGGGGCTATTTCCGACCTTCCGCGGTCGTTGGATCGATTTTCGTTCGACCTTCGGAACCTCTCCTTTAAGATCGCCTGCGTGGAGGTGTTGTATGGCGAAGTACCTGATCTCGGCGTCGTACACGGCCGAGGGCGCGAAAGGACTGATGAAGGACGGTGGAACAAAGCGACGACAGGCGGCCGATCAAGCCATCAAGAGCGCCGGCGCCAAACTCGATGCCTTCTATTTCGCGTTCGGCGAAAACGACGCCGTAGTGATCATCGATGCGCCCGACCATGCGACTGTGGCCGCGGCATCCGTGGCCATCAACGCGAGCGGGGCTGTTCACTCACGAACGACTGTGCTGTTAACACCGGAGGAAATCGATCAGGCCGTGAAGAAAACCGTGTCGTATCGTGCGCCGGGCCAATCGTAAAGCGCTGACGCTCCCGTCAGACGACGGTGTGGAGCCGACAATAGATGCGTCCACACCGCCGTAGCGGGGCGCGGAGGGTTTCACACATCCCACCGGAGCGTTCGCCTCCGCGTCAACGTGACGGTGATTGACCAAGACTGAACGGCTTTTCCGAGACCCCGTCGTCCAGCGTCGCCCGCAGGACGACGCGCTCTGTTTGCGTCGGGAGATCGAACACAAAGTCGCGGAGCGGCGACGATGAGCCGCCCGCCACCGTTTCATTGGGACCGTCGATGGGGGCGGTCGGAAGACCATCGACGAGGACTCGAACACCGTCCGATCCAAAGTGCTGCATGTAGTTCTGCAGGTTGTTCATACGGATCGCGAAGATTAACCGGACCGTGTTGACGAACCGGCGCGAAGTGACGCTCGCGAGGGTATAAGAGACCGATTGATTTGAGACGAGCGGTTGATCACCATGCGCAATTCTGGTCATCACGGCGCGCGCCAACGGTGCGCCGGCAGCGTCATCGGGTACGACTCTCCGATCAGTCGTTGAAAGATCCAGTTGAAGCGTGCCCGGAGGATCTCCTTGCGACTCTACTCGCAAAGCAACTTTCCCCGCAGGAGCCGGGACCTCGAAGCTGACGATCCCGTCCTTCACGGCGTGCGCAGAAACCACTTCGTCCAGGTTGCTGGTCGGCGCGAGCGTCTGATCTCCCACCAGAAACCGATACGATCTGTCCCAGAAGTTCGCGTCGTAACGTCCTTCGTTCGTGACACGAATGCGGAGTCGGACGAGACTCACATTTCCACGGGGCGTTACGCCTCCCGAAATCAGCGTATGAATCACGCTCCCGTCGGCAAACTCGGATATCCGCGGAATCTCGATCCCGTAGCTGCCTGACGTGCCAGTCCTCGGTCCGCTGTCGAGAGTTTCACTCGTTGCAGATCTCGTCGCCGTTCCGGCTGCGGTTTCGATGCGATTCTCTCGAAATCTGGTGACGATCATTGCCATGATCGCCAGCGCGACCACGACGACTGCCCCGATCAGGAGTTTTCCGATGATTGGACTCGCAGGCTGAACTGTCGATGCACCTCGCGCCTGCATCACCTGCCGAGGAGCCCCACTGAGTCCGAGCCTCCTCGCAAGCACTGAGGCGAGACGGTCGACGTCTTCGTCCCACGTTTCATCGCGGATCGTGACGGCTTGACGATGGGCGAGGCTGCGAATGGATGGCGGGAGCTCGTCGGCCGCCGGCATGCGTGCGTTTTCGACGAGCACGGGAACCACAAGTACCTCGGGCCGTTTCAACGCACCGGCGATTTCGAGGGTCACGAAGTCATCGGCGAGGT
>Ga0306921_10002362_pt1 | contig 18940 bp, 15 predicted proteins | sample sta12Cox44000080_FD_203760 | JGI IMG/M metagenome (GOLD analysis project Ga0306921, IMG submission 203760) | Lab enrichment of tropical soil microbial communities from Luquillo Experimental Forest, Puerto Rico - statoxic.12C.oxic.44.000.080 (v2)... | ecosystem: Environmental > Terrestrial >... | reverse complement strand
CACGTCGGGGGGCACCGTGACTACCGTCGAGGATACCGGGCTGCTCTGGCAGGGCGACGCGACGGTGCAATTTCCCGCCGTTGTGACCCCGCCCTGGCCCGGCGGTATGAACAACCCCTGCGAGTTGACATATCCGTAATAGCTGCCCTGAGTTCCCTTATCCTGGACATTCGAATTGAGGGAGGCATAACAATTGCTGCAGTAACTGGCTATGGCACCCGACGGGTCGTACAGGGTGTGGATATCCGCGCCGCCCGCGGTCACGTCCAGATACCAAGCGTTGATATTGCCGCTGGGATCGGTGGTCACCCACGCCGTTGCGCTTGCACCGGTTGGGGTTGGGTATGCACCGCAGGTCGCAGTGAGCGTGTTCACGCCATCGTTCAATGTCAGATTGAGGAGGTTCACGCTGGGGTTCGCGCTACAAACGTTGATCGGCGTGTTCGAGCAGCTGCCAGCGGTAGCGCACAGTGGAGCAGACATCGCCAGCGCCGCAGTGACTGAGTTTTGCTTCCCGTACGGGTTGTTCGGGCCCGGCGTCGAGCAATCGGTGTTGGGACTGCTCGCGCACTCGAACAGATTGAAAGCTTTTCCCGAATACGAATAGGTGGTGGGATTCCCGACGATCGCATTGAAAGAGTCGTTCCCGCCGGCGGGAGTGGTATACGCGATCGGGTAGCCCCCCCCACCCTGGCCGTCATAAAAGGAATATTGGCCGGGCGTGCCGGTGAACCCGGACTGGGTGCCGGCCCAGATATTGATTTCGTCGTTGCCACTCAAAGACAACCCGCACCTGGCACCCGCGGCGGCCGTGTTGGAAAACAGCAGCCCGTAAATGTCAGGAAAAGCCGGGTTCATCGCGGGTTGCACGAGATCGTCGTAAATGAAAAGCCCCAGGGGGGAAGTCAAAACCTGGCCTGGCGGAGCTCCTGTCGGAACCAGACAGTAGGTATTGTTGGCATCGCCCGAGCTCGTCGACGACATGGTCAGCGTGCCGCTCGTTGCCTGAAACTGACCGTTATTCAAATCGGTGGCCTGCAGAGTTCCGAAACCGCTGTTTCCGCCTATGTTAAAGCCGAAGCTGATAAGCGGATCCTTGCCACCGGCCGGTTTGAGAGTCGGTGCCTGTCCGACTGGCGTGCCCGCCGGCGCCGCAAACGCCACTCTTGGCAGCGTTATGGCGGCGGCCAGTACCAGGCTCGCCAAGATCAGGCTGCTTTGACCGAGTTTGTTGGTGCTCAGGCGCATGACGCCCGCGAAATAGCCCCGAGTGTTCGCCGGCGAGGGCGAGTTGCGAATCGTCACGGTGATATCCCCTATTTCGTTTGGGCATCCCTCGTGCCGCACTGCGGGCTAACGGAGGGACGCCACGGTATCTCAAGTGTGCGTTCTGGCCGCCAGTTCCTGTATTTATGGCCCCGGGAAACTAGCGGCGTGATATGAACGACAACTTAGCACAGTGGATGGATACGGGCTGCTAACTTTTTGAGAAATCCGGCTCGAGCTAGCAAGTGTTTCATAGCAACTCCGATGTTGATGAGTTTCAATACCTTGTGTGCGGCAACGGACACGCCCGCCTGCCGACGGGGCGCTACGGTGCCAGCTGACAGGCGCGGCGTCCTGAAGACTGTCTAAAGGCGCTTGAAGATCGTTGAAGAACGGCTTGAAGGTGTATGCAGCTTCGAACGCTGAAGCGCGATAATGTCGCGCGCAGCGCCGCGACCTGCGGATCGGGTCGCTGTCGCTGCACTTCTCAATTACCTGTGACGTCAGGGACTTAGCGAGCACCGCTCGTGAACCTCATAGGCAAAACGGCTTTTCCAGTCGGGCAGTGGAGGTCGATTCGGCTCTGAGATCTCGCGTGACGGCACCACGGTAAAAATCGAGCCGCACACCATGCGGGTCCTCGTCTGCCTCGCCGAGCGTGCCGGCGAGGTCGCCTGGCGGGAGCACGCACCAGCTCATGCCGGCAAGCCAGGCGCTTGCGCGCCGGGTACTGGCAGCCGGCGCGCACGTGAGCGCACCGCGGCTTATGTCACCTGCGGGCCGCAGCGTCCCGCCTCGACGCGAGGCGTTGCTGCAGCGCACCGCCGATCATGTCACCTGCTGGCCGCAGCGTCCCGCCTCGACGCGAGGCGTTGCTGTTGGCGGTGGAGGTCGAGCAGATAACCGCGCACCAGCGCCCGATCGGCCGCGAGGCCATACGGATCCTTGTTCACGATGGGGGTGCTTTCGTTGAGCAGCTTCTCGGCCTGCGCGTAATCGCCGAGACCGGTGAGCGCTGCGCCCTCGACGCAGGCGGCAAGCGCAGCCGCAAAGTAAGTCGGCGAAAAAGCGTCGGTATAGATTTCCCGTGCTGCTCGCGCGTCCCGCTCAGCCCCGGCAAACTTGCCCGTGGCGACCTCGAGCATCGCGAGCTGCAACAGGCTCGAGGCGATGTCCGGATGTTTGGTGTCGAACAGTCGTCGCCGCATCGCGAGCGCGGCCTGCACCGCGCGGTCAGCGGCGGCGTAGTCGCCACCCAGCATCTCCCAGTAGCCGACGAGATTCATGGTCCGCGCAACCTCGGCGTTATCCCCGGGGAAGAGGCGCTGGTACATGTGCAGCGACTCGAGCAGAGTGGCCATGCCCTCGCGCGTGTGACCTTCTTCGTACTGCGCGAACGCGATCTTGCCGAGGGTAAACGCCACGTCCGGGTGATTCTCGCCGAGTAGCTCGCGTAGCATCGTGTAGGCTTCCCGGTAGGTCGCCTCCGCGCGCTCCATTTCGCTCTTGCGCCAGTAGATCAGCGCGAGGTTGTTGAGTCCCATGGCGATGTTGGCGTGTTTTTCCCCGTACAAGCGCCGATACATTGCGAGCGATTCGACCATCAGCTTTTCCGCCTCTTCGGGCTGGTCATTATCTATCTGCAGAACGGCCAGATCGTTGATGGCTTCAGCGAGTGCCGGATGCGGCGCGCCGCCGCGAAGCCCGCGCTGTACCGCGACGGCTTCTACCATGAGCGGGATCGCCGCCTTGAGATCGCCATTCTGGTCGAGGACCTTTGCCAGCTCCTTGAGCGTGCGCGCCGTGTCGTCGTTCGCCTCACCGTAAAGCGCGCGCCGCTCCGTGAGCGCTTCGCTCAAGCTCGCTTGCGCGTCCGTGCCACGGCCTTCCTGGGCAAGGACTATGCCGAGGCCGTAGTGCGCTTGCGCCTGAGCTTCCTGCCTGCGCCGGCCTTCAGGCTCGCTGGCGAGCAGTCGCAGCACTTCACGATAGTCCTTCTCTGCGGCCGCAAAGTCCCCCTGCCAAATCAGCAGCTCGCCCCGGTGGTTGAGCGTCTCGGACAGTTCCCCCGGCTCCGCGCGTGCCCGCCCCTCGCGCGCGGCGAGCGCGGTATCGAGCAGCGGCCGCGCCTGGCTGTAGAGTCCGAGCCCCATGTAGACGGTGCCGAGGGTGTCCTGCAGGGTGGCCCGGATCTGCGGCTGATCCTTCAGCTGCGTCTGCACGCGCGCCGCGCCCTTGTCCAGGACCTCGCGTGCAGTGAGGGTGTTGCCGCGCGCCTCGCTCGGGTCGGAGACCTTGAACAAATCGACGAGAAAAGCCGTGGTCTGCCGTGCGGTCTCCGCTTCGCGCTTGGCGATGACGGTCTGCCGCTGGGCCTGCGCGCGGGCGATGAGAGCAGCGGCGGCCAGGCCGCTGGTGATCACCATGCCCGTGATAGCTCCAGAGGTGATCAAGAACAATTGACGCTGCCGGCGACGCTGCTCGCGCTGGCGCAGGCCGTCGAAGCCCACGCCCAATAAGCCGGCGATCAGCTTCAGTTTGGCGTTGTTGCGCCCGTCTTTGCCCGGCCGGGCGTCTGCAGCGATCGGCTCGGTCCGCTCGGTGCTCAGATTGCCGTCGGGGCCGAGCTTGTAGCGCAACGCCGGCGGGAAGCACTCCTCTTCGGCATGCGCCGGGTCCTCCGACGCGTAGGGCTCCCCACCGACGATCAGGGCGAAAATACGGTCCTCGCGGCCGAGCCGTTTGAAGGCGAGGATCTCCTCGTTCACCCACTTCGAGCGGGCGGAGCTCGGCGAGCAGATGACGACCTGACAGGCCGACTGCCTCAGAGCTTCATTGAGGAGGGCGCCAAGATCGGTGGCGCTCGCGAGCTCTTCGCGGTCCCTTAAAATCGGCGACAGGCGATTCGGCAGGGGCCCGCGCGCGGTAACCGTACCGATGATCTGCTTGGGAGGCCGGTAGGACTCCAGCGACTTGTGCAGCCACGCCCCCCACTTTGCATCGCGGTGGCTGTAGCTCAAGAACGCCCGGTACTTGGGGGAATCCAAGGCAGTGTCCCAGGGTGGAAAAGTGCCCTTCTGGCCGCGCTCTGAGTGGTCGCGGTCCAAGGGTTTTCGATGCTCCGAGTCTATCGCAGTCGACCGCAAATAGCGCGAGACTTACGGCATCCATGAATACCGCCGTTGTCCCACCGCGCCCGCAGGCGGCACAATGCCTGCCGCAACCACCACCTCAGCTCCCATCGGCGGCCCAAGTTTTGTCGAATAACAGCAAGAACGGCGCCGTCTCGCCATTCGTCGTTGGGGTCTCCGGGCACCGTGATCTGCGGCCGGACACGCTGCCGCACCTGCGTGCAGCTGTCACGGCGATCCTGAGGCAGCTCGCCGAGCATCTTCCAGACTCCGAGCTGTGGATCGTGGCCGGTATGGCCACGGGTGCCGACCTGCTCGTCGCGCAGACCGCGCTCGACCTCGGTTTCGGCGTCGATGCGGTGCTGCCCATGCCGCTCGAACATTATGCGGCGGACTTCGACGCCGACTCCTTCGACGTGCTGAAGAGACTCCTCGCGCACCCCAAAGTCCGTTGCCGCGAGCTGCCGCTCAATGCGGACTCCGGGGAGGCGGGCACGGTGATACCGGACCGGGACGTCCATTACGCACTGCTCACCCGGCATCTCGTCCGCGGGTGCAGTCTACTGATCGCGCTATGGGACGGAGAGCCATCGCCGCTGCCAGGTGGCACCGCGGACACCGTTCTGCGCTATCTCGGTGTGCGTACGGAACGCAACAAGGATCACGAGCGGCTCGAGTTCTCCGAGGCGGAGGCCAACGCAGATCTGCCGAGCCGACTGGTGTATTGGATCCCCACGGCGCGGGCTAAAAACGGTGCGGAGGCCGAGGGCGCTGTCGGGGTTAACGGGAGAGCGCCCTGCTTCATCGCAGGCCTTGGTGATAACGCGCTGCAGCGCCTCCCCGCGATGCCCCGTCGGCTCGAGGTCCACCTGCGCTCACTCAACGTCTATAACCGTGAATACGAGCGCTTTACCAAAGGCTGGCCCACTCCCCCTCCCCCGGATTCTCTTTTCAACAGCCTTCCCCCGGCGCTGCAGCTGAACCCGCACGATGTTCCGGTGCTGGAGCGCATCGATGTCCAGTACGGCAAGGCCGATGCGCTCGCGCTGCACTTTCAGAAGCGCTCCGACCGCCTATTCGAGTTCCTCAATCTCGTAGCCTTTGCGATGGGCCTCGCCTATCTCACGTACGAGAAGTTCTTGAGCACGCGGCTGCTGCTGTTCGTCTACCTGGTGATCCTCACCTGGAGTGCCACGGTGTACTACGTGCTGCACGAGCGGCGCTGGTTCGCCAAGCATCTGATGTGCCGTGCGCTGGCGGAAACCCTTCGGGTCAAGTTCTACCTGCGCGTGGCACACTGCGACCAGCTGGTGGACGCCGAGGAGGTTGTGGCGCTTTCGGGCATCAACCGCTTCCATGGCTTTGGCTGGATCGGCCACGTGCTGACCGGCGTCGAAGCGCCTGGGCTAGTAGCCGAATCCGAAGGTGGCGCCTGGTGCGATGTCGTCGATCGCGCCTGGATCGAGAATCAGCGCCAGTACTTCGTGCGGAAAGTGGCTAAACTGCACCGCAGCGGCATACGCACCAGGTGGCTGAAGCGCACCTTGTTTGGCGTGATCATCGCCGTCGTGCTGACTCTGTTGTTACTGGGGGAGAAGGCCAGCGAGTACGTCGTCATCGGCACATCGATCGAAAACGTGCTCACATTTCTCCTCGGGCTCATGGCCGTAACCCTCGCATCCTGGGAGCTGCACCAGAACAAAATGGCCAGCCGCGAGCTGCTGTGGCAGTACCGCAATCAGCTGAAGCACTTCTCGCGTGCCCGGGCGCAGCTGGACCGCACACTCGGTGCCGGCCGGCGGCTCGAAATTCTGGCTGCGCTCGGCAAGGACTCGTTGATGGAGAGCTACCTGTGGACCATCCATCGGTTTCACCGCGAGCACGAGCCACCCGGGCGGGCATGACGCCGACCGTGATGCCGGGGCCGGTGCGGCGGGTGGCTGCCGCAGCAATCGCCAGGGTGCAGTCGTTTGCGGACCTCTTGATCGTGGGCCGCGGGCCCTATGCCCGGGCTTTCGAGAGCCTGATCCTCGGCCTGATCATTTTCAGCGTCGCCTCCATCGGCATCGAGTCGATTCCTGGCCTGCCGGAGTGGGCAGTGAGTGCGCTGCGCGTGGCGGAGATCGTCGTGGTCGCCGTCTTTTCCTTCGAGTATGTGCTGCGAATCATCGCCGCGAAGAACAAACCGGCCTTCATCTTCAGCTACCAGGGCCTGATCGATCTGATCGCGATCGCACCTTTTTATCTGGTCGGGTTCGATGCGCGCTGGCTACGAGCACTGCGGCTGCTGCGGCTGCTGCGGGTGCTGAAGCTGCAGACACACATTCTCGAGACCGTCGTCGAGGAGCGCACCCGCGAGCTCGCCGAAAAAAACGCCGCGCTGGAGACTGCGCAGGCGCAGTTGAAAGCCGAGCTCGAGGTCGCGCGCTCGCTGCAGCTTGCGATCCTGCCGTCAGCCTTTCCCACGACACCAGGGTGTGACGCTGCGGCGCGCATGATTCCGGCAACCACAATGGGCGGGGACTTCTACGACTACATCGAGCTTCCGACCGGCGAGGTCGGGTTGGTGATTGCGGATGTCTCGGGTCACGGAGTGCCAGCGGCATTCTTCATGGCAGTAGCACGCACCAATCTGCGCGAGCAGGCGGTGCACCACATCGATCCCGGCGAATGCCTGGCGAAGACTAATGACGGCCTCTGCGCACAGAACCCAATGGATCTGTTCGTTACGGTGTTCTACTGCGTACTGGATCCGAAGACCGGCGCACTGCGTTACGCTAACGGCGGCCACAACCCTCCCTACGTGCGACGGGCAGCGGGCGTGGTCGAAACCCTGAGCGGTGCGGGTGGACTCGTCCTCGGCGCCATGCCGGGTGCGAAATACCCTACCCACACCGTCCAGCTGCTTCGGGGTGACCGGCTCGTGCTCTATACGGATGGCGTGACGGAAGCCTTCAACCCCGCCGAGGAGCTCTACGGAGCGCCACGCCTCGCCGATGAGGTGCACGTCCACGGGGGCGGGACCCCGGCGGCGCTCGTCGAGCGCATCTGCCGCAGCGTCACAAACTTTGCCGGGACCGCGCCGCAGTCAGATGACATCACTCTCACTGTTCTCACATGGGGTGCACCATGAACGTGAGGCTTGAACGGCTCGACCGCGCGACGGTGGTGATCCCCGAGGGCAGGCTCGATTTCGATGCTGCCGCCGACTTTCAGAAGCAACTCGAGGGCTTGTTCAGCTCGGCGACGCCGACTCCACCGGGAGCGGTGATCATCGATTGCGGCTCGCTCGAATACGTCTCGAGCGCCGGGCTCCGGGTGTTCCTGCTGGGGGCACGTGCGGCGCAGAAAGCCGGAGTCGCGTTCGCGGTGTGCAGCCTGAAGCCCGCGGTACGGGAGGTGTTCGACCTGAGCGGCTTCAGCCGGGTTCTCGCCGTGCACCCCGATCGTGCCACGGCACTCGGGCAGGGGCCTGGGCGTACATGATGGAACGGCGCACGAGAGTGCCCGCCGATCCGAAGCAGCTCGCCGTACTCAACCTGTTTCTGCAGGACTTCTGGACCGCGGCGGCCCTTGCGCCCGCGGCGATGCAGCCCTTCGAGCTCGCGCTGGAAGAGATCTTCATGAACGTCGTCATGCATGGCTCGGAACCGGGCAGGACACCCTGGGTTGAGGTGACCCTCGATGGCGGTGCGGCCGGAAGTGTCACCATGACGGTCGAAGACGATGGACCCCAGTTCGACCCGCTCTCCCTCCCGACCCCGGATCTCTCGGCCGGTCTCGATCAGCGTCCGGTCGGGGGATTAGGTGTGTTTCTGGTTCGGCAAATGATGGACGCGGTCAGCTACCAGCGTATTGGAACACTTAACCAGCTCAGGATGGTCAAGACGCTGGCGGGGTGACTGGCTCAGGGTGCAAGGCTCGGTGGAATCGCGTAGCTTAAGTGGCCAAAGGGGGTGCCCGCGAAACACGGGTCGATACTCGCGGCTGCTCGATGGCCGTCGCGGAGCTAATCCTTATGGGCCCGTCACATAGCTAGAAGAAGGGATGTTCGAAGTCCGGCCTGCCGACTTGGCGGGGGTCCCACTGCCGGGACTGCCCGGCGCCATGACCCAAAGCCAGGCGGCCAGCAAGCGAAAGGTCCGAGCGGACGACGGGCCGGATCCAACTTTTTATGCGCCGGACAGTACTTGTGACAGAGGAGGATGACCCGACGCTCGTGGAACGCTGTCGGGCAGGGGAGCGGAATGCCTTTGAGCAACTCGTCACGCGCTACCAGAAGCCCGTTTTTAACGTGGCGCTGCGGATGCTACGCAACCGGCAGGACGCCGCGGACGTCGCCCAGACGACCTTCCTCAAGGCCTTTGAGCACCTCGGAGACTACGATTCGGCGTTCCGGTTCTACAGCTGGCTCTATCGCATTGCGATCAACGAAAGCCTCAACGCTCTCGCGCTGCGCAGGCCGCGCGGGGAACTGGATGCCAACGCAACCGACGATGCGCCCGGGCCCGATCGCGCCGCTGAAGGCGACCAGGCGCTGCACGCGATCGAGGATGCCCTGATGCACATCAGCGCAGAGCTCCGCACGGTCGTCGTCCTGCGTCATATCGCGCAGCTGAGCTATCAGGACATCGCCCAGGCGCTGGATTTGCCCGAGAAAACCGTGAAATCGAGGCTGCACAGCGCGCGTGAGCGCCTGCGCGAGCACTTGCTGCAGTCCGGAGTGATCTGACGTGACCCACGACCAACGCATGGCACTCATTCATGCCGAGCTCGATGACGAGCTCGAGACCGGCCAGCGCGCAGTTCTGGCCCGTCACCTGCTGGCCGAACCGCAGCTGCGCGTGCTGCGGGATCAGATGCGCGGCCTTTGCAGCCGCCTCGATGCGGTCGGGCAGGTCGAACCGCCGCCGCACCTCAAGGACTCGATTCTGAGTCGGCTGCCGCCGTCCTCGGCTTCGGTAGCCAGGACCTATGCCAAAGCCTCTTCCTTCAGTCGCTGGCGACTTGCCGCGCTGATCGCGGGACTCGTGACGGCCGGCTCGATCGTCTACCAGACCGTACAGGGGCCCGGGCCCGGCAGCCGGGAGACCGCTGGCACCATCGTGGCGGAGGCGCCGGCGACCGTCGATTCAGTGGTGGTTGACAGCGGGCCTGTTACCGGACGCGCCAGCCTGTACCGCGACAAAACAGGTCTTGCGGTTGGGTTGGAAGTGTCCGCCGCCGAGCCTGTCGACGTGCTCATCGCAAGCGGCGGTCATTCCTTCCGAATCAATGGCTTGGGGGGCTCCAGCCCCGCCGGGGCCGCGCGCCGGACGGTCCCACTGCCGGGCGTCGGAATGCAGGGGCAGGACATCGAGCTGGAGTTCTTGGTCGGCGAGCACACCGTGACCCGCGCGACACTCCACGCACCCTCCGGACCCTGATGCGAGGGATTGGCACCAACTTTTTTGAAGATCGACTGTACGTATTTCAGAGCGCAAGAGACCAACGAACCATCCAACAAACTTCGGGAGACTGGACATGGCGGGCAAAACAGTATGGGTAATCGGCGGACTGGCACTCGCGGTCGGCGCCGTCGCATACCTGAGCTATCACGAAACGCCGGCAGGCAAGGACGCGGCAGGCACCATCGTCGAGGCAAAGCGGGCGATTTCTGAGAACAGCTCCGGCGGTCCTTCCTCCACGACGGGCTCGACCGACGATCGCTCATCCTCATCCGATTCCGCTGACGCTGACAAGAACGCCAGCGACAAGGTCGGCGACAAGCTCGCCGACAAGGACAAGCTGGCCGACAAAGACAAGCTGGCCGACAAAGACAAGCTGGCCGACAAAGACAAGCTGGCCGACAAGGACAAGCTGGCCGACAAGGACAAGCTCGCCGACAAGGACAAGCTGGCCGACAAAAACAAGCTGGCCGACAAAGACAAGCTGGCCGACAAAGACAAGCTCGCCGACAAGGACAAGCTGGCCGACAAGGACAAGCTCGCCGACAAGGACAAGCTCGCCGACAAAGACAAGCTCGCCGACAAGGACAAGCTCGCCGACAAGGACAAGCTCGCCGAATAATGGCGGCCCACTGAGTTAAGCAAGGCTGCAAGACGGCACAGAGGTCGAAAGGCATGCGGGCGGCCCGGGGCATGAGCCTCGGGCCGCCCCTTTAATTACTTGAACAACTACAAAGGGCGCGCCCGGGGGCAGTGGGTGGCGCTACGCCTGGTAGTGGGGTTGATCGCGCTCGGCAGTCCGCTGTGGGCGGCCGCCGCCAATCTCAATTTTGTCGAGACCGAGGATCTGCGGATCGTCTATTACGATTACGAAGACTTCCTCGCTCCGCACGTGACGCGGAGCTTTCTAGGCGCACTCGCCGCGCAGCGCCGCTTGTTCGGATATACCCCTGATGGTTCCGTCAACGTGTATCTGCGCGACTTCAGCGATCGTGGTAACGCGAGCGCGGTCGCGACGCCCCGAAATCGCATCCTCTTCGACATCTCCGCTTCGTATGATCCGTACGAGACCGTGAGTTCCAATGACTGGTTCTGGAGCACGGCGCTGCATGAGACCACGCATCTCGCGGACAACGACCGCGCCAGTCCGGCCGACACGCGCTTCCGGCGCTTTTTTCACGGCAAGGTCAATGCCGAGGCCGTGCACCCGGAGTCCCTGCTCTATTTCTATCTGACGGCGCCGCGAAGAACCGCTCCACGCTGGTACCACGAAGGGAGCGCGGTCTTCACAGAGACGTGGCTGAGCGGGGGTGTGGGCCGCGCGCAGGGCGGCTACGACGAGATGGTGTTCAGGGCGATGGTGCAGGATGGGGCTCGGTTCTACGATCCGCTCGGACTAGTGTCGAAGGGCACCGAGATCGACTTTAAGGCCTACTCCAACGCCTACCTGTACGGTACTCGCTTCATGGATTACCTCGCGTTCACCTACGGCCCGCAACGGTTGCTCGCCTGGTGGCGGCGCGACGCCGACAGCCGTCGCTACTACGCCGATGACTTCAAGCGCGTCTTCGGTCTGCCTCTGGATACCGCCTGGCAGCAATGGATCGGGTTCGAGCACAGGTTCCAGGAGCAGAACCTCAAGTCTGTGCATGAACACCCCGTTTCCGAATTCCACGATCTCACCCGCAGGAACCTCGGCGCTATCTCCCGTCCCTACCTGTCGGCCGACGGAAACACGCTGTACGCCGCTGTGCAGTATCCCGGCCAGGTGGCACACATCGTGTCGATCGACCGCCACAACGGCGAGGTGCGGGAGCTCAAGGAGGTCAAGGACCCCCGCAGCTTTACGGTCACGGCGCTCGCCTTTGATGTGCAGAGCGGTACGCTCTTCTACACGACCAACAATAACAACTACAGCAACCTCATGGCGCTCGATCTGCGCTCCGGCAAGGTCCGCATGCTGCTCAAGGCAGCGCGCATCGGTGACATCGTCTACAACCGGGCCGATCGATCGCTCTGGGGCCTGCGGCTCACTCACGGCAAGGTACAGCTGGTGCGCATCCCTTTTCCCTATACAGACTGGGATCGGCTGTACACGTTTCCGGCCGGCGAGAGGGCCTTTGATCTCGATCTCTCGCCCGACGGTGAGCTGGCGTCGGTGTCGGTCGCGGGTCCGGCCTCCGGGCTCGGCTCCGCGCAGGTGCGTCAGGTGCGCATCATTCCCACCGCAGCCCTGCGCAAGGGCGAGGCGAAGCCCTTGCATGCCTTCAGCATGGGGGCTGCGGTCCCGGAAGGCTTCGTGTTCTCGGGCGATGGCCGCTATCTCTACGGCAGCAGTTACTTCACGGGTGTGTCGAACATCTATCGCTACGAGATCGCCACCGAGCAGCTCGCAGCAGTCAGTAACGCGGCCCTGGGGTTCTTCCGTCCCCTGCCGGTCGATAACACCCACCTCATCGTGCTGCGCTACTCGGCCAAGGGTTTTGTGCCGACACTGATCGAGCCCCAGCCGACGGAGGACCTGAGCGCGGTCACGTTTCTCGGCGCGCAGGTCGCGGAGAAGTATCCCGAGGTGACGACCTGGACCGCAGCGGCACCTGCCTCAATCGATGCCGAGTCGCAGATCCGGCACGAGGGCGTCTATCAGCGTACGCATGTTTCACTCGAATCGCTGATCCCGATCATCCAGGGATACAAGGACTCAGTCGCGCTCGGCGGCAGCGCCCGCTTTAGCGATCCGCTCGGTTTGGACTCGCTCATTGTCGACACCAGCTACAGCCCGGATAACGCGCTGCCGTCCAAGGAGCGGCTGCACTTTTCGGCCGATGCGAGCCACCGGTCCTGGACCGCGGGTGTGGCCTGGAACCACGCGGACTTCTACGACCTTTTCGGGCCGACCAAACGGAGCCTGGCCGGTTACAACGGCTATGTGGGTTACGACCTCCCGTTCGTCTACGATCCACCCGAAACGCTGGACCTCATCACCAAAGTCGCCTACTACGGCGACCTCGACCAGCTACCCGGCTTTCAGAACGTGCCCTCGCCATCGAAAAACCTGTTCTCCGCGGACGCAGGCTTTGTAGGCGTGGATACACGCAAGTCCACGGGTGCCGTGGACGAGGAGACCGGCCATAGCTGGTCGCTCAAAGCACACGCCTATGGCGCGGCCGGCGAGTTCATCCCGAGTATCATCGGCGCGTACGATGTCGGCTTCCCCTTGCCTCTCGATCATTCCTCGATCTGGCTGCGCACCGGCGCCTACATCTCCACCGGCTCACCGAGCGACCCGCTTGCCAACTCCTACCTCGGTGGGTTTGGCAACAACTATGTCGACATCGAGGCTAACGGCGGCGCGCAGCGCTACCGCCGGCTGCTCAGCATGCCGGGTTTCGACATCGACGCGCTGTCAGGCAAATCGGCGGTCAAGGGACTGTTCGAGTGGTGTCTGCCACCCGTGCGGTTCGAGGCGCTCGGTTCGCCCGGTTTCTATGTCAGCTGGGCACGCCCGGAGCTGTTCGTCGGCGCCCTCGAGACCAATCTCGCCACTTCCGGGACGCGGCACAACGCTCAGGACGTTGGCGCGCAGGTCGACTTCCAGATGCACGTGATGCACCGGCAGCCGATGATGCTGTCATTCGGCGTAGCACGCGGGCACAGCGACACGGGCCTCGGACTCACCGAGTTCATGGTGTCACTGCAGGTGCTGTGATCACCATCGCCACATGCTGATGTTGCGATGAGCCCGGAACTTCTGATGCGCGCCCCCATCGCGCTGCTGCCGGTGCTGCTGTTCCTGGCAGGTCTCGTGCAGCTCGACGGCTACAAGTTGGTGCGGATGCGGATGATGTTCCTGCTGCTGGTAACCGGCGCGCTCGCGGCCGGCGCGAGCTACGTGGTGAACAACCTCGCCTTCGCGCATTTCCACGGCTCCTTCGTCACGTTCTCGCGCTACGTGTCGCCGTGGATCGAGGAAACGCTCAAGGCCGCGCTGCTGGTATTTCTGATCCGCACCCGTCGTGTCGGTCTGCCGGTCGATGCCGGCATCGCCGGCTTTGCAATCGGCACCGGATTCGCGGTCGTCGAGAACCTCTACTACCTGGCCGCGCGCCCAAATACGATGCTTGCCGTGGCGGTGATACGTGGCTTCGGCACCGCGATCATGCACGGCGGCACCGCTGCGATCCTCGCCATGATCTCCAATACGCTCTACGAGCGGCGGCCAAACAGCGGCCTGCATCTGCTGCTGCCCGGCCTCCTCGCAGCAGTCGCGCTGCATACCGGCTACAACTATCTGCTGGTGCGCCCCGCGCTCGCTACGCTCGCGACACTGCTGGTGCTGCCGTTCGTGATCTACCTGGTGTTCGACCACAGTGAGCGGATCCTGCGCGACTGGATCGAGGCGGACCTTGACACTGACGTGAAGCGCCTCGATGCGATCAATACGGGCAAATTCCTCGACAGTCCCGCCGGTCGCTACCTGCAGGCGCTGCGCGAGCGCTTCCACGGCGAGCAGCTGGCGGACATGCTCTGCTACCTCCGGGTGCATGGCGAGCTCGCGGTACGGGCCAAAGGCATTCTGCTGCTGCGGGAAAGTGGCCTTCCCGACCCGCCAATCGACGACGAGACCCGCGGTAGGCTGACCGAGCTCGCGCAGCTCGAGCGCGCCATCGGCAAGACGGGCCTCCTGGCACTGCGGCCGCTGATGATGGCGACCGGCAAGGAGATCTGGCAGCTCACGCTCCTGCGCCAGTAGTTACGCTAAAATCCGCTTATCCGTGGGAACGGCGTGGCTGGAGGTTCAGCATGCAGCTGCAAGTCGGGGATGCAGGCGAGGGAGTCCTGAACGTCCTCATGGTCGGCCGGCTGGACACACCCGGTGTCGACCGCATCGAGACCCAGCTGACCGCTCACCTCGTGCCGCGCGGTGCGCGCGCCATGATCGATCTGTCGCAGGTGACATTTATCGGCTCCGGCGGCATCCGCATGTTCATCACCATCGCGCGTGCGCTCGGCAGGAAGGGCGGCAAGCTCGTCCTGTATGGCGCGCAGCCGCTCGTCGCGCAGGTCTTCGAGACGACCTCTTTGAATGAGATCGTGCCGGTGCGCTCCGACGCCAGCGCCGCCGCAACCGCGGTGCGCGGCTGACCAGGCCTTTCGTTCAGCCGGATGGCGCCATGCCGGGCGGGCGCGCCGCTATCCGTTTCCCCGGCACCCACGCAGGATTCGCGCAGGGATTCGATGAGGCGCGCGCCGCGCTCGATGCCCAGGGAGTGACCGGGGCTCTGCGCTACAACGCCGAGCTGGTCTTCGAGGAAATCACCGCCAACATCATCGAGCATGGCGCCCCGGACCGGCATGAGCTCTACGTGTGCGTAACGCTGGAGGTCTGCGCCGACTCTATCGTTCTCACCTTCGAAGACAACGGCGTACCGTTCGATCCGCGCAGGCGCCCGGATCCGCCGCCGCAGAAATCTCTCGAAGAGGCCCGGATCGGCGGGTACGGTCTGATGTTGGTGCGCCGGGCGGCGCAATCAATCGATTACCTGCGCACGGCCGAAGGCCGCAACCAATTGACCGTGCGGTTGCCGCGCGGCGATGAGGGAGCGATTCGCTAGGGTGCCAGAGGCTGTGGCGATGCCACGAAGTCCAGCCGCCCATACCACCCGCGTGCCCCATCGTGGGCTCCGGCGGTGAAGAACAGCGTCGCGCGAGGCTGGCTGGCGTAGTCGTTGCCGAACGCCAGGCCGTGCACATTCGGTACCACGAGCGCGGCCCCCCTTGCATCGCTCAGCGAGCCAAGCAGCGCGCCCGTTTGCGGGTCGAAAGCGTTGATTTTGCCGTCGCCTGTGTTTCCCACGAGCAGCGCGCGCGTGAACGGAAGCCCTCCATCGGCCGGTGCCTGGACCATGGCCCAGGGAGCGTTGAGTGCACCTCCCGGCATGACCAGCCGCGTGATGAGCTCGCCACTCGGCGTGAAGACATCGATGAGACCAAGCCCAGGTCCAACGACAGGATCGTGAGTGGAAGACGCGAGCCGCTGCGCGTAGGCAACGTAGACGAGATCGTCGATCAATGCGATGCCAAAGGGGGCGTAGCCCGGCGGCAGCTCCGGATCCGTGAACGCAAATCGGGTCGGCGTCGGATTCTGTTTGCCGAACGCGCTGTCGAACACGTCGATTCTGGCGTTGTGGAAGTCGGCAACATACAGTCGGCTCGCGCCCGGAGTACTGGAAGTGGCGATCGCAAGACCGGTATAGGCTGCGGAGTCGCTCGCGGCGTACACGACAAGGACGTTGCCCGGGTCCACCTCGGGTGACCATGCGGCGATCGTACCGGCCGTTCCCGCATATAGCAGCCGCGCCGGAGCCGACTTCCGGCCTGCAGAGACGATGAAACCATCGCCGGGATTCGCGACCACGCCGGCGGCACCGAACTCCGCACTGTGCGTGCCCGAGGGCAGGTGCAATAGCGGCGCGGCAGCGGGCTGCGCTCGTCCCAGTCCGTCATAGGCCCTCGAGCTCTCGTGCAGCCGGCTCGCTGCGACAGCCGGAAGATTCTCGGGTAACACCAGACCCCAGGGGTCGGAGAGGTCGGCGTCGGTGTTGCGTGCCCGGGTGACAGGGACATCTGCCACGAGGTCGGAACGCACGACCGTCATCCCCCGGGGCGCTGCGATGGAGTGGCGGGCGCTGCGCGCCGCTGCCATTGCATTCACGGTCAGCGTGGCCGTCTGCGACAAGGATCCGGCGGGAGGAAGCGAGCAGGTGAGCGTGTACGCGAAGGACCCGGTGGTCGCGGGCGTTACCTTCACACTTCCCGCGGGGTTCTGCTGGCCGCTCCACGCACCGCTCGCGGTGCATCCGGAGACACCGGCCGATGACCAGTTGAGTACCGCGCTCTGTCCCACGGTGATGGTGGTCGGCGTGACGCTGATCGTTATGATCGGCGTGGGTGTCGGGGGCGGAGTTGGTGTGACGGGGAATGGCGGAGTCGCAGTGTTGTACGAACAGGCGAAGAAAGCAGAGGCCTGCGCACAGAGCGCTACGAAGCCCGCACACCAGACGAGCACTCTCGAGCGGGATTTGCGTCTATTCGACACGTGCATGGCACGCGCTGCCTTATCGCCACCCGACCGGAGCGGGACCTTGTCGGTTCGGACCCTTCGTTCAGCCGGTCAGTTGCCTGAATCCTTCAGACTATGCTTTCCGTTTACGCTCCCGGTGGCCCGCTGGCAAGGGAAGGAACGGGCGTGATCCGCTCGGGCGGTTCAGGTCGCTGGCGAAGCGTTGTTACCAGCGAAACCGCAGGAATATGTCTGGTCCATCGACGTAGAAAGTCCGGAGGTTGCTGTCCGATTTGAACTGATAATCGAGGTGTCGCCAACCGGCGGTGATATCGCCCCAGCTGAGCGCGTAACCGACGCCCACACCCGCTTGCCAGGTGAGCTTCGAGGTCCCCGTACCCACGTCGAAGTAATAAGAGGCAAACCACGGGCTGCCGGCAGAGGCGCCGTAGTGGCCCTTTACTCCGACGATTCCGTCCCCACCGGATCGCTTGGTACTCCGATACCCGCTGCGGCTCGGCGGCGGAACTGACGCGTCGTTTCCGCTCACCTCCCAACTGATTTCGTTGGTGCAGTCGAGGAAGCGCACGCCGGCGAGCGTGTCCATGTAGCGGACCGGGTCGTTCAATGCCCGAAAGGTTGCGGCGATGGTCCAGAACGTGCCGTGAAAGTCGAGCCGCGCCGTCGCGGTTGCCCCCACGGGCAGCGGCTGCCCACCGATATCGATCACGTCCGGCGAGGTCCTGCTGTTGCCGATATCTGCGTACAGAAGGTGGACATAGAGGCCCCAGATGTCACGCCTCGCTTCGAAGCCGCCGATGAACAGCATGTTGATATTGTTGATGATCGCGCCTTCCTTGAAACCGATGCTGTCGGAGCCGTTTTCCGGCGGGAAGGTGGTCGTTCCTCCAACCGTGACGGGGATGAACAGATCGAGGAAGGCAACGAACTGCCAGCGGTCGGGATTCTCATCGGCGGCGGTTGCCGCCTCGGCCAGCACTGTCGCCATCAATGCAAAGATCGTGAGGGATATGCGGCGCGTGGCCATCGAAGATTCTCCAGATGCTGCAATGAAAACAGTGCAGCGGCTGAACCAGGCAAACAGCTAGAAGGTTTTTGCGGCGAGCGCCGTCCGACCAAGGTCTGATTGTGCTTCAGCCACCATAGCAGTACTCATCCTCGCGCGCAGCGGTGCGGACGTTGATACCGCTGATAGCCAGCCTACCAGTACGAGCACGGAGTTACCTTCATGAGAGTGCGTGTAGTCACCGCCTGCATGCTTACGGTGACGTGTGCCTTTCTCGGCGGCTGCGCGAGCACGGGCGCGGGAAGCCCGGGCGCAGGGCCGCCCACCTCCAGCATCGCATCAGCCAGCGCGGCTGTCGGTCTGCTCGACCGGCTCGGAGGAAAAGCCAGCCTCGCCACCATTGCCAGCCGTTTCGTCCATTCATCGCTCAACGATCCCCGACTGTCCGGACTCACGGCCGGCAAGACGATCGATGAGTCGGCCATGGTCGGCAAGGTCTCAGACCAGCTTTGCGCGCTGCTCGGTGGCGGCTGCCAGGCACCGCTCACGGATGCGCAGCTCAGCACGGCCGCAAGCAAGGTGTCGGCGGATCAATCCAAGGCGATTTGGGACAATTTCCAGTCGGCATTGAACGGCGTGGTATCGGACATGTCGGACCGGCAACTCGTCAGCAAGGCCGTAGTGCGCAAACTCCCTGGTATGCTCGCGGGGCTGTTATAGGCACAGTGCCGTAGACAGTCGCGCCGTAGCAGGAGCGTCGAGCGCAGCCTGCTACAATTTTGGGCTGAAACAACAAGCCGGGGGACCCTACGTGCAGCCGCCCAAGCGAATCGCGAGCTCTTCAGTTCTGTTTGCGCTCGGCACGCTGTGTCTGCACAGCGATTTGAGCGCACAGGCACCGCAGGAGACCACAGCGCAGGCGGTCGCGCCCGCGGCGGTCTCACCTCCGCCACCCAAGTATCCGGACTACCCCAGCGAGACCCCGCAGAAATTCGTGCGGCCGACC
>Ga0306921_10002359_pt1 | contig 18954 bp, 17 predicted proteins | sample sta12Cox44000080_FD_203760 | JGI IMG/M metagenome (GOLD analysis project Ga0306921, IMG submission 203760) | Lab enrichment of tropical soil microbial communities from Luquillo Experimental Forest, Puerto Rico - statoxic.12C.oxic.44.000.080 (v2)... | ecosystem: Environmental > Terrestrial >... | reverse complement strand
CCGCGGATGCGCGCCGCGCCCTGATCGAGGCCCGCCACCGCGGCACCGGCTGCGTATGTCTGACGATCGGCGCGGGCACCGACGTGCAATCGCTGCGCCGAGTTTTCGGTAGCACCGCGCATGCGACTATCGCGCGCCCGGATCAACTCACCGGTGTGATCGGACCGCTATTCCGGTCCGCGCTGCGTGCGGCAGAGGTCCGCCGGAAGGTGTCGTGACGAAAACCCGATCGCACGAACTTCGCCCTGATGCCATGTCCCAGAACGCAGTTGACGCACCGGTGCCCCGAAACCGCTCGTCAGCGCACTTGAAACAAACATCTGTTCCGGTTAGGCTGCTACCAACGGGGCAGAAGGGAAGCTATGGCCAACGAGTCCGGGATTGCTTACCGGAACGGCTTAACCCCCGAGGTGGAGAGTGTGCGGCCCTACTACAAGGCGATCGGCAATGAAGAGGCCATCTTCAAGGCGGCCTACCGCCAGGGCCTGGCGCTCGTCTTGAAGGGCCCGACGGGGTGCGGCAAGACCCGGTTCGTCGAGGCGATGGCCTACGACCTCGGCCGGCCGCTGATCACCGTCGCCTGCCATGACGACCTCACCACCGCGGACCTCGTCGGTCGGTACCTGCTGCGGGGCGACGAGACCGTGTGGGTGGACGGCCCGCTGACACGGGCCGTGCGCGAGGGCGCGATCTGCTACCTGGACGAAGTGGTGGAAGCCCGACAGGACACCACCGTCGTGCTGCATCCGCTCGCGGACCACCGGCGGCAGCTGCCCATCGAGCGTCTCGGTGTCACGCTGGACGCCGCGCCCGGGTTCGGCCTCGTGGTGTCCTACAACCCCGGCTACCAAAGCGTGCTCAAGGACCTGAAGGATTCGACACGTCAGCGGATGGTCTCCGTTGAATTCGGTTTTCCCGCAGCCGATGTCGAAGAGGGGATCGTTGCGCACGAATCGGGTGTGGACGGCGTCACCGCGGCAGAGCTGGTGCGTTTCGGGCACGCCATCCGCCGCCTGGAGACCGGCGCGCTGCGCGAGGTGGCGTCGACCCGCGTGCTGATCGCGGCGGGCAGGCTAATCGCGGAGGGCCTCACCATGACAGAGGCGGCCCGGGCTGCGATCGCCGGGCCGCTCACTGACGATACGGCAGTGGGCAAGGCCCTCAACGAGATGATCCAGATCTATCTGGGCGCGGCGGGTGGGTCCGATGTTTGACGCTGCATGCCGCCGCCGCTAGGGTCTGAACAAATATTAGGTTTGCAATCGGGCGCGTGAGTTGGCCACCCGGGAGGTCAGATGTCCTACGAAAGCACCGCAGAGCCGATCAAGGTTGGCTATCTGATGGACTTCACGCTCCCGCCGGGGTTCCCGGAGGAACTGAGGGCGTCCTTCACCCAATGCTTTGACCTCGTCTTCGAGGAAGCGCTCGAGCAAAGACTGATGGATCGGCCGGTACAGATGATCTACCGCGAGGTGGAGGGGCTGCCGAAGGGGTCGGTGAAGTCGGTGATCGATGCGTTCGGTGAACTCGTCGACGAGGGCTGCCTGGTCGTGTTCGGACCGCACATCACCGACAACTGCGTGCCGACGCGGGAGGCCATCGAAGAGCGCTTCAAGGTCCCGGCCATCGCCGTCACCGGCACCGACGATTGGCTCGGCGAATGGACCTTTGCCTTCCCGCAGGGATCGATGACCGACGAACCGATCTTCATCGCCGACCTGGTTGCGAAGCGAGGCCTGAGCAGTGTCGGCGTCCTGGTCGAGCAGAACCTGATCGGTGAGAGCTACCTGAAGAACTTGCGAAGCGCGTGCGCGCGCAAGGGAATCCGCATCGTTGCCGAGGCGGCGATCGCCCAGACCGCGCAAGACATCAACGACGCCGTGCGCACCCTGCACGACGCCAAGGCCGAGGCGATCGTGCACCTCGGGTTCGGCTTCGGGATCGTGTTCATCAACCCAGCGCTCGAGGCCGTGAATTGGGACCCGCCGCGGTTCACCACCACCGCGTTTCAAAACGCGTGGGTCAATCCGATCATGTGGACCGCGTTCATGGGCTGGGTCGGGGTCGATCAGTACGACGAGGGCAACGCGATCGGACAGGATTTCCTGGACCGCTACGCGAAGAGGTACAACGGCAGCCGCCCGCAATACTGCGTGCCGGTGGTGAACCGCGACGTCGCCGCGACACTGGTACGCGCCTTTACCGACTCGCACCCGCTGAGCCCGCGCGGCGTCAAGGAGGCGCTGGAACGCGTCAAGATGATGCCCGCCGCATCCGGCGCACCGGGCACCCGGGTGTCCTTCGGCAAGTGGACCCGCAGGGCCTGGATGGGCGCGGGCTATCTGGTGGCCCGAACGCTCGACGCCGACGGCGTCAACTCGAAATTGGTCGATCGCTTCGGAGAGGAAGGCTGACGCATGTCTACGGAGCTCGAGGAAAAGCCCTCCCGGCCGCGGCGAGGCGAAAAGCGTAGCTGGGGCGGCTGGGTCGCCGGCGCTGCTTTGGCGGCGTTCGCTCTCTTCTTCATCGCGAACTGCCGCGTCGCCCTCGACCCGCGCGTCGCCAACCCGAACGTGCAAGGCCGACCCCGCCCCGTCAAGTTCGCCTTCGGCTTGGACTACATCGCGTTCCTGCAGATCTCCACCGTGATCATGCTGATCGTGCTGCTGGTGGTGTTCGTCAGGGGCTGGCGGCGCAATCCGGGCAGTCCGGTGATGCTGATGTTCCTCTGCACCACTTTGATTGTGTGGCAGGACCCGATCATGAACTGGGCGCCGTTCGCTGTCTACAACCCCGATCTCATCCACTGGCCGGAGTCATGGCCGTTGGTGTCTTTGTCGCCGACGGTCGAACCATTCGTGGTATTCGGGTACGTCACTTTCTATTTCGGCCCCTACTTCCCGGCGATCTGGATCCTGCGCAAGCTGCAGGCCAGGAGAGGGCCGGAGGCTTTCGTGTCGCGGCACCCGTTGGTCAGCCTTGGCTTGTTGACCTGTGTAATCGGCTTCGTCTTCGATGCGTTCCTGGAGAATCAGCTCGTCCACATGGGCATGTACATCTACTCGCAGGTGATCCCGTGGGGCTCGGTATTCACCGGCACGACATTTCAATTCCCGCTGATCTGGGAGTCGTTCTCGGTGACGTTCGTGATGGTCCCGGCCGCGATCCTGTGCTACCGCGACGACACCGGTAAGTCGGTGGCGGAGAAGCTGGCCGCGAAAGCCAAGATCTTCCCGAGCCGTCCGGTGCTCGGCACGTTCCTGGTGATGTTCGTCATCATCAATGTGTCGTACTTCGTCTACGGTGGGTGGTTCGCGGCCATCAAAGCCAGTGGAGCGGCGACGTCGGTCGCCTGCCCGTGGCCGTACCCAGAAGCCAAAGTCTATGACCCGCAAGGGTTTTACGAAAAGGCCGCCGCCGAAGGCCCGTTCTCGGTGGGCATCTGGTCGACCTGGATGAGCGGGCAGCCGAATGGCCGCCCCCACGTCGACCCGCCACCGCCGGGCGAAGGCGCGTGTGCGACTTCTTCTTCTCAGAGCAAGCATGGTTGAGCCGCGCACAGTTGTCATCACCGGTGCATCCCGCGGACTGGGGTTCGCCTCGGCCGTGCGCCTGTATCGCGAAGGGTGGCGCGTGGTCGCGGCCATGCGGACGCCCGACCGCGCGATGCCTCTCCTGCGGGAGGCGACGGGGGCCGGTGAAGACGACCGGCTGATCGGTGTGCCGCTCGACCTGACGGACACCGCGTCGATCTCCGCGGCGGCCAAGGCGATCGAGGAGGCCGTTGGCGCGCCGTACGCCCTTGTGCACAACGCCGGGATCTACGCAGCCGGCATGGTGGAGGAGATCGATATCGCGCTGTGGCAGAGGATGTTCGCCACCAGCGTCCTAGGCCCTGTTTCGCTCACCCAGGCTTTGCTGCCATCGATGCGGGCCGCGGGCGAGGGACGCATCGTGTTGGTATCCAGCGCGGCCGGGGTGCGCGGTCAGCCCGTCACCGCGCCGTACTCGGCGGCCAAGGGCGCCTTGGAGCGCTGGGGTGAGTCGATGGCGTGCGAGATCGCGCCCTTCGGGCTCGGCGTCACCGTCCTGGTGGCCGGCACCTATGACACCGAAATCATCACGGATGCGGGCATCACCGATAATCGCAATTTCGACGGCCCGTACGCCCGGCTGCACCACACGATGAACAGCCGCGGGCGCTTCGCGATGAAACTGGCCAGGCCGGCCGAGCGGTTCACCGACGGACTGCTCAAGGCGCTTGCCGACAACAAGCCGTTCCGTCGCCGCGGTGTGGGCCCCGATGCCTCGATGCTGTTGACACTCAACAGGATTCTGCCGGCTTCGGGCATGCATCACATGTCGCGGATCGTTCTGGGCATACCCAGACAGGGGTCCATGCGGGACGGCGCGTGGCCATTGACAACGAGCCAACGCGCGATGGTGGCGGTCGCGAAAGTCCTTCCTCAGCCGGTGACGGAACGGCTGGCGTCGCTGGCAGCCAAGCGCCGCAAGGGAACAGAGGGGTAGATATGGAACAGCTTTTCGACGACCTCGAGGATTTCGGCGCGTTCGACGACGCCATCTCCGGTGACGTGCGGGACCCGTACACCGAACTCGCGCGACTGCGCCGCGAGGAGCCGGTGCAGCGACTCGAGACCTCGGGAGCGCTTCCGCATGAGGAATCGCTGCCGATGTTCATCGTGTATCGCCACGAGGATATCCAGCAGATGCTGCGCGACAACGAGACATTTTCCTCCTCCGCCGTCATCGCCGCCTTCGGTCCCGTGCTGGGTGAAGGCGTGATGCTGGGCATGGACGAACCGATCCACGGCCGCCTGCGGTCGTTAGTGTCGAAGGCGTTCTCGCAGAAGTCGTTGGCGCGCTGGCAGGACGAGTTGGTCGGCCGCGTGGCGAATGGCTTGATCGACAAGTTCGCCCCCAACGGCAAGGCGGATTTGGTCAAGGAGTTCACCTTCGACTACCCGAGCCAGATCATCGCGGGCCTGTTGGGCTTGCCGGAAAACGATTACCCACAGTTCCAGCGGTGGTCGATTTCCCTGCTGAGTTGGCTGATGAACCCGGAACGCGGGCTTGCGGCATCGGCTGCCCTGTGCGACTACTTCGCCCCGATACTCGAGGCCCGCCGGGCCGAGCCGAAGGACGACCTGATCAGCGCGCTCGGTGCCGCCGAGATCGACGGGGAGAAGCTCGCGGATGAGGAGATCTTCTCGTTCTTGCGGCTGCTGCTCCCCGCCGGCGTCGAGACGACCTACCGGTCGCTCGGCAGCCTGCTTCTGGCACTGCTGTCGGATCCGAAGCAATTGGACGCGATCCGCGCCGACCGGTCGCTGCTACCGGCGGCCATCGAGGAGGGCGTGCGGTGGGAACCGCCGTTGTTGACCATCACCAGGGTGGCCACCCGCGACACCGAACTCGGCGGGGTGGCGATCCCGGCCGGGGCGACGGTGATGCCGATGCTGGGTTCGGCGAACCGGCAGGAGGATCGCTATCCCGACCCGGACACGTTCGACATTCACCGGCAGGCTCGGGCGCACCTCGGGTGGGGGCACGGCGTGCATGTATGCCTGGGCATGCATCTTGCCCGACTCGAAATGCGCACCGCCATCAACCTTTTGCTCGACCGGCTGCAGAATTTCCGGCTGGACCCCGACGCGGACGACCCGCACATCCGCGGGCAGGTTTTCCGGTCGCCGACCTCCGTCCCGGTGCTTTTTGATGCCCAGTGAGCTCGCGAACTTGCCAATCGGCTAGTTTCCAGTAAGGCTCTCTGTAGCCCCTCAACGACTCAGAAGAGAGTGACAGATATGACTGAGGCTGTAAAGGTCCGCTTCGAGCCGAAGATGATGATCGACGGCAAGCTCATTGACGGCCAGGCCGGCACCTTCACCAACATCAATCCGGCGACCGAGGAGCCGCTCGGCGAGGTTGCGGACGCGTCGAAAGAGGACATGCACCGGGCCATCGACGCCGCCCGGCGCGCCTTCGACGAGACCGACTGGTCGGCCAACCGCGACCTGCGCAAGCGCTGCCTTTTGCAACTGCACGACGCGATCGAAGCCGAGAAGGAGGAACTGCGCGAGGAGCTCATCCTCGAAGTCGGCTCCCCCCGCGCGATCACCTTCGGCCCCCAGCTGGACGCCCCGCTCGCCGACGGCCTGCGCTATCCCGCCAGGTTGATCGACGAGTACGCCTGGGAAACCGACCTCGGTGACCGGGTGGTCAGCCTCACCGGCGCGAACACCTCGATCAGGGTCTGGCGGGAGCCGGTGGGCGTGGTCGGCGCGATCGTGCCGTGGAACTTCCCGTTCGAGGTGACCATCAACAAGCTGGGCCAGGCACTCGGAGCGGGCAACTCCGTGGTGCTCAAGCCGGCGCCCAACACCCCGTTCAACGCGACCCGCCTCGGCCGGCTGATCGCCGAAAAGACCGACATCCCCGCTGGCGTCGTCAACGTCGTCACCGCCTCGGATCACTTTGTGGGCGAAGAGCTCACGCTGTCGCCCAAGGTCGACCTGATCTCGTTCACCGGCTCGACGGTGGTTGGCCAGCGGATCATGGAAAAGGGCGCCGCGACCATGAAGCGGCTGTTCCTCGAGCTCGGCGGCAAGTCCGCGACCATCGTGCTGGAAGACGCCGATTTCGGGCTGGCCTGCGCCATCGGCATCGCGCCGTGCATGCACGCCGGGCAGGGCTGCGCCAACCCCACCCGGCTGCTGCTGCCACGGTCCCGCTACGAAGAGGGTGTGGCGATCCTGAAGAGCATTTACGAGAACGTCACGTGCGGTGACCCGCAGGACCCCGGAACCCTGTGCGGTCCGGTGATCTCGGAGAAGCAGCGTGATCGCGTGATGGGCTACATCAACAAGGGTGTCGAAGAGGGCGCAACGGCGCTGGTCGGCGGCCCGGATGCGCCCACCGGCTTCGACAAGGGATTTTTCGTCAGGCCAACGCTTTTCACCGACGTGGACAACTCCATGACGATCGCCCAGGAGGAGATCTTCGGCCCGGTGCTGGCCGTCATCCCGTTCGACGATGAAGAGGACGCGATTCGGATCGCGAACGACAGCATGTACGGATTGGCCGGCAATGTGATGTCGGGTTCACTGGAGCGCTCGCTGGCGGTGGCCCGCCGGATCCGGGCCGGCTTCATCGGCGTCAACGGCGGCGCTCCGTACGGCGCGGACACGCCGTTCGGCGGCTACAAGTACAGCGGGGTGGGCCGGCAGAACGGTGTTGCCGGGTTCGACCAGTACACCGAGATCAAGTCGGTCGGGTACCCCGCAGGCTGAAAAAGCACTGCGACGCAATAGGTTCCAGCGGTGCGAGTGGACCGCGAGTTCGTGTTCGCCGCCGTCGCCCACGAGCGGCGGCAGCTCGCAACCCTATTGGACGGCTTGGACGCCGCGCAATTGGCCACGCCGAGCCTGTGCGCGGGCTGGGATGTCAAAACGGTGGCAGCCCATGTCGTCAGCACCGTCGTGGACGGAACTCCGACCTTTGTGGGGACCGCCCTACGTCGGGGAAGCATGGCACGCGCTATCGACGAGCTGGCGCGCCGTCGGGCCCGGCTGCCCGCCACCGAGATCGTTGCCAGCCTGCACCGGTGTGCGGATCACCGAATCAGTCCACCGTTGTTCGGGCCGCTGGACCCGCTTGCGGACGTTCTGGTGCACGGTGGCGACATCAAGATCCCGCTCGGCCTGCCCTTCCAGCCGGTCCCGCAGCTAGCGGCCTTGGCGATGGACTTCCTGACCGGTCCTTGGCCGTTCGGGTTTGTTCCCTTGGGCCGCCAGCGGGGGATTAGCCTGCGCGCTAACGATGTTCGCCGAGTCTGGGGAAACGGTGCGGAGATTGTTGGACCGGTGGCCGCCTTGATGATGGCGGTCAGCGGCCGTACCGCCCTTTTGCACCTGCTCGACGGGCCGGGATTGCCGCGACTGCGTGAGCGGGTGTCGGGCTGAGCCTGACGGCTTGACCTAATATTTGTTCAGCACTAGATTGGGGTATACCTTCGTATCGCCCAGGTCGACGTGTACCTGGATGCCTGGGAGTCCTTTTGAGTGATTTCGAGTCGGTCGATTTCTTCACCGATGCGTCGCTGGTCTCCGATCCGTATCCGTATTTCGATCATCTTCGTCAGTGTTGCCCGGTGATGTCCCGACCGGAGCAGGGCGTCGTCGCCATAACGGGACACGAGGAAGCCTTTGGCGAAGTGGAATTCCCACAGCGGACGCGTGCGATCCAGCGGTGTGCTGGCGATGTTTCCGATGACCTCATCGAGCTCTCGGCGACCACCCGGGGCGGGCACCTGGACTCGCCGCAGATGGTAGTCGAGATCAACCTCGCAGTTCTCCAGCCACATCGGGTGATGCAGTCGCCACGGAATGTCAATGAGCTTGTAGCGCAACGGATCCAGCCGGTGCAGCCGGCGCAGCAGCGTGCGGCGGAAAACATCGAAGCTGAACTCGCCGTCGTAGTCGGCGACGTCGACTACGGCGACCTTCAATGTGTGCGTGTGCAGATTCGGCGTCTCGCTGTACAGCAGCATCGCATCCATGCCGTTGAGCCGCTTCACGTCCGCCTCACCAGTTCAGGTTACGCAGACCCAACAAAAACACGTCCATGTGCACCAGCATTGCGTACCAGCTCGAAGGCTTCGGTGATGCGGTCCAGGCTTAGTCGCGGGCCCATCATCGGGTCCGGGTCGACGGCACCACTGCCGAAGGCGGAAATCACCTCGCGGAACTCGTCAGGCCCATAGCAGACGGAAAACCGGATGGTGAGCTTCCTTGAGCAGCGCGGTGATGGGTTCGATCGGCACGGCCTCGGCGCACGCCCCCGAGATGACGATGCGCCCGAGCGGGCGCACTGCCGCCTGGCACGCTTGGAGAAGCTCCGGGCGGCCGACACACTCGATCGCCGCGTCGTACGCGCCAGCGGCGCACTCGGTGGCCGAACCGACCACATCTGTTGCGCCCATGGCGGTGGCGACCTTGCGGCGTGGCGGGTCGGGGTCGGCTGCGGTGATCCGACCGGCTCCTTTCGCCGACAACCAGGCGATCGTGGTGAGCCCGACGCCGCCCGCGCCGACGACCAGCACTTCGTCACCCGTCCGGATTTCGGCGGTGTGGACGCCATGCAGTCCGACCGTGAACGGCTCGACCAAGGCGGCGTAGGTGCCGTTCAAACCCTCCGGCAACGCAAACGCGTGCCGGGCGGGGACGACGGCCAGCTCGGCGAACCCGCCGAGGTCGGGCCCCATACCCAGGTAGCGGGTCTGCCTGCAGTGTGCCACCATGCCCGCCGCACAGTAAGTGCACTTGCCGCATGAGATCACCGGCAGCACAGCGACATTGGCACCGCTTCGCCAGTCGCCAGCCTCCGATCCGACGGCGACGATCTCGCCGCCCAGCTCGTGGCCCATGACGATCCCCGCGGGCATGAACGGCTGCGCCTTGATATCCGAACCGCACACGCCGCACGCGGCGACGCGGATCACCAACTCGTCGGGACCTGGTGTCGGATCGCGCATTTCGACTATTTCGAAGCCGTGCGTCTCGGTCGTCACCGCCGCTCTCACGAGTTTCCTTCCAGTTCGATATCGAACGTCGAAATGTATTGGTCAAACAGGGGTTCAAGGTCGGTGATGGTGACGCCGGACCCGTCGAGCGAATACGGCTGAACACCAAAGCGGTCCTGCGGGTTTCGCTGCAGCCAGGTGAGCATGGCGTCTTCGGTTGACGGCGTCAGTTCGTCGCCTGCCCACTCGTACAGTGAGCGCATCACACCGATCGGATCGCGCATCAGATCGGCGTAATGCAGATCGAAGAACCGGTCGTCGCCGATGCGCTGCCGCGCTCGCAGCGGTCGGGCGACGTGTGCTTGCAACTGGCGCAGCACGTTCGACACCACATCCGTGACGTCGATTTGGGCGCCCAGCACTGCGCGAGACAGATAGTTCAACCGCAGGAAGGAAGCGGTCGCCTTGAACGGGTCGCGGTGGGCCCAGACGATGCGCACGTCGGGGAACGTGGACAGGAGGGTTTCGATGTGGACGGCATGAGATGGCATCTTGAGGGACCACACACCCGGCGCCCGCGACTGCAACATCTGCAACACGGACCGCTCGTAGCCGTAGGTACTCGTCATGTCGGCATCGAGGAGCCAGTCGGCGTAGGCGCTCGTTGGCATGAACGCCTCCCACAGGTACGCCTTGAAATCCTGGTTCTGCACGAACATGCACTCGGTGGGGCCGTCGGCCTCGTCCCAGTGCACCATCGGGATGTTCGCCGCCCTCAGCCCCTCGGCCAGCGCGTCCAGCTCGGCCTTCTTCTTCAAGCAGCGCGGGTCGGTGCGCAGCGTTTCGGGCGACGCCGGCGGTACGGAGTTCTCCGCTTCCCACGTCAGTAGCGACCGCCGATTTGGATCCTGGTCGAGCAGATAGCTCGCCAACGATGTGCCGGTACGCGGGAGGCCGAGAACCACCAGCGGGCGCTCGATCCGCTCCGCCGCGACCTCGGGGTGGTGCTTGAGGTAGTCGACGACGCGCAGCCGGTTCCACAACGCGTCTACGAACTGCCCATAGACGTAGTCGCGCCCGCCGTCGCTGACACCGGGTGCGGATTCGACCGTCTGCACCAGCACCGTCAGACCCTCGCGCCACGAATCACCACCGAAGTCGTCGAGGCCGGCACGTTCACACGCGCGCGTGACCAGGCGCTCGGTCGTCATGCGCACACAGACTATACGACCATAGGAACAAATGTTAGGTTGGCGAGACAGGCACCCCGGGAGGTCCCTCTTGGCGCAATCGCTCGACTCGCTCGTGAATCAAGGAAAGGGTGACCAGGACGCCGTCGACCTCGGCGACGGGATCTTCATGTCCAGGAACATCGCGAACAGCTACCTGGTGACGACGCCCGACGGCGACCTGCTGATCAACACCGGCACCGACTTCGAAGCCGCGCAAATCAAGGCGCGTTTTGACCGGGTTAGCAGCGGCCCGCTTCGAGTCATCACCTTCACCCAGGGGCACCCGGACCACGTCGGTGGGTGGAGCCTCTTTCACGAGCCCGGCGTTCAGATGATCGCTCAGGCGAATCACTCCGATGTCCGCGAGTATTGGCGGCGCCTGCACCCGTTCTACGCACGGCGCATCATGACGCTGTGGGGGGCATTCGTTGACGTCGACGCGACGTCGATGGAGCTACCGCCGGAACCCGTGCTCACCACGTCGTTCATCGACAGCCACGCGTTCGAGCTCGGAGGTCGCCGTTTCGAGCTCCACTCCACCCCAGGCGGGGAGACCACCGACGCACTCGTCGTGTGGCTGCCCGAGCACCGGACCGTTTTCATCGGCAATCTGATGGGGCCGTTCTTCGGCCATGTGCCAAACCTATACACGTTGCGCGGGGACAAGATTCGTAGCGCCATGGCCTTCATCCGTTCCATCGACAGGGTGATCGCGCTCGGCCCCGAAACGCTCATTAACGGTCACGATGTCTTCCGCGGTTCCGACGCGATACGGCAGACGATGACTACGGTCCGCGATGCCACGAAATATCTGCGCGATCGGACGATCGAGGGGATGAACGCGGGCGCCGACCTGTGGACCCTGATGCAGGAAATCACGCTGCCGAGCAGTCTTGCGCTGCCTCAGGTGCACGGGAAGGTGCCGTGGATCGTGCGGGCCATCTGGGAGGAGCACGTCGGCTGGTTCCGGTACGAGTCGACCACGGAACTCTACGACGCACCGCCGTCGACGGTATGGCCCGACATCGTCGATCTCGCCGGTGGCACCGCCGCTCTGACGGAGCGAGCCCGAACTCACGCCGACCAAGGACGCGCCCTGCAGGCACTTCACCTGACCGACATCGTCCTCGCCCACTCGCCCGGCGATACCGATGCCGCGCGGGTGAAACACGCTGCACTGGAACAACTTCTGGCCGCCAGCGGGCGGGAGAACTTCAGCGAAGTCCAATGGCTGGAACAGGAAATCAAAAAGACCACCGACGATGCGGAGAGCGAATGAAACCCGACGACCTCTACCACACCGGCATCGTCGTCGACGACTTCGATGGGACGCTGGACTGGTTCACCAAAGTCGCCGGTTACCGGTGGACCGACGTGGTCGAGGTCGACCAAGTTGCCCAGACACCGGAGGGCGAAATCACCATCCCCATGCGAATTGCGTATTCGGGGACAGACCCACGCGTTGAGCTGATCCAGACAGTTCCTGGAACCGTCTGGGTCCCTGCGGATTCCGGCGTGCACCACCTCGGCTACTGGTCCGACGACGTGGAGTCGGACCTTGCGACACTCGAAGCCACCGGCATGCAATACGAGGTCAAGGCGTTCAACCCTGATGGGTCGGGGACACTTCTTTGGGCCTACTGCAAAGGTCAGACTGGGCCTCGTATTGAGTTCGTCAGCCGGGCCATGGAACCGTTCATCGCATACTGGTTCGCCAGCGCCAATGAATGACTTTTGAATGCGCTATCACCGCTCGAGGTACTGATGTGGCCAATGTGGTTGCCGGTCCGCGCCAAACCACCCCGCCAGCAGGCCGTCCAACCCCTTGGTTGACAATCGACACAAGGTCCAAGTCAAAGGAGACATCACCATGGCTGAAGCTGTCATCGTCGAGGCAGTGCGCTCACCGCTCGGGAAGCGCAACGGCGCGCTGTCGGGGGTGCACTCGGCTGATCTGTCCGCACAGGTCCTCAACGGGCTGGTCGACAAGGCCGGCATCGACCCCGCGATCGTCGACGACGTCATCTGGGGCTGCGTCACCCAGGCCGGCGAACAGGCCATCGACATCGCCCGCACCGCGGTGCTGGCGGCCGGCTGGCCCGAGACCGTGCCGGGCGTGACCGTCGACCGCCAGTGCGGGTCGAGCCAGCAGTCCATCCATTTCGCCGCCGCCGGCGTGGTCGCCGGGCACTATGACGTCGTCGTTGCCGGCGGCGTCGAGTCGATGTCACGGACTCCGATGGGTGCGTCGCTGGCCAACGGCGGTCGTCCTTATCCCGAGGCGTTCATAACGCGCTATGAGGGCCAGATTCCCAACCAGGGCTTGGGCGCCGAGATGATCGCCGAGCAGTGGGGCCTCGACCGCACCGCGCTTGACGAGTTCTCCCTCAGTTCGCACGAAAAGGCCGCAGCGGCACAGGATTCCGGTGCCTTCGACGACCAGATCGTGGGCATTAAGGTAACGGACGGCCCAGAAAACTCGGTGGTGCTCAAAGACGAGGGCATCCGCCGCGGTACCCCGATGGAAAAGATGGCCTCGCTGAAGCCTGCCTTCAAGGAAGACGGTGTGATCCACGCCGGCAACTCCTCGCAGATCTCCGATGGTTCGGCCGCGCTGCTGTTGATGTCGGCCGAGAAGGCGAAGTCGCTGGGGCTGAAGCCGATCGCCAAGGTGCACACCGCGACTCTGGCCGGAGCCAACCCGGTGATCATGTTGACGGCGCCCATCCCGGCGACCCAGAAGGCGCTGAAGAAATCCGGGCTGGGCATCGACGACATCGGGGCATACGAGGTCAACGAGGCGTTCGCGCCGGTTCCGCTCGCGTGGCTCAACGACATCGGCGCCGACGAGAAGAAGCTCAACCCCAACGGGGGGGCCATCGCGCTCGGCCACCCGCTCGGCGGTTCCGGGGCGCGGTTGATGACCACGCTGCTTTACCACATGCGGGACAAGGGAATTCGCTACGGCCTGCAGACGATGTGCGAGGGCGGCGGCCAGGCTAACGCCACCATCGTGGAGCTCCTGTGACGGATGCCGCCCAGCCGGCGGTTCTAGTCGCCCGTTCCGGGAACGTCGCGGTAATCACAATCAACCGGCCGGAGGCTCGCAACGCTGTCAACGGCGCGGTGAGCATCGACGTCGGGGACGCGTTGGAGCAAGCCCAACACGACCCCGAAGTGCGGGCCGTGGTGATCACCGGTGCGGGCGACAAGTCGTTTTGCGCCGGGGCTGATCTCAAGGCCATCTCGCGCCGGGAGAACCTGTACCACCCCGACCATCCGGAGTGGGGCTTCGCCGGGTACGTGCATCACTTCATCGACAAGCCCACGATCGCCGCGGTCAACGGCACCGCATTCGGAGGCGGCACGGAGTTGGCGCTGGCCAGCGACCTGGTGGTGGCCGACGAGCGCGCCCAATTCGGGCTACCTGAGGTCAAGCGCGGGTTGATCGCGGCTGCCGGCGGCGTTTTCCGGATCGTGAACCAGCTGCCCCGCAAAGTTGGGATGGAACTGCTGCTGACCGGTGACCCGCTGACGGCCGCCGACGCCTTGGAGTGGGGCCTGGTCAACCAGGTGGTGAAGGAGGGTTCGGTGCTGGACGCGGCCCTGGCACTGGCGGCCCGGATCACGGTCAACGCGCCGCTGTCCGTGCAGGCCAGCAAGCGCATCGCCTACGGCGTCGACGACGGCGTCATCACCGCCGACGAACCGGGTTGGGACCGTACCGTGCGCGAAATGCGTTCCCTGATCAGATCCGAAGATGCCAGGGAAGGACCCCTGGCGTTCGCCGAGAAGCGGGAGCCGGTCTGGAAGGCGCGCTAGTGCGCCAAAACGTTCACCGCACGGTCGAACACGCCGGGCAGCATCGCGGACGCCGGCACGATGGCGCGGCGGGCCGCACGGGGCGTGCTGGCCAGCACCAGACCTCTGGTGAGCAGTCGGTAATTACGGGTAACCCGGTGCCAGGCGGCCTCGTATGACGACGGTGCGTCGTTGACGATGGCGTTGACCGCCGCGGCCGCTTGCTTGACCGCGAGGCTGATGCCTTCGCCGGTCAGCGCGTCCTCGTAACCCGCCGCGTCGCCCACCAGCAGCACCCGTCCCGCGACGCGGCGGGAAACCACTTGGCGCAGGGGGCCGCAGCCGCGGGCATGTCCGCGACTGGCGCCTGTCAAATGCTGAGCCAGCCACGGGAACCAGGCCAGGTCGGGTCGCCCACCGGACAGGATCGCCACGCCGACCAGGTCGGGTTCCACCGGCGTCACGTACGCCTCACCCCAATGCGACCAGTGCACCTCGACGAACTCCGACCAGACCGGCACCTTGAAGTGCCACCGCACGCCGTGGCGCCGCGGTGTTCCGGCCGTGGCCTTGATCCCGACGGCGCGCCGCACCGCCGAATGCAGCCCGTCGGCTGCCACCATCCATCGCGCGCGCACACCCGCGGCCGTCACTCCATGCGCGTCCTGCTGGACGCTTGTCACCCGCGCTCGGATCCACTCGGTGTCTTGCTCTTTCGCCCGGGCCGCCAGCGCCGCATGCAGCGTCGTGCGTCGCACGCCCCTGCCCGGCCCACTTCGAAATCGCGCCTCGGCGCGACGATTTTCACTGACGTAGGCGATCCCGTGAAAGGGCATGCCGGCCGGGTCCACGCCGAGGGAAGTCAGCTCGGCCAAACCGCCGGGCATCAGCCCCTCGCCGCAGGCCTTGTCGATGGGGTTCTCCCGTGGCTCGGCCACGATCACCGAAAGTCCAAGCCGCCGAGCGTGTAACGCCGTGGCGAGGCCTCCCGGGCCGCCGCCGACGATCAACAGGTCCGAGTCGTAGGTCGTCATGCGTAGCCCAAAGCCGAGTTCTCCACCCGCAATCGCACCCTCAGCAACATCGCATTGGCCAACGTGAAAGCGAGCGCGGTCAACCACGCGGTGTGCACTAACGGCAGCGCGAACCCTTCGGCCACCACAGCAACGTAGTTCGGGTGGTGCAGCCAGCGGTAGGGGCCCCGCCGCACCAACGGCGCGTCCGGCAACACGATCACCCGGGTGTTCCACCGTCGGCCGAGCGTTGAGATGCACCACCAGCGCAGTCCCTGACTCAGCGCCACCACCGCCAGCATCGGCCAGCCCAGCCAGGGGATGAACGGCCGGTGCAGTGCCCACGGTTCGACGACGCAGCCGAGCAGCAATGCGGTGTGGATGATGACCATTGTCGGATAGTGATCGCGACCAAACTCCTTGGCGCCGTGGGCAAAAGACCATTCCGCGTTTCGGTTGGACACGATCAGCTCGGCAACCCGTTCGACGGCCACCGCGAGGATCAGCAAGTAATACATGGTCCTATCAGGCCCTACCAGGTCAGCAGGACGAGTTCGGCGGAGAAGCCCGGTCCCATCGCGACCATCAGCCCGATCGAACCCGGCGACGGTGGGTCGGCCATGGTGGCGTGAAGTATATCAAGCACCGAAACTGACGACAGGTTTCCGTTGTCGCGCAACGATTTTCTGGTGCGTTCGAGGGCATCCGGCGGTAGCTCCAACGCGTCTTCGAACGCGTCGATCACCTTCGGGCCGGCGGCGTGCAGCAACCACGTCGAGACGTCCCCTGTGCTCAGTCCGTGGTCGGCAAGGAACTTGCGGACATCATCGCCGAGGTACTTCTCTACGACCGTCGAGATCTCGGGCGACAGGACGATCTGGAACCCGTCGCCGCCGATGTTCCAGCCCAACGCTCCCGTGGTGTCCGGGTAGGTCCGGCTGCGGGTGGCCAGCACCTTCGGCCCGGCCGCTGCCCGGTCGGCTCCGGTGGCGACGACGACGGCGGCGCCGTCACCAAACAGGCTGGAAGCGACGAGATTCGCGATCGACATGTCCTCGCGCTGAACGGTCAACGAACATAGCTCGACCGCCACCAGCACCGCCACGTGATCGGTGAACGCCCGGAGATAGTCATGCACCCGCGCCAGGCCGGCCGCGCCGGCCACACAGCCCAGGCCGAACAGCGGGATCCGTTTGACGTCTTCGCGCAAGCCGACCCGTGCCGCCAGCCGGGCCTCTAGGCTCGGCACGGCCAGCCCGGTGACTGTCGTCGAAAAGACGACGTCGACCTCCGATGGCTGGACGTTGGCCTCGTCAAGCGCTGCGAGTAGTGCCTGCTCAGCAAGGTCAAGGGCGATCTCGAGAAAGTACTCGTTTGCATCGGTGAAACCGGTTAAGTCCTTGTATTGCGCCAATGGCAGCGCGGTGTGGCGGGACGCGACCCCACTGGTAAGTGCGAACCGCTGAAACTCTGGGCCGGCGAAGTCGGTCAACGCTCCGATGACCTCTTCCTGGCTGTACAGGTTCGGTGGAAACTGCACTGCAACTGCGGCGACGGACGGATGTACGTTGGGCGTTGGTGTTTTCGTATCTTCGCGCAACGCGCTGCCCCCGATGATTTGCTCCATGTACGGGTCTACGTTGCCGCCGCCCGGTGGGTTCAATGTGCTGCCCGCCACACCGTCCCACTAGGGTCGGGAGTATGCGGATTGTGGTCACCGGTGCCACTGGATATGTGGGATCGCGGCTGGTCACCGAGCTGCTGGCGAACCAGCACCAGGTCATGGCCGCCACCCGAAACCCCGAGCGGCTCAAGCGTTTAGGTTGGTTCGACGACGTCGCACCGCTTCGCCTCGACGCGTCCGACGCCGTGTCGGTGCGGGCCGCTTTTGCTGGTTTCGACGACGCCGCACGCCCGATCGACGTGCTGTATTACCTGGTGCACGGGATCGGCCAGCGTGGTTTCCGTGACGGCGACAAGGCCGCGGCGACGAACGTCGCAGTCGCGGCGAGGGACGCCGGCGTGCGACGCATCGTCTACCTGGGCGGCTTCGTGCCCGCCGATCCCGAAGATAAGGACCTGTCCGAGCACCTGACTAGTCGCGCCGAGGTGGCCGAGGCCCTGACGGTCGAGGACGGCCCGGAACTTGTGTGGCTGGGCGCGGCGATGATCATCGGCGCCGGCTCGACGTCGTTCGAGATGATGCGCTACGTGGGAGACCGGTTCCCGCTCATGCCGATACCCAGCTGGATGGACAACCCGATCGACCCGATCTCTGTTCGCGACGTGCTGCACTATCTCGTCGCCGCGGCCGACCCCGGCCGGGTGCCCGCGGGCGCCTATGACATCTCCGGCCCCACCACCACGTCCTACCGCGAGCTGCTCAAGACGTATGCGCGTGTCTCCGGCAGGTGGCACGCCGCCTTACCGGTCGGCCGGGTCGACACCGCGCTTGCATCGCTGGTCACGGGTGTCGCACTGCCGGTGCCCCAGGGACTGGCCGAAGACCTCGTCGAGTCGCTGGACCATCCGATGGTGGCATCCGTCAGCGGCCTGCGCGATCGGGTGCCCGACCCGCCCGGCGGGCTGCTCGGCGTCGACGCCGCCATCGCCCTGGCGCTGGCGGACGGGTCGAACCGCCGGCTCAAGCCCGTCAATGCGTTGACCGATCCCGATCAGCTGGCCGACAGCGATCCCGCATGGGCCGGCGGCGACGCCCTGTACATCCGGCGACTCGCCCGAGCGATTACGCCGTCCGTCGCGCGACCCACGCTGAGGCTGGTCAACATGGTGCCGGGCCCGCTCGCCGGTGTCCTGCGAACCGGCCTCGACATCCTGTTCACTTTGACCCCGAAGGCGCGTCCGGCATGAGCCAGTCGACCACTCCGTACCGCACCAGCGTCGCCTCCGAGTTGCGCCGCGCGATCACCAATGTCGCTGTGCCCCATAATGAACCGCCCGGTGTCGTGCGACGCCGACGCATCGTCGTCGCCATCACGCTGGTGATCGGCGCAGTGGTGCTCGGGTTTTCGTTGCGGCGCCATCCGGGCGAGTCGAGCTTCTACTGGCTTACCCTGCTGCTGGCGACGGTGTGGATCGCGGGTGGGTTGGTCTCGGGACCATTGCATCTCGGCGGCATCAACTGGCGTGGCCGCAACCAACGGCCGGTCATCACGGGAACGACGGTCGGCCTGCTGCTCGGCGGCGCCTTCGTGGTGGGCGGACTCATCGCCCGGGAGATACCGGCCGTCGCGACCCTGATCACGCGGGTGCTGATGTTCGCCCATCAGGGGTCTTTCCTGCTGATCGTGGTGATCACCGTGATCAACGGCATCGCCGAGGAGATCTTCTTCCGCGGCGCGCT
>Ga0306921_10002358_pt1 | contig 18954 bp, 17 predicted proteins | sample sta12Cox44000080_FD_203760 | JGI IMG/M metagenome (GOLD analysis project Ga0306921, IMG submission 203760) | Lab enrichment of tropical soil microbial communities from Luquillo Experimental Forest, Puerto Rico - statoxic.12C.oxic.44.000.080 (v2)... | ecosystem: Environmental > Terrestrial >... | reverse complement strand
TGGCAAACGACGTGGGGATATTTCCCGCAGCGGTCACGTTCACCAGAAACGCGCCGACAAAGATGGCTGGCCACGCCCGATAACCGAGCAAGAGCAATGCGGCAAGCGCGATTCCCGCCGCCGGCCAGACCGGGGATGCACTCGCGTGCAACGACGCCAGCATCAAACCGAGCTTGCCGGCGATGAAGTAGATGACGGCCAAGCCGCTGATGAGCGGCAGTCCAGAGAAACGTCGCGATTTCATCGCCCAACTGCCTTTAAAAGGCACCTCGCTTGAAGCCGCCGATGTCAATGAGGAAGATGTGGATAGCAGATGTGAAATCACAAGCTGGGGACCAGACGACGGCTTTGGGCCCCCAGCTGGGCAATTGCTTTTGTCAGCAGCTCCCATGCCGAGTTTCACAATTCCCGAGAGAAGCAAAAATAGTCGCCACATTTGTTTTTGAGCGAGAGGCAGTTATGCAGCTCTCATCCACGAAGATAAATAATTATAATTTCCATTGTCAGCGGAGTGAACGTCCTGGACTCGTTCTGATACTGCCCGGCTATTTTCTGAGGCCAACAATGCTTTAACCCGATGCCAGCCGCTTCGCTTTTTCGCCCGCTTGGCTTTTTTGGAATTCGATAATCAGGGGACGCCTGCTCATCCACAAAGCCCGACGTTCCTTTTTCGTAGTTGGGTGAACAGATAGGGGTGAAAAGACAGGCCTTTTATCTTTATCTGTAAGGTTGTCATCAACAATTTGGCATGTATAGCGCTGCGTTTACATGCACGACGCAGCGCCGCGCAGCGCCACTACCGGCGCAAATCCGCACCCCGCATAAAGGCAACTTCTTCCTGCATATGATCGAGCACCCAGTCGCCCCGTTTCAGGCACTTCACGGCAACTTTTTCTACCTGGGTAACTGCGTCCAAATGCAGTTGCATGTTAACGCCCTTCCAACCGTGCTTGCGCAAGTTGATCATGTTCTCAATTGCGCGGCGTTGCTGTTGCCAGCTCGCATTGGCGAAGGCTTTTGCGATTGGCCGCTTAGGAAGATAGAGCATATCGGTGAAACACAGCGCCACGAGATAACCGGAAAGACTTCGGAAATCTTGAATTCGTTCCTTGAGCAGCTGTTCCATTTGACCTGGGACGTTGACCGTGTGCCGTATTGTTTTCATAGGAAATTCCTTCAGCGCTTGATCGCTTTTGTAAAGAAAATCGATCCATGGCTCCGCCGCGATTGGTGACCACGCAAAGGGAAGGGCGCTCGGCGTCGCAAATGGTCGGCGAACAAACAGCGCACAAGATTCGTTCGTCCGTTCGCTCTATTGTTTCGGCGCTTGCGAGGCGACGATTTTCTCAAAGCGCGGATCGCCGCGCAGCGGGTCCCAGAAGGGCATCAGTTTGAGTATGCCGTAACTGGTGATTAAGGTCGCACCGGGGAGCGGAATGGCGTCATTTAACTGGTCTAACGCCAAATCCTTTTCGCCTGCCCATGCCGCGATAATAGCAAAATAGCCGAAGAGCATTTCGCCATTCGTGGCATCCTTCTCGCGAGGTAAAAGCTCCATCGCCCGCCGGCCCTCTTGCAAGGCAGCTTCCTTGTCCCCCAGCCCCGCATCGATCAGGCCAAGAATTAAAAGTGGCGGGCCGTAATCCTTCTGCTTTTGTACTAACTGCTCTTGCTCAACCCGGGCGGCGGTGAATGCCCGGCGGGCCCGCGCGTCATCGTGCATAGCGCGAGCAAGGAGACCTTCGCCAAATTGGCGGCTAAAAAAAAGCACATTCTCACCCCAGCAAGGATTGTCGCCCAATGCGGCAAGCGCCTGCTCAGCGCCAGCCCAGTCGCGCTTCGACAACGCGCACAGAAACCAGAAATCCGCCATGTGCATTACGGAACCAGCGGTATTCGACCGCACTTGCCCGACCAACTGACACATCGGACCGGGGTCGGCATGCCATTCCCAATCAACAAAAGTGCGCAAAACCCGGAACAACGGGTTATCGGGCTCGATCTGCAACGCGCGATCATATACTTCTGCCTCTTCAGCATACTGGCGCAGGTAATCGTAGCTGGCGCCAAGCTCTTGCGGGAGAGAAACGTTGCGCGGGTCCAACGTCATCGCTTGTTTCAACAGGCGTATTCCTTCTTCCCCTTTCCCTTTTCGTCGCGCGATATAACCTTTAAGAGCCGGTATTCTCCAATCGTTAGGCAAACCGCGCCCGGCGATCTCCAGTTGCGCTTGCGCGCCTTCATAGTCGCGCAGCCCGAAATACAGATGGTAAGCTCGGGCCAAGGGAGTCTCGGGCGAATCAGGCTTGAGCTGCTCCGCTGCGCTCAGGGCCGATTCAGCCGCCTTGAGGCGTTCCGGGGTATGATCTACTCCCTCCGCGTACAACCGATCATTGCCGAACACGAGCTGGCAAAATGCGGTATGAAACGTCGGGTCCTGGGCCGTGGCTTTGTTTAGAAGGTCGATTCCTTCGCGAATTTGGTTTCCCGGGGCATTGCCTGGCGTCAGGATCAGGGTTTTGCCTCGGCTGTAGAGGTCAAACGCTGCGATGTCGGCGGTCGGACGTTCTTCGATCGCTTTCTTCTCGTTAGGCGAAAGCTTTGCCTGCAATTGATCGGCAATTGTCTTGGCGATCTCGCTTTGAATGGCGAACACGTCTGCAAGATCGCGATCGTACGTCTGGGCCCACAGATGTTTGTCACTGCGCGCATCGACCAACTGCGCATTGACTCGCACCCGATTGCCAGCGCGCTGAACGCTTCCTTCAACTACATTCCCTACGCCGAGCTGGCGGCCGACCTCGCGCAGATTGCGCGCCGCGCCGCTTCTATAATGCATCACGCTGGTGCGGCTAATCACTTTCAGGTCTGCGATCCTGGCCAGGTCGGTTAGGATTTCATCCTGTACGCCGTCGGCAAAAAAGGCGTTCTCGGGTTCCTTGCTCAGATTGCTGAACGGCAGCACAGCAATGCTTTTCTCGGGCGCAGCCAGATTCGCCGGCAATTGCCCAGTTTCACTTTTCCAAATCATCACACCCAAAGGCACGGCCAGGGCGAGCAACAATGCTGTCATGACGGCGGTGCCCGGATTTCGTCGCACCCATTTCTTCCAACGCGCGAAAACTCCAGTGTGCCGCGCCCGAATGGGTTTGTGGTTCAGCCAACGTTCTAGATCTTCAGCCAGCGCTAGAGCGGACGGGTAGCGGCGCTTTGGATCTTTCTCCAGACACTTGAGGCAAATCGTGGAAAGATCGCGATCTATTTTTGGGTTTACCGCCCGCGGTTGTCGCGGCTCGGTGTCCAGCAGTAACCTGATGGTCTCGTAGGTTGTTCCACCGGCAAACGGCGGATGACCTGTTAGCAATTGGTAGAGCACGGCACCCAATCCATAGACATCGGTCGCGCCTGTGATTGCTGCGTTATTTCCCACCGCTTGTTCTGGCGCCATGTAACTAGGCGTGCCCAACACTTCCAATGTGCGCGTGACGGTGCTCTCTGTCTCGACAAGCCGTGCTAAGCCAAAATCCGTAAGATGCGGTTCACCTTTTCCATCGAGCAGAATGTTCCCCGGTTTGATGTCTCGATGCAGAATACCATGCTCGTGCGCGTAATGAACCGTGCGCGCCACCTTGGCGATTAGTTCCGCTGCGCGTCGAGTCGGCATTGGCTCGCTTTTGGTCAGTTCATCGAGCTGGCCCCCTTCAACGAACTTCATGCTGAAGTAGCAGGCGCCATCGCGCTCGCCCACTTCGTAAATGGGCACGATGCCCAGATGCTCAAGACTGGCGGCAGCTTCTGCTTCGCGACGAAAACGTTTAAGATGCGCTTCCGTGGCCCAATGGCCGAGGCCTATGACTTTCAGCGCGACGATACGGTTAAGGCTTTTCTGCCGCGCACGATAGACCACGCCCTGACCGCCTCGGCCCATTTCCTGGAGCAATTCGTAATCGCCAAAATCGCCGAGCATCTTCCCAGCACTCGCGGCTTTCTTTCTATTCGGCACTGCCACGCCATCATCGCGGCCGGCGTCACCGACCTCAGTGACACGTTCATTGGCGAGCAGATTGAGACCCGTTTCCAACAGGCATGCGCTGCAAAATTCCTGCGGCGCGTCAGCGAAAATCTTAGCTCCGCATTTTCCGCACGTTTTGGTGACGGTCGTCATAGTCAGCGGTGGTCTCAATTAAGTAATGCAAAAAATTGGTTCACCGGTTACGCGCGCAATACAGCGATTAGATGCGATAGCTCATCCTCGATGTCGCCCGGGGCCATCACGGTATGAGCGATCTCCTCGCGCAACAGTTGCCGGTAGCGTTCACGAAGACGATGGAATGCCTGCTTGACCGCGTTCTCGCTCATGCCCAGCTCATCGCCAATTTGCGCCTGCGACGGGCGATCCGGTTCGTCGGCGAGCAATGCCCTCAAACGTTCGAACAAAATCACATTGCCAGTGGCACGATATTCATCTCCCAGGCGGATCAGCACTTGATCCAGGAGCGCGAATGCCCATCGGCGTTCGTAGATTTGGTCGGCGGTTGATGTATCTGCCGGCTCAAAACCGGCGCGCTCACGATCCTGCAACATATCCAGTGGAATCAATCGCTGCCCTTCGCCACGCTTAATGGCCATCGCACGGTTCCGCTCATTGGTCAGAAAATGTTTGAGTGATGTGAGTAGATAAGAACGTAGACGCCCCTTCTCTTTGCGGACCATATTCAGATCTCGCCGCTCCAGGAGCAGCGCAAAGAACCCTTGAGTGAGATCTTTCGCCTCTTCTGGTTCACTGCCCTGCCGCCTCACGAAGCCATAAATCGGTCGCCAATAGGTGCGGCAAAGTGTTTCGAGCGCCTCTTTTGCTGCCGTTGATTCACTCTGGGCCTCCAGCACCACACTCCAGTGCGTGGTGGCAAAGGGTAATGCGCTGTACTGCGCATTACCGCTAGTCGCGGTCCGAGACGTCACCTGATCATCGGCAGGCACACCGCCACTCAAGTGAGAAGTCGCGTCAAAAATCAAGCCCTCATTGGCTGAAGGAGTTGTCGCGCAATTGTAGGGCGTCTGTGTCAGACACCAGCCAATAACCGTCCGTTACATCCGTACAATCCGCGGTTTCTTCGATCTAACGATTAACGGCTTAATGCCGCGAAGCCAATTTTCCGCGTAACCTTTCGCCGGATTTCCTGCAGTACATCAGTGAACGGCCAGAAATGACCCTGAAAGGTTTCGGGGGAAAGGAAGGCCAAAACAACAAAAGGAAAAATAAAAATGAAAAGACTAAACATTACATTCGGAACAATTCTGCTGGTGCTTGGCTGCGTTGCATTTTCGCCGTTGGCGAAAGCACAGCAGCCTGTCGTGGGTTTATGGCAGGTCGAGTATATCGGTGCTTGCCGACCGGCGGTTCTGCCTCCGGATTTTTTTACTTATCAGCAATTCCACAGTGACGGCGTGGAAATCGAAACCCCGATGTTCACACCGGGGGTATGCATGGGGAGCTGGAAACAGATGGCCAATATGGTGCAGATCTACCACGTAGGATGGACCCCGGGTGGTATCCCTGGTGTCCCAACTAGCGTACGCTTCGTGTTTACGGAAACACTTACCGTCAGCCTAGACCGCAATAGTTACGACGGGACAGTTGATCAAACGTTTTACGACGCGCCTGTGGGCGGAAACGTCGTCGCGCATTGCACGGCTACAACCCACGCAACGCGCATTTCCGTAGATTAATTTGTCGATCAACCGAAACGCCGCCGAAATTAAATGACTCATATGAGAGCCTCTTCGGTCGTCGTCAAGACGTACCGGAGAGGCTCTTGACGATTCTGGCGCGCTGGGACACAGAGCTCTTCAATCCAGAAAGGCAAAGACACGCGCGCACAACTCCCCGAACTCCTCGATCCTCTTCTCCGTTCTTCGGAATTTTACTCAGTCCGATCACGCAGTTTCTGTGTCCGAATTTGTCCGAAAAAGGAGCGCGCCCGGGGTGGGCGGCCTCCCAGCAAGATTTTTTCTAAAAGCGGCCAGGCCGCGGGAAGCCTCGAGGCGCTCGAAGCGATGAAGTAATGAAGCGGTTGGTTTTATCTATTGGTTAGATGATTCGGATGTGATCGCCAGGTCTACTGATCGCTCGCGGCCATTTGCTTGCCACGTTTGCTCTCGACAGTCGGAGTTTACATAGTAACCATGCCCTACGTTCCCTAGGACGGGACAAAACATGTCCTCGGAGCTCAAGCCGCATCTCCACTTGGAGGTCGGGCATATCTTGTTTCTCGACATTGTCGGGTTCTCAAGATTGCTCGCCGATGAGCAAAAAGAGTTGGTCCAAGAACTTAATCAGATTGTTCGGGAGACGAAGCAATTCCAGGCCGCCGAAGCCGAGGGCAAGCTGACGCGATTACCGACCGGCGACGGAATGGTGCTCGTCTTCACGAATGATCCGGAAGCTCCGGTGGAGTGCGCCCTTGAAATCAGCCAGAAATTGCAAAGCCGGCCGCAGCTCAAACTGCGCATGGGCATTCATAGCGGCCCGGTCAATCCATTCGCGGACGTGAATGATCAGTCCAATCTTGCCGGCGCAGGAATTAACGTGGCACAGCGGGTCGTGGGCTGTGGCGATGCCGGACACATTCTTCTGTCCAAGCACTTCGCGGAAGATTTGGAACACTACGTCCAGTGGCGATCGCATCTACACGATATCGGTAGAGTCGAGGTTAAGCACGGCGCCAGGATTTCGGTCGTTAATTTTTACACAGATCAACTCGGGAACTCGGCTCTGCCCGCACCGATAAGGCGAGCGAGAGCCAGCGTTCGGCTTAAATCTGCCGCCGTCGCGGCACTGCTCCTAATAACGGCACTCGGTGTTGGATTTTGGATGCTTCGCCGCTCACAAGAGAAACTTATCAACGCGGTCGCGGCGATTCCATCGAAGAGCATCGCAGTGCTTCCGTTTGAGAACCGGAGTCAGGATGCCGACAATGCCTACTTTGCTGACGGTATCCAGGACGAGATTCTGACGCGCCTATCCAATATCGCCGATCTCAAGGTGATCTCGCGCACGTCCACACAGCATTACAAAAGTGCGCCGGAAAACCTGCCTGAAATTGCCAAGCAACTTGGTGTGGCCCACATTCTGGAAGGCAGTGTGCAGAAGAGCGGTGACGCAGTGCGCGTGAACGTCCAGCTAATCAAAGCGGCCAATGATTCGCATCTTTGGGCTGATACATTTGATCGCAAACTAACCGACATCTTTTCGGTCGAGAGCGACATCGCCAAAGCTGTTGCCGACCAATTGCGAGCGAAACTGACCGGGCAAGAAGAGGGAGTCATTGTCGCCAAACCGACTGACAATGTTGAGGCTTACGATGCGTATCTGCGCGGCTTAGCGTACACGCTGAAGGCTGCAACCACCACCACCTCGATTCTTGGTGCGCAGAAATATCTAAGGGAGGCGGTGCGGTTAGATCCGAAGTTCGCTCTTAGTTGGGCGCTGCTGTCTTATGTCGATGCGGTCGGCTATCTCTCATTTAAGCTTCAACCGACACCCGCCCTGCGTGAGCAGGCGGGACGCGCAGCCGAAGTCGCTCTTATGCTTCAACCCAACCTTGGCGAGGCGCTACTCGCAAAGGGATATTTCCACTACGCTTGTCTCAAAGATTACGACACCGCAGTGCGTTACTTTGAGGAGGCACGTCGGTTTCTGCCCAATAGCAGCCGGATTCCTGAATCTCTAGCCTATGTCGCACGCAGGCGAGGTCAGTGGGATCAGAGCGACTATTATTTCCAGGAAGCCGAGCGACTCGACCCACGTAATGCTAATCTTCTCACGCAGCACGCGCTGTCCGATGTTCAACGTCGTCGTTTTCCGGAAGCTCTCCGAAAACTTGACAAAGTTCTCGATATTTCACCCGGCGACATTGATACGTTTGCATTAAAGGCGGCGATCGCACAAGCCGAGGGCGATCTGCCGCGTGCCGCTGCACTTCTTGCTCCGCTCCAGCCGACCGCCGAAATCTCAAGCGCTTTGGAAACACAGGTTTACCAAGCGATCTTGGAGCGCCACCCTGCCGAAATCATCCCTCGGCTAAAGGAGATACTGACCAAGCCCGATCCCGCGCTGGGTTACATTAATGGTGAACTTCGCTTTTGGTTAGGGTGGGCCCAAGAAGTTGGGGGTGACCGTTGCGCAGCCCAGGAAAGTTGGCAGCAGGCACGCGCCGAATTGGAAGCTTTCCTCAAAGAGCAGCCAGACAATTATCTTCTTATTGGAGATCTCGCGCTGACGATGGCAGGTCTCGGTGACACGGCCGATGCATTCGCGCTGTCTGAACGAGCTAAAGCCGCAATACCGATTGAGAAAGACGCGATTGAGAGCCCGATTCCGACCGAGATTCTCGGGCGAGTGGCGGCGTACGTAAGAGATCGCGACCGCGCCATCGCCAGCTTGGAGAAAATACTCTTGATACCGTACGATGGTGCGCTCGCTTCAGGCGTGCCGCTAACGCCAGCGCTCCTTCGACTCGATCCAATGTTCGATGGACTGCGGAATGATCCGCGCTTCCAAAAGCTCACGGCCTCGGAGGCGCCGAAACAATAGCGAGAGTTTTAGGGACAATTTCGCAGAACTGCGTAAATCTGCGCGCTCAGCTATCGCCCGCTGAAAGCTGATAAAGAGCGCTCCCAGCGTCCGGAAACGGAGCGCCTTGGAAAAAAGGGGATTCTGTCTCTCTAGTATGAAACCAGATAAGAAACTCGCCGCGGTGCTCATCATGCACCCGGCCGTCAGCGCAATGGTCCGGGCTCCGTTCGGTGACGTCGCGGCTCGAGGTTATCCGCGGCCGCCGCCGGCGATTTAGGGGAAAATTTGCCGGGAGGCCCGCCCACCCCGGGGGGCGCGCCGGCCGCGAAAACGTATCCCCCTCCTAGCGCCATTGTCTGATGTCATTCGATTTACCCAGGAGAATGGGACCGCGGCAGCCAAGGTTAAAATTACCATAGTGACCCACTCGAATTACCATAGGCTACGACGGACCATTTAACTTGAATCGCTCGAGGGCCTTACGGTGGCGCTCTTGGAGTTCTTTCTGCTTTTCCTCCGTCATAACAACCGCTTGCTGGACCGAGACGACCGCGCCTGGAGTCTTACCGTAAACGGTCGGCCGACGCACCGCGGCGACCCATTCCCGAGCAGCCATCACGCGCACCTGCCTCGATTTCGGGTCGTCAGTGCGGTCATCGGCGATCTCAATTACTTCATCCACGTAGTGATCAGCCTGAAGTTCAGTGCGCTCGATTCCAGTTGCCCGCTCTAATTTAAGCCAGCAAAAGGATTGATTCAGGATTGGCCGTTGTTCTAGACAATCCGGACGCCTACATAGTACGATACCCTACATCCCTGGAGCGGGGCGCAATATGTCCTCGGAACTCAAACCGCATCTCCATCTAGAGGTGGGACACATCTTATTCCTCGACATTGTTGGATTCTCAACGCTGCTCGCCGATGAGCAAAAAGAGTTGGTGCACGAACTTAATCAGATTGTTCGAGCGACGAAGCGATTCCAGGCCGCCGAAGCTGAGGGCAAGCTGACGCGATTACCGACCGGCGACGGAATGGTGCTCGTCTTCACGAATAATCCAGAAGCGCCGGTGGAATGCGCCCTCGAAATCAGCCAGAAATTGCAGAGCCGTCCACAGCTCAAACTGCGCATGGGCATTCATAGCGGCCCAGTCAATCCGGTCGCGGATGTGAATGATCAGGCCAATCTCGCCGGAGCTGGAATTAACATTGCGCAGCGGGTCATGTCATGCGGCGATGCCGGACATATTCTCCTGTCCAAACATTTCGCGGAAGACCTGGAGCACTATGCTCACTGGCGATCGCATCTGCACAATGTCGGAGAAGTCAAAACCAAACATGGCGCCAAGCTCCCGCTTGTTAATCTCTACACGGACCAATTCGGAAATTCAGAGCTGCCGGCAAAGTTAAGGCAAGCCAGAGCCGCTTTTCGGCTTAAAGCCGGCTCAGTCGCTCTTCTTTTGGTCCCAGCACTCGGTGTTGGATTTTGGATGCTTCGCAGCCCACAAGGGAAGTTGATGAACACTGCTGGGGCGATTCCCGCCAAAAGCATCGCGGTGCTGCCATTCGAGAATCTGAGCGCCGATCCCGAAAACGCGTTCTTCACTGAAGGGATGGAGGACGAAATCCTGAACGACCTGACGAAAATCGCAGACTTAAAAGTCATCAGCCGGACGTCGGCGATGCAATACAAGACTGGCGTGAAACGAAACGTCCGCGAAATCGCGAACGCACTCGGCGTTGCGCATTTGGTCGAGGGAAGTGTACAACGCGCCGCAAATCGCGTCCGCGTCAGCGCGCAGTTAATCGACGCAAGGACCGACACGCATTTGTGGGTCGAGCGCTATGATAGGACACTTGATGACGTCTTTGCAATCCAGAGCGACATCGCCAAAACAATTGCGGCCCAGCTTCAGGCCAAGCTGTCGCCAAAAGAGAAAGCAGCAATAGAGGAACGCCCGACGTCTGATCTGGCTGCATACGATCTCTATTTAAAAGCAAAGGAACTTATGTACAACGCTCGCTTTAATCCCGCTCGCCGAGAGAAAGCATTATTTAAAGCGGTGGTGCTCCTTGACCAAGCGGTAGCGCGCGATCCTACGTTTCTGCTCGCTCACTGCCAGCTCGCCTTCGCGAACGATCAAATATATTTCTCTAATTACGATCACACGGAACCTCGCCTGGCGTTAGCCCAGAGCAGCGTAGAGGCTGCAGTTCGTCTTCAGCCTGATGCGGGCGACACGCATCTCGCCCAGGCGGATCACTTTTTCTGGGGTCATTTGGATTATCGTCGCGCGCGCGAGGAATTGATTAAGGCTCAACGCGAACTTCCAAACAATGCAGAGGTTTTTCGGATTTTCGGTACAATGAACCGGTGGGAAGGGCACTGGGAAGAAGCCAGGCAGAATCTTGAACGCGCAGTGGAACTCGATCCTCGGAACACGAGAACGATCATGGATTTGGGGTGGGTATATATGACCCTACGCAAATACGAAGAGGCAGACGCCCTGGCCATTCGCATGCAAGCGCTGGAGCCGCGAAGCCCCATGTTAAGAGCCGGCCGAGCATTTGTGGGGCTCGAAGCGCGGGCCGACATGGCATCTTTACGTGCCGTGCTTAACACGATTGAAAGCGAAAGCCCGCAGTCGGCCGGCGAAATATCTGATCTCTCGTTTCGACTCGCTCGGTATGAGCGCGACCCAACGAAAGCAGCCCGCGCTCTGGCCAACATGCCTCGCGAAGGGAAAATCGATGTATTTTATCTTCCATTTCCCCATACGTGGTATGAAGGACTGCTTGCTAAGCTGCAACAAGACGCGGCCGCCGCGCATTCCGCTTTTACGGCCGCCCGTGCTGAAACCGAGAAACTCGTTAATGCTCAACCGCAAAATGTGCGACCGCTAGCGGTGTTAGCACTGATTGATGCCGAGTTAGGAGACAAAGAGAAAGCAATCCGTGAAGGACGTACCGCGTGTGACATGCTTCCTCCTACAAAAGATGCCCTCGACGGGGTTTGGCTAATGACCAATCTCGCTCGCATCTATGCGCTCACCGGCGAGAAGGATCTCGCCTTAGAACAGTTGGAGGCAGTAAACAAACCTGCGTCCGGGCCTATAAACGGCCCATCGTATGGCGAACTGCATCTTAATCCCGACTGGGACGTGCTGCGCGGCGATCCGCGTTTTGAGAAAATTGTTGAAGAAGCAAAGAAGCCGGTGACGCTCAAATAAATTTACTTGATTGCACTTACGATTGGCGTGCGGATTTCTGACTCCGTATTCATTCGGTGTGTTCTTTTCGCCTAACGAGAAAGAGATAAGCCACGGCAGGAAAAGCACGCCATCGAATGAGTTGTAAAGTGGTTCACGCGAGCTACCCCAAATTGCTGACGCCATTGGTTTCCCAGATCATGAAATCGTCCAGCGCTTGCCGGGTTTTGTCCGCGACAAATCCGATGACGATTGCGTCATCAACGAAGCCGAACAGAGTCGTGTCCGGAATCAAATCGAAGGGGTCAACCAAATAGTTGAGAGCAGCCACGATCCACATCAGATCATCATTCGAAACCTGCTTGTATTGACCGCGCTCATACGCGCCGACTAGCCGCAGCATCGTCTGAAGATGCGGCCAATTCTCCTTGAACTCATACTGCGGGACCGACGCAGCACGTTTCGTGGCTCGTTCAGAAAGCAAGCGCAAACCGCCGGAACCGACGACCTGCAATTTTGCTTCGCTGAGTGCCCGGGCAAACGCCTCGCTGCGCAGGACTGGTATCTCATAGGAAATGTCCTTTTCGCCGGTGCTGCGGGCGGGGTCAGTGGCAACATTGCTGGCGGCCATTTTGATCTTCATCGGCTCGTTAGGACTATTCAGCTTGATCTTGTTCCGCAGCAACCCTTCGCTGCATCCCGGAATTCGTCAACGATCTGCTGACACTGCTCAATTGTGAGGCTGTTCATAATGGCGCGGCGTTGTAGTTCTAACGAGACAAAGATAAGCCAACGCAGGGTGTCGCGGCAAACACGCTCGCGTTCGTCCGCTCAGGGGCCGTTGGCTTCATCGTTTGGTTAGGTCAGTGCCACATTGATGACACCAGGTAACGCAAAAGAAGAGACGCCGCTCCCCGCTATGATGCAACCAGAGAAGCGGCGTCTTAGTTGCCTCTAACCCAACAAGGTTTAACGCAAAGTCGCATTCCTTTACAACCATGTTCGGGTAAGTTTTTAAACCAAATCGGCATCAGATTTTATCTTACTTTTGCTGGCTGCACACAGGGAACGCTTTAGACGACCGTCATTCGGTGTGTTCAGGCACGTCACTCCTCGCCGCGGACGAAAATCAGCGTGAAGAAAGAAGGCAATTACCCCTTGGCCGGTCGCGCGACGCGTGCGGTCAAAGTCTTATAAGACAAAGGTCTTACTCTCTTTCTTCATGAATGACCCGAAACGATTGTTGGGTGTAGTCTGGCCCTAACCATTATTTCTACTGTGGCTAAATCCTCTTCCACTATCTGCCTGCTCGATGATGATCCGTCGGTCCTGAAGGCGACGGGCCGGCTGCTCTCGTCCGTAGGTTGGGAGGTTGCAACGTTCAGTGATCCCCATGCCTTTCTGCGACATGCCCAAACTCATCATCCGCGGCTAGTGGTGATTGATATCTGGATGCCGGTTATGGACGGTTTGGAGGTGCAAAGACGACTTGGTGAGGTTTCGCCTGGGACCAGGGTGATCGTCTTAACCGGGAAAGACGATCGAGTCGTGCGGTGGAAAGCATTGGCTGCGGGAGCGGCCGCTTTCTGCATTAAGCCTGAGCGTGACGAGGAATTTCTAGCCAGTGTTCAATCGGCCTTTGCCCCTTAAAGAATTATGAAACGTCTGCTTCCGCAAGCCTTTGCAGTGGTGCTCGGCGTCGCGTGTTTTGTTCCGCCGCCGGCTTCGGCTTATTATTACCACGGACGGTACTACCCGTATTACTACCGGGGCCATTACTACCGATATCACCACCACGGGCACTACTATCGGCACCGGAGATGGGTTGTCGGCGTCAATGCGCGGCGCGGGTATTATCGATATTGGTAAAAAGCATTAACCGGCGAACCGGATTACGTTGCTGACCGGATCCAGCCGTACGACCAAGGGGCATTACACTCTAGAAGTTGATTCCAGTCTGAATAAACATTTGCGGAAACAGACGTTTCATCGGATCAATTCTGTTTGCCCAATCGTTACCGCAATAGCGATAGAGATTTGATGCGTCGCCCTTGAATCCAACCGTTACTCTGCCGTTCTGTTTAGTTCCAGTATCGAAAACGCAGCTGGATCAACTTGCCCACTGACGGGCGCATAGCGGCCGTCGCCTTCTTTTACCAGGAACATCAAGAAGGCCTTGTGCTCTGACGGATGAAAAACCGCGAGATCGGGACCGTTTACGATAGGCTCATTGGGGTGTGCAAGCCTGTAATGATGAAGAACGAATTTATGGTTGGTTTTCTTTCCCTTCAATACCAAGCGGGTCTGGAATTCGGTGTTGACTCCAATGACTTCAATACCCAGCAGCCTTTCACGCTCGGAGGTGGCTCTGGTGGCTACGGGCTTCGCCACTACCACTAGGTCGGCTTTTTCAAACATTTCCGCGTACAACATATCTTGCATCAAGCGCCCCCTGATTGACCCTGGCAGAGCAAATAACAACAACATAGCCCAGGGCAATGTTTTCATTTGCAGGTTGGGTTGTGTTCGGTTCATCGGGGGCGTCAGTGAAAGATCGTGCTGTTGGTGTCTACTTCGTACTCCCCATTCGCGTGCAATGTGAGACTCCATGGTGTCGTTCTAGCATGCTCATTCGTCGGGCCCGGCAGATTGATCGATTCAATGTAAGCGTGCATTCCGCCTGCTGGAAAAAGTATGGCGTGCGACCTTCCGCTGGCGACCCGAACCCTGAGAGGACGGACTACAAATATTGTGTCTATGACAAGATGCACAACGACTACGGCTACACCCAGGCGTGGGTCGATTTTCTCGTTGAGAAGCTCCGAGACAAAAACGAGTTCGAAAGCTTTGTATAAGCTGCCGTCGGCAACGGTTAGCTGACGCCGCTCTGCATTATTCGCGCTCGCCGAACCGATACGCGCGTGCGCATGCGCGAGAGGTGGCCTGTCACCAACGTGACCCACACGCGCACCGGGGGGAGTCGTCGGCTTGCCGTAGTTCGTTGGCGCTACTCCACAAACTCCGCGATTGACCGATATTTCTGAGTGAGCTCTCGGATGCGGTAATCGTAGCGGTGAATACGATGCATCGAATGGTAGATCAGCCAGGAGCCGAGCACGACCAGACCAAAGTTCAGGAGCAGCAGCGGCACCAGCAGAGGCATCACGGTCCCAATATTGTAATAGCGTGAGGTCGCGATAAGCACGCTTAGGACGGACAGGGGCAAAGCGAAGACGGCGATACCGGTGCGCAGGGAAGCCAACGCAGTTCGTTTCTCAGCGAGGAGCACTTGGACCTCGCCAAAAATGAGACTGTCTAGCTTGGATGGTTCGTTCGTTTCCATACTCATTTGCTTTCCAATGTAGCCGATTGACCCGCCTGACGGAACAACTGTGAATCCGGTCTGACGATTGCAACTTTCGACCCCTCGGCGGCTAACTTGCCTCGTCTGAACCAACTCCACGCGCACGCGCGAGGGAAACGCTTACCATCCGCAACGAACTCCCATCAGGTCGGTTCGTCCGCGATCTTGAGCACAATCTTACCGCGCGTGTGACCGGTGTCGGCCTGCTCTTGCGCTTTAGCCGCCTCGGCAAGCGAAAACGTTTGCGACACGATCGCTTTAATCTTTTTTTCATCGATCAATTTCCCGATCCCGGCCAGCTACTCCCTCCGGTCGCCGCCGTGCACAACGTGCAATCCGACGAGACGTCCGATTAGCGCCACGAGATAAAATTGGCCAAGTATGGCCTCGAGCACGGCCATCGTGCGTGCGGTTTGCGTGTGAGGCACGATGTCGCCGTAGCCAACACTGGCGAGCGTGACGAAACTGAAATAACGCATCTGCATGACGCGACTAACCAGATCATGCGGCTCGACGGAAGTCAGCGAGGTAAACGATTCGGGCTGCACCTCCTCAATTAGAGAGTAGGCAAACGCCCAAGCATAACCAAAAAGAAAATAGACACAGATCGCGCCGTAAATTTTATCGGAGGTCACTTTTCCGCTGCGCAGGACATGGCCAAGAATCACCACTGCGAAAAAGCTGATCAAGATCACCAAACTTCCATGCGAGATAATGACCAACCAGAAAGTCGGCGACGCAGCGAGCCAGAAGGTCGTTATAATCGAAAAGATTGAGAGCGAAAGGCCGAAAATAAGAAAACTTCTCCGTTCGCTGACCGCATAAGTCGCAGACAGAAGCACGCCCGCGGCGATAATGTTCAGAAAGGTTGGACCATAGTAATACGGAACCACGAACGGTGACACAATGAAGATCACCAAAAGGGAGATCAACAGGACAAGGTGTCGCCGCGGATTGTCCGAACCTCTCATGGCAATCTGAAAGATTCTCCGAGTTCTCTCAGAATGACAAAAAAAATCGGCGGGCAGAGGCCTGTCGATTCTTAAACACTGCCTCTCGCGGAACCGTGAAACATTTCGACATCTCACGGCGCGAAGCGATCAAGCGTTATTTGGAAATGGCTGGGTTCCCTCCTCGACCAAGGTCATCCAGGCGTCCGTTAATGGAGTCCGTATCTAAGGTCGCAGACGCGGTCTAACCAATCGATGAAGCCAACGGCCCCTCAGCGAAATAAATTCAGTCTGTTTGCCACGACACCCTGCCGTGGCTATCTCTTCCTCGTTAGGCGATCGGGGAATCATCAGAGGTATTTATGACCGAGCGAAGCATACGTGCTTACGACGCATCGCAGCGTGTCGAATCGTACGACGCCGATATGGAGTTGATGCACCCCAATCGATCAAAGATGGTTCAAGTCGCCCTAGAGGTTTTGCCGTTTCCCAAAACGGCAGCTCTTCACGCGATCGATTTAGGGATGGGTACTGGTTACTTTACCGAGCGATTTCTCAATCATTTTCCGAACAGCGAGGTCCTCGGCATTGACGGCGCCCAGACCATGATTGACCTCGCAAGCGAGCGTCTAAGATCCTTAGCATCGCGAGTCCAATTCGTTACTGGCGATTTTCGAAGCTTGCAACAGTTGGCCGGAGGTGCCGGCACGGCTGATGTCGTGTTTTCTGCCTACGCACTTCATCACCTCAACAGGCCCGACAAGGAGGCTGTGCTGAGACAGGTAGTTGAGCTTCTTGCACCGGAAGGTTGGTTCGTGAACGCCGACTTGATTATCGCCGATTCGCCGGAAGTTGAGAGTCGTGTCCAGCAACTTCGTGTCGCTGGAATTGTGGAACGGGCGGGTGGCTCGGACAACCGATTCGTTGACTCAGCGTCGACGCGACGATTTCTGGATGATCTCGAGGCTAACGAAGGCGATCAACCGCTTACCCTTGCTGAGGATTTAGACGTTCTTCGCAGTTCTGGCCTAAAGAACGTCTCCACGTTTTGGCTTGAATACCGCGAGTTGGTAAGTGGTGGACAGAAATGAGATTGATGTTGCCTAACCAGCCGATGAAGCCAGCGGCCCCGGATCAAATTGAACGCGAGTTTGTTTGCAGCGATCCCGCCCGTGGCTTATCTCTTTCTCGTTAGATGCTGGCACGATCAGACAAGGGACGCTGTGCGCGAAAGTCTCAACCCGAAATTAGCGTCACATCGCCCGCACAGATTAACGCCCACCAGTGAGAATTAAGCGATCTGCATTGCCCTTGATTTTGTTGGCCGGATCATCCGCTCTGATTTGGGCAGGCTGTCTCTCTGATTGCAAAGACGCCTACGAATTAGCGGTGTCACAATGCAAACTGAAATACGACCGTCCAGACGAGGAGGACGACCTAGAGCGGTGCATGAAATCTGCTAAAGACACTTACGAAGCGTGCATTGAGGATTGTGGCGACTGACCTAACGCGCCGGGCCTCGCTCGGGTGGAATTGTTCGACCCTGTGTGACACCGCCTCGCGCACGCGCGTATCGTTTCGGCGAACGGCCGAAAGTCTCAAGGTGTGGTAGAAAGCATGCTTGCCGTGTTGCCCAGGAGCCTGGCTACTTTTCTTTGCTCAAAGCCTCCGGCAAGCTTACCAAAGACGAAATTCACGACTTGATGATGGAAGCATTTCTCTACGTGACGGACGACCGAGGCATGTTCATGTCTTATTGACAAATTACGGCACATGGAGGTCATAAGATGAGCAACGAAACTCCCCCAGCGATTGACCCGGACATGTTCGCGGCCGTTTTTAAGGAGAACTGGGACAACGCCCGTCACATCAAGAGCGAGCGCATCTCGTTTATGAACGCCTACTCGGTGATTTGCGCGGGAGTGCTGGCCCTGCTCCAGAGCGTTCAGGCAAGCGACCTCCTCCGAATCGCACTGCTTTCCTTTATGACTCTATTCTCACTGATGGGGTTGCTCACGAGCCTGCGGCTGAAAGGCGAGCTGGAAGAATGCCTGGTCAAAATTGAAGCGATGAGTGTGCAGGCTAGGGTGAATGACTTTGTGGCGCTCGGCCAATTGGAAGGAAGGTTGTCGCGCTATCCAAAATTCCGATGGATCTTTCCAATCTTCTACTCCATGACGACTGCAGGATTCGTAGCGCTCATTGTCTATCGACTGGTCAGCGGTGGCCCGACACAGTAGTGACGCGTCAATGCCGAAGTTCCACAGAAAAAGGAGCTTATACCTTTTGGTTATAGCGATGCAAGAAACAAACTCTTTCTCAAACACCCACCCGCAGCGGATTGTTGTTGCATGAACGGAACAACTGAAGACCTCATCGACGTATCAACCTCAAACATAATAATCAACGAAGCAATTATCTATGCCATTCGATAAATTTGTAGATATGGAAACTGTGAGTGAAGAGCGGCGGAGAGCCATCCAGGAAACTCTGCAAAGCATGACTGCCGCTGAGCTGCGCAAGCTTGTTAAAGACCTCTCTGACTTTGAAGGCGATCCATGGCAGGAGAATTTCCTGCGCGCGGTCGAGACGCATCCAGGCGAAAGTTTTTACCGTGCCGTGATACAAGAAGGGGTAATCATCCTCTACTTTCCTGGCGAAGATACCGGTGTGTGGCTCCTGCCCGGCAGCGGGATGGGCCCATTGCCAGAGGAGGCCAAACGTCACATGAAAGAAGCCATCGCAGCGCCTGTGCCTGGCGGAAAGAGTCGGACGTCAAATTCGATGTCCACGAAACGAGGAGGAGGTTGAATTACATCTATTATATTTGCCGCCTAACCAATCGATGAAGCCAAC
>Ga0306921_10002355_pt1 | contig 18964 bp, 17 predicted proteins | sample sta12Cox44000080_FD_203760 | JGI IMG/M metagenome (GOLD analysis project Ga0306921, IMG submission 203760) | Lab enrichment of tropical soil microbial communities from Luquillo Experimental Forest, Puerto Rico - statoxic.12C.oxic.44.000.080 (v2)... | ecosystem: Environmental > Terrestrial >... | reverse complement strand
GTGCGTTATGCCTGGGACGAGCAGGCCGGGCGGGACGGGCTCGACGGCGCTCTCAGACTGATCGACCGGGCCCGCCAGCATCCCTCGGGACGGCTCGACGGCGCGCTCTATCCCGCCCAAGTCGACACCTGCACCGAGGAGCTATTGCGCGACAGCGCCGCGGCCGCCCGTGAGCGCCGGCTGCCGTTGCAGATTCATGCAGCGCAGAGTGTGGTCGAGTTTCAAGAGATTATGCGGCGGCACGGCAGGACGCCGATCGGATGGTTGCGCCAGATCGGGGTGCTCGGCGACAACGCGATCATCGGCCACTCGATTTTTCTCGACCATCATTCCTGGCTGCACTGGCCCACCCGCAACGATCTAGCCGATCTTGCCGACACCGGCACCACCGTGGCGCACTGCCCGACGGTGTTTTCGCGGCGCGGCATATTGCTCGAGGATTTCGGCCGCTATCGAGCCGCCGGGGTCAAGCTCGGCATCGGCACAGACACCTTTCCGCACAATTTCGTCGAGGAGTTGCGCACCGCGGCGATCCTCGCGCGCATCGCCGCGGGCAATGCCCATGCGGTGACCGCGGCGGACGTCTTTACGGCCGCGACAATCGGCGGCGCCTGCGCGCTGGGCCGCGACGATCTGGGGCGGCTCGCGCCGGGCGCCAAGGCCGACTTCGTGATGGTCGACATTGCCCATCCGGCGATGCAGCCGCTTTACGATCCGGTGCGCAGCATGGTCTATGCCGCCGCAGAGCGCGCCGTGCGACATGTCTTTGTCGGCGGGCAGCCGGTCGTGCGCGATGGCAAGGCGCTCACCTTCGACTATGCCGACGCGAGCGCCCGTCTCGCAACGGCGCAGCAACGCGCGATCGAGAAGGTGCCTCGCCTCGATTGGGCCGGCCGCAGCGCCGCCGAGATCATACCGCTGACCTTTCGCTCGGGGTGAGCTTTAGCCGAATTCGGATGCCCAAGCCCCGACAATGGTGGCTTTGCGATTGAGCCGTTTGTTCAAGCGGGCAAGCGAATGCGGAGTGGGGAGCAGGCATTCTCTGCTAGCTCGCCCTACCGGGCGGGTTGAGCTTCGCCGAGTCCATCGCCGCACGCAATCGGGGTGCCACAAAGTCGCGGAAGTTCCGTACCTTGAGCGGCAGCATTCCTAGCCCTGCATGGAGGATGCTGACGGGGATTGGCTCGCGCTCATATTGCTCCAGAATAATTCGCAACGCCCCGCGCGCGACCGCTTCGGCCACCTGGTAGGAAAGTAGGCGTGTCACGCCGATGCCGGCGACCGCAGCATCGATGGCAGCCTCCGCTGTTGTCACCGCCAGCCGCACGCGAACCGGCGCCATGATGTCGGCCTTGGCTTCCGGTTCGCGAAACGGCCATGCCGTGCCCAGCGCAGTCAGGAACTCATGAGAGATGGACGGAAGTGTCGCGAGCGCAGTCGGCGTTTCTGGGACGCCGTGAGACGCAAGGAACGAGGGGCTCGCGCAAATCACGTGGCGAACCGCCCCGACGCGCGTCGTCACCATGCTGCTGTCGGGAAGCGCACCGATCCGGATCGCCATATCCAGGTGCTCATCGATCAGATCCGCATTGCGATCCGAAAGCATCAGGCGGATGTTGATCTCAGGATAACGGATCAGGAACTCCGTCACTAGCGGCAGCACGTGCAGGCGTCCAAAAACGAGCGGCGCTGTAACGGCAAGATCTCCTCTCGGCGCACTATACTCGCCCGCAGCCGTTCGTTCGGCGTCAGCCACTTGTTCAAGGATCCGCTTCGCAACACTGACGTACTCAGCGCCGGCGTCTGTCAGTGTCAATTTGCGGGTTGAGCGGGTCAACAACCGAGCCCCGAGATGCGACTCCAGATCCGCGATCTTCCGACTTACGGTCGGGAGCGGCACGTTCATTTTGCGGCTGGCGGCCGACAAACTACCGACGTCAACCGCCTCGACGAGTATCGCCATGGCTTCAAGCCGGTCCATGCGAACCTTCCAAAAATCGAGAGGGTCATTTGTAAAACTACCTCGTTATAGCGGTAGCGCGAAGTCCCCAAATCCGGGCACGCAGACCACTACGATCGGGCGTGAAGGGATGGAATATGAGCGAGCCCAACCAAGGATCCAGTGTGGTCTTGGTTCACGGTGCGTGGGCTGACGGCTCGAGCTGGAACGACATCATCGGGCCGTTGCTGTCCAAAGGACTGAATGTCATGGCAGCGCCGATCCCACTGATCTCGTTGTCTGATGACGTCGCCGCGCTCGACCGCGCCCTGGAACGAACCAATGGACCCGTGGTCCTGGTGGCGCACGCTTATGCCGGCGCGGTGATAGCGAGGACCGTCAGCGAGCGAGTCCAATCGTTAGTCTTCATAGCGGGCTTGGCGCCTGATGAAGGCGAAACGGTTGCGCAAATGTTCTATCGCGATAAGCCGCACCCACAGGCGCCGCAACTGGCACCTGACGCGCATGGGTTCATTTGGATGCCGCAGGAGGCATTTGGCGCCGCCTTCGCCCAACACGCGTCCCCTGAACGGGCTGCACTTTTTGCCGCAACCCAACGACCGATCGCTGTCTCCTGCATTCAGGAGAAGGCTGTGAGACCCGCTTGGAAGATAAAGCCGTCTTGGTACCTCGTCGCCGAAGAGGACCGGATGATCAATCCGCTCACGCAGCGCTTTATGGCGCAACGCATGGGCGCACGAATCCGGTCGGAGAAGGTCGATCATACGCCATTGGTCACCGCGCCCGAGCCCGTCATCGAGGTGATCCTCGAGGCGGTGGCAAGCTCGGCAGCGTAACCGAACCAAACCACTTCGAAGAGGCTCACAATGCGCAAGGTCAGCTTCCGGAAAGTCGATGTCGACGGGTTCAACATCTTCTATCGCGAGGCAGGGCGGGACGCGCCAGTGCTGCTGTTACTGCACGGCTTTCCGACCGCCAGTCACATGTTCCGCGATCTCATTCCCCAGCTCGTGGACCAATTTCGACTTATTGCGCCCGACCTTCCCGGGTTTGGTCAATCGGACATGCCGGAACGGACCAAGTTCAACTACACCTTCGACAACATTTCGGGGATTATCGACCGCTTCACTGAAGTGATCGGACTTGGCCGATTCGCGATCTATGTGTTCGACTATGGCGCGCCGACCGGCTTCCGCCTTGCAATGCGGCATCCCGGGCGCATCACCTCCATCGTCTCGCAGAACGGTAATGCGTATGTGGAGGGCCTGAGCGACGGCTGGGACCCGATCCGCGCCTACTGGCAGGAGCCGTCGGAGGCGAACCGCGCGGTCCTCCGAGCCTTGCTCACACCGGAGACAACGTACTGGCAGTACACCCACGGCGTCGCGGACGCCTCCGCGGTGTCGCCGGACGGAAATTCGCTCGACAACTTCTATCTGGCGCGTCCCGGAGCCGATGAAGTGCAACTCGATCTCTTCGGCGACTATAAGAGCAACGTCGCGCTGTACCCGGAATTCCAAAACTATTTCCGCAGGCACAAGCCGCCGCTTTTGGCGGTTTGGGGAAAGAACGACCCCTTCTTCCTGCCGGCGGGTGCGGAGGCGTTCAAGCGCGACATTCCAGACGCGGAAGTGCGTTTCTTCGACACCGGGCACTTTGCGCTCGAGACGCACTGTGACGAGATCGCCGCGGCGATCCGCGATTTCCTCGCGCCCTGACCACCCCCGGAAAATTGCAATGCCGCGATCGTGCTGGAGAATTTCGGCGGCCTCGACAGCTTCGTCTATAAGCCGTCAGGCGCTGCAAGTGCTGCTCGAAGACATTCTTAGTCGGTTACGACAGGAGACGCGTACATGACGAACATGATCTCCGCGGCATTTCCGTACCAAAAACAGCGGCGGCGGGTCCTCGGCCGCGAGATGGCGTATGTGGAGGTGGGGCAGGGCGACCCCGTCGTGCTGTTGCACGGCAATCCCACCTCGTCATACCTCTGGCGCAATGTATTGCCGCACTTACAGCCGCTAGGCCGCTGCATCGCCCCCGACCTGATCGGCATGGGCGACTCCGACAAACTGCCTGACAGTGGCCCCGGCTCGTATCGCTTCGTCGAGCACCGCCGCTACCTCGACGCCCTGCTCGAGGCCCTCGATGTGCGCGAGCGGGTCACCTTCGTCATCCATGACTGGGGTTCGGCCCTCGGTTTTGACTGGGCCAATCGCCACCGCGAGGCCGTGAAGGGTGTTGCGTACATGGAGGCGATCGTGGTGCCGCAACGTTGGGACCACTGGGACAAGTTCGGAATGCGTCCAGCCTTGCAGGGACTGCGTTCCGAGACCGGCGAGGAGATGGTCCTGCGAGACAACTTCTTCATCGAGCAGATCCTGCCGAAGGCCATCCTGCGCACCCTCTCCGTCGAGGAGATGGCGGAGTACCGACGACCGTTCGCCGAGCCCGGCGAGGGGCGACGGCCGACACTGACGTGGCCCCGGCAGATCCCCATCGAGGGCGAGCCCGCCGACGTGACTGCGATCGTGGCTGCCTCCGCGGAATGGCTCAAGACGAGCAATGTGCCCAAGCTGTTCGTGAAGGGGGAGCCCGGTGGCATCCTCTCCGCCGGCGTGGATCTCGACTTCGTCCGCAGGTTGCCAGCGCAGACCGAGGTGACGGTCGCGGGGATCCATTACGTCCAGGAAGATTCGCCGGACGAGATCGGACGGGCCATCGCCGGCTGGATGGAGGCGTCGGGCTAATAGGGGCCATGCAGGGCCGCGATGTCAGCAGCAACAGGATGGCGACTAAGGATGTGGGCGTACTGCTTACCCACGCAGCATGAGGCGATGTCCGACATATAGCCCGGAAGGGCTCCAGCCGTCGATGTCTAAGCATCAAAAGTAGGTTACGAGCCATGGAAAAGGAGATGACAGACTTGCCGGCGCAGATGGGAGCCGACGGATCCGCCGCTCGTCCCACGGGAAGCGGGGTCGCTACCATAGTATCCCAGGAGAAGCTGGTCCTCGAGGAGAGGCTGGCGGATTTACCGGGCAAGACAAAAGACATCTCGCGGGTAAAGGCCGAACGGCTGACCCTCACGGTTCAGGTTGTCGATGTGCCGCCGGGCGGAAGGGTTCCGGAACATCACCACGGCGGACCAACAATCGACTACGTGCTGTCAGGCGCCATGCGCATGCAGCTCCTTGGCGGTCCTGCCGTCGTCTATGAGACCGGCCGGACGATGTTCGAGCCTCCAGGCTCAGTGCACCTCTACGCCGAAAATCTCAGCCGCACCGACCCGGCGACGGTCATGTTGATCCACGTCCATGACGACGGAGCGCAGCTCGTGGTCTTTCACTGACCGGGCTGGCAGCGCGAGAAGGCAAATTTGGCCGCCCTCTTTTTTGGAGGGCGATAGCAGGCCCTCAAATGGGCGGGCAGGTCACAAAACAGATTAGGCAAGTCCACTGGTCAATCACAGTCGAATAAGTCCAAGGAGGCGTCCCATGGAACGCACAACTGTTTACCGCACGATACAAGTAGATAGCCTTTCCATCTTTTACCGAGAGGCCGGCCCAATAGACGCACCGACGCTTCTCCTGCTGCACGGATTTCCCTCCTCATCGAGGATGTTCGAGCCCCTCTTCGCTCGGCTCTCCGAGCATTATCACCTTGTTGCGCCTGATTACCCAGGTTTTGGACACAGCGACTGGCCCGACCCGAAGCGGTTCGATTACACCTTTGACCACATCGCTTCCGTGATCGACGAATTCACGCAGGCGATCGGGGTGGCTCGCTACACGCTCTATATGCAGGACTATGGTGGGCCCGTTGGATTTCGCATGCTACTGGCACACCCTGAGCGGGGGCAGGCTCTGATCGTCCAGAATGCGGTCGCTCACAACGAAGGCCTTGGGCCGATCTGGGCGACACGGCGGGCATTCTGGGCGGACCGGCCTGTTCACGAAGAGGCGTTTCGCGAGAATTTCCTGTCATTTGCAACCACGAAATCACGTCATATCGGAAGCGATCCGAAGACTGAGCTCTATGACCCGGATCTTTGGACCGACGAGTACGCATTTCTGAACGCGCCAGGACAGGCGCAGATTCAAACCGACCTTTTCTACGACTACCGCACGAACGTCGCTGCCTATCCAAAGTGGCAGGCATGGCTGGAGAGGACGCAGCCAAAACTCTTGGTTCTCTGGGGCGGGCATGATCCCTCGTTCGATATCGGCGAGCCAGAACGTTACCGCAAGGACGTACCAAACGCGGGGGTCCATGTATTGGACGCAGGTCACTTCGCGCTCGATACCAAAGCAGACGAGATTGTGGCGCTGATAGGTGAGTTTATGTCCACGCAGAAATAAACATTGCCGCGATCACGGATAGCGGAAAACGGAAATCCCGTAGTCTGTCGATCCAGCGGTAGGTGCCGTCATGAGCCCGGATGGTCTAGGATACCGCGCACGTATCGGTCTGCTCACGCCGAACGACGATGCTGTGCCGGAATCGGAATTTTGGACAATGGCGCCGGAGGGAGTCTCCGTCCATGTTGGGCGTGTGCTCCTTGTCGACACTCGAACATTTGCGGATCCGCCCCATCCAGACGATGCCACTGCGCTGCTCGCCGCATTGCCGATGCAAGCGATCGTTTTTGCCTTCACTACCACTGGCTACATTCTCGGCCCGGATGGGGAGCAGGCGCTGAAGGCCCGTCTGGAGAAGCGTTCAAACGGGATTCCCGTGCTGCTTCAGTGTCCCGCCGCAGTTGCCGCCTTTCATGCCTTGGGGGTGCGACGCATTGCGCTGATTCATCCGCCGTGGTTCGCGGACGATCAGCAAGAGCTGGGAATTGCGTACTTTCGGAACCAGGGATTCGATGTTTTTTACGCAAACCAAATGTGCCTTCGGGGTTTATCCGTCGCGCAAGCCACCGACCCGCTACGCAAATTTACCGAGGTGTATCCCGCGGAGCTGTATGCATGGGCGCGCACGCAGGTGCCAAGCGAGGCCGAAGCCGTTTTATTTAGCGGAAATGGCTTCCGCGCAATTGGCGTCATTGAGACGCTCGAGGAAGATCTAGGCCGGCCGGTGTTGACCGCCAACCAGGTGGCATTTTGGTACGCGCTGCGCGAAGCCGGCGTGCGTGCACCTGTGAAGGGATACGGCCGACTGTTCAACACACTCAACTCAGAACGTAGATGAAGCCAGGGCTCACTTTGTAGCACGTAAGCCAACCGCGCGGGGGAAGGCCTCCCCTGCGCAGATTTCACAAATTGAGTCTGACGACATGCCTCCCTTCCGTTGATCGTCTTTGATGTCAATGAGACTCTTCTCGATCTGCAAACAATGGAGCCGGTTTTCGAGCGCATCTTTGGTGAAAGACAGGCCATGCGCCTTTGGTTCGCCAACTTCATCATGTATTCCGCCGCCCTGACCGTGGCCGGGTACTACGTTCCGTTCACTGATATCGGTTCGGCTGTGATGAAGATGCTGGCGGATACCCACGGCATAGAAATCGATGACGCGGACAAGAGAGCTTATTGAGAAGTTTGCGACAATGCCGCCGCACCCGGAAGTTCCGGCGACGCTGCGCAGGCTGCGCGATTCCGGGCTCCGGCTGTTTACCCTGACCGAAAATCTGTTAGAGGTGCAAACCCGTCAGCTCGAATATGGCGGCATTGTCGATCTTTTCGAGCGACGCTTCAGCGCGGACGGTGTGAAGGAGCATAAGCCGTCACGTCAGGCTTATGCCTACGTCGAGAGAGAGCTCGGGGTCGAGCCCTCGCGGCTATGCCTTGTTGCCTGCCATACCTGGGACACGCTTGGTGCAGTGGCGGCCGGCTGGGAAGCGGCGCTAATCAAGCGGGCCGGCAACGATGTTTTGGGGTCGGCCCTCAGCCGCACATCGTCGGCGACGACCTCAATGACATCGCCGATCAGCTCATCGCCCGGCACAGGAAACGGGACTGAGCGGAGGCATCCTCCGACGCCTGATGTCCCGCTCGAAGCGGGCGCTTCGAACGTGACATAGCGGACGGACCGAGCTTCGCAAAGCGCACGCGCAGATTTGGACCAGACGGGCATCGCTATTGTTGCGAGCACGACGTCGTCGACGTCGATTTTGCAACCAGTGCATGCCTTCGTGCGTTGGTCATCATGCCCCGCTTAAACGGTCAAGCGCTCACTCTTCTCTTAAACCAGTCGCGAAACGGAGGGATCTCATGCCTGAAACGGAACGGGTTGACGCCCTAGTCCTGGGCAGCGGGTTTGGCGGCAAGCTGCTGGCTTGGCATTTGGCGCAATCGGGACGAAAAACTGCCGTCGTCGAACGCCGGTGGATAGGCGGTTCTTGTCCCAACATCGCCTGCCTGCCGAGCAAAAACGAGATTTCGAGCGCGCGAATCGCGCATCACGTGCGTCATGCAGCCCGGTTTGGTACGGTGATCGCCGGTCCTGTCACGACCGACATGACTAAAGTGCGTCAGCGCAAGCGTGACATGGTGGCGCGCGAGATCGAACTGCATTTGCATAACTACAAGACAACCGGCGCTGAATTGATCATGGGCAGTGGGCGTTTTGTGGCGCCGAAAACACTTGAGGTGAACCTTAATGCCGGCGGCACTCGGGTGCTCGCTGGTGACCAGGTCTTCCTCAATCTCGGAACGCGCGCGGCGGTTCCTAACATTCCGGGACTCGAAGCCGCTCGGCCGCTCACCCATATCGAGACGCTCGAGCTCGACTACTTGCCCTCACATCTGATCGTGCTCGGCGGCGGCTATGTCGGTCTCGAATTGGCTCAGGCCTATCGGCGCTTTGGCAGCCGCGTGACGGTTATCGAGCACGAGCCGCAACTCATGAGCCGTGAGGATCCCGACGTCGCCGACGAAGTTCAGCGGATTCTCGGCGAGGAAGGGATTGGATTCCTACTCGGGGCGCAAACCCTGAGCGTGCAGGGCCGGTCCGGTGAAGAAGTCAGCCTGACGGTGCGAACGGCCTCCGGTGAGCAGAAGGTCGAGGGCAGCGATGTTCTGGCCGCGGCGGGACGCGTTCCGAACACCGGTGGCATCGGGCTGGAGAAGGCCGGAGTCGAGCTGGACGCTCGCGGCTACATTCGCGTTAATGATCGACTGGAGACGACGGTACCCAATGTCTGGGCGATCGGCGAATGCGCCGGTAGCCCGCATTTTACGCACGTTTCCATCGACGACTTTCGCATCATCCGGGACAATTTGGCCGGCGCCAACCGCAGCACGCGCGGGCGGCTGGTTCCCTATTGCATGTTCACCGAGCCGCCACTCGCTCACGTCGGACTGAGCGAACGTGATGCACAACGCCAAGGGGAGGCCGCGCGCGTTGCCAGGCTGCCGATGACGGGTGTGCGGCGCACGGCAACGACCGACGAGACGCAGGGCTTCATGAAGGTCCTTGTCGGGGCAAGCCACGACCGCATCCTCGGTTTTACGATGATCGGCGCCGAGGCCGGCGAGGTCATGGCGGCAGTGCAAACGGCCATATTGGCAGACATGCCGTATTCGAAGCTTCGCGATGCAATTCTTGCGCATCCGACAATGGCCGAGGGACTGGATTCGCTATTCGCAAAGGTACCGCCGCGATCTGCCCAATGAGGCTCAAGAAGGCCGCGGCGCCCTCAGTCTTCGATCCAGACGACTCGAGTGAAGCCGAGACCGGTCCGGGTGGCGGATCCGAACCGGCCGACCCTTAAGAGACCTTGCTGGCGGGGTCGGAGCCGGCCGAGGCGGGTGGACGACCGGCATTCGTGGGAGGTTCTACGCGTGCTAGGCTTATCTACGGGTAGTGCAACATGCAGCAGGTGCCGCGGCGCGTTTAAGGCAAACAATCTGGGGAGCAAAATGGCGAAACATAAGATCCTTGCCTGCCTCGTAACGCTGTCTGCTCTCGCGGCGACACCGGCGGCGATCGCACAGAACGCGTCGGACTACGCCGCAATTGTTGCTGCTCCCGATCGCAGCGAGGCCGATCGCAAGCTCGACACCAACCGCGCGCCGGCGCAGTGGCTGGCGTTCATCGGCGCGAAGCCCGGCATGAAGATCCTCGACATCTTTGCGGTATACGGCTGGAAGGCGGAACTCCTGGCGCGCGCCGTGGCGCCGGGCGGCGAGGTCTACGCGCAAAATTCGGAAACCACATTTGCCCGCGTCAAGGACCGGCTCGATACGCGGCTCAAGATCCTCGGCAGCCGCCAATATTGTCTCGGTGGTGCGGCCATTCGAGGATCCGGCGCCACCGGATATGCATGACTTCGATCTCGTGACGTTTTTCTATGCCTATCACGACGTTACTTACCTCGGTGTCGATCGCGCCGAGATGAATAAGGCTTTCTACGATGCGCTAAAGCCGGGCGGCGAATTGGTCGTGGGCGATTACTCGGCCAAGCCCGGTACCGGCACCAACGACGTCAAGACGCTGCACCGTTCGGACGAAGCTCCGGTCAGGTCGGAGATCGAGGCAGCGGGGTTCAAATTGGTCGATCGCGGCGATTTCCTCCACGTTCTCGGGATATGAGAGACGCCCCCTCGCATTCCGCGGCTCAACCAGTCGACATCTACGTGCTGAAATTTCGCAAGCCCGGCTGACCCGCGACAAGCGCCGGCTCGTTGCGCCCTACGAATTGACCGCGGTCCGGCGGTCCTTGACGAGAAGGCGGCGATCTTGATCACACCGGGACCATGTGCGAAGGCTAATGGTGAAGGGGCGCTGGACGCCGCGCTACGAGACGTTCTCGATCTGCCACAGCCCGTCCCCGATTTCCCGAAGGAAATGCCGCCTGAGCACGCTTAGATCGGCATAACGTTGTCTGCCCGCAAACTCGGTTCACACAAATCACCCGAACAGTGGCAGAATCAGCTTACGCAGCGAGGCTGGACGTTGGAGCTGATCGATGAAGCGATCGCTATCGGGCGGCGCTATCGAGCGCCCAATTATGTGAATCAGGGAAACACGGCTACACGGTATGTGAGCCCGCGAACCGGCCAGTCGGTGGTTGTCGACGACCAAACCGGAGAAGTCTTACATGTCGGTGCACCAGGATACCGATACTAAGGTCGTAGTTTACGTTCGGCTCCTGGAGGAGGGCACCGATGTCTGGCGGCCAGTCCACGCGACGGCCTTGTCCGACGGAACGTTCCGGCTTCTGGAGCCTGACGGTTACGATCCCAACACCGAAAGGTGGGAATTCCCTCCATCGACAAAGGTGCGTTGCATTGCGAAAAAGTTCACGGACAGTAGCGAGGGTCTCGTAGCTGTCGCACGCGTCGGATAGCAAAGTGGCAGCACTTTGACGCACTGTTGCGACCTTAGGAACGACCCGCCAAGCGGCTGATCCCGAGCCCTACTGCACCGCGGCGGCGGTCCTGGCGTCACGGAAGGCCGGGATCACTTCCTTCGGGAAGTGGTCGAGATCTTCGACCTGAACCTCGAGCGGGATCCCGAGCGGTATCCCAAATGACGCGGTTGAGGCCGGGATAGCGCTTATCGACCGCCTTCAGCTGCTCGATGATGTCCTCCGGCCAGCCGGCGAGAAAGCCGCCCCAGCGAGACCTTGACTGCCTTGCGAAGTGATCGCAGTCTGTCTGCTCTTGACGAGAACGTATCAGGAACTTATAATATCCAGGCTCTCCCCAAATCTGTGTCATTGGAATGTCGCTAAATGCCGGACATTTTTGCCGATTCGCCTGCTCCCTCCTGCTCTTCGGGAGCGCAATCCAAGAATATCAATCGCTTGGTGCTGATCTGATTTTGCCTCGCGCGCGCGAGGGCGCGCGAGCCATCGTCCGCTCCTGCTGAGACACCGGGTTTCTCCGCGTGAGGGCGCCGTAGCAGCCATGCGTGGCATGACCGGAGACCACATCGGGCATTCGCTGCGCCGCCTCGAAGACCAGCGGTTTCTGACCGGGCGAGGGCACTATGTCGATGACTTCGCTGTGCCCGGCCAGCTGCACGGCATCGTGCTGCGCTCGCCCCACGGACATGCATTGATCGAACGCATCGATACCGCTGCCGCCCGCGCGATGCCTGGGGTGAGCGGCGTATTCACTGCTGCCGATCTCGACTCCGACGGCATCGGAGCATTGCCGTGCATCGCCCAGGTGGCGACGGTGGTACCGATGATCGTGCCGCCGCGCCGGGCCTTGGCGCGCGACCGGGTTCGTCACGTCGGCGACCCGGTCGTGTTTGTCGTCGCCGACACGGCGCCGCAGGCACGGGACGCCGCCGAGGCGGTCGCCGTTGAGTACCGGCCGATGCCGGCGGTGGTCGATGCGAGGGAGGCGCTCGCAGCGCGGGCGCCGCTATTGTGGGACGAAGCGCCTGGCAATTTGTCGTACCGGTTCGAGCGCGGCGACAAGGGGGCGGTCGACGCGGCGTTCGCAAAGGCCGCTCACATTCTCGAGATCGAGCTGGTCAACAACCGGCTGGTCGTCGCCCCGATCGAGCCGCGCGCCGCGATCGGCACCTACGATGCGGCCGCCGGCTCATTCGACCTGCTGCTGACTGGCCAGGGCGTGCACAGCCTGCGCCGGCAGCTCGCCGAAGCGGTGTTCCATATGCCGCTCGAACGTATCACCGTGCGCGCCCCCGATGTCGGCGGCGGGTTCGGCGTCAAGAATTTCCTGTATCCCGAGTGGGTGCTGGTGCTGTGGGCGGCGCGGCGGCTGGGCCTGCCGGTCAAATGGGTCGCCGAGCGCGGCGAAGAGTTCATCAGCTCTGCGCAAGGCCGCGACAACCGCACGCGGGCGCGCCTGGCGCTCGACCGCGACGGCCGGTTTCTCGCCCTTGATGTCGACACCGTCGCCAATCTCGGCGCCTATCTGTCGACCAATGGTCCGGGCAGCTCGACCAATTCGCCGGCGAGCGCAATGGGTGGGGTCTACGACATCCCGGCGGTGTTCATGGCGGTGCGCGGCGTCTTGACCAACACGCTGCCGATCGACGCCTATCGCGGCGCCGGCAAGCCCGAAGCCAATTACCTGATCGAGCGGCTCGTCGATCGCGCCGCGCGCCGGCTGGCGCTCGACCCGGTCGTATTGCGCCGGCGCAACCTGATCCGCCATTTCCCGTATCGCAGCGGTCTCGGGGTCACGATCGATTGCGGCCGCTTTGCCGCCAATCTCGACGAGATGGCACAGCGACTGCTGGCGGACGGATTTGCCGCGCGGCGGGAGGCTTCGGCGGAGCGCAGGAGGCTGCGCGGGCGCGGCATCGCCTGTTTTCTCGAGACCTCGCGCGGCACCCCGGGCGAACGCGCCGAGATTCGCTTCGAGCCGGGGGGTCGAGTGGCGCTCGTGCTCGGCACCCAGTCGAACGGCCAGGGCCACGAGACCAGCTTCCCTCAGATCGCCGCCGACTTGCTGGGGCTGCCGCTGGCGGCATTCCGTTTTGTCCAGGCCGATACGAGAGCGGTCAAGAGCGGCAACGGGCATGGCGGCGCCCGGTCGATGCATATGGGCGGCAGCGCGCTGTACCTCGCGGCGCAGATGGTGCTGTCCAAGGCTCGCACGATCGCCGCCCACCTATTGCAGGCCGATGTGAGCGAAGTGAGCTTCAGCGCCGGGCGCTTTACGGTAGGCGGCAGCAAGCGCGGCATCGACTTGCCGGCACTGGCGGAAGCGGCGCGTGACCCCGCCAATCTACCCGACGGCATGACCCCTGGACTCGATGCCGATGCCTATAACGACTCGGATGTCTTCACCTTTCCGAATGGCTGTCACACAGCCGAAGTCGAGATCGACCCCCAAACCGGCGCGGTGACGCTCGAGCGCTATCTTGCGATCGACGATTACGGGCGGCTGATCAACCCGATGCTGACGCAGGGGCAGGTCCAGGGCGGCGTCGCCCAAGGCATCGGACAGGCGCTCTGCGAACACACGGTTTACGACGGGCGATTGGGCCAGCTGCTGAGCGGCTCGTTTATAGACTACGCGCTGCCGCGCGCCGACGATTTGCCGCTGCTCGAGATTACGCTGGCCGAATTGCCGACCACGGTAAACCCGCTCGGGGTCAAGGGCGCCGGACAGGCTGGCTGCATGGCGGCACCCCAGACCATCATCAACGCGATCCTCGATGCGCTGGCGCCGCTCGGCGTCGCGCACATCGACATGCCGGCCACCCCCGAGCGGGTCTGGCGCGCGATCCGCAGCACGCGCAGCGGCTGATCAATGCCGTCAACCCGAGACGCCGCGCCTGGGCGGCGGCTCCCATCCGAAGACGCTGCGGCCGCCATGCGCGTGCGAATCCCGCCGCTCCTGATCGACAAGCTGTGCAAAGGTTGGGCCGGTCGCGTGGCGTTCCAGCCGGCGCGCCTGGTCGTCGAGGCGCTTCAGTGCAGCAAGCTCTTCCTCGCGGCCGAGCCGGGCTTTCGCCACCGCGGTTTTCAGCACGCGGATCGTCTGGTCGTATACCGCGATCGGCACCGGAAAGGGGTGACTGTCCTTCCCGCCATGGGCGAACGAAAACCGAGCCGGGTCGGCAAACCGGTAGGGCGCGCCGTGGACGATCTCGGCGACCATCGCCAGCGACCGCACCGTCCGGGCGCCGACACCGGGGGTCAGCAGCAGCCCCGCAAAATCCGTAGGGCCCACATCGGCCGCCGTCGCCAGGGTCGCATGCAGCCGCCCGATATTGACGTCGCCGGCCCGCACATCGTGATGCGCCGGCATGACCAAATGCGGCAATACCGGCTGGTCGGGCTGTGCCGCCGCCGAGGCATCGCCCGCCGCCGACAACCGGCGCACCTCGCCCACGATCCGGTCAGGCCCGAGCGAGGACAGCAGATCGAGCTGGCCGCGGCGCGATGGCTCGGCGCGCCGGTCGGCGAGATTGATGATCTCGCCCCGGGGCTCGCCGGCAATCGCCGTATGCGGCGCGTCGACAAAGCTGGCGAGGCCTTCGGAGAGCCAATGGTAGCGCCGCGCCTGCCGGCGGTCGCCGTTCATCCCCTGCTGCACGATCGCCCAGTGCCCGTCATCGGTCACGATAAAGCCGTGCAGGTAGAGGTCGAACCCGTCCTGCACCGCAGCACTGTCGACTGCAGCCTAGTCCCCCACCATATGGGGTCGCCATGTCCAGCAGGGATCGAAGTCGTTCCTGACTTCGCGACAGCAGGCGGTGCCGCAGGGGATCGGCAAACCGGTTCGGCGGCGCGAGGACGCGCGCTTTCTGACCGGCGAGGGCAACTATGCCGATGATATGAACCTGCCGGGCCAGGCTTATGCCTATATGGTCCGCTCGCCGCATGCGCATGCCAGGATCCTCAGCATTGACGCCGGGCGGGCGGCCGGTTCGCCGGGGGTTTTGGCCGCCCTGACCGGCAACGACGCGGCGCAGGACGGGCTACAGCCGATCCCGCAGCGGCCGGTGCCGGCGAACCCGCATGAGGTGCCGCTTAAGAGCCGCGACGGCTCGCCGTTCTTGATCGCGCCGCACCCAGTTCTGGCGCTCGGCAAAACCCGCTATGTCGGCGAACCGGTCGCTATGGTCGTCGCCGAGACACTCTGGCAGGCGATGGATGCTGCCGAACGCCTTGCGGTCGAATACGTCCCGCTGCCCACGGTGGTGCGCTCGGCAGACGCGTTGGCGCCGGGGGCGCCGCTCCTCTGGGAGGAGCACGATACAAATTGCTGCGTCGACTCCGAAATCGGCGACAAGGCGGCGACGGAGCTCGCCTTCGCCCGGGCGGCGCATGTCGTGCGGCTGGAGACGACGATCAACCGGGTGACCGGCGTTCCGATGGAGCCGCGGGCCGCCGTTGGCGTCTATGATCAGACCACGGCGCGATACACGGTCTTTACCTCGGCCGGCGGCGGCGTGGTACGGCAGCGCGACGACATTGCCGCCGTCCTTAGTGTGCCGGCCGCGGCGGTGCGTGTGGTTTCGGGCGATGTCGGCGGAAATTTCGGTATCCGCAACAACACCTCTCCGGAGTTCGCACTGGTCGCCTGGGCGGCGCGACGGATAGGACGACCGGTCAAATGGTTGTGCGAGCGCCGCGACGCGTTTGCCAGCGATTTCCACGACGGCGAGCTGACATCCGAGGCGGAGCTCGCCCTCGACAAGGATGGCCGGTTTCTCGCCCTTCGCGCGGTGAATACGAGCAATCTCGGCGCGAGTGCCATCTCCTTTGTCCCGCTCGCCAAGGGGATCGCCGTCTCCTCCGGCGTCTACGACATCCCGTCTTCTTATATGCGCGGGCGCGCAGTGGTCACGAATACCTCACCGACCTCGGCCTATCGCAACGCCGGGCGCCCCGAGGTCATGTTCGTCATCGAGCGGCTGATCGACATCGCCTGCCGCCATCACGGCTTCGACCGCATCGAGGTCCGCCGGCGCAACCTCGTGACGCCAGACGCGATGCCGTACCGAAATCCCCTGGGTCTCGTCTATGACAGCGGCGATTACCCCGGCTCATTGCAGCGCGCGGCGGAACTGGCCGACTGGGCGGGGTTTGAGGGGCGCCGGACCGAGGCGCGCGGGCGCGGCCGCTGTCGCGGCATCGGGATCGCCGCCTCGATCGAGCTCAATACCGGGGCACCGCGCGAGCGCGCCGAGATCACGATCGATCCGTCGGGCATCGTCGAGCTGGTGCTCGGGACGATGGCGGCGGGCCAGGGCCACGAGACGAGCTTCGCCCAGGTGATCAGCGAATGGCTCGGGGTCGAGCCCCACCAGGTCCGGCTGGTGACCGGCGATAGCGACCGCGTGCAGGCGGGCGGCGGTTCGGCCTCGGCGCGGTCGATGCGCCTCGGATCGTGGGTCATCGCCAAGGCCGCCGACGCGATCGTCGACAAAGGCCGCCGGATCGCCGGTGCCATGCTCGAGGCGGCAAATGAGGACATCGAATTTGCGCAGCAGCGTTTCGTGATCAAGGGGACCGACCGCGGCATCGGCCTGTTCGAGGTGGCTACCGCAGCACTCGGCGACAACGTTCCGAACGATCTGCGCGGGCCGCTGATGGGGATCTCGGACGAGACAATGAGTATCCCTTCCTACGCCTACACCTGTGCGGTCTGCGAGGTCGAGGTCGATCCCGAGACCGGCCGCGTCGAGGTCATCCGGTATGCCTCGGTCGATGATTGCGGCCGGGCGGTGAACCCGATGCTGATCCACGGTCAGAGCCATGGCGGCATTGCCCAGGGGATCGGCCAGGCACTGTGGGAGGCGTGCATTTACGATCCGCGCTCCGGCCAGCTCCTGTCTGGCTCGTTCCTGGATTATGCGATGCCGCGCGCTGACCTACTGCCGGGGTTCGACACGGCGATCAGCGAGGTTCCGTCGACGACCAACCCGCTCGGGATGCGCGGCGGCAGCGAAGGTGGGATCACTCCTGGGCTCGCCGCGGTGGCGAACGCCATCGTCGACGCGCTCGCGGAGTTCGGCGTCGAGCATATCGAGCTGCCGGCAACACCCGAGCGCGTCTGGAACACCATCAATGCCGCCCACCGCAATTACGCCGGACCCGGACTACCATCGTAAAAGGCTATTTTTATAAATGATAGCTCGCTCTAAAGGGGGTTCAGCCGATATGACCGACGGCGGGGTTTTCAAAGTCGCGCTTCTGCGGATCGTCAACCCGGGGCTATGTGAACCGCGCCACGCGGCGCCGGGTTTGCTATGTTGCAGCCGGTGAACATCGAATGACGGAGGAACGGGATGGCTCGAGGGATGACGCGCCGGGAATTCGCGGCTTCCGCGGGAGCGGTGACATTGGCTGCACACGGCTTTGGCAGAAAGGCCCGCGCGGACGATACGAAAACCCTCCGCTTTATTCCGCAAACCGATGTGCAGGTGCTCGATCCAATCTGGACCACGGCTTACGTCACCCGCAACCACGGCTATATGGTTTTTGACACGTTGTTCGCGATCGACTCGAAGTTCAAGCCGCAGCCGCAGATGGTCGACGGGTTCGAGGAGTCGTCGGACAAACTCAATTACAGTTTCGTGCTGCGCGACGGGCTCAAATTCCATGACGGGCAGCCCGTGCGCGGCGCCGATTGCGTGGCCTCGATCAGGCGCTGGATGGCGCGCGACGCGCTCGGCCAGACCCTCGAGACCGTCGTCGCCGACATGAAGGGCGGCGACGACAAGAACTTCTCGATCCATCTGAAGGAGCCGTTCCCGCTGCTGATCGACGCGCTCGCCAAGATCTCGAGCCTGGCGCCGTTCATCATGCCGGAACGGCTGGCCAAGACGGACCCCTACCAGCAGGTCGCCGAGATGGTCGGCTCGGGGCCGTTCAAATTCGTCAAGGAGGAGCACCAGCCGGGCAACAAGGTGGTGTATGTAAAGAACACCGATTATGTGCCGCGCAGCGAGCCCCCCGACTGGGCTTCTGGCGGCAAGGTGGTCAAGGTCGACCGGGTCGAGTGGATCGTCGTACCCGACGTCGCGACGAAGACCGCGGCGCTGCAAAACGGCGAGGCCGATTGGTGGGAGAACCCGCCGGCCGACATCTGGCCGGTCCTCGACGGCAGTCGCGATATCTACATGGTGTCCCAAAGCATCCGCCCACTGGGCTGCGTGCGCTTCAACTGGCTTTATCCGCCGTTCGACAACGTCAAGATGCGGCAGGCGGTGATGATGGTGGCGAGCCAGGCCGATTACATGACCGCGTTTGTCGGCGATTCGAAATTGTGGAATGTCTGCCCCGGGTTCTTCACCTGCGGCGGCCCGATGGAGAACAACGCCGGCTCGGAATGGTTGACGGGTAAGCGCGACTACGATAAAGCCAAGCAGCTGATCAAGGAGGCCGGTTACAACGACGAAAAGATCATTCTGATGGACGCGGTGGACCAGCCGCTGATCCATGCCGAGGCACTGGTGACGGTCGATATGCTGAAAAAGCTTGGTCTCAATGTCGAATACGTGGCAGCGGATTGGGGCACGGTCGTGACCCGCCGGGCCTCAAAAAAACCGCCGGCGGAAGGCGGCTGGAACATTTTCGAGACCGGGTGGACCGGCGTCGACCTGCTGGAT
>Ga0306921_10002354_pt1 | contig 18967 bp, 20 predicted proteins | sample sta12Cox44000080_FD_203760 | JGI IMG/M metagenome (GOLD analysis project Ga0306921, IMG submission 203760) | Lab enrichment of tropical soil microbial communities from Luquillo Experimental Forest, Puerto Rico - statoxic.12C.oxic.44.000.080 (v2)... | ecosystem: Environmental > Terrestrial >... | reverse complement strand
CGATGGGCGGCTATGCCGCATTCGTATGGCCCGCCTATGGCGTGGCGCTCGCGGTTCTCGGCGGTCTCGCCTGGCATTCCTGGCGGCGATACCGGGCGAGCACCGAGGCGCTCGAAAAGCTGCAACGCGAGTTCCGGACCAAATGATGACCCGCAAGCAGCAGAGGCTGGGCCTCTTGGCTCTCGGCATGGCCGCACTCGGCGGAGCAACCGCTTTGGTGCTCGTCGCGTTCAACGACAACCTCGTGTTTTTTTACAGCCCCAGCGACCTCAAGGCGAAGGCCGCAGCACCCGACCGCCGGGTGCGGATCGGCGGTCTCGTCGAGAAAGAGAGTCTCTCGCGCAGTCCCGACGGGCGCATTATCTCGTTCCGCGTTACCGACGGTGCCGCCGATCTCGCCGTCGTCTATGAGGGTCTGCTGCCCGATTTGTTTCGCGAAGGGCAGGGTGTGGTCGCCGAGGGAAAGCTGGGCGCCGACGGCGTTTTTGCCGCCAGGACGGTGCTCGCCAAACACGACGAGAACTACATGCCGCGCGAGGTGGTCGAGGCGCTGAAGAAGAGCGGGCATTGGCAGGAAGGCGAGGCGAGGGGTGCAGCGGCAGGCTTGGCGGCTCCCGCGGCTACCGTCACCCCTGCGGATCCCCGGGACGGCCCGCAAGAGCCGGCCGCTCGGGGAGGGGTCCAGGGCCTACCTGCGAAACCGGCTTCTGGATTCCCGCTTTCGCGGGAATGACGATTGTCGGGGCTACCATGACACGCAGGCTCGCGTTCCTGCTGCCGGCAGCGCTGTTCGCGGTTCTGCTCGTCATCTTCTCGATCGGTCTGACGCATGACCCGCACTTGCTGCCGTCGGCGCTGATCGACCGCCCGGCCCCGGACTTTGCCTTGCCGGGTCTCTACGACACCGCCGAGGGGTTGGCGCGCGAAGACCTCGGCGGCCGGGTCACGCTCGTCAACTTCTTTGCGTCATGGTGCGCACCTTGCCGCGAGGAGCACGCGCAGCTGATGGCTTTGGCGCGGCGTCCCGGCGTCATCCTCGAAGGTGTGGCCTACAAGGACAAGCCGGAGGATGCGCGCCGCTTTCTGGATGGTCTCGGCAACCCCTTTCGCCGTATCGGCGTGGACCGCAACGGCACCACCGCGATCGATTTCGGGGTATACGGCGTGCCCGAGACGTATGTCGTGGACGGCGGTGGCCACATCCGCTATCGCCAGGTCGGTCCGCTGACCGCCGAGGATGTCGAACGCAAGATCCTGCCCTTGATCGGCCGGATCACGGCATCGGCCGGCCAGCCGGGTTGACTTGGACCGCGGCTCATGCCTCGGGTTCGCGGTCCTCGCTGGATACGGCGGCGAGAAAGCCTGGGAGGTCGCGCCAGCCATAGGCGACGGCTTCGATCGCCGAGCCGCCGACTGCGAGCGGCTTGCGGCTGACTTGCTGCCCGCCGAGCCGCTCGTAAAAGAAGCGCGACGGGTTGTCGCGCAGCACCCAGACGATCGCAGAGCGGCGGCCGACCGCGACCAGACGTCGGAACAGTGCGATCAACAGGCGCCGTCCGATACCCTGGTTCTGCCAATCCGGGGCGACGTAGAGCGTGAACACCTCGCCGGAGAAGAAGCGATCACCGCGATTCGGACCGCAGCTGCCGAAGCCGAAAATGGCGCCCCTCGCATCGACAGCGACCCGCACGTCGCGGGGCTCGCGCAGGATCACGCCCCGCCAACCGAGCTCGCGCCGCCGCTCCGACAGCCCCACCAGATAGGCGGTGGACAGCATGCCGGCATAGGTCGCGCGCCAAGTCTCGACATCGAGCCTGGCGATGCCCCGCGCGTCTCCTGGTCGCGCCACCCGGATCGTGATCTGACCCATGGCCGCATTCTGCCCGGTTTCGTTGGCCCTGGGGAGTGGTATGGTACGGCGATGACGAGATACCGGCGCCTCTGTCTAATGCTGTCGGTTCTGTCTGTGATTCCACCTGCGGTCCCGAATGTGGCGGCGGCTGAAAAAAAAACCGCTGCTGCCGCAGCGGGTTCGCCGTCGATTGCATCACAGCGTCTCGGGAATGCCGAAGGGTGGACAGCCTTTGTCTACAAGGAGAAGTCGGGTCAGGTCTGCTATCTCGCCGGCGAGCCGCAGAAGAGCGAGCCGGCAAACACCAAGCGTAAGCCGCCGACGGCTATGGTCACCCACCGTCCGGACGAGAAGGTCGCCAACGTCGTCAGCTTTGTCGAAGGCTATCCATTGAAGGAAGGCAGCAGCGCCTCGCTCGACATCGGCGGCGCAAAATTCGATCTGTTCACCAAGGGGGACAGCGCCTGGGCCGCGACCGCCGATCTCGACAAGACGATCGTCGAGGCAATGGCCAAAGGTAAGCAGGCGATCCTCAGAGGCACCCCCCAGAAGGGCAAGCCGACGACCGACACCTATTCGCTTGCGGGCTTCGCCCAGGCACTCGCGATGATCGACAAGGCTTGCGGCATCAAGCGGTAGGCACCGGGCCGCCCTATATAAAACGAGCCATGGCGACCGAAATCCCGTCCGAAATCCAGCACCCCAACCTCGTCGGGCTCGGCCGAGCGGCACTCGCCGCCGAGTTGGCGGCGTTCGGCGCCGAACCGTTCCGCGCTCGCCAGCTCTGGCACTGGATCTACCATCGCGGTGCCACCGATTTTGCCGCGATGACCTCGTTGTCAAAGACGTTCCGCGAAGCGCTCGCGGCGCATTACACGCTGGAGCGGCCGGCGGTCTCCCGGGCGCTGACCTCGATCGACGGAACCCGCAAATGGCTCTTGCGCTTCTCCGACGGGCAGGAGGTCGAGACCGTCCACATCCCCGAGGAGGAGCGCGGCACATTGTGCGTCTCCTCGCAGGTCGGCTGCACGCTCAGCTGCTCGTTCTGCCATACCGGGACCCAGCGGCTGGTCCGCAACCTGGCGGCGACGGAAATCGTTGCCCAGGTCATGATCGCGCGCGATTACCTCGGCGAGTGGCCGTCGCCACAATCGGACCGGCAAGTGACCAACATCGTCCTGATGGGGATGGGCGAGCCGCTGTTCAATTACGATAACATCGCCGAAGCGCTGAAGATCGTCATGGACCCGGAGGGTCTGTCGATCTCGCGGCGCAAGATCACCTTGTCGACCGCGGGTGTCGTGCCGATGATCCGCCGCTGCGGCGCCGAGCTCGGCGTCAACCTTGCGGTCTCGCTGCATGCGGTCCGCGACGATGTTCGCGATCGGCTCGTCCCGCTCAACCGGAAATACCCAATCGCCGAATTGCTCGAGGCCTGCCGGAGCTATCCGGGTGCTAGCAACGCGCGGCGGATCACCTTCGAATACGTCATGTTGAAGGGCATCAACGACAGCCCGGGCGAGGCCCACGAGCTGGTGCGGCTGTTGGCGGGCATTCCCGCCAAGGTCAATTTGATCCCGTTCAATCCCTGGCCGGGTGCGCCCTATGAGTGCTCCTCGGAGGCGGCGATCGAGGCATTCTCCGACATCGTCTTCGCGGCCGGCTACTCCGCCCCGGTGCGAACCCCGCGCGGCCGCGACATTCTTGCCGCCTGCGGCCAGCTCAAATCGGCTAGTGTGCGGCTGCCCAAGCGCGAACCCCAACCGCTCCCCGCCGCTTGACCTTCCGTTTCCGGGGCGCTCGCGTGCTCTTCCCGCTGCTCGGAGTTGCCGCCGTCGGTTATGCGGCGCTGGTCGGTGGCCTCTATTTGTTTCAACGGCAGCTGCTCTATCTGCCCGACAGGACTCGCCCCGAGCTCGCTGGGTTAGGCGAGCTCGGCGTGCGCGAGACAATGCTGTCGACCGAGGACGGGCTGTCGCTCCTTTCCTGGTACCTGCCGCCGCGTCCCGGACAGCCGGTCGTCTCGTATTTTCACGGCAATGGCGGCCATATCGGCTATCGCGTCGAGCGCCTGCTGCGTTTTGCTCGGCAGGGGTTCGGGGTGCTGATGTTGGAGTACCGGGGCTATGGCAGCAACCCGGGCACGCCGAGCGAAGCCGGGTTTTACGCCGATGGCCGGGCAGCGCTCGATTTCCTCGACCGCGAGGGGGTAGCACCCAACCGGCTCGTGCTCTACGGCGAGTCGCTCGGCTCAGGTGTCGCGGTAGAGCTCGCCGCACAGCACGAGATCGCGGCGTTGATCCTCGAAGCCCCGCCGACCAGCGTCGCCGAGGTCGCCCAGTGCCACTTTCCTTACGTCCCGGCCGCACGGCTGGTCACCGACCGCTTCGATTCGCTGTCGCGCATCGGCAAGGTCAAGGCGCCGATCCTGGTCTTGCACGGCGAGCGCGACCGGGTTGTCCCGGTGCGCTACGGCCGCACGCTGTTCAACGCAGCGCCGGAGCCGAAGGAGGGTTGGTTCGCGCCCGACGCCGGACACGAGGATTTGGCCCGCTACGGCGGGCTCGATGTTGTCGTAGCCTTCATCGAGCGCCGGCTCGGCGGATAGCACGGCTCACTTGCCCTTCTTCTGCCAGACCACCTGATAGCTGCAGGAGCTCGTGAACCGCCCCGTGACGGTACCGTGGTCATCAATCCGGCCCTCAAATCGCATGCCGGCGGCGTAACCGGCGAGCGTGCGCATGACCAATACTCCTTGCGGACTTACGGACCCTTCGGCGGTGCCCAACCCCGCTGTCCGCGCGATGCCATTCACGATTGTCAATGGTGCTACCCGGCCGCTCGGCGGGCAGCCTCGCGTCGAATAATTCGTCATCGTACCCTCCAAGGTTCGGGACACGCCGATATAAGTGCCGTCGAACGCCGTCGTCGTCGGCGCGGGAGCCTGTGCGGCGGCCGGCATCGCAAAAAGCGCATGCCGCAATCGTCAAAACTATTCTTGCCCGACCGAACATGTTTCCCTCCCTTGTAACGCGCTGATGATAATACTTCACGGGTCCGATGCCGGAAAGGAACGCAGCGATGACCGAGGGGGTGAAGAAGGTGGTGCTCGCCTACTCGGGCGGGCTCGACACCTCGGTAATCCTCCGCTGGCTGCAGGAGACTTATCGCTGCGAAGTCGTGACCTTCACCGCCGATCTTGGCCAGGGCGAGGAGCTCGAACCAGCGCGCCGCAAGGCGGAGCTGCTTGCTGCTCGTGAGATCTTTGTCGACGATCTGCGCGAGGACTTCGTGCGCGACTTTGTCTTCTCAATGTTTCGCGCCAACGCGCTCTACGAGGGCGCCTACCTGCTCGGCACCTCGATCGCCCGGCCGCTGATCGCCAAGCGCCAGATCGAAATCGCCCATCAGGTCGGCGCCGACGCCGTTGCCCACGGCGCCACCGGCAAGGGCAACGACCAGGTGCGCTTCGAGCTCAGCTATTACGCGCTCGACCCCGACATCAGGGTCATCGCACCTTGGCGCGAGTGGGACCTTACCTCGCGAACCCGGCTCCTCGACTACGCCGAGCAGCACCAGATCCCGATCGCCAAGGACAGGCGCGGCGAGGCGCCGTTCTCGGTTGACGCCAACCTGGTCCACATCTCTGCTGAAGGCAAAGTGCTCGAGGACCCGTGGGTCGAGCCCGAGGAATTCGTCTTCAGCCGCACCGTCGCCCCCGAGGCCGCGCCCGACGCGCCGCAATATGTCGAGATCGCCTTCTCGCGGGGCGACCCTATTGCGGTCGATGGCGAGGCGCTATCCCCGGCGGCGCTGCTGACGCGGCTGAACGAGATCGGCGGGAAGCATGGCATCGGCCGGCTCGATCTCGTCGAGAACCGCTTTGTCGGCATGAAATCGCGCGGTGTTTACGAGACGCCGGGCGGCACGATCCTGCAGGCCGCACATCGCGGGATCGAGAGCCTGACCCTCGACCGCGGTGCCGCGCATTTGAAGGACGAGCTGATGCCGCGTTACGCGGAGCTGATCTACAACGGCTTCTGGTTCTCGCCCGAGCGCGAGATGCTGCAGGCGCTGATCGACAAGAGCCAAGAGCATGTCGAGGGCGTCGTACGGCTCAAGCTCTACAAGGGCTTGGTCCGCGTCGTCGGCCGGCGGTCGCCCAAGAGCCTCTACAGCCTCGGCCACGTCACCTTCGAGGAGGACGCGGTCTACGACCAGCGCGACGCCGACGGCTTTATCCGGCTCAACGCGCTGCGCCTGCGCCTCGCGGCACGGCGTAATCGCGGTTGACCCGGCCGCCTCTGGCTGGCGGACTTCGAGCGCTAGAAAGTGCTGATAATTCGCCGTTTTCGCACGCCGCAAAACTTCCATTGTTTTTCGATTGATACGGCCGCGCAAATTTGTTGTTCGGCGGCAAAATTCCATTGTTCCGCCAAGTAACGAATTTTCCGCGCAAGCTATTGAAACACTGAACGGTCGGACGCGGGTGCTGGGCCCATTCCATTGCTCAAAACACGATTTTCGTTGTTTTCGGCTCTGATCGGAACCGTCGAGGGTCAGCGGGCGCGGCGCTGCGTTTCGAGCCAACCCATCATAATTCGGTTGAACGCCTCGGGGTGCTCGACATTGGGGAAATGGCGGGAGTCGGCGATCTCCTCGTAACGGCCGCCAGGAACCAGCCCGGCGAGACGCCGGTTTTCGCTCGCCGGTGTGCCTGGATCGTCGGCACCGCACACCACCAGGGTCGGGACGCGAAGTGCCGGAAGCTGTGACGTGAAGTCGAAGTTCATGATCGCCGACGAGCAACCGAGATATCCGGTGGGTGTGGTCGCCGCGATGGTGTCGCGGATCTGCTTCCATCGCCCGGGCTTCCTCGGTTTGAAGGCATCCGTGAACCAACGTTCCATGGTCGGGTCAGCGAGCGGCTCGAGCGAATTTGCCTGCCGCACCGTGTTCATGCGCTGGGCCCATTGATCGGCCGCCCCCTTTGGGCTCGCCGGCAGTGTGTCGCTCCACAGCGCCGAAATCAGCTTGGCGCTGTGCTCGATCGCGAAAGCCTGGCCGATCATGCCGCCGATCGACAGGCCGACATAGTGCGCGCGGGGGAGCGAGAGCGCATCGAGCACCCCGGCAACGTCGCCGGCGAGCGTCTTGATCGTATAGTCGCCGGCGACAGGGTCGCTCCCACCATGCCCGCGCATGTCGACGCGCAACACCCGAAATCCGGCTTGCAGCAGCGGCGACATCTGCTCGGCCCACATCCCGCTATCGGATGCCAGCGAATGGGTGATGCAGACAACGGGTCCATCCTCGGGACCGACGAGGTCGTAGTAGAGACGGTGGCCGGCGAGCGACAACAGCATGGCGATTCCTCCATATCTGATCGAAGCGGCTTACGACGGAACGATGACCGGCAAGCCGGTGATGATTGGGTGCGCGAGATAGAGGACGGCATAGAGCAACAGTCCGGCGGCGATCCGCAAGATGCCGATCTCGCGCCAGCGCAGCTTGGTGCGCCTGGCGAAGAGCGCGGCAAACGGCAGGTTGGAGGTGACTTGGGCCAGACGCGGCCAGTTGCTGCCGAGGGCGAGCTGCTTCTTGCGGTCGATCAACACCGTACCGCCGAGCGCCAGGCCGGCGAGCGAGCCGAAAAACAGCAGCGAGCTCAGATCGCCGTTGGCGATCAGATGGCTGACCGCCCACAGCCCGATCGCCCACATCACCGGGTGACGCGTCACGCTTAGAATGCCTGGGGCCGGGTCGTCCGCCCGCGCCGACCGCTCCATGCCGACCGCCGTTGGATTGCGCGTCGAGTAGCCGGCGACAAGTAGGATTGACGCAAACGGCATGACCGATACGGGGACGAGCGCAGTCCATTGCCGCCTCGGCCACAACACAATCGTCGGCGCGCCCGCATAGGCGGCCACAAACCAGGCAAAGATCACCAATGAGGTCAGCGAATATACTGCGAGAAAGCCGCGCTCACCGAGCTGGTCGCGCAACGAGCCGCGCAATCGCGTGCTCGATAGCAAAATGTGGCTGCCGCAGAAGGCGACCCCGGCGATGACGAGCGAGAGAAACCCCTTGTCCATGGAACCGCGATCTCACCCGCCAGGCAAGCTGGCGATTTCGGCGGACAGCTTGGCGAGGAGCTGGTGCGAATCGCCGGCCACACGCACAATTTTGCTCCTGCTTCCCGCACCGGCTGCAAGCGAGAAGTCGCGCCGCGGGAGGCGCCACGCCTGAGAGAGAAGCTGCAACAGCGCCTCGTTGGCCCGCCCGTCTTGTTCCGGCGCGGTGACCGAGACCTTGATCGCCCGCCCGCCTTCGGCTGTGGGGGCGATACCGCGCAGACGATCGGACCTCGCCCGCGGCGTGAGACGAATTGCCACGCGCAAGCCGTCGCGTGTTGGAGTGATCGGGCTAGAAGAGGTGCGGGGCAATGTCGTAGATCAGCAATCGCCGCAGGAACACGAGCAGCAAGATCAGGATTACCGGCGATATATCCATGCCGCCCAGATTCGGGAGGAAAGATCGGATCGGGCGAAGCGCTGGTTCGGTCAAACGCCACAGCATATCGCCTACCATCGCTACGATCTGATTATGCCGGTTGACAATGCCGAAGGCCAAAAGCCAGCTCAATATTGCCTGAGCGATAAGCAGCCAAATGTAGATGTCGATAACTGTGTCGATAAGCCATAGCAACGCATTCATGCTGCGTACCGTTTAGATCGTCCCGCGGGACCGTACCTTTAACGTCATGTTGCCGCAAGCAACCCACCGGTGGCATGAGTGGATCCCTTGACAGGGAGCGGCGTGATCACCAAAGTCCGCCGCGCTTGAGCGAAATGCGCTCAAGGCGCGAAATGGGGCCGTAGCTCAGCTGGGAGAGCGTCGCGTTCGCAATGCGAAGGTCAGGGGTTCGATCCCCCTCGGCTCCACCAAACTGGGTTCGTTGGGTCAGGTTCTGACCGTCGTCTTCGGTCCAGCCGCCGTCATCGACCGCCGCGCTTTCTCGCGTTCAAAGGCGGCTCGAAGAGCTGCCACTAACGCCTCGCGGCGGTAAGGTTTTGCGATAAACGTGAAATCCTCGTCCATCACGCGCTCTTCCAACTCGGTGTAGCCCGTCGCTAGCACAACCGGTAGCCCTGGACGGAGCTTCCGCGTTGCCCGGGCCAGCTCGAGGCCACTCATTCCGCCCGGCATCACGACGTCGGACAACACCAGCTCGATCGTCGGATCCTGTTCGATCAAGGCCAACGCAGCGTGGCCGTCTCTGGCCTCGACGGCCTGATAGCCGATTTCCCGCAATATCTCCATCGTCACTCGGGCGACCTCGGCCTCGTCCTCGACAACCAGGATGCCGGCGGACGCCTTCAAGGGCGCGGCGGTGGCGACATTGGACGGAGCCACAGGGTGCTCCTCCTCCTCTGCCCGCGGTAGAAAAAGCGTAATCGATGTACCCTTGCCGATCGCGCTCACGATCGATACGGCGCCGCCGCTCTGCTGGGCGAAGCCATAGACCTGGGAAAGGCCGAGCCCCGATCCCAGCCCGATCTCCTTTGTCGTGAAATAGGGCTCGAACGCCCGCGCCACCACTTCCGGGCCATGCCCGCGCCGGTGTCGGATAACGTTACAGCAACAAAATCGCCCACCAACCCTCCGCTCGTAGGATCGCCGATATCAAAGGTGACGTTGCGCGCCCCGACCCAGAACCGGCCGCTCTCCGGCATGGCGTCGCGCGCGTTCATTCCAACGTTGAGCAGTGCCATCTGAAATTCGGCGGAATCGACAAACACGGGCCACAACTCCCCCGGTATCTCGACTTTCACCTCGATGTCGGGCCGTAGCGCTGGTGACAGCATGTCGGCAATCTCGTCGACGTGGCGCCGCAAGTCGACCGGCTCGGGCCGTAGCATCTGGCGTCGCGAAAAGGTGAGAAGCTGACGTGTCAGGCGCTCGCCGCGTTCGGCGGCTTGCGTTATGGCGATGGCGCGCCGACGGATTGCATCGCCCTGCGTAGTGTCGTTCAACATCGCGGCATTGCCGCTGATCACCGTGAGGAGATTGTTGAAGTCGTGGGCGATGCCGCCGGTGAGCTGTCCGATCGCCTCCATTCTCTGCGCTTGGCGTAATGCCTCTTCGGCTTGCTCGCGCTCCCGGATCTCGATCTCGAGGCGCCGGTTGACGCTCGCCAGATCGCGCGTGCGTTCCTCCACTACCGTCTCGATGCGCCGCGTATATCCGGTACCGAGCAGCAGCAATGCCCCCAAGAGGCCGGTGCTGAAGACACCGATCACAAGAACAGCCCAGCTCTGCCAACTCCGGTGCTGGGCCAGGTAGGACTCAGTCGGGGCAGTCTCCACCCGATAACGACGCTCGCCGAAGGTGAACATTTCGCTGTAGGAGGAGCTGCCGACCGGCGCCGAAGCAAAATCGCTGTGAAGGACTTTTCCCTGCCCCAAATCGACAAGCCGGACACCGATCGCCGAGGCGACAGGAGCAAGCAAGCCGGCCATAAACGTGCCCATCCGAAGGGCAACCGAGACCACGCCTACTCCGTTGGGACCGTCATGGACTGCGTAGACGAGCAGAATACCGACTTGCTCCCCCTGCTCCTGGACGAGGCGAATTGGCGGGGTTGATGTAACGGTTCTGGTATCGAGCGTCGCCTCCACTGCCGCTCGACGGCCAGGCTCCGAGGCGAGATCGAACCCCACGATGTGCTCATTGCCCTTCAGGGGCTCTACATAGGTCACAGGAAAGTAGTGCGCCCGTTCTCCGGCACGCCGCCGTTGCCCAGACGAATCAACCTCGCGAATCTCAAACCCTGGCAGATCGCTTTGTTGGGCTGCCTCGAATGTCGCCCGCTGCCGAGACTCGATTTGTGGCGCCCATTTGACGGCCTGGATCGTCGGAAACCGTTGCAGCAGGCTCTGGACTAGGTGACGAAACTCATTCCGCGACAGGGCCGCCGGCTCACTGAAAGATCGCTCCAATTGCTCGAGAAATACCCCCTGTTCTTCGAGCCCGGCCCGGATCTTGTCGATGGTCTGCTGGGAGAGGAGCCGAAATTCCAGCAGAGCCTCCTCGTGTTCCCACTTGCTGACGCGTATGAAGATGGCGGTGAAAAGCGCGAAGAACAAAAGCATCGGAAGTGCTACCGGACGAACGCGACTGCGCCACAGCGCGCGCGGCTCTCCGGCGAGAACGAGCATCAGTGGCAGAACCAGCAGCACGCCGAGCGTGTCCCCGATCCACCAGGAAATCCAACTCGTCGCCAGATCGGTCAAGTGCACGACACCGAGTGTCGACAAGCCGGCTAGCGACAGGGTCGCGCTCGTCAGGCAAAAGAGCGGGGAGAGCAGTAAAAAGAGTGAAAGATCGCGACTGTTGTCGAGGGCAGCGGGATAGCCGATCGCGCGGCGCAAGACCGAACCGCCGACCGCGGCTTGCCCCATCGAAGCCGCGGCAATGACGATAGCCGCGGTGCACCCGGTTGCATCGACTTGGTGGCTGACCGAATATCCGATCCATATATTGAGCAGCAGCGAGCCGATAAAAATCCAGGGCAGGGTTGCCGAGCCGCCGATCAGCATGCATGCGACGGCGATACCTGCCGGAGGAAAGATCGGGGATGCATACCCCGGCGGTACGGCCAGCAGCAGCGCAAGCTTACCGGTTACGATGTAGGCAAGCGTCAGCGATACGTGGGCGAAAAGCCGCCCTCCCGCTTCGTTTGGCGGCGTATGGCGTCCGATCCTGGGCATCAGGCGACCGCGTATCTAAGCGAGTGTCGCCGTTTGAAATTCGCCGCGCGTCGCGCCTCAGCTGAGTGCCACCGCGAAACCGCGATGCACCCCGGGACGGGCCATCATCGTCTCGTACCAGCGCTTCACGTTGGGGAAGTCCGCCAGATCGACTTGGTGGCGCTCGTGCCGCCAGGCCCAGCCGAGGATCGCGAAATCCGCGATCGAAATGTCGCCGCCGGTGAACCCGACATCGGCGAGCCGGCGATCGAGCACGCCGTAGAGGCGACGCGTTTCTTTTGAGTATCGTTCGAGGCCATAACGCCGGTCCTGCTCGTCGGCCACCTGCAAAAAATGATGCACTTGCCCGGGGATCGGACCGAAGCCGCCCATCTGCCACATCAGCCACTCGAGCACCGGTACCTGCCGCCGCAAATCGGCGGGCCAAAACTTGCCGGTCTTTGTACCGAGATAAATCAGGATCGCACCGGATTCGAAGATACTGATCGGCGTACCGCCTGGGCCCTCGGGGTCGACGATCGCCGGTATCTTGCTGTTCGGGCTGATTTTTACGAAGGCGGGCGCGAATTGCTCTCCCTTGCTGATGTTTATCGTTTTGACGGTGTATGGCAATCCCATCTCTTCCAGTGCCACGCTGATCTTACGGCCGTTAGGGGTGTTCCAGGTGTGCAATTCGATCGTCATCGGGATCCGCCTTCTCTGATGTCCGGCTCACGGTCGTTCGGGCAAACCAGGATTACCGCGATCGCGCTCGGCTTCAAGATGCGACCCAAAAAAGGAGCTGCTTTACGGTCGAACGCAATCGAAATAGGCCACGTCCTCCTGGATTTCGCGGAACCGTGGCACGCGCTCGAACGGAGCGCAGTGCCGCCTGGCGACGGCGGTCGCGCTCTCCATGTCGCCGGCGTAGGCGACCCCGGCATAGTTTGCGTCGCCTTCGAGCACGAAGGGTTTTACCGCGCAAGCGAGGCCCAATCCGCCGACCAGGGCGATGGAAAGCCACCGCCGCGCCTTTGCCGCCTCGACCCACCCCGTCCTGTAGAGCGATCGAAAGCCCATTTGTCTTTTGTCGCGAGAAATTAGACCCTCGGCTAGTCTGCTGGGTACGGCAGTAACTGTCGATCGCCTAAGTCCCTTCGGTGAGCTGAGGAGCGGCCGTTTATTCGGCCCGATCAGAACGACCGTACGCCGTGTCGATCAGCGATTGGATCAGTCGAACCGGGCTGAACGCGCCGAGGGACCGACCAAGGTCGTCTCCGGCACCCAGTGACGACACCATGGTCTGGTCGACGGCAAAGCTGATGGCAGCGATCGCCGCAAACACAATCGACATTGCCCATGCTGAAAACGTTGCACGTCGCTGATTTGCTACGGATCGATGACGACGCTGCCCGGTCGCGCTCACCACGATGTCTCCGCACCTGCGGTCACGCCCCTGACGCGGCGGCGGGGCGCCAGCTTTTTGCCCGATTAACCTACGCGATCCGCGGTGCTGACGTTCCCGCTTCGCCCGTGGTGAAATGGCAGCCATGCTGATCTGGAATGGCTTCCATAGCTCAAGTCTCTCGCAGACCTGCTCTGGCGGCAAAGTCGCGTCCTCGCTCGATATAGTCGCGGTAATATCCGTAGCTCGGTGCGGCCGGCGACAGCAGCACTATGCCCCTGGGAGGCGTGACTCGCGTCGCATAGGAGACCGCGTCTTCCATCGAGCGCGCCAAGTGCATCATGCAGGGTAGATCGCCACCCAGCTTCGACGCTGCCTGTACTTGGTCATAAATTCTCCTGCCACTATCGCCGAGGCAGATGATGGCCTTCGCTACGCCAGTCGAAAGCGTTTTGAGGAGCCTGCCGTAGTCGATCCCGCGATCATAGCCGCCCACGATCAAAGTGATGTCGCGACCGGCATAAACCGCCAGCGCCGCTAACGTTGATTCGGGTATCGTGGAAATACTGTCGTCGACAAAAAGGACATCGCCGTTCTGACCGAGCTCTTGTTGTCTGTGCGGCAACCCCCGAAAGTCGCGGGTCGCCTCGAGCGCCATCCCGAGGTCGAGATCGAGCGTTTTTGCAACCGCGAGTGCGGCGCACAGATTGGATCTGTTGTGCGCTCTGACGAGATAAGCATTGCGCACAATTCCGATCCGATCCCGACCATCGAATATCCCGCTGTCGTCAGAGTGAATTCCGCTCTCGCCATTGAACAGGTAATTCCGGCCCGAGGACCCGGGGATGATCGAGTCGACCACGTCAGCAGCAGCGCTGTTGACGATGCGGCGCCTGCTGCGGCTCAACAAATTTATCTTGTCGCGAACATAGCGCTCAACCGTCAGATGCCAATCCACGTGTTCCGGGTAAAGCGATGTCAGCACCGCCAGGTCGCAGATCCCGTTGAAATCCGCTGCCTGATAACTCGATACCTCGATGACCGCGTCGTCGGCGTCGCCGATCTCGGTGACCGGAACCCCGATATTGCCGGCGAGGGCGACCCTCCGGCCGAGCCTCGTCAGGATGTGCGCGATCAGCGACGCCGTCGTGCTCTTGCCCTTCGTTCCGGTGACCGCGATCGTCGTGATAGCGGGCTCCTCGGCGAACCAAAGGTTCAATAGCGAGGTTATTTGCACACCGTTGTCACGGGCGGATCGGATGTCATCACGATATAAACTGACGCCGGGCGATTTGACGACGACGTCGACCTTGTTGAGGGCATTGGCAATTCCCTCCGCGCCAAATGCGGATGTGACATTGCCGCACCCCTGCGGGATGCGCGCTTCGGCGCTGTCATCCAGCAGCACCAACGGCAACTCCGGATGATGCTTTCGCAAAAACCCGAGCGCCGCTCGCCCTTCGCGCCCAAGCCCCCAGATCGCGACGCGGCGCGAGCCGAGCTCAGCTACACGCATCGAGCTTTGCCATGTAGCGTTCTGGAACCCGGTGCGAGTGCTTGCCCTCGAACAGCGCGCGAAAGTCCGCCGGATCCCGCTGTCGCAGTGACGCAAAGGCGCGGTGCAGCTGCCGCACCACGGCGTCCTCGCGCCAATCGGGATGACTACCCAGGTATGACATAACAGCGGCGCTCTCGGCCAGTTCGCCAACGCAGTCGAAGGGCTTATGCTCTCGCAAGCCGCACAACTCGGCAAATCCGTCCTGCTGGGTTTCATCGTCGAAAAGGTTGCGGCCGAAGATGCCAATCAGTTCTCTTTTCTCGATCGACGGGGCCAGTGCGAGGAACACGAACCGGCATTTCGGACAGTTACCGCACCATCCCCTACCGCGCGCAGCTGGTAATTGCCGGAAGGCCGCATTGCAGCTGAGGAAAAGTGGAAAATATTCGCGATATTTCGCGAAGCGCCTGGCGATCTCGATTTCCGACAGCGGCCGCAGCAGTGAAAAGTATGCGATACTCGGCGATATATAATTTTTTATATATTCAGAAAAGTCCTCTTCAAACTCCAAGGATTTGCTGTACTGATGATTGACGTCGCTGCCGTCGATCTGCAGGTTCGGAGCGCTGGCGGAATGCTCGTTCGACATGACGATCGCGTCGCAACCAGCCATCACCGCGCAAGCCAAGGCGATGGCGCTCAGGATCCCGGTAATCGGAACGTGGCCATTGAGGGCACCGGCCTCGGTGAGTTTGAACAGACCGCTGTCCAGCCGGCGGTGGACCCGAATGAACGGCAGGCCGGCTGCCGCGATGCAAGCGCGAATCGGTTCGGCATCACCTAAAGAGAACAAGACCAGCGGTTCGCCGCAGCGTTTGAGGCATTCGAGGGTGACGATCGAGTCTTTGCCACCGCCCACCGGCACGCAGGTTCGCCGCGGCAGGTCGAGCACGACCGATGCAGCCGGCGGGCCACCGGACCGCTGGATGGCAAAATGGTCGCGCAACGAGATCCTATTCCTGAAGGCGAATTCGGCCAGGCCCTTTTCGTAGAACTTCTGCAAGAACTCGGCGGTCATGCAATCCACCGAAAAGGACTCGCAGATCAGCGTCCGTGGAATGAACGCCTTATAGTAGCTCACCCCGGACATCAGAAATATCAAACGAAAGATACGATCAAGAGCTACGCTCCCTTCCGGTGAGAGGTGGTGCGGCGGAAAATCAAAAAACAGCTTTTCTTCAAATCGCGGACCGCCACTAAACCGATATCGCAGCGACAGAGTGGAGACTACCGGATCATAAAGATAACTTTCGAATATGAATTCCTTATATTGCATGCCCTCGCTCGACCAAAGTACGGATCATGCGCAATATGCGGTGGTGCGTGGCAATGTCCAGACCGTCCACGGTCAACGTTGGTAGCCGTGAAACGCCGTCGACCGCCGGGCCGTGCTCGATCATCGCCTCGAGCACGGCATGGTCGAGCGTTTCGTCGAGGCAGGCGACCAAGGTCCGACGCCAGTCCTCGCGAAGCGCCGCGAGTGCGCCGATCAGGGCGTAGGCCCCCCAATTCGAGACCCCGGCGACGATCAGATGTTGCGCCGGTGTGACGCAGGCGATCGTCTCGCCGTGTGCGACATGCTGCGCGATCAACGAGCGCGATATCGCGCCCATTCCGATCTCGTTTCCACCATCCCCGACCGCAATCGTCTCCCACGGTCCGGCCACAAACAGATCATCGAGGGGCGCGGTGTACGAGCCGATGTCCTGAGCTCTCATGTTGCGTGGCGCGCCGTCGGCGCTGCGCCCGCAGCGCTCGATCGAAATCGCGTGGGTGATGCCAGCGCGGCGCCATGCTTCGATAAGCGGGTCAAGCGGGGCGCCTACGGCGACGATATCGATCACGACCTCCGGGGCCCCGGCTCTGGCGAGGGCAGCGGCACAGGCGCCGCGGCAAGGTTCATCGGTCGCGAGCCGGCATGGGATACCGACCGATGCGAGCGCTTTTGCAAGCAAGGCCGCTCCCACCGGTCCGTCGGTTTCGGCGGCGGGCGGAGTACCCTGCGGAACATAGAACCCGGTGATCAATCCGACCCTGCCCGATCGCGCGTTCAGCAATGCCGAAGCGGCACCCCACAGCCCACCGCGAGCGGCAGCGAACAGCGCGCCGATATTGCGCCCGACATCGACGTGGATCAGGCGCTCGATCCGGTCGACGAGCAAATCTGGGTCATTCCGGATCGCCATCGGGCGACAATCCGCTAAAGGCTCGCCAGCCGGGTATTGCGGAGATCCGTAATCAGCATGCACCCGGGTGCGTGGGTAATGCAGAAATCGGGTCGGACTTCGGCGATCACCGCTTGCGGGGTGACGCCGCACGCCCAGAAGACCGGCAGCTCATCGCTCTCCAGCGGAACCGCATCGCCGTAATCGGGCTTGGCCAGATCCTTGATGCCGATCGTCTCCGGCAGGCCGATATGGATCGGTGCACCGTGCACCGCGGGGAACCGCGAAGTGATCTGGATCGCGCGGATCGCGTCGCGCGGCTTGAGCGGCCGCATCGAGACGACGAGTGGACCAGCAAAGGGGCCGGCGGGCGCACAAGGGATATTGGTGCGGTACATCGGGACATTCGATCCGCAAGTAATGTGACGCAATTCGATTCCATCCTCGACGAGCGCTTCCTCGAACGAGAACGAGCAGCCCAGGGCAAAGCTGACGAGATCGGCGCGCCAGACATCAAAGAGATCGAAAGGCTCTTCGACCAGCTCGCCCCGGCGCCACACGCGATAGCGGGGCAGATCGCTGCGGATGTCGAGGTCGGCACCCAAGCCCGGCAGGCGCGGGTCGCCGGGCTCGGAAACCGCGAGCACCGGACAGGGCTTCGGGTTCGCCTGGGCAAAGCGCAGGAAGTCGTGGGCCAGCGCCATTGGCAGAATGACCAGATTGGCCTGCACATTGCCCGGCGCCAAACCCGCGGTGGTGCCGGAGAAGTCGCCGGCCCGCATCCGTAGACGCTCGCGCGAGCCGGCTGCGACGCTGGGTTCAACGAATTCGTTCATCACATCTCCTGCACATCCAGGTCCCGGTTAGTTTACCAAAGGACAACCGACAAGTCCTGCAGCTGTGATCTGCCCATCGGGAGATGCACTCTTGAGCGTCCTTTACCTCGCCGCGGCAATCATCTTGGAGATCTGCGGCACGATATCGCTGAAGCTTTCCCATGGCTTCACCCGCCTCGGCCCGGTGGGCGCGGTCGTTATTTGCTATGCAGCGAGCTTCGCGCTCCTCTCGCTCGCTCTACGCGGCATCGATTTGTCAATCGCCTACGCCGTGTGGTCCGGCGTCGGCACCGCGATCGTGGCGGTGATCGGGATCGTCTGGTTCGGTGAGCCGGCCGGAGGCTGGAAGCTTTTGTCCCTGGCGCTGATCGTGCTGGGTGTCGCCGGGCTCCATCTCTCTGGGCGGGCTTCGTAAGTCTTTATCCGGAAAGGACCGCCGCGCAGCCGAGAAACGCCGGCAGCGGGTGGGTGACGACCCAGGTCGGGATCGCGGCAAGATATTCGCTGAATCGGCCCTTGGCTTCGAAGCGTGTGCGAAACGGTGATTGGGCGAACCTCTGACCGAACCGCGGCACGATCCCGCCGCCGATGTAGATCCCGCCGCGGGCGCCGAGAGTTAGCGCCAAATTTCCCGCCATCGTCCCAAGCATCGCGCAAAACAGCGAAGTGGCTTCGGCGCAGAGCCGGTCGGCAGCACCGATTTCTGGATCGGTGATCTGCGCCGCTGTATAGCCCCGCGACGGGACCCCGTCGAGCGCCGCCAAGGTGTTGTAGAGATTGACGAGCCCGGGGCCCGACAGGACACGTTCCGCGGACACGTGATCGAAATGCCGGCGCATGCGATCGAGCACCGCGCTCTCGCGGTCGGTGGCAGGCGCCATCGTCGCGTGCCCGCCTTCGCCGGCCAGGGGTATCCACCCTGCCCCAGTCGGGATCAACCCGGAAACGCCGAGACCCGTTCCCGGGCCGAGCACGCCGAGCGGCGCGTCTCCCACTGGGGTTCCATCTCCGACCTGCAGCCGGTGCTCGGGTTCCAGGTGCGGCAGGGCCAGCGCCAAGGCGGTGAAGTCGTTGATCACTTCGAGGCGGTGAAAGCCGAGCTGCGACTTCAGCGCCGATATTGAAAAGCTCCAGGGATGGTTCGTCATTGCGACCTGGTCGCCGGTGATCGCCGAGGCAATCGCGATCGCCCCCTGGCGCGGCATCGGCAACGATCCGCGCTCGCCGAGGAAGGTGGTGACAGCGTCGGCGATCGTGAGATGATCTGCGACGGCGCGGGTGCGCGTCTGGAGCAGCTCCCGTTCCGGTGAGACCAGGCCGAACCGCGCATTAGTGGCGCCCACGTCACCGACGAGCCAAGTCTCGACGTCGCCCCCGCCCGATGTCACGACCGCACAAT
>Ga0306921_10002353_pt1 | contig 18968 bp, 19 predicted proteins | sample sta12Cox44000080_FD_203760 | JGI IMG/M metagenome (GOLD analysis project Ga0306921, IMG submission 203760) | Lab enrichment of tropical soil microbial communities from Luquillo Experimental Forest, Puerto Rico - statoxic.12C.oxic.44.000.080 (v2)... | ecosystem: Environmental > Terrestrial >... | reverse complement strand
GGCCAATCTGCGCGGCGGCGACGGCCACGGCGTGTCGCGGCTGCCGCGGTATCTCAACATCCTCGCCCACGGCGAGATCGACGTGAAAGCAAAGCCGCGGCTTATACACGACCGCGGCGCCAGCTTGGTCATGGAATGCGATCACGGTTTCGGCCCGGTTGCGGTGATGCAGGCCGCGGCGCTCGCCGTCGCGCGGGCGAAGCAGCTCGGCGTCTGCTTTGCGCTTATCCGCCAGACCACCCACACCGGCGCCATCGGCCGCTACGCGCAGTGGATTGCGCAGCAGGACTGCGCCGCGCTGATCCTGGGCGCCGGGCCGACCTTGATGGCCTTTCACGGCGCCCGCGTCGCAAGCCTGTCGACGAGCCCGATCGCGATCGCAGTGCCGAGCGGCAACGGGCCGATCCTGCTCGACATGGCATCGAGCGCCGTCGCCAACGGCAAGATCCTGCAGGCGCGCAACACCGGCGAAGCGCTGCCCGCAGGCACCGTGCTTACCGCCGAGGGCGAGCCGACCACCGACGCCAAGGAGGCCGAGACGCTGCTGCCGCTCGGCGGCCCGAAGGGCTCAGGGCTCGGCCTGATGTTCGAAATGCTGACGAGCGTGCTCGCTGCCGCGCCGATCCAGGCCCGCGCCATCGGGCCGGAAAAGCGCGACCGCCATACCGGCAATACGGGGCTCCTTGTCATCGACGTCGCGACCTTCCGTTCGCTCGCCGGTTTCACAAACGACGCCGACGCGCTCACCGCCGCCATCAAGGGCCTGCCGCGGCAGGCCGGCTTCGACGAGCTCATGCTGCCCGGTGAGCGCTCGCAACGCACCGAAGCGAGACGCCGCAAGGACGGCATTCCGATCCCGGCGAAGCTTTGGGAGGAGCTGGAAGGAATCGCAAAGAAGCGCGGGCTGAAAATGCTGGCCACCCTTCCTCCCCCGCGCTAGCGGGGGAGGATCGAGCTACACCTCGCTATTATGAACCACCGGCACAAACGCATAGCCGCTGCCCGAGCGGGTGGCGTGGCCGAGCGCAGGGAACGGCAGGTGGCCGCCGGAGAACAGCAGGCGATCGGTCGTCACCATATCGAGCACGCGCTTGCGGTTGGCAAGCGCCGCCGGCCCATCGGTGTCGAACCCGACCGAGCGTTCCGGATCGGGAAATTGCAGCGCCAGGCAGTGCACGATGTCGCCGAAGATGAGGAAGTCGCCGCCCGGCGGCGAGACGCGCACCATGCTGTGGCCGACGGTGTGGCCGTAGCAGGCGGCCGCGCGCACGCCAGGCGCGAACTCGATGCCGTCCTTGTAGAGGCTGAGCTTGCCGGCGGCGGCATAGGGCTTGATGGCGTTGACGGCGAGATCGAAGAAGCCGCGGAATTCCTCCGGCGCCTTGCCGCGGATATCGGCCGAGGTCCAGAAGCTGTGGTCGTTCTCGTTGACGTGCAACGTGGCGTTCGGAAACAGCATCTTGTGGTCGCTGGTAATGACGCCGGGGATATGGTCAGGATGCGGGTGGGTGATGACGACGGCGTCGATCGCGGCCGGGCTGATGCCGGCCGCGGCGAGGTTTTGCGGCAGCCGGCCGATCGACGGCGCGAAGTGCGTACCGCCGCCGGCATCGACCAGGATGAGCTTCTGGCCGGTATTGATCAGCCAGACATTGATCGGCGTGATGAAGCCCGTTTTCGGCAGATGGGCGTCGCGCAGAAGTTTCTCGGCGCCGGCCTCGTCGCCGGTGAACATGGTCGCGTCGAGCGTCAGGTTGCCGTCGCTGATCACGGTCACCTCGTAGCTGCCGACCTTGTGCCGATAGAAGGCGGGTGCCTGGGTGCCGGCCAATGGCGCTGCCATGTCTCACTCCCTTGAACTTGATTGCCTCGCTGTGGGATCGCGAGCGACCAGGATACCAAAAGGCCTTACGCCTCCGCTAGCTTCAGGCCGATATAGCGGTCGAGCGTGGCATGGTCGGCGAGGAGTTGCGCGGAGGGACCGGCATGGACGATGCGGCCTCGTTCGAGCACCAGCGCCGATTGGGTGAGCGACAGTGCGATGTCGGCGTGCTGCTCGACCAGAATGAAGGCACCGGCGTTTTCTTCCGTCATGCGGCGGATCGCGGCAGCGAGTTCCTCGACCACGATCGGCGCGAGCCCTTCCAGCGGCTCATCGAGCAGCAGCAGCGCCGGATTGGTCATCAGCGCGCGGGCAATCGCGAGCATCTGCTGCTCGCCGCCGGAGAGCTGGTTGCCGAGATTGCGCCGCCGCTCGGCCATGCGCGGGAACAGGTCGTAGACGGCGGCGAGCGTCCAGCGGCCGGGGCGCGCCGCCACGGTGAGATTTTCCTCGACCGTCAGCGTGGTGAAAATCTCGCGTTCCTGGGCCACCCAGCCGATGCCGGCCTGTGCCCGACGGTGCGGCTGCCAGGTCGCAATGTCGTCGCCGCGCCAGACGACGCGGCCGCGGCCGACTTGGGTGTATCCCATGATGGTGAGTAGGAGCGTCGATTTGCCGACGCCGTTGCGGCCGAGCACGGCAAGGCCCCCGTGATCCGGCAGGTCGAACGAAATGCCGTCGAGCACGACGGCCGAACCATAGCCGGCGCGGATGTCGTTCAAGGAAAGGAGCGCGTTGTTCATCGTTGAGTTCATGGCGCGGCTCCGTGCCGCGCCTTGCCGAGATAGACGGCGCGCACCTGCGGGTCGGCGGCGATCTCGGCCGGCGTGCCTTCGACCAGCACGCGGCCGCCGACCATGACGATGACGCGCGAGGCGAAGCGAAACACGAGATCCATGTCGTGCTCGATGAAGAGCACGGTGATGTCGCGCGATAGGCCGGCGATGGCGGCGAACAGTTCGCGGCTTTCCCCGCGCGGCACGCCGGCCGCCGGCTCGTCGAGCAGCAGCACCTTCGGCTTCGCGGCAAGCGCCAGCGCGATCTCGAGCAGGCGCTGCTGGCCGTAGGCGAGCTCGCGGGTCAGACGATGGCAGACGGGCCCGAGTGTCAGCGCCGAGAGAATATCGTAGGCCTCGTCGATCTCGTCGCTATAGGCCGTGAGCCTATTCCACCAGGTGCGCGCCACCTGGCGCCGTTCGCACACCGCGAGCGTCACCGATTCCAGCGCCGTGAGGTGAGGGAATAGTGTGCTGATCTGAAAGGTGCGAACGAGGCCGCGCCGCACCCGCTCGTGCGGCGGCAGCGCGGTGATGTCGTCGGGCCCAAGAAAGATTTGGCCGGAGTCCGGCGCCAGCATGCCGGTCATCAGGTTGATCAGCGTGGTCTTGCCGGCGCCGTTGGGCCCGATCAGCGCGTAGCGCATGCCGGGCGGCAAAATAAGTTCGACGTCGGCGGCGACGATCAGCGAGCCGAAGCTCTTGTTGACGCCGCGGGCGGCAAGCGCACCCTCGCTCACGGTTTGCCTCTTACGCGCCGCGCCAAATTCTCAAGCCCGCCGAGAATGCCGTTGGGGAGCAGCATGACCACGGCGATCAGCAAGAGCCCGATCCAGAAATACCAGTATTGCGGATTGAGTCCGGAGAATTGGTCACGCGCCACCATGTAGACGGCGGCGCCGATCAGGCCGCCATAGAGCCGCCCGGTGCCGCCGAGGATCAGCATGACCAGCACATCGGCCGAGCGCTGAAAGCCGAGCGCTTCGAGCGACACTGTCTCGGTGGTTTGCGTTAGCATGGCGCCGGCGATGCCGGCGATGATGGCGGCGATAGTGTAGATGGTTCGGATATGGGTCCGGGTCGGCGCGCCGATCGCCGGCATGCGCAAGCCGTTTTCGCGAATGCCGCGCAGCGCCAGCCCGAACGGCGAATGAATGATGCGGCGGGCAATCAAAAAGATGATGAACAGCCCGGCGAGCGAATAAGAATAAGCGGTATAGCCGTAGAGATCGAAACGAAGCCTGCCGAAGATCGGCCAGGTGTGGACGCCTTGCAGGCCGTCAAAGCCGCCGGTGAGCCAACTCACGCTGTTGGCCGCCTCCTGCAGCACGAGCCCGATGCCGAGCGTGATCATGATCAGCGCGAGATGACGAAACCGCGCGATGATGAAGCTCGTGAGATAGCCGAAGATGCCGGCGGCGATCGCGGCGGCGAGGAGCCCGGTGAGCGGCTCACCCCAGCCAAGCTTCGCCGAAAGCAGCCCCGCCGTGTAGGCGCCGACGCCGAAATAGGCGGCGTGGCCGAGCGAGACGATGCCGGAGAAACCGAGAATGAGGTCGAGCGACAGTACGAACAGCGCCGTGATCGCGATCTGACTCGCCAGCACGAGATAATCGGGCGCCAGCACGAACGGCAGCAACGTCGCGAGCCAGAACGCGATCTCGCTCCAACGCCAGCGGATTTGGTCGCGCAGAAATTCGTGCGGCCCGGCGATCGTCTCACTCGTCACGCCTAGCGTCTCCCGAACAGGCCGGTCGGCCGCCACATCAGCAGCACGATCATCACCAGATAGATGAGAAAGGCGCCGACCGCGGGCACGTAATACTTGCCGGCAATATCGCTCACGCCGAGCAGCATGGCCGCGGCAAACGATCCCGCGATCGAGCCGAGCCCGCCGACCGAGACGACGATCAGCACGTAAATGAGATAAGTCAGGGCAAACGAAGGGTCGAGCCCGATCATTGCGATGGCAAGCGCTCCGCCGAGGCCGGCGAGGCCGCTACCGAGTGCGAAAGTCACGGCGAACAGGCCGTCGACATTGATGCCGAGACCGCGCGCCATGCGCTGGTTATTCACCGCAGCGCGGACCTTCGCCCCGAAGCGGGTTGTTTCCAGGGTTACCGCGAGCACAACCGTGATCAGCATGGCGGTGACGATCAGGAACAGCCGGTAGATTGCGAAATCCAGACCGGCGAAGTGGATCGAGCCGAGCAGATAGGGCGGCAACCGCACCGGCTGCTGGTCGGTGCCGTAGATGTAGGCCGCGCCCGCGACCGAGACGAATACGATGCCGATGGTGAGCAGGCACTGTTCGAGGTCGCTGGCCCTGTAGAAGTGCCGGAAGAAGATACGCTCCAGGACCACGCTGGCGGCGGCAGCAACAAGGAACGCCGCCGGCAGCGTCGCCAGGAACGGCCAGCCGGTGGTGTTCATCAGGGTGACCGTGACATAGCCGCCGAGCATGGCGAAGCTGCAATGCGCCAGGTTGACGAAATTCATCATGCCGAGCGTCACCGATAGCCCGACCGACATCAAAAACAGCAGCATGCCGTAGGCGAAGCCGTCGAACAGCACGCCGAAGACTGGAGGCATGGACGGCCGCCTACAGTGGTGGAGCGCGGCTTAGTGCGTCATGCGCGCCTTGGCCGGATCCTTGACGTTCGGCACGCTAGCGATCTCGACGTTGCGCAGCCCGCCGCCGACTTTCTCGACGCGGCGGATGTAAACGGTCTGCACGATGTCGCGGGTTTCCGGATCGATCATCATCGGGCCGCGCGGGCTTTCCCAGCTCATGCCTTTGGCGGCGGCGATCAGCGCGTCACCGTCGGTCTTGCCGCTGGTCTTCTTCAGCGCCTCGTAGATCAGGTGCGTGCCGTCGTAGCCGCCGATCGAGAAGATGTCGGGATTGCGATGGAATTCGTCGTTGTAGGCTTTGACGAACTCCTTGTTCTTCGCCGAGTCGTGATTGTAGTCGTAGTTCGCGACCGTGATGATGCCGATCGCCGGGTCGCCCATGCCTTGCAGCGCGCTCTCGAAACCGAGCGCGTCCTGGCCGAGGATCATGGTCTTCTTCGGATCGATGCCGCGCTCGGCCAGCGCCTTGCCGACCGCAAGCGGCTGCGCGCCGCCCGGAATCCAGATGTAGATGCCGTCCGGGCTCTTGTCCTTGGCGGCCTGGATGAAAGCGGAGAAATCGGGGTTGGCCACCGGGAAGCGCACCGAGCCGACGATCTCGCCGCCGCCTTCCTTGAAGCCGGTCTGGAACCAGGTCTCGGCGTCGATGCCGGGGCCGTAGTCGGAGACCATGCTGTAGATCTTTTTCATGCCGTTCTTGGCCGCCCAGTTGCCGAGCGTGTAGTTGAGCTGCGGCGTGGTCGCCGAGGTACGCGCGATATAGGGCGACTTGGTGGTGATGATCGAGGTCGCAGCGTTCATGACCACCATGAACTTCTTCGCCTCGGCCGAAACATCGGCGGCAGCGAGAGCATTCGGCGTGAGCGTGAAGCCGGCGATGACGTCGGCGTGGTCGCGCACGATCAGCTCCTGCGCCAGCCGCTTGGCGACGTCCGGCGCAATGCCGCCGGTGTCCTTACGGATGAACTCGATTTTTTTGCCGGCAACCGTGTCGCCGTGCTGTTTCACGTAAAGCTTGATGGCGTTGTCCATCTGGTTGCCGGTGTCGGCAAACTGTCCAGAATACGAGATGATGAGGCCGACCTTGACCGTGTCCTCGGCATGGACCGGGCCGGCGCCGAACACACCGAGCGCCAGGCCGGCCAGGCCGTACAACAATTTTTGCATCGCTCCCTCCCAGTTCGCGTGATGCTTGACGGGCGTTTCGGGGCATATCCTGGTTCAGGTCGCACGCGAGTGCAATGTGCGTTTAATGTCGTGCCGCCGCCGCAAGGGCGGTGGGCCTGTGCCCGTCGAGCGGGAGGGTTGTAGGGGTGAGTTTATCGGGGGACAGCGGAGCGAAGCCGGCGCGCGCGCTGGCGGCGGCGCGGGCCAAAGTTGCAGCGTTGCTCAATCCGCGCAACGTCGTCATCGTCGGGGCGAGCGACGCGCCCGGCAGCTGGGCATCGCGCGCCTTCCAAAATCTCCGCCGCTACGGCTTTCCCGGCGCGATCTATGCGGTCAATCCGCGCCGTGAGGCGGTCTGGAACATGCGCTGCTACGGCAGCTTCGCCGCGTTGCCCGAGCCGCCGGACCACGTCGTCGTCGTGATCCCGGCGCCCCACGTGCCGGACGCGTTGCGCGAGGCTGCCGCAGCGGGCGCGCGCAGCGCGACTGTTATGTCGTCGGGCTTCGGCGAATTGAGCGATCCCGCCGCGCGGGCGCTGGCGGAGGCCTTGCGCCGCACCGTTGTCGAGACCGGTCTCGCCGTGTCGGGGCCGAACTGCATGGGCAACATCCACGCGCCGTCGCGGCTGATGACCTTGACCGACGATCGGCCGCACACCATCGCCGAAGGCCCCGTGGCGATCGTCGCGCAATCGGGCGGTCTGGCCATGGCAATCAAGCGCACGCTGCAAGAGCGCGGCCTGGTCACGGCGTCGCTCGTGACCTCCGGCAACGAGGCGGGGCTGACCACGGCCGACTACATCGCCTATTACACCACGCTGCCGTTCATCCGCGTCATCGTCTGCTATCTGGAGGCGGTGCCGGACCCGGCTTATCTGCGCACCGCCTGTGCGCTCGCGCGCGAGGCCGGCAAGCCCGTGATCGCGGTCAAGCTCGGCGCCTCGCCGGAGGGCCGCGCTGCCGTGCTGGCCCATACCGGCGGCGTTGCGGGATCGATGGACGAGTTCGACGCGCTCGCCGTTGAGGCCGGCATTTTGCGCCTGCGCACGCTCGACGACATCGTCGAGGCGGTGGAGTTCTTGACGCATGCGCCGCTGCCGGCCGGTGCCAGGCTCGGCGGCATTACCTTCTCCGGCGCGCTGCGAGGGCTGTTGCTCGACTGCGCCGTGGCGAACGATCTGACGTTTCCGGAATTGGCTGAAGCGACGCGCCGGTGTTTGCAGGCCGTGCTCGGCGTCGGCACCTTCATCGGCAATCCGCTAGATTCCGGCTTTGCCGGGCTCGGCAGCAAGGAGGTCTATATCGAATGCGTCTCCGCGCTGCTCGACGATCCGGCGGTGGACATTCTGCTCCTTCAGGAGGAGCTGCCGCGCGGACCCGGCTCCGAGCGCAAGGAGGCGAACCTGCACGCCGTCAATGCGCTCGCCCCGCGCACCAAAAAGCCGATCGTGCACGTCACCATGATCTCGCACGGGCTCAACGATTACGCCCGCGCGTTGCGCGCGCAATTACCCAACATCGGCTTCATGCAGGAACCCGACAAGACGCTGCGCGCGGTGCGGGCGATCTCGACCTACGCGCAGCGCGTAAGGCAGCCGGCGTGATGTCAACCTTGTCGGAAGCCGCCAACATCTATTGAATGCGGCGGCAACGCGCAGCGAGGGAGTACGCCATGGCCACGGCCAAGAAATATGAAGCGATCCATGTCGAAAACGAGGGCGGCATCACTTGGCTGATGATCAACCGGCCCGACAAACGCAACGCCATGAGCCCGCAGGTGCATCTCGAGATGGACGAGGCGCTCGACGCGCTCGCCGTCGATCCGGCGACTGAGGTTTTGGTGCTGACCGGCGCCGGCAATAATGCATTCAGCGCCGGCCAGGACATCAAACTCTACTTCCGCGCCAATTCTGGCGACGCGGCAGCACGCCACAAGTTGCGCCGCGCCTCCAACAATTGGCGCTGGCAGAAGCTCTCGACCTTCCCGAAGCCGACCATCGCCATGGTCAACGGCTATTGCTTCGGCGGCGCCTTCACGCAGGTGACCGCCTGCGACATCGCGCTCGCCGCCGACGACGCTATGTTCGGCCTCTCCGAGATCAACTGGGGTATCTTGCCCGGCGGCATCGTATCGTGGAACGTGGCGCAGACCATGAACTATCGCGACGCGCTCTATTACGCCATGACCGGCGACTCGTTCGACGGCAAGGAGGCGAAGCGCATGGGCTTCGTCAATTTCTCTTATCCCAAGGAGCGGCTGCGCGACGAGACCATCAAGCTCGCCAAGAAGTTGATGGAGAAGAGCCCGGCGGCGTTGCGCTATACCAAGGAGGCGATCCGCGCCGTGCGTTTCATGAACGAACCGCAGGCGCAGGACTATCTTAACGCCAAGAGCGACGCGCTGCGCTTCAACGACAAGGAGCAAAGCCGCGAGGAAGGCATGAAGCAGTTCCTCGACGAGAAGAGCTACCGGCCGGGCTACGGCCACTTCAAACGCAAGCGCGCGAACGCGTGAACGCCATGATCGAAACCCGCCAGACAGTCGACGAGGATGAGGTCGCGCGATTTTCGCGGCTCGCCGGCCAATGGTGGGACGCGCGCGGGCCGATGGCGGCACTACACAAGCTCAATCCGGTGCGGCTCGCCTATATCCGCGACCGGGCGGCTGCGCATTTCGGCCGCGACGCCAAGCGGCTCGACAGTCTGGCGGGCTTGCGCATCCTCGACATCGGCTGCGGCGGCGGCATTTTGTCGGAGCCGCTGGCGCGGCTCGGCGCGTCGGTGGTCGGCGTCGATCCGTCGGAGGCCAACATCGCAGCGGCGCGGCATCATGGAAAGCAGGCCGGGCTTGCGATCGACTACCGCGGAACCACTGCGGAGGCGCTGGCGGAGGCCGACGAACGATTCGAAGTGGTGCTGGCCATGGAGGTGGTCGAGCACGTCGCCGATGTCGGCCAGTTCGTCGATCTCGCCGGATCGCTGGTCAAGCCCGGCGGCTTGCTCTTCGCCGCCACGCTCAACCGCACCATGAAGAGCTTCGCGTTTGGCATCGTCGCCGCCGAATATATTTTGCGGTGGCTGCCGCGTGGCACGCACCAGTGGGAGAAATTCGTCACGCCGAACGAGCTCGAGATCGCCATCGCGCAGGCCGGGCTCGATGTCGCCGACGAGACCGGTGTAATCTACAATCTGTTCGCCGACCGCTGGCAGCTTTCGAGCGACATGGACGTCAACTACATGGTCGTCGCGGAAAAGGCGGCCTGATGTCCGCTTCGCTCTGGATCGTCTTCACCGTCCTGGCGGCATTCTTTCAGACCTTGCGTAATGCCATGCAGCGCGAGCTGACGGCGACGCTCGGCACCGTCGGCGCCACCCATGTGCGCTTCCTGTTCGGGTTTCCGTTTGCGGTGCTTTCGCTCGTCGGCATCATGGCGTGGACCCGCGCCGCGCTGCCGCGACCGGCGTTGAGTTTCTGGCCGTGGGTGATCGACGGCGCGTTTTCGCAAATTGCCGCGACCGCGCTGATGCTGATGGCCATGGGTCAACGTTCGTTCGTCGTCACCATCGCGTATATCAAGACCGAGCCGATCCAGGTCGCGATCTTCGGCCTGATCTTTCTCGGCGACAAAGTGACGGTGCCGATGATGGTGGCGATCCTGATCGCCACCGCCGGCGTGCTGGTGATGTCGACCAAGCCAGGCGGCATGATCGGCGGCATCAAGCCGACGCTGATCGGGCTCGCCTCCGGCGGCATGTTCGCGCTGTCGGCGATCGGCTATCGCGGCGCCATCCTCGATCTGCACCTGCCGAACTTCGTCATGGCGGCGACCTACACGCTGGTGGTCGGCCTGCTGATGCAAGCGGTCGTGCTGTCGCTTTATCTGTGGCTGCGCGACCGCGCGGTGATGATCGCCATCATGCGGGCCTGGAAGCCTTCGCTGTTCGCCGGCCTGATGGGGGCGCTTGCCTCGCAATTCTGGTTTCTCGCCTTCGCCATCGCCACCGCGGCGAGCGTGCGGACGCTGGCGCTGATCGAGGTGCTGTTCGCCCAGGCCGTGGCGCGCGTCATGTTCAAGCAGCAAACGACGCAGCGCGAGGCGATCGGCATGGTGCTGGTTGTCGCCGGCGTGGCGCTCTTGGTCTGGGCGAACTAAGCAATAGCGCCGGGCGACCCGGCGCGAGCCTAAAGGCTAGTTCTGATCGTCGGGCAGGACCGGCAGCGGGTGAAACTCGATGCCTTCGTCGTGCAGCGCCTTGGCCTCTTCGGGCGAAGCTTCGCCGTAGATCGAGCGGTGCTCGGTCTCGCCGTAATGGATCTTGCGCGCTTCCTCGGGGAAGCGCGGGCCCACATAGTTGGCGTTCTTGGTGACGTGATCGCGCAGCTCTTTGAGCTTGCTCCGCAGCTCGCGCTCCTTCGGCGACATGATCGCGACCGGCGACTTGCCCGGCGCGGTCGGCGGCGTTGACGGTGTCGGTGCGGCGGGCGGAGCCGGCGGCGGCGCCACGATCGGCCGCGGCCGCTCGACGTCGGTGCGGTGAAGCTGCGGTGCCATGATCGCCTTTTCCACCTTGGCGGAATTGCAGACCGGACAGGTCACGAGCCCGCGCTTTGCCTGTTTGTCGTAGGCGACAGAGTTCTGAAACCAGCTCTCGAAGCTGTGGCCGTTGTCGCAAGCGAGCGCGTAGCGGATCATGGCGCGCCTGCCCCTTGCACGGCGTGCAGATGCGCAGGCTCCGCCAGCGGCTCGACCAGCTCGAAACGGCGGCCGTGCAGCAGCGATGGAATGCGCCCGCGCGCGGCAGCGACTTGCGCCGGATCGATGTCAACGAAGATCACGCCGGGCTCGGTGCCGCCTTCGGCGATCACCTTGCCCCACGGGTCGACCACCAGGGAATGACCGAACGTCTCGCGGCCGTTTTCGTGCTTGCCGCCCTGGGCGGCGGCGAGCACGTAGCAGCCGGTCTCAATGGCGCGGGCGCGCATCAGTACGTGCCAATGGGCCTCGCCGGTCTGCTTGGTGAAGGCGGACGGAATGGCCAGGAACGAGGCGCCGGCTTCGGCGAGCGCCCGATAGAGCGCCGGGAAGCGCAGGTCGTAGCAGACGGTGAGCCCGAGCCTGCCCCACGGCAGGTCGGCGACCACAGCAAGCTCGCCGGGCCGATAGGTGTTCGACTCGCGGTAGCTTTCGCCGCCGGCGAGATCGACGTCGAACATGTGGATCTTGTCGTAGCGCGCGATGATGTCGCCCTTGCGATCGATCAGGAACGAGCGGTTCGCCGCCTTCTCCGGCGACGCTTTGATGGCGAGCGAGCCTATATGGATGTAGATCGAAAGCTTGCGCGCGACTTCGCGTAGCGTCGCCAAGCTGGCGTCGTGCTCCTCGCCGACGATCTTGGTGAACAACTGCTCGCGCCTCGGCGACAGAATGTTGGTCATTTCCGGCGTCTGCACGTAGTCGGCGCCGCCGCGTTTGGCTTCGTCGATGCCGGTCAGTATGGCCTTGAGATTGGCCGCGGGCTCGAGCCCCGAGCGCATCTGCAGCAGAGCGACTTTGAAGGTCGAGGCGCCGGCGGTCATTGGGCTTCCTTTGCGGACTTTTCCTTCGCGGCGGCAAGAAGCGGATCGAGCCCGCCGGCCTCGTCGAGCCCGTAGAGGTCGTCGCAGCCGCCGACATGGGTCGTGCCGATGAAAATCTGCGGGTAGGTGCTGCGGCCGCCCGAGCGCTCGATCATTTGATTGCGAATGTCCCGGTTTCCGGTGGTGTCGATCTCGTGGAAGCTCACGCCTTTGCGCGACAGTAGCTCCTTGGCGTCCTGGCAGTACGGGCAGTACTTGATCGTGTAGATGTCGACCGCAGCCATGATGAAGCGCAATGTCTTTGCAAGTGGTTATATGGACGTTCGCCCCGGATCGGCAACCCTGGCGAAAATGAGCACATCGACGTTGGCGGCGCCGGCGCGAGTGAGCGCCCGGGCGCAAGCCTCGACGGTGGCGCCGGAGGCGAGTACGTCGTCGATCAGGATCAGCAGGCGGCCGGCGACGTCGGCCTTGCCGTCCTCGAGCACGCGGAACGCGCCCTGGACGTTCTCGGCGCGCCGCGTCAGCCCGACCTGCTGCGCCGTCGGCTTGATCCGCTTGAGCGCGCCGGCCGCCACCGGCACGCCGCTCGCGGCCGAAACGGCCGTCGCCAGCGCCGCCGACTGGTTGAAGCGCCGCGCCCACAGCCTTCGCCGGTGCAGCGGCACCGGCACGAGCGCATCGGCCTCGGCCAAGAGCTCGCGGCCGGCCTGGGCAATCCAGCGCCCCATGGTCGGCACCAGATCGAGCCGGTCGTTATATTTCAGCGCGTGCACCAGCGCGCGAGAGATGTCGTCGAAGCGCACCGCGGCGCGGGCGCGGTTATAGGCCGGCGGGTCGGCGATGGCTTCCATGGACAGGATGCCAGGACCCGGGTCATACGCGAACGGACTGCCGAGCCGCTTGCAATAGGGGCGAGTGATGAAGGAGAGTTTCGACCAGCACTTCGGGCACAGCCCCTTGCCGTCGACTGGCTCGCGGCACGCGGCGCATAGCGGCGGCAGCGCGAGATCAAGCGCCGTGCACAACACCGCACGCTCCATCGGCGGCGCGCCTGGGCTGCAGCGGTAATGCGATAGTGCCCAGATTGGCGCCGAAATTGATGCCGAAGCCCGCCATGACGCAACGCTACCGCCGCGCGCCGGCGGTGTCACCGCTGGAAATGTGAGAAACTCACATATGGCCGAGAGCCCGCTGATCTTCGACCGCGCGCTGCTGAGGCAGCGCCGCCGCCGCGCGGCGGTGCTGGGGCCGGCGACGTTTCTGCTCGATCGGCTGGCGGATGATCTCGCCGACCGCCTCGCCGCGGTGTTGCGGCGCTTCGAGCTCGCGGCCGATCTCGGCACGCCGGGTGATGCGGTGCGGGCGGCAATTGCGCGGCTCGGCTCGATCGGCAAGATCGTCGCCGCCGATACGCTGCCGGAGGTTTCGCGCATGGCGCCGGTCGTGGTCGCCGACGAGGAAGCGCTGCCGTTTGGCGCGGAAAAGCTCGACCTCGTCGTCTCGGCGCTGGCGTTGCAATTCGTCAATGACCTGCCGGGCACGCTCGTGCAAATCCGCCGTGCACTCAAACCCGATGGATTGTTTCTCGGAGCGCTTCTCGGCGGCGATACGTTGACCGAGCTGCGGCAAAGCTTCGCCGTTGCCGAGAGCGAGATCGAGGGCGGCGTCTCGCCCCGCGTCGCGCCGTTCGCCGACCTGCGCGATCTCGGCGCACTGTTACAGCGCGCTGGCTTTGCGCTGCCGGTCACCGACGTCGATCGCCTGACCGTGCGCTACGAAACGGTGTTCGCGCTGATGCATGATCTGCGCCGCATGGGCGCGACCAACAATTTGCTGGCGCGGCGCCGGACGCCGCTCAAGCGCGCGACGCTTTTCCGGATGGCGGAGATTTACGGTGAGCGTTTCGCCGACGCCGACGGCCGCGTGCGCGCAACGTTCGAGATCGTCTGGCTGTCGGGCTGGGCGCCGCATCCCGACCAGCAGCAGCCGCTCAGGCCCGGCTCGGCCAAGGAGCGGCTCGCCGATGCACTGGGCACGCGGGAGATTTCGACGGGAGAGAAGGCGGGGAAGTAGTGCCTTACTTCAGCGCGGCCGCGACGTTGCCGTAGAGATTGATTCTTTACACCCGAGCCCAGTGTCGCGACATCGCAACCGCGACCCCGAGGCGATCATGGGGTATTCGATGGCCGTGGCTCCGCTTTCGTCGCGCGCGAAAACGCAGCGCGGGTGCGGCGATCGTTGAGCTCAGCTGCTTCATGGTCTTCGAGCCTTCTGGCGTTTGGATCATATAAGCATCGTCAGGTGTGAGATCAGCGGTTCGTCGGCAGGCGGCATCGGGTATTCGCGCAGATCGGCAGGCCGCACCCATCTAAGCTTCTGGCCTTCTCTTCCCTGGACGAACCCGTCCCAGCGCCGGCAGACATAGAGCGGCATGAGCAGGTGGAAGTGGGGATAGAGATGGCTCGCAAAGGTCAGCGGCGCGAGGCACTCCTCCTTGACGTCGATACCCAGTTCCTCGTTCAGCTCTCGGATCAAGCTTGCTTCCGGGCGTTCGCCGGACTCGACCTTGCCGCCGGGAAACTCCCATAACCCTGCCATCGCCTTGCCTTGCGGACGCTGCGCGATCAGCACGCGGCCGTCGGCGTCGATCAGGGCGCAGGCGGCAACCAGGACAAGTTTGACGCTCACGGCCTTGGCCTCAATCTAGAAAGGGGGACGGTAAGGGCTCGTTCAATCCAATTGCGCAAACTGCAGCAATCGAGACAACGGTTAAAGCTGGTTTAATTCCCCGTATTCCACGCGCTTCGCGTATTTATCTTGCCCGCGCTAACAGTTCGAGAACGGCGTCCGCGACAGCCTGCGGCGCCTCTTGCGGCAGGTTGTGACCGATCCGCGGCAGGAGGCGCCGCTGATACGGTCCGGCAAAATGCTGCGCCTGGTGAGCCGAGCCTTGCGGCGGCTGGATGCCGCTACTTTCGCCGTGGAGTACGATGGTCGGCACCGCGATCCTGGGCTGGGCGGCAAGCTGCGCCTCGATGGTTTCGAGTGCCGGATCGCCGGCCGCATAGTTGAAGCGGTGGCGATAGGACTGGATCGTCACCGTGACGAAATCGGCATTGTCGAAGGACGGCGCGCTGCGCTCGAAGGTCAAATCGTCGAACGCCCAATTCGGCGACCAGATCTGCCAGATGTAGCGGATCAGCGCGCGGCGGTTCTGCTCGAGCCCGGCGCGGCCGCGCTCGGTGTGGAAATAATACTGGTACCAGAAGCGATGCTCCTGGGCCGGCGCCACCGGCTTCACCGACGCGGCGATGTTCTGGATGTTGTAACCGTTGCCGGTGACGAGGCCGGCGACGCGCTCCGGCCACAGCGCTGACACGATGCAGGCGCCACGGCCGCCCCAGTCATAGCCGGCCAGCACCGCACGCTCGATGCGAAGCGCGTCCATGAATTCGCGCAAGTCGTTGCCGAGCGCCGCCTGCTGGCCGGAGCGCGGCGTCTCGGCTGAGAGAAAGCGTGTCGGTCCGAAGCCGCGCAGATACGGCACGATGACGCGACAGCCGCGCGCCGCGAGCGACGGCGCCACTTCGTCGTAGCAGCGCGGATCATAGGGCCAGCCGTGCATCAGAAAGACCGGCGCGCCGGAGGCGCTGCCGCTCTCCTCGTAGGCGATATCGAGGCTCGGCGTGCGGATGTGCTTGATGGCGGCCGTCATGGCACGACGCCTAGCTGCGATAGTCACCGTTGATCGCGACGTATTCCTTAGTGAGATCGCAGGTCAGCACGCGATCGCGGCCTTTGCCGAGGCCGAGCGCGACTTTCAGGGCGATCTCAGGTCTCTTCATCGCCGCCGACACCGCGGCCTCGTCGTAGTCCGGATCGCGCGCACCCTTGTGGGCGACGCGAATGCCGTTGAACCAGATCGACAGCCTGTCCCGTTCGGCCGGCTCGCCAGCCTTGCCGACCGCCATGACGACGCGGCCCCAATTGGCGTCCTCGCCGGCGATCGCGGTCTTGACCAGCGGCGAATTGGCGATCGACAGTGCCACGCGCCGCGCCGACATTTTCGACACCGCGCCCTCGACCGTGATCTCGACCAGCTTGCGCGCGCCTTCGCCGTCGCGGGCCACCTGTTCGGCGAGATTCGCCAGCACGGCATTGAGCGCCTTGCGGAACGGCACGAGCCGCGGATCGCCGGCGCGGGCAATACGCGGCGCGGCCTTCGCCGCACCGGTGGCGAAAGCGAGCAGCGTGTCGGACGTCGAGGTGTCGCCGTCGATGGTGACGGCGTTGAAGGTATCGGTGACGCCGTCGCGCAGCAGCGCCTGCAATGCCGCAGGCGCGATTGGCGCGTCGGTGAAGACGAAGGCGAGCATGGTCGCCATATCCGGCGCGATCATGCCGGCGCCCTTGGCGAAGCCGTTGATAGTGACGGTGGTGCCGGCAAGGCGCGCCGTCGCCGTCGCGAGCTTCGGGAACGTGTCGGTGGTCATGATCGCGCCGGCGGCGTCGACGTAGCCTTCGTCGGTCGCCTTTTCGACGAGGTCATCCATGACGCCGCCGAAGACTTGCGCCGGCAGCGGCTCGCCGATCACGCCGGTGGACGCGAGAAACACCTCGGTGAGCTTGCAGCCGACGGCGCCGGCCGCAAGCTTGGCGGTAAACGCGCAGGCGTCGCGGCCGGTCTTGCCGGTAAAGGCATTGGCATTACCGGAATTGACCACCAGCGCCCGTGCCCGGCCGCCTTTGATGCGGGCGCGGCACCACTCGACCGGCGCCGACGGACATTTCGAGCGCGTGAAGACGCCGGCGACGCTGGTGGCCTCGTCGAATACCGCCAGCATCACGTCGGTGCGGCCCTGATAGCGGACGCCGGCGGCCGCGGTCGCAAGCCGCACGCCGGCAATCGCCGGCATCACCGGCGTCGATTTCGGGGCCAGGGGGGAGATGGTGGTGGCCACGAGCGTATCCAATGTTGCGTGGATGGCCCGGCTTGTCCCGGCCATCCACGTCTTTGCTTGTGGACGTGTATAAAGACGTGGATGCCCCGCACAAGCTTGCACTTGGACCGGCCAACAGGCCGGACTCGGGTGGCTGGCATGACGAGCCTAACGGGCTCGTCACTTCTTCGCCGGCGCGGCCGGGTTGAGCGCGGACGGATCGGGCGTCGGCGCCGGCTTGTCGAGGCGCTCGATCTGCGCGGTCTTACGCAGACTGTCGACCAGCTCCGCCTGGGCGCGGTGCGCAACGTAATTCTGCAGCTGCCCCTTGACTTGATCGAAGGTCGGCGTCGGCTTCGTCCGCTTATCCTCGACCTTGATGATGTGCCAGCCGAACTGGGTATGGATCGGATCGGACACCTGGCCCCTGTCGAGCTTGAACGCGACTTCGGCGAATTCCGGCACCATCTGGTCCTTGGTGAAATAGCCAAGATCGCCGCCATTGGCGGCGCCGGGGTCCTTGGATTTTTCCTTGGCAACTGCGGCGAAATCGGCGCCCTTCTTGAGGTCGGCGGCGATGGCCTTGGCCTCGTCCTCGGTCGCCACCAGGATGTGACGCGCGTGTACCTCCTGCTCGGGCTGCATCTGCTTGACGGCGTCGTCATAGACCTGATGCATGGCCGCGTCCGTGATCGCGGCGCGGCCAGCGTTCTGCAGCAGCGCTTCCATCAATACGCGGTTACGGTCGAAGGAGAGCCGGCGTTGCACGTCGGCATTGTCGGCGAGCTTCTGCTTTTCGGCGGCCTGCGACAGCACGATGACGTCGGCGAGATAGGTGATCAGGTATTCGCGTTTCTGATCCGCTCCCATCTGCGGCATGTTGGTGCCGATTTCCTCTTCGGCGAAGGAGAGATCGCTCTCGTGAATGTCGACGCCGTTGGCGCGGGCGACGACGGCGTCTTCGGCCTTGAGCGAGGCCGGCGCGCAGAGCAACGCCGTGACCGCGAGCGCGCCGAGCGTTGCGATGGATATGAGGCGATGGGAGGCCATGGAACGCGATCCTTTCGGCAGTGGGGCAAAGCGCCGGGTCAAAGTCAGGCTCTGGGATCGGCCCAGAGGCTTGGATGCAGGCTTCGCTACAGACTTGGTTGCAAACTTGGGCGCAAATTCGGTCTTGAGCGCAAATCGGTCCGGGTCCGTCGCCACGCCGGCGCAAAATGCGGCCGGACACTCGCCGAATTGGCCTTCCTTGGCAATGGCAGAATGGCGCCGCCGTTTAACGCGGGCGTGAAGAGGGCCTTTGCATTGACATTAAAACCACCCCCTCCTATGTCTCGGCCAGCCTTGCATATCCAATATGCCGTCTTGCGTGAGCCGTAATAACACAACATTTTCCGTTGCTTGGACCAATGCCCCAGGGCGCGCACCAGCGCGCGGAACTGATAATCCCGACCGTGGAAGGATGACGCGATGATCGGTGCGGTCGCCCGCAAGCTGTTCGGTTCTGCCAACGACCGGCGCATCCGTGCCTTCCGGCCCCGCATCGCCGAGATCAATGCCCTGGAGCAGGAGCTGGAGCAGCTCTCAGATGAGGCGCTCCGCGCGCGCACCGATGAATTCAAGAAGCAGCTCGCCGAGGGTGCCACCCTCGACGACATTCTGGTCCCCGCTTTCGCCACTGTGCGCGAGGCCGGCAAGCGCACGCTCGGCCAGCGCCATTTCGACGTGCAGTTGATCGGCGGCATGGTGCTGCACGAAGGCCGCATCGCTGAGATGAAGACCGGCGAAGGCAAGACCCTGGTGGCAACGCTGCCGGTCTATCTCAACGCGCTCGCCGGCCGCGGCGTCCATGTCGTCACCGTCAACGATTACCTCGCCAAGCGCGACGCCGAGTGGATGGGCCAGATCTACACGTTCTTGGGACTTAGCGTCGGCGTCATCGTCCACGGCCTTGACGACGAGCAGCGCAAGAAGGCTTATGACTGCGA
>Ga0306921_10002350_pt1 | contig 18978 bp, 21 predicted proteins | sample sta12Cox44000080_FD_203760 | JGI IMG/M metagenome (GOLD analysis project Ga0306921, IMG submission 203760) | Lab enrichment of tropical soil microbial communities from Luquillo Experimental Forest, Puerto Rico - statoxic.12C.oxic.44.000.080 (v2)... | ecosystem: Environmental > Terrestrial >... | reverse complement strand
TACCAGATCGTGGCAAGCGCCTTCGAGAGGCGAATCTCACGGTCGGCCGTAACCAATGATAGCCCCTCCACGAGCGCGGTCGCACCGATCAAACGATCGGCGGGATCTTTGGGGTAGCCCGCGGGGAGCTGCAGGGTCCGGGCGCATGCGCGTGAACTGATCGGCAACACCGCGAACCGCGCCTCGATTTCTTGCAACAAGGACTCGAGGCTGATGGTCAGGTGAATACGGCCCTTTCTCGCGAGCGTGGCCAGTTCCAGGAGAGTGATATCGGAAATGGCCAGGCTTTCCGCATTCTTGCGCGCTTGTTCAATTGCTTTCCTGGCTTTCGGCGACAACTGGGCGGGATCGGACGTCAGCCAAAGCACAACGTGCGTGTCTAGCAGAATCACGCCAGATTGCCCCATTCTTCCAACTTGAGTGCGGGCGAAACGACGTCGCCAACGATGGTGACCTTTCCGCGCAAGAAGCCGAACAATTCATCAGTTTGCTCCTCGACCGGGACCAGTTTCGCCACTGGCTTCCCGCGCTTCGTGATCACCACGGTCTCGCGCTTCGCTTGGACCTCGTCCATAACAGCCAAACAATGGACTTTAAACGAACCTGCCGCAATTTTCTTGACCATCCACCTCCTCCGTTCATGGTCATTATACCATAGTCAGACATTGTCCCTCCCGAAAATCTAACGGCCTTCAAAGGATTTGGCGCAAATCAAGTCAGCGGAGATTGCTTAACAGCAAAGCGTGGCAGGCTGGCGTCAATCACAAAGCGCATGGGCCGAGTCAGGTCGGCAAGGGATGGTGCTGTTCCTGTTCACCAATTCACTCGCGAACCTTCAGGGCCGCGCGCATGTCCTCAATGCTTAGGTCGTATTCTCGCTGTACTTCCTCGAAGGTCATGCCGCCGGCCAAGCTCGCTACAACAATGGAAACTGGTGTACCGTGCCGCGAATGACTGGCTTGCCGTGGCAGATGGCTGGGTCAATCGTAATTCGCTCATTCATCGTAGCCTCAGAGTGCGCTACACCCGCCGCTAAGGCAACAAGCTACTTCCCTCTCCGTTCGTGATCTACGTTAGTCGATAGAGGGCTCCACTTGGGGTGCCCCGCATCGAATTGCGGTTACACCGTGTGGCTAAACTCGAGGTCTTTTCTGGATCTACTCCCTGGGATCAGCGCTTACGAATAATCTCATCCATGGCTATTACATGTTCTTGCATCAAGAGTTTGAAAACTTTCTTCGAAAGTGGCGCGGAGCGTGCGACCGGAGGAGCCATTGACGCCACTCACGCCAGAAGAAGTCCGCCGTGCCGCCGCTTCGATCTCTTCGTTCCATGTCGATTGTGCAAAGGCTGTGGCCGCCGCAAACGGGTACAGAGCTTATCGAACTCCTGCTATGAGTTCTAGGTAGGCTGGCTACCTCGCATTCCGCAATCCCCGGGTTCTGGATGAATCATGCTCGCCTTGGCCCTCCAAGCGAGTTACCAACCGGAAAATCTTTCTGTTTCCCCGCAAGCACCAAATTGCGACACAGATGAACTGTCGAACCCTGTCGCCGAGCCGCATTCTTCTTCAGACTGGTCGACACCCAGGGATCCTTGAGTTCTTCGTGGTGACAGTTGCGCCCTAGGGGACTGGGGACTCAAAAGTCTTTTGCCCCTCTCAAGGGTGTGCTACCGCCGGCTTGCAAGAGCTCGCAGGATTTTACCAACCTTTTACGTCTTCATTGCGATGTAACAAGGAGTTAAACCAACAGTGCGGCGGATACTCGCGTCGCTATTTGTGCCTTAGAACTTGAGAAGGTGCAGTCGCCCGCCAGTACTCCATGGCGTCAAAGGTTAGGCCCACAGCTTCGTTCGTCTAAGCAGGGATCCCTCGAATAGAGGCGAAGCAAATGAACAGAGCGTCGTCATTTCTCGCGACATCAACCCTAGGAATCGCAGTTCTTTTTCTGATTCAAGCGCCGCCGCGATGGACTAAAGACTCGGTCACCGTGCAAAGAGAGTTGGACGCAGCTTTCCGCGACGGTCAGTTCCAGGCGGAACTCGATGTTAGGACCGGCAGAAAACCTCACATCGCAAGTGGACGCTGGAACTCGGATCGGGATCGCGCGTTATTCGCGGAGGGTTACAAGCAAGGTTATCGAAGCTTTACTGCAGGTTATCTGGGAAGAGTCGCCGGGCCCGAGCCTGCCGCTGTGACGGGCTACCAGGACGGCTTACTCGATGGTACAAGCCAACGGGAAGCCATGAAGCCATTTGCCGTCAACCGGACACGCAAGTATCTCAACGCCGGGGTCGATTCAGCCCAGTCGACTCTTGTTTCTGAGAGCTACAAAAGGAACTACCGGTTGGCTTATACCAACGGGTACCAGACGGGGTATTACTCCCTGCACGAAGGGGGGAATTGAAGAGTTAAGCGGCACCCTCTGCCATTTGTGATGATGAATCCCGGAAGTCGCACGGCAGCCGCCGCCTCTTGCAGCCACTGAATTTCTGCACTTCACGGTAACCCAGCCCAGTTCCCCGGCAAGGTGAAGCGAATTTTTTTGAATAAGGGAGGAGTGTGCCAATATGAAGACTCGAAGAATTTCTGTGATGCTTGCAACCGGGTTATGCCTGTTGACTGGCGGAGCTAGGAGTTTAGTGGTCCGCAGCGCCTTCGCGTCGAAGTCGGAGGCCAGGCACGATACTTCTCCGACTGCGTCCGTCGCGGGAAAGGTCCGGTTCGAGGGTCAAAGGCCTCAACCCACCCGCGTAAGCATGACGGCAGATCCCAACTGCGTTAAACAGCATCCCGGCGCACTGACCGGCGAAGATTTTGTAGTTGGGGATGCAGCTGCCCTTGAAAATGTGGTGGTGTTTGTTTCTGACGGCCTGAACGGGCGCAGCTTTGAAGTTCCCGCTGACGCTGCAGTCCTCGAGCAAAAGGGCTGTGTCTACATGCCGCATGTGATCGCGGTTCAGACCAACCAAAAATTGAAGATCGTCAACAGTGATAACACACTGCACAACATTCACCCGTTTCCAGTCAACAACCGCGAATGGAACAAGGCACAGCCACCCGGTTCCACAATTGAAGAAAGCTTTCCCCGAGAGGAAATTGTCATGCCCGTGAAGTGCAATGTGCACCCCTGGATGCGGAGCTATATCGGGGTCTTCAAGCATCCCTTCCACGCAGTGACTGGCAAGGACGGAAGCTTTGATCTGCGGAACCTTCCGCCAGGGGAATACACCGTCACGGCGTGGCACGAAAAACTGGGATCCATACCCCAGAAGATCACTCTGGCACCCGGAGAGGCAAAGAAAATCGACTTTGTGTTCAAAGCCGCGGGCCACTAGTTTTGCGGGGTTTCTCTCGAAGGCTTTGTCCGATTAATCTGCAAGTCATTGCGTTGTTGTTCGCCAAAACCCCGACCGACTCTGGACACTCTTTGCCTCGAGAAAATCCCGAAATGTCGGACCGGATAAGGGTTATCTCTGCATCATTCTCGCCGACACGGAAAGCCATTGAATCTTGTGGCACTTACCTGGGACCTGCCCAGCGATACTTGCAGGCAACCCTTGAGCCGCGGATGGGGATTTCACCGAAAGACAAGCGAGACACAGGAAACGATTTGTCGGATGACCCATCGACTCTGACCGAACGTGAGCGCGGCCCAATTGGGCATGTTCGAGGTGATGAAACCGCGCGTGATGGCGTTGAAGAGATCCTGGTCGGTGGGGAGCGTTCCCGTCGGTGTCGAGCGGCTTGAAAACGGCGGCGACGAAGTTGCGCGGGGTTGGCGTGACCCAAGGCTGGTTTTCGCCATTGCCATCGCAGCGCGCGCCATGACGACCCCAGCAGTGGCGGTAAAACAGACATTCTCCCCTAGAAGTCAAAGTCGAAGCCAAACAGCAAGCTGCTTGTGGCGGTGTTGGAGAAGGTAACGGGTGAGTTGCCCTTTCGCCAGAATGATGGAGTATTCGCCATGATAAGCAAAACCTGCACGGCTGCTGATGAAGGGGTAGTAGCGAGTGGCGAAGGTCAGCACATCTGCGTTGCCGAGATTTCCCGGATTCGTAGTGAACGCCTGCAAGCAGGAGGAACGCGCTGAAAAAGGATAGACCTGGTGCGAACGCGTCTACCCTTCAGGTTCATAAGCTTCGACCAATCCATACGGCCCTCCTCGTACGGTGAAATACAGATTTAGGTTTTGTGGGGATTCCCTGTTTTTTGAATCGAATGGGCGGCGCCCGATGGAAACGCTTCCCGCAACCGCTGAACAATCCACAAGGTTGTCGGATACCGTGTGACGTTGCAGTGCAAAATACGCCGGCGACGTGGCTGATGGCGAAGAACCAATAAAGCACGCCGAAGGTGACCGTCGGCACTGTGAAGAAATCCATCGCGGCAAGGGCCTCCGGATGATTACGAAGAAAGGCGAGCCAGCGCGTGCCTGGGTCACTTCTTGGACATAAGTTCCCCGTTGGCTGCCATTTTCTCTTTGGCGTCGATGACCTCGGCAAGATCGTACTCGCGGATTCGGATCGTGAGTCACGCTCCGAGCGCACTTCGCTAATGTGCATTGAAGGCAAAATTCACAGTTTTTCGTTCGCTGCCGTCGATAACCACCTCTTGGGTCTGTGTGCCGTACGTCTCGTGCCAAGCCGTAATCGTGTACGTGCCTGGTGGGAGATTGTTGAGCGCGAAAGCCCCATCCTTGCCCGTCACTACGTATCGCGAGGTTCGCAAAACCGCAATGTAGGCGTGCATCCATGGATGAATATTGCACTTCACGGGAATAAACTCCTCTCGCGCGAATCTTTCGGTCAAGGGCGGCGCGCCGGGAGGCTGGGCTTGGTTCCACTCGCGGTTCACTTTCGGCACTGGATGGATGTTATGCGAGACGTTGTCCGCGTTAACGACTTGCATCTCCTGGTTCGTCTGGACGGCCAGAACGTGTGGCGCATAGCGGCAGCCCTTCTGGTCGAGGGTCTTCGGCTGGCTAGACACCGGGTTCTCTGGTGCCGTGCTCGAAGATACGTACACAACTACATTTGCAAGTGCATCTTCTGTGCCGGCTACCACGTCTTCGGTTGTCGGTGGTTGTGAATACAATTTCGCGCAACTGGGTTCGCTCGACATGTTGATGATTTTGGGTTTCGCAGGCTGGCCATTAAGGGTTACTTTTCCACTGAGTCCGCTTGCCCCGGGTGCTGCGGACACCATCGGCAAACAAAGCAGAGCTGCGAAGGCTGTGAGAAGCGTGTTCTTTGAAGGCATCTGATCTGTCCCTCCGAACGGATGGATCGAGGATTTACATCGATTCCTCCTTTGAAAGTGCCTGTTGAGGACCACAAAGTTATCGATCGACATGACGTCCTCGTGATCTCATTCGTGATCTAGGCTATCGCCGCCTTAGCCCCGGATTGTCACGGGCACGTCTCCTGGAAATCAAGAAAGGATCAAGTTTTTATAGATTGGGAACCACCACAAACGGGAGAGTTTAGTGTTGGACCTCAACACGATCCGAGGGAACGTTCAGTGCCCAAAAACCTCATTACTTTGTGAGTCGTAAGTGTCAGATTCTAAGTGCGAGAACTTTCTCGATTTAAGCGCCCGAAAAGAGTTGTTTGTGGGCAAGTGACTTGCTCACAGCCATCTAGACGTAGGCGACGTCGAAATGACGTAGAATTACTTCACTGCTGCCGCCAAGCTCACACCTGCCATGCTAGAACACGATAGTTGCTCTCTTGATCATGCCGAGTTTGGGCCACTTTTCGGCGAGGTATCTTTCGCCCTGCCTAGCGATGTTGCTCTGGTCCATACCGGCCGAGTCGCCGTACTGGTCGTAGAACATTCCAACCACATTCATGCCAATGCCATCCACGACGGCAAACGGAGCGAAGCCCTGAGAGTCAAGAGAGGAAGAATTGTCTCCTCACTTGGCGAGACTACGAAGAGAATCTCCGCCGTCTGCAAGAAGACGCGCAAACTAGCAGAGTGGATTAACGATCGAAACTAATTTCTCTTTGAAGATCCCGGGCCTAATCCACCAAGAAAGCACGCTCGAAGGGTTGCGCGTAACCACTATTCGTCTCAAAAAGTGAGTGTCCTCATGAAAGCAGATCGAAAAATCATCGTCTACATTGCAACCAGCGCCGACGGCTACATTGCCAGGCCAAACGGTGATGTCGAATGGCTGAATCGACGACCCCGCAAATCCGATTACGGCATGAACGCGTTCTACGCCACGATTGACACGATCCTGTGGGGCCGCAAAACTTACGACTGGGTTCTTTCCTATTACAAGAAGAAAGGCAAGAAAGAAGGGATGTTCGACACGAAGCTCACCAATTACGTGTTCTCAAGGAAACCGCCGAAACGGGCGGCACCGGGCGTCGAATTCGTATCGGAGCCGGTGAAGGCATTTGCGCGAAGTCTCCGTGCCACGCCGGGAAAACACATTTGGATGATGGGCGGCGGTGAGCTGATTGCCTCCTTTCTCGACGTTAATGAGATCGACGAGTTCGACATACATGTCATTCCCACGTTCATCGGCAAGGGCATTCCACTTGTGGCGCCGCGCCATCGGGACATCGCCCTTCGCCTGCGTTCAGCGAGGAAGTTCCCCGACGGCGTCGTCCGACTGCACTATGAAATCGCGAGGTGACCACGTTCACCAAGGCCATTCAGTCAAAATGAGGAGGTGCAGTATGAAGTGTAAGTCGACCATCTTAGGCACTCAAAATTTGTTGGCCTGCGTGAGGACAAGAATGCACAGGCAGTGACCAAAGTACGCGCAGACCAAGGCTGAGATAAACGAAACGCAGCCGAGGTAATTCGCAGCGTGCCCCAAAAGATGACGTATTTCTTCTATAAGTGACAGTTCCAGCCAATGTCCATACAAAGATCCACTCTTCAACTCTCGAAGGGTATGCGGTGACTCGGGATTGCGCTGATGTCGATTTTGATCGGTGGTGGGTCTTCGGCTCCGGTGACAGTCGTCACCGGCCTGCCGAACATGTAGTAATTGGCAAGCTTGAACGCTTCGAAGGCGATGTGTGGATTCTTGTGCTGCAGAAGCTTCTTCCAAAGCGCCGCGAGCTCGTGTTCAGGCAAGAGAGCATTTCAGCGCATTCTTAATCGATTCCGTCGCTTTGTTCGGCGCGCCTTTCTTGCGGCCGCCGCTCTTTTCTCAGCCCTTTTGAAAGACCATGACCTCTATTTTCCCTCCAGAGGGAATCCAACCCTATTCGCGCCAGCCCTTTTGCCGGTGAAGAAGCGGTCGAGGGTGCTGGGGCCTGAACAAATGCAACAGCTGCTCCCACGGCTGCCAGAACCGTGCCGCACGGTCGTATTGACAGCACTCCTCGCCGGTCTGCGGGTCGGGGAGATTCTCGCACTTCGCTGGAAGCGTCTTGATTTCCTGCGTGGGAGTATTGAGGTTCTTGAGACCTATTCCGACGCGCAGGGGTTTGGGACCCCAAAGACGCGAAGCAGCGAGCGAGTGATCCCGATGAGCTCGGCCCTGCGCCAAGCCCTCGAAGGCCATCGAACCGTTTGCACTTATAAGGAACCGGAAGACCTGGTTTTCTGCACCAACAAGGGAACTCCGCTGAGCCCGAAAAATCTCTACAACCGGGCGCTCGCGCCCGCCTGCGACCAATTAGGCCTGCCGCGTATTTCGTGGCATTCCTTTCGACATGCCAACGGAACTTGGATCGGGGAAGTCGGTGAGTCCGTCAAAACCGTCCAAGCCATTCTGGGGCACTCGGACCTGGAAACGACACTGAACATCTACATGCACGCCATTCCGGACTCGCAGCGACGTGCGGTCGAGCGAGTCGCGGGGGTTTTGTTCCCAGATGTTCCCAAATTGGCGTCGGGCCGGCCGAAGCCCGCGAACTAAGTAATTCGAATTCAGGAAGTTAGTCTAAGAAGTGGTGAACCGGGCAGGACTCGAACCTGCAACCCGCTGATTAAGAGTCAGCTGCTCTACCATTGAGCTACCGGTCCACGCGGCAATTCTTTATTTTACACAGTTCGAAATTTCCTGTCGACCTGACGGAGCAAGTGTGGCGCCGCGCGATCGCACGGCAAACCGGTGACTACTTGTCTCTCGCGCAACCTCCGCTCACATTTGTCAGCACATTATTTGCCGATTTCAGCGTGCAGGAGTACTCGTGTCCGCGAGTATCAACCGAATTGTAACTCTGCGAACTCTGTGCTCCCGAATTCCCCGTGATGCTGAAAGAGGAATTGAGTTCCAGCGTGTCTGTCGAACTCACCTTGTTATCCACGTAGCTAGCAGAGAAGGGCGACCAGAACTCCTTCTGGAATTCCTGGGAAACGCTCCCAAGCTGGCTTATGGACCCGTCCGCTGCAAATGTCAACGTGTAGTCGACAGTCAGCGGATAGCTGAATCTGTCCTGCGTCTCGAAGACCATTTCTCCCTGCCGTGTATCGGTCGTCGACTTCACTTCAGTTTTCTGAAAAATGTCCTGTGAGTAAGTCGATGTCGTGATCTCAAAGCTCTGGTCATTTTTTGAAATTCACTGTTTGTTTTACTTGCGTATCCACCCTTCCATGCGAGGTGTTCACAAATCCCGCTGCCTTGAATTGCCGCGATGACGTTGTCTTCACTGTTCCCGTGATGTTCCCGGAAGAATCCGTCTGTACATTTTCATTTATCGTTGGAGTGGGGCCGCTCTCGATCGTGTTTTCCGTTACCTGCCCGGTGACCTGCTGAGCGCCGTGGTCGAGGTATACCAATAGCGTTCCGGTCGCCGAGAAGTAATCGTCCGCATTGTAAACGGCGCAATCGTGTGCGGCTGCCCGTTGCTCAACACACCCGCGAACGGCGTCAAATCGATGCGGTAGGGACAAAAATTCAAAGCCTGAACCCCCGGAATGGGCTCCCAGAAAAACGGGTCGATTCCTCCCGTGTAGATCCACTGATATACCGGCGCGGCGCCGGCAGGGGCTCCGTCGATGCTGATTTCTCCTTCGCGAAACGCGGTGTTCATCGTTCGGAACACATGTATACCAGAACTCATCGTTGATCTGGCTCTGCGTGATCACGTCCAGATACGCGCGCTCGATATTTCGTGGAAGCGTAAACGCCGTTGCCAATTGATCTGCCGACTTCAACAAAAATGCGGGCTCATTGATTCCGCCTTGTCCGTTCGACTGCGTCAACGGCAGAACCGCGTCGGCACGGAGTTCATTGTGAGCTTTGTCATTCTCTGGCGACGAGTAAAACTCCAGTTGCGCACTCCCCGAGATAACACCCGTATAGGTGCTGTTCACGACATTGCCCAAAATGACGTGCCCTGTCTGGGGGCTGCTGAACAGCGCGGCATAGTCCGTCTCGTCACGCTCCACGTGCCATGTTGGCGACAAGTTGCTTCTTGGTTCTGGCGTTGTGCCGAAATAGATGTTCACGTATCCCAGATCGACGATCGCCGTGCGGTCGAATTGTCTCCCGGCCGTCACGTTAAAGTCTGCCGTAAACACGATCTTCTTCCATGGGCTCGGGCAGCTTGCGGGAGGCGTGAATTGGAAACTTTGGATATTGAAGTTTACAAACTGGGAGCCTGTAAACAGTTGAACCACACACGGTCTTTCGTCAGGACGAGATACCGGGAGGGTCGGCGGTTACCCTATTGGACGAACCGATTACTCGTTCGGGATTTTGGCCGTAGGCACAGTGCACGCTTAAAAGTAAGCAAGCCGCGCCGAGCACCACAACGGTTGCATGGCTCCTCAGCGGGCAGCGACACAGATTCATGTCCAGCTCCTTCCTATCGCATTGCAATTCGATCGAAAACCTATCGGGACTGAAAAAGGCAAGTCAGCTTTTCGCCATGACCCGGGATTGTCAAGGGATTTGTGGCTACCGCAAACGGCATCCGCGAGCCCTGCAGCCGCGTGATTCCCTCTCACTATCCATTTTTGCCTATTTCGTACGCAGTACAGCGGCAAGATCTCGCGCCACTTGCCTCGCTCGGTCAAGATTCTCTGGGTCGAACGAAATCGCCGAGACGCGAGGGTGGCCTCCGCCGCCGTATTTCTCCGCAAGGGTCGCCAGGTTCTGGTCGGCGGTTGTTTGATTCCATGGGTTTGTGCCCAACGACACTTTCGCCCGGGTCGGTGAAGCGCTCACGCTCACCGAATACACGCCTTCCGGATGCAGCAAATATGGAATGAATTTGTTGTACCCTTCGAGGTCCAGATCGCTCACGTCAAAGAAGATCACGCCATCCTGTGCTTCGCACCTTTGCTGTAGAATGTCGATCGATTTCCGGTGCCGCTCGAGCAAAGGTCCCAGGTACTTCGCGACAACCGGCAGCTTTACCATTTCCTCCAGCGGCCGGTAGGCTAGCTCCGGAATAATTTGCGCCGGAACCCCGTTCTCCGGCGCCGCTTCGATCACCAGCGCCAATTGCGTTGCCGGCTCCTTTAATTCCGTTGCAGATTCGGGCGTGGGAAATTGCGCGCCGTCGATAATGTCTCCCCAATGAATCAAGTCCGCCAGCGACTTCGTGTCGAATCCAAACTTGTCCTTTGTCACCGTCGCGATTAGTTTCGTGCACGACTTGTACTCCGGGTCGTAGTACATGTGCTCGCCCGGGAATCTCTTGAAATACTCAGCATCGGCTGGAGTCAAGAACGCGCTCTGGTGATGATCAAACCACCAGGTCACTTTGGGCGAGTTGGAGTACTTGAAATCGACGATGACATTCTCATCTCCGTCGAAAAGCGCGTCTTCCCACGGGTGTTTTGCTTTGTGGGTCATCCCGCTGAAGCGGAATTCAGCTTTGGGGTCGAAATGTTCCCGATAGAAACGGTAGAAAAGCGCCGCCGAAGCGGTGCCATCGAAGCAGCGATCGTGAAAGCAAAGTCGGACCTTGGTCATAGGGAACGGATTAGCCTAACCTCCTCCGGAGCACCGCGACAGAAGAAGCAAAGCCCTCTACGATGTACGTCCCTTCCCGGATTGTCAAGTCAAAATCCGTGCACTCTTTTGGCTTGCACCACCGGGAGCAACCCTCCTCATCCTTGCATAAGCGCGGAATCACTATTTCCCTCTCCCCAAACGCCTTCTTTGGTTGTAACTTCATAAGGGGTAACGAATCTCATGCAATGAGCGCGGTCCACGCCCAGCGGGCCTCGCGCAGGGGTTCACTCAGTTGGAGGCCACCGCATGGTGATCCGCAAAGACGGCGAGCTGACTTATGCCGACGTCACACCCAAGCAGGTGTACTTCAATCGTCGCCAAATTTTGCGTGCCTTGGGCATTGTTGGCGCCGCGACCATCGGTGGAAAGATGGTGTCGCACCTCGCCTCACCCGCAACAGCGGTGCACGCCGGCGCAAAGCTGAATGTCACCGTCAAGAGTCCGTTTAGCACCACTGAAAAACCGAACACCTTCGACGACATCACGCACTACAACAATTTCTACGAGTTTGGCACCGACAAAAGTGACCCCGCCAAATACGCGAAAAACTTTCGCACCTCTCCGTGGACGGTCTCAGTCGAAGGCGAAGTGAAAAAGCCGGCGCAGTACAGTATCGACGACATTCTGAAGCTGGCCCCGCTCGAAGAGCGCATTTACCGCCACCGCTGCGTCGAGGGCTGGTCCATCGTGGTTCCCTGGATTGGCTACTCGCTGAGCACGTTGCTCAGGCTCTTTGAACCGACGGAAAAAGCAAAATTTGTGGCGTTTCAGTCCCTCTATGACCCCTTGCAGATGCCCCTCGGCGGCCACGCCGGTATCGATTTTCCGTACGTGGAGGGCCTGCGGCTCGACGAAGCCATGAACCCGCTTACCCTTCTTTGCGTGGGCATGTACGGCGAATCGCTGCCCAATCAGGATGGAGCGCCGGTGCGCCTGGTCATTCCCTGGAAATACGGCTTCAAAAGCATCAAATCGATCGTGAAGATTCGCTTCGTCAAGAGCCAGCCGCCAACTACGTGGAGTCGCTACGCACCGACCGAATATGGCTTCTACTCCAATGTAAATCCGAACGTCGACCACCCGCGCTGGAGCCAGGCCACCGAGCGCCGCCTTGGTGAAATCCTCAGGCGTAAGACTCTCATGTTCAACGGCTACTCCGACCAGGTCGCGAGCCTCTATGCCGGTATGGACCTGAAGAAATATTATTGACGTGCGTGAATTCCTCCGTAAGCTCCTCGTCAGTAAGCGGTCAAAAGTCTCGGTCTTTCTTCTTTGCCTTTCTCCGCTTGCCTATCTCGGCTTGCGTGCCTTTCACGGCCAACTCACCGCGAATCCCGTCGAATATATCCAGCATTTCACCGGCGATTGGACACTTCGCTTCCTGCTGTTCACGCTGTCCGTCACACCGCTGCGCAAACTGCTCAATGTTCCGGATCTCATCCGCTTCCGCCGCATGCTTGGCCTTTTCGCTTTTGCCTACGTGTGCCTGCATTTCCTGACTTACATTGGTCCGGACCAATCGTTCGACCTTGGCGGAATGTGGAAGGACGTAGTGAAGCGGCCATTTGTTACGGTTGGCTTTCTTGGCTTTGTGCTGCTCATTCCGCTCGCGCTGACTTCGACAAAAGGTTGGATTCGTCGGCTCGGTGGCAAGCGCTGGCAGGTTTTACATCGTCTTATTTACGTAACTGCTCTCTGCGGCGTTATTCATTACTATTGGCTTGTCAAATCTGATCATCGGCTCCCGCTACTGTACGCCTCCATCCTCGCGGTTCTGCTGCTTTATCGTCTTGTCGATTCCCTTCTCAAACCTCGGCCCGCTGTCTCAGTCTCGCCCGCTAGCTGATCCCCGTGAGTCTGCAGGTGAAGAGGCACACGGCAACGCCATAGAGCAGGTCAAGGGTCACCACCGTCTTCCTGAGAGCGGGTATCCACCGGCTCGCGAATACGTAAACGGCGATGACCTTCCCAGCAAACCGCTGGCGGTGTATTGCAGCACCTGGCTGGGATTCAAACCTTGGGTGCCGAACGCGATGACAGCATCCGAAGCGTCCAACGTCCCGGCGACCAGGCCACCCAGAAGACGGCCCGCCAGAAACTCCGAGGGTCGTCTGTCGAAGAATGAACCCCGGAAGACGTCATGACCGTTTTCATTGGCGCACCATCGACTGCCTCAGGCGGCACTCGCTCGCGACGAGAGCTTGCGGCTCAGAAAATCACGAATAACGGCGGCGATCTCCCCTGCGTGGGTTTCGAGAGCAAAATGGCCTGTATCGTAAAAGTGCACTTCCGCGTTCGGGATGTCCCGTCGGTATGCTTCAGCTCCCGGCGGCAGGAAGAACGGGTCGTTCTTGCCCCAAACCGCCAGTAAAGGCGGCGTTTTTGTGCGGAAGTACTCCTGGAACTTGGGGTACAAGGCAACGTTGCTGGCGTAATCCAGAAACAGATCGAGTTGGATTTCATCGTTGCCGGGACGAGCCAAGAGCGCAGAATCGAGTTGGTAAGCTTCCGGCGCCACCAACGTCTCGTCCTTCACGCCGTACAGGTATTGAGACTTTGTTGCTTGCGGCGTAAGGAAATCGCGCAGCGCCGTTCGATTCTGGTCGGTCGGCTCCTTCCAATACCTCTGGATTGGGTTCCAGCCTTCGCTGAGGCCTTCTTCGTAGGCATTCCCGTTCTGCGAAACAATCGCGGTAATCCGCTCGGGATGCGCCAGCGCCAGGCGGAAACCGACAGGAGCTCCATAGTCGAAGACGTACACCGCGAAGCGTTCAAGGTCAACGGTCTCAACAAAGCTGCCTATCACCTTCGCGAGGTTTTCGAATGTGTAGGAGAAGCGGGTGCGATCCGGAGTATCCGAGAAACCGAACCCCGGAAGGTCTGGTGCGACCACGTGGTAACGGTCGGCCAGAGCCGGAATTAGATTCCGGAACATGTGTGACGACGTCGGAAAACCATGCAAAAGCAGAATGTGTGGCTGCGATTTGGAGCCTGCTTCGCGATAGAAAATGTTCGTTCCTGTAACTTCCGCGTTGTGATAAGTGATCATAAGTCCCCCTTCCGATGGCCTTTTTGGGATGAATCACTCTGGACGTGAAACTCTTCTAAGTTGAATTTTCAGGCTGCCGTTCATCAGATGAACGCTGCACTCAGAAGTTGCAAGGAGATTGTGTAATTCCGATTACATTCGCCCGGCGCCGCCAGGTTCGCCGACGCCCGGGTGGCCGCTCTCCGAAGCCGGTCTTGCGGTGCGAAGGGGCGATCGATCTCGGTTTTAGAAGGGCTCTTGTGGGTGTTTTATGCCTACCGGTCTGCGAAATATGACAGGCCAGGCGACCTGCACTCTCGAACCTTCAATCGTGACGAAACGCAGCCCCTTTTCGAGAGCCTAGTCTTTGGTCCAGGCAATGCTTTCCTGGTTCCTGAAGCGAATGACCTTACCTTTGACGGTCTCGTAATAGAAGGAAACTTTGTTAACCGTTTCGTCGGTCGTATAGGAAATGGTATAGAGAGTTCTGGCGCCTTGTGGGACGGCGCTGACTTTCTTGATGAATCCAGTTGTGACCGTGCCATGGCCGGTTCCGAAGCTTACCGAGACCGGAGCAATCGCGAAAGAGCAGTCCGAGTAATTGGCATTAGAAGTGTGCCATTCGCCGACGAGGTCATCGGGGACCCGAGTGTGGGCAGGCCGCCAGATCCAGGACACCAGGACGATGAGTGCGATCGTCCCGACCGAAGCCAGCATCATTTTTCCCAGGGAGAAGGTTTTTTCCTGCATCGTCGCAATCCTTTCGAAAGCGAGACTCCCATCTTCACCGTGGCTCACACAACCGTAATCGCCAGGTGGCCAATCTCTTCCTTTTCCATGCCGGCGATCTCATCGGTCGTGATTCTCTCAAAAACTTCGACTACCCTCGGATCGAATTGTGTACCGACGCCCTCGCGAATAATTTGGATGGCCCGTTCCACCGGCATTCCCTTGCGGTAGGGCCGATCAGAAACCAAAGCATCAAAAACATCCGCGACGGCTGCGATGCGAGAGTTCAAATGGATTTCTTCCCCCGCCAGACCGAAAGGATAACCGCCGCCGTTAATCCACTCGTGGTGTTGCAGGACAATAGGCATGGATTCGGTGAGGCCAGGGATGGGTTCCAGGATGCGGCCTCCGATGGTTACGTGTTCTTGCATGATTTTTGTTTCTTCCGCGGTCAGTTTGCCGACCTTGTCGAGTATCGAGACCGGCGTCCCGATCTTTCCCACGTCGTGAAGAAGGCAGCCTCGACGAATAATATCCAGCTCCTTGGGAGCAAGTCCCATGACTGTGGCGATATCAACGGCGTGCTTTGTGACTCGTTCAGAATGGCCAAGAGTCCACGGGGATTTGGCGTCGATTGCCCGGGCCAGTGCTGTTAGCGTGCCCCACTGCAGTTGGTGAAGCTGGTTGACCAATTGAGAGTTGGCCAGAGCAACAGCAAACTGATCGCCGAGCTTCCTCGCGTGTTCCTTGTCCTCCTCGGTCCAAGGGCAGGAAGTAGCATGGCCAAGAATGAGAATCGCGGAGAGTCGTTCCTCCGTCGACACTGGAACGACAAGAAAATGACGCATACCGCGGGCGTGAAGTGGCTTCAGGTAGCTTGAAAGATCGGTGCTACCGGCCTGCACGAGGTGATGCGACTGCTTCGATAACGCACGGGCTTCGTCTGCGCTGACTTCGACGAATTCCTCCGTCTTTCGCGGCCTCGGCCCGCTGTCGTAGATGTATGTCAGCCCCTTAAGAGACTCTCGCGTCTCGAAAAGCGCCACGGCCACCTGATTGAGGGGAATTAACTCGCCAAGCCGGGTGGAGAGCCGGTCGACAATTTTCCCGATATCCCAGGCCGACAGGATGGCGCGATCAATCTCGTTGAAGACCTTCAGCGAGTTCACCTGTTTCTCAATTCGATCCGCCATGAAGTTGAAAGAGGAAGCCAGTTCTTCGAATTCGTCACCGCTGCTTACGTTCACGCGAGTGTGGAGATCACCGCGAGAGAGCTGTCCGGTGCCTTCCTTAAGCTTGCCCAACGGCACCAGGTTTCTCCGTATCTGGACGAGGCTAAGCAGCACGACAACCCAAATCGCCAGCAGGTACACATATATAAAACCGGTTTTGAACTGCACAAGGGGCGCTAGGACCTGTGACTTCGCGCGACTGCTGACAATGGTCCAGTGCGGCACGAAGAAGGATGCTTGCAGGGGCAGATTCCAGTAATCCGCCACGAACTCTCGTTGGTCCTTCTGCCACTCGAACCCGCCTGAAAAGGAATGGGCGGCTTGCGGAGGGAACGAAGCAGCAGATCGCGTGGAGCAGAACAAGGTTTGCCCCGTCAGGTCAAAGACGCAGATACCCAACTCCGCAGAAAGATTTTCAGCGTCCCAAAGGTAGGAAGGTTTGATTTCTGCGACCAGAATTCCTTTTTCCGGATGGTCCGCATCCAGTTGGCGGCTGAGATAAATACACATGGCTTCGCCGTCGCAAGGGAAAGTAGAGAGAACGCTCTTGTCGCTGCGAAGGAACGCTTGTTCGTCGGCCGAGAAATCGAGTGCAACAGGTGTCTCTCCAAATACATGCCGGCGAGTTCGGTCCGGCATCAGAAGGTCTAGGCCTTTTATTCGGTTTCCGAGATCATTCGAAAGCGCAAGAGCGCCATTCACGGAAGACGGCCGGGACTCAGCGGATTGGGCCCGAATGCCGAGCGCGATCAATTTCAGGTCGCCGTCAAGCGACATTAGCCTTCCACTAATGATCATCGCTTCTTCGCGTGCGGCCTGGTGTAAACGCCGGTGACTCTCTTCCTTGAGTTGACCCGATACGTTGTGCAAAGAGACCAGGGCGAGAACCGTAATGGGAATCAGCGCACACAATACGAACAACCAGAAGATGCGGCGCGCAATCTTGCTGTGCAGGAATGTGGTCTGGAGTTTCATATCCTCAGGTGAATCTCAGAAATTCGCAGCCAGGCCCACATAGTCTCCGTCGGCGGCCCGGATGACGTCATCCTGACTGGGCTTGGCCTGGAGAGGAGGCGAGCTCTGGCCATCTTTTCCCATGCTGTACAAGTCATAGTCTGAGTTCAGGGGCTTGAGGAATTTGTCTTTGCGAGCCTGGCCGTTGCCCTTCATGGTCGAGTGGTTCAGATACTGGTACGGATTGCCCCAGGGATCGAGATAATTTGCATCGCCGATCTGCGACAAGTCATCCGGTAACACATGGTAGATGGCCTGATAAGCAGCGATATCGTCTTCAATTGCGTTAATGTCTCCCACTGCCTTGGCGATCTTGGCTTGGTCTATTGCGGCCATCAGATTGGGAACCGCGATTGCCGAAATTGTGAGAATGATCGCCATGGCAATCGTCAGTTCGATGAGCGTGAAACCTCGACGGTGCGCCCGCCGCCTGCGGGAGACACGACCACCCTTGCAGCGGGCTCTCGAATTTCCGGCCCGATCGAACCAAAAGAGAAACGCCTGATTGGCGGTAACAACTCCCATGCCGTCCTCTGCCGGTGTAACCCGGCTCTAGCAACGTCGGTCCCTAGAACTGGTATATCGGCCACTCCATAGACTGGACAATAGGACGGATAGGAGGGGGCTGTTAGTACGAAAGTCCCTTCGATTCCGTCGCTTCGCACGCGCCCCACCGCTTAGGATTGGCTGGCGCACAAAACCTCTAGAATCAGACAGATGGGCATCCCCGAGGTTGCACTGTCAGCCTCCCACCGGGACCAAGGCCGTCTATCAGATTTGGCTTGGACCTGCTGAAGGTGGGTGGCCAGCAGAAGAATGGGTTCCTTGGACGGCAGGCGATTCCGGCGCAGCTTATTCATCGGCAACGGAGGCACCGCATGAATCTCCCCGACGCGCCGATTGCGCACCAAGGCTTCTTCGCGACGCACTTCTTTACTGTCAGGGACCAGGAAAAGTCGAAGGACTTCTACGTCGAATCCTTGGCGGGAAAGTGATCAAGCCGGAAAATCCCTGCTACATCAAGCTGGCGAATACCTGGATCATTCTCAATTCCGGCGGTGGCCCGACTCCCGACAAGCCGGAGGTCCTCCTCGAAACACCGTCGGATCTCAACCGAGTGAATAGTTTCCTTAACTTGCGTGTCGCCGACATTTGGGCCTGTTACAAACAGTGGCGCGACAAAGGAGCGTTCTTTCTGACCGAGCCGCGAGACAATCACGGCTGGGAATGGCGATGCTACATGCGTGATCCCGACGGCTACCTCATCGAGGTCGGCCAATATACTCAAATGGCCCTCGACCGTTTCAAAAACGACGCCAGGTAAGGTATCCCGGCGCCTTTTCTCTTCCCCGTTGGCGAGGAGAAGCCCTCAGGTTCTCACCCCGTCTGGGTCGATCGGCTGAAGATCGGTCGCATATGAAGAAACGTTGTTTCTATTTGGTTGGATTTCCGAGCAGGCGATGTTCGCCACAAGACGGAACGCGAGGGAAGCGATAATCGGCCAAGAGAAATTTCTTGTGTTTTACAGATAGAAAAAAACACATGGAAATCATTCGACAGAACAATAGCCGCGCCGCTATAGTGGCGCCTACAGTCAGACTAGCCAGGATTCACGCAAGCCGATGGAGAACCAAAACCGCCATGTCCCTGCCCATTCCGCTCGAGTTCGTGCTCGTGTCCAACGACTACGCGACGATGAACGCGGTATCCAAAGGAGTGGAAAAATACGGGGGCAAATTTGTACTGGTCCCTGAATCGGGGGCCGCGCGCGACTATCTGAGCAGGCGCAAAACCGACGGAGTATTCGTCGACCTGGAGGTCCCGGGAGCACTGGCATTGATCGAGTCCATCCGCAAGGGAACCTCGAACAGCAAAGTGGTGATCTTCGCCTGCGGGACAAGCTCCAAAGAATACACACCAACCCTGAACGCTGGGGCGAACTTTCTGCTGCGCAAGCCTGTAAGTCTGGACAGCGTGGCGCTGCACATTACCATCGCCAAAGACCTGCTGGTGCGTGAACGGCGCCGCTACT
>Ga0306921_10002349_pt1 | contig 18983 bp, 17 predicted proteins | sample sta12Cox44000080_FD_203760 | JGI IMG/M metagenome (GOLD analysis project Ga0306921, IMG submission 203760) | Lab enrichment of tropical soil microbial communities from Luquillo Experimental Forest, Puerto Rico - statoxic.12C.oxic.44.000.080 (v2)... | ecosystem: Environmental > Terrestrial >... | reverse complement strand
ATTCGCTGCAATGACGCGACACCCGACGACACCGACGTCCTGTTGCCGATCGACGACATGATGGAAGCCAAGCTCGTGTTGACCGACGCGCTGATCTCCGAGTCGCTGCGACGGAGCAAGCACGGCGACCGCGAGAGACAAGGCCCACGCAACGGAAATACGACGCCGGACAGAGATCTGGCGGCAAGTCAACGCAAGGGAGACTGACCGATGGCGACGGTAAGCGCCAATAAACTCGAACTCCTGCAGATCGCCGATGCGGTCGCTCGCGAAAAGGCAATCGATCGAAAGATCGTGCTCGGCGCCATGGAAGATGCGATCGCCAAGGCCGCGCGCTCGCGTTACGGCAGCGAGACCGAGGTGCGCGCCGAAATCGATCCGAAGAGCGGCGAGTTGCACCTGTCGCGCCACATGCTGGTGGTGGAGACAGTGGAAAATCCGGCGATGCAAATCAGCCTCGAGGATGCGCGCCGGCGGCATCCCGCCGCCGAGATCGGCGACACCATCGCCGACCCGCTGCCACCGCTCGAATACGGCCGGATCGCCGCGCAGTCGGCCAAGCAGGTCATCGTGCAGAAGGTACGCGAGGCCGAGCGCGACCGCCAATACGACGAGTACAAGGATCGCATCGGCGACATCGTCAACGGCATAGTCAAACGCGTCGAGTACGGCAACGTCGTCGTCGATCTCGGCCGTGGCGAAGCGATCGTGCGGCGCGACGAGATGCTGCCGCGCGAAGTGTTCCGCAACGGCGACCGCATTCGCGCCTACATCTATGACGTCCGACGCGAGCAGCGCGGGCCGCAGATTTTCCTGTCGCGCACGCATCCACAATTCATGGCGAAGCTGTTTGCCCAGGAAGTGCCCGAAATCTACGACGGCATCGTCGAGGTCAAGGCGGTGGCGCGCGATCCCGGCTCGCGCGCCAAGATAGCCGTAGTATCGCGCGATTCGTCGGTCGATCCGGTCGGCGCCTGCGTCGGCATGCGCGGCTCCCGCGTCCAGGCGGTAGTCAACGAGCTGCAAGGCGAGAAGATCGACATCATTCCGTGGTCGCATGACATCGCGACGTTCGTCGTCAACGCGCTCGCCCCCGCCGAAGTGGCCAAGGTGGTGCTCGACGAAGAGCGGGAGCGCATCGAGGTCGTGGTGCCCGATCAGCAGCTGTCGCTCGCCATAGGCCGGCGCGGCCAGAATGTACGGCTCGCGTCGCAGCTCACCGGCTGGGACATCGACATCCTGACCGAACAGGAAGAGTCGGAGCGTCGCCAGGCCGAGTTCGAGAACCGCACGCGCATGTTCATCGACGCGCTCAACGTCGACGAGGTGATCGGCCAGTTGTTAGCGTCGGAAGGCTTCAATTCGGTCGAAGAACTGGCCATGGTCGATGCCAAAGAGATTGCCGGCATCGAGGGCTTCGACGAGGACACCGCGAGCGAGCTGCAAAATCGCGCCCGCGAATATCTCGCCAAGATCGAGGCCGAGCACGATGCCAAACGTATCGAGCTTGGCGTCGAGGACGCGCTGAAGGACGTGCCGGGCGTTACCACGGCGATGCTGGTCAAATTCGGCGAGAACGGCGTCAAGACCGTCGAAGATCTTGCCGGCTGCGCCACCGACGATCTCATCGGCTGGACCGAACGCAAGGACGGTGAGACCAAGCGCGAGCCCGGCATTCTCGACGGCTTCGAACTGTCGCGCGAGGACGCCGAGGCGATCGTCATGCAGGCGCGGCTGAAAGCCGGCTGGATCACGGAAGCGGACCTCGCTCCGCCGCCGGTCGAGGAAGCGCCAGCCGAGGCACAGCCGTAACGGAGCTGCACCGGCGCATGATCCCCCGCACCCAAGCCGACAGCGAGCTCGACAGCGGACCGCACGCGCAAGCGCGCGAGCGGCTGTGCGTCGCGACGGGCGTGGTGCGACCGGTCGCCGACATGATCCGCTTTGTCGTCGGGCCCGATGGCCGTGCGGTGCCGGATGTCAAAGAGAAGCTGCCCGGGCGCGGCGTATGGGTCACCGCGACCCACGATGCGCTTTACGACGCCATTAAGCGCAAGGTGTTCGCCCGCGGGTTCAAGCGCGACGTCCGTTTGCCCGCTGACCTGGTCAGCCAGACCGAGCGGCTCATGGAACGCGCGGCACTCGATGCGCTGGCGATGGCCGGAAAGGCCGGGCTGGTGGCCGCGGGCTTCACCAAGGCCGAAATCGCCCTGCAACGGGAGGATATAGTGGCCCTCCTGCACGCCGCCGAGGCGTCGCCGGACGGCGTCCGCAAGCTCGAAGGGGCGCGACGGCAGCGGCAGCCGGACGGCGCCATCGTCGTGGTTCGGGCGCTAACCTCGGCGCAATTGGATTTGGCACTGGGGCGCCCAAATGTGGTACATGCAGCCCTGCTCGCCGGCCCCCCGAGTAACACGTTTTTGGCGCGTTTGCGGCGCCTGGAACGGTTTCGAACCGGCGACCAGGCGGTAACGACGGCCGCCCCGAACTGAGCCAGGCCGAAATTTGCTTGCGTTTGGAAATGGATACGGATGACCGAGACGACCAAGAATAGCGGTGACAAGCTGCACGTAAGCTCGACCAAGACGCTGACGCTCAAGCGCGGCGGCGTCGAGCAGGGCGTGGTGCGCCAAAGCTTCAGCCATGGACGCAGCAAGGCGGTGGTGGTCGAGAAGGTTAAGCGCCGCGTCTCCGGTCCGGCCGAAGCCAAGGTGGAAGCCCCCGCGGTCACGGGACGTGGGGCCCCAGCAAAGCGCACGGCTGCTCCGGCCACCGCAAAGGCGGCGCCGGCGGCTCCCGCCGCACCGAAATCCGGCGTCGTGCTGCGCACCCTCACCGAGGAGGAACGCAGCGCCCGCGCCCAAGCCCTCGCCGGCGCGCAGGCGCGCGAACACGAGGAGCGCGAGCGCGCCGAGCACGAGGCAGCCGCCCGCCGTGCCCGCGAAGAATCCGAGCGCGCCGATCGCGCGGCCTCCGAGGCGCGCAAGCTCAACGAAGAAGTCCGCCGCAAGCACGACGAAGAAACCAAGCGCAAGGCCGACGAGGTCGCCAAGAAGCGTTTTGGCACCGACGGCGTGACGGCGGCCAAGCCTGGCCCGCAACAGCGGCTGACCCTTGAAGCCGATGACGACGAAGCGCCGCGCACGACGCGGCGCGGCGGCGTGGCACGTCCGGCAGCGGCCCCCAAGGCGCCGCCGCGCGGCTCCGAAAAGCGCCGCGGCCGGCTGACCGTTGTCACAGCGCTCGCCGCCGACGAAGTCCGCGAGCGCTCGGTGGCGTCGTTCCGGCGCCGGGTGCAACGCATCACCGGCCACCGCGACGCCGAGCCGAAAGAGAAGATCGCGCGCGAAGTGACGATCCCGGAGACGATCACGATCCAGGAGCTCGCCAACCGCATGGCCGAGCGGTCGGTCGACGTGGTGCGCATTTTGATGCAGCAGGGCCACATGGCGAAGATCACCGACACGATCGACGCCGACACCGCCCAGCTCATCGCCGAAGAGCTTGGCCATACGGTCCGCCGCGTCGCGGAATCCGACGTCGAAGAAGGCATGTTCGACGCGCCGGACGACGCCGCAAATCTGCAGCTGCGCGCGCCGGTAGTCACCATCATGGGCCACGTCGACCACGGCAAGACCTCGCTGCTCGACGCGATTCGCTCGACCGAGGTCGCGGCCGGCGAGGCCGGCGGCATCACGCAACACATCGGCGCCTATCAGGTGACCTCGCCGTCGGGCGGCCGCATCACCTTCATCGATACGCCCGGCCACGCCGCCTTCACCGCGATGCGTGCCCGCGGCGCCAAGATCACCGACATCGTGGTGCTGGTCGTCGCTGCCGATGACGGCGTCATGCCGCAAACGGTCGAAGCCATTCAGCACGCCAAAGCGGCGAAGGTGCCCATCATCGTCGCCATCAACAAGATCGACAAAGCCGACGCCAAGCCCGAGCGCGTGCGTACCGAATTGCTGCAGCATGAAATCCAGGTCGAGTCGCTCGGCGGCGACACGCTTGAAATCGAAGTATCGGCCAAGGAAAAAACCAATCTCGACAAGCTGCTCGATATGATCGCGCTGCAGGCTGAAGTGCTCGAGCTCAAGGCGAACCCGAACCGTCCGGCCGAAGGCACCGTCATCGAAGCACGGCTCGACCGCGGTCGTGGCCCGGTGGCGACCGTGCTGGTACAGCGCGGCACGCTCAAGCCTGGCGACATCGTCGTCGCCGGCGCCGAATGGGGCCGCGTGCGCGCATTGATGTCCGATACCGGCCATTCCGTGGTCGCGGCCGGCCCGTCGATGCCGGTCGAGGTGCTGGGCTTCAACGGCACTCCCGAGGCGAGTGACCGGCTCGCCGTGGTCGATACCGAAGCGCGCGCCCGCGAGATCACTGATTACCGCGCTCGCCAGAAGCGCGAGAAAATGGCGGCGCGCCAGACGGGCATGCGCGGCTCGCTCGAGCAGATGATGAATCAGCTCAAGACCGCAGGCCGCAAGGAATTCCCGCTGGTGGTTAAGGGCGACGTGCAGGGCTCGATCGAAGCCATTGTCGGAGCGCTGGAAAAAATGTCGACGGACGAAGTCGCTGCGCGCGTGATCTTCTCCGGCGTCGGCGGCATCACCGAATCCGACATCACGCTGGCAGCCGCCTCCGACGCCGCGGTAATCGGTTTCAACGTGCGCGCCCACAAGGAAGCGCGCGAAGCCGCCGAACAAGCCGCGATCGAGATTCGCTACTACGACATCATCTACGCCCTGGTCGACGACGTGAAGAAAGCGATGTCGGGGCTGTTGGCGCCGACACTGCGAGAGACCATGCTCGGCAACGCGGTCATTCTCGAAATCTTCAAAGTGTCGAAGGTCGGCAATGTTGCTGGCTGCCGCGTCACCGACGGCACGGTCGAGCGCGGCGCCAATGTGCGGCTCATCCGCGACAGCGTCGTGGTCCACCAAGGCAAGCTGTCGCAGCTCAAGCGCTTCAAGGACGACGCGCGAGAGGTCTTGGCCGGTCAGGAATGCGGCATGGCCTTCGAAAACTATCAGGACATGAAGGTCGGCGACACCATCGAGTGTTACCGCGTTGAGACCGTGCAGCGGACGCTGTGATCATCGTAGCCGATTTGATTGCGGCCGCCGACGTTACGATTCGCAAATCATCATCCAATGTGACGGCTCGGTTCGATTCCGGCGTCACGCAGAACGAGAAGGCCAGTACCAAAAGGTCATGGCACGCCACCAACATTATCGCGATCAATCCGCCGGCGGCTCGCAGCGGCAACTTCGCGTCGGCGAACTGATCCGCCACGAACTCGCCGACATGCTGTCGCGCGGCGCCATCCACGACCCGGTCATCGAGGCGCACATCATCACCGTTCCCGAGGTACGCATGACCGCCGATTTGCGGCTGGCGACGATCTACGTCATGCCGCTCGGCGGCCGCGACGTCAATGCGGTGATCGACGCGCTCGATCGCAACAAGAAATACGTGCGCGGCGAGATCGCGCGCCGCGTTAACCTGAAATTTGCACCTGAGATTCGATTTCGCGTCGACGAGCGATTCGACGAAGCGGAACGGATCGAGAAGCTTTTGCGAACGCCTGCGGTCCAACGCGACCTCGACAGCGAAAGGGACGAGTGATGGCGGGCGACGCATTCACGCCGGTTGCGGACGCGCCGCAGCGTCAGGCGCAGCAGCAAAAAATCAAGAAGCGCGACGTGCACGGCTGGATCGTCCTCGACAAACCGGTCGGCATGACCTCGACGCACACGGTTGCTGTCATCAAGCGCCTGTTCGCCGCCAAGCGGGCCGGTCACGCCGGCACACTCGATCCCCTGGCATCCGGCTGTCTCCCGATTGCGCTGGGCGAAGCGACCAAAACCGTGCCGTTTGTGGTCGATAGCCGCAAGACCTACCTGTTCACCGTGCGTTGGGGCGAGGAGCGCGACACCGACGACGCCGAAGGCCGCATCGTGGCCGCAAGCGATCAGCGCCCCGATGCAACCGCGATCCAGGCCGCACTACCGCACTTCGTCGGCACCATCGAGCAGATTCCGCCACGCTATTCCGCCATCAAGATCGCCGGTGAACGGGCCTATGACCTCGCCCGGGACGGCGAAGCCGTCGAGCTGTTGCCCCGCACGGTTGAAATCTACCGCCTGGAACTCGTCCAAATGGCCGATCCCGACCATGCGGTTTTTTCGGCTGAATGCGGCAAAGGCACCTATGTCCGGGCGCTGGCGCGCGATCTCGGCCGCCTCTTGGGCGCGCTCGGCCACGTTTCGGCCTTGCGGCGGAACCGAGTCGGGCCGTTCGGCGAAAACGACGTGATTTCGCTGGAACCCCTTGAATCTTTGTGCCATAGAGCAGCCGCTGGCGAGGGACACCTCGCTGACGTGCTCCTGCCGATCGAGACCGCGCTGGACGACATCCCGGCGCTGGCCGTGAGCCCGGCAGACGCGGCAAGGCTCGCAAGAGGCCAAGCCGTCTTGTTGCGCGGACGGGATGCCACCATCTTCCGCGGTATGGTCCAGGTCGCTTCCGGCGGCCAACTCGTGGCCATTGCCGAGGTCGACCGGGGCGAGATCATTCCCAGACGCGTGTTTAATTTAACCGGCGTGGCAGGTCGCGCCGGCAGACAAAAGGGTTGGTGACGATGTCGATTACGACCGCGCGTAAAGCGGAGCTTATCAAGACGTATGCCGCCAAATCTGGCGATACCGGTTCGCCCGAGGTTCAGGTTGCGCTGCTCTCGGAGCGGATCAACAATCTGACGGAACATTTCAAGTCGCACATCAAGGACAACCACTCGCGGCGCGGCTTGCTCAAGCTGGTGTCGCAGCGGCGTCAGATTCTCGACTATCTGCGGCGGACCAATGAGGGGCGTTACAAGGAGTTGATTGAGCGGCTCGGTATTCGCCGCTGAAAAGTTTGCGCGCGGGAAAGTCCCGCGCGTTTCCGTTGGCGGATCGCTTGATGGATCCGCCGTTTATCGGGCAGCAAAGGGCTGCCGATCCGAGCGCCGGGCTTTAAGTCCCGGGCGCAACGTTGGAAGACCGATGGCCATGGCAGGATCGCCGGATGCTGTTTGGATTCGCAAGCGTCTTGCGAACGACAGCCTCTCGCCGTCTTGCTCATGGCTTTCGCCCTTCCACGAAAACCATGAAAGACAATCGCAATGTTCGACATGCATCGAGTGCAACTTGACTGGGGTGGCCGCAAGCTAACGCTGGAATCCGGAAGAATGGCGCGGCAGGCCGACGGGGCCGTGCTCGCCACCTATGGCGACACCACCGTCCTTGCCACCGTTGTCGCGGCCAAGCAGCCGAAGGAAGGCATCGACTTCCTGCCGCTCACGGTCAATTACCAGGAAAAATTCTACGCCGCGGGCCGCATCCCCGGCGGCTATTTCAAACGCGAAGGCCGGCCGACTGAAAAAGAGACGCTGACCTCGCGGCTGATCGACCGGCCGATCCGGCCCCTGTTCGCCGATGGCTGGCGCTGCGACACGCAAGTCATCGTCACCACGCTGTCGCACGATCTGGAAAACGATCCCGATATCGTGGCAATGGTCGCCGCCTCCGCGGCGCTGACGCTCTCAGGCGCGCCGTTCATGGGCCCGATCGGCGGCGCCCGTGTCGGCTTCATCAACAACGAATACGTGCTCAATCCGCAGATCGACGAAATGGCCGAGAGCCAGCTCGACCTGGTCGTGGCCGGCACGCAGGACGCGGTGCTGATGGTCGAGTCGGAAGCCAAGGAGCTGTCCGAGGACATCATGCTGGGCGCCGTGATGTTCGGCCACCGGCATTTCCAGCCGGTGATCGAGGCCATCATCAAGCTCGCCGAGAAGGCCGCCAAGGAGCCGCGCGAGCTGACCGTGTCCGACAACGCGGCGCTGGAAAAGGAGATGCTCGGGCTCATCGAGAAAGATCTCCGCGCCGCCTATGCCATTCCCGACAAGATGGCGCGCTACGCCGCAGTCGAGGCAGCCAAAGAGCGCGTCATGGGGCACTTCCTGCCGCCGGACGTCGAGAACCCGAAATATCCGAAGTTGCAAGTCGCCGGCGTCTTCAAGGACCTCGAAGCCAGGATCGTGCGCTGGAACATCCTCGACACTGGCAACCGCATCGACGGTCGCGACGTCAAGACCGTGCGGCCCATCGTGGCTGAAGTCGGCGTGTTGCCGCGCACCCATGGTTCGTCGCTGTTCACCCGCGGCGAGACCCAGGCGCTGGTGGTTGCGACGCTCGGCACCGGCGAAGACGAGCAATGGATCGACGCACTGCAAGGCACCTACAAAGAGTCGTTCCTGCTTCACTACAACTTCCCGCCGTTCTCGGTCGGCGAGACCGGGCGCATCGGCGCTCCCGGCCGCCGCGAGATCGGCCACGGCAAGCTTGCCTGGCGCGCCATCCATCCGATGCTGCCGGAGAAGACCGAGTTCCCGTACACCATCCGCATCGTCTCCGAGATCACCGAGTCGAACGGCTCGTCCTCGATGGCGACCGTGTGCGGCACCTCGCTGGCGCTGATGGACGCCGGCGTGCCGCTGAAGCGGCCGACCGCCGGCATCGCCATGGGCCTCATCCTAGAGGATAAGCGTTACGCGGTGCTGTCCGACATTCTCGGTGACGAAGATCACCTCGGCGACATGGACTTCAAGGTCGCCGGCACCGAGCGCGGCGTCACCTCGCTGCAGATGGACATCAAGATCGCCGGCATCACCGAAGAGATCATGAAGGTGGCGCTGAGCCAGGCCAAGGATGGCCGCATGCACATTCTCGGCGAAATGGCCAAGGCGCTCACCCAGGCGCGCGCCGAGCTTGGCGAGCACGCGCCGCGCATCGAAGTGATGCAGATCCCGGTCGATAAGATCCGCGAAGTGATCGGCTCGGGCGGCAAGGTAATCCGCGAGATCGTCGAGAAGACCGGCGCCAAGATCGACATCGCCGACGACGGCACGATCAAGATCGCGTCCGCCAAGGCGGAATCGATCAAGGCGGCGATCAACTGGATCAAGTCGATCGCGTCCGAGCCCGAAGTCGGCCTGATCTACGAGGGCACCGTAGTCAAAGTCATGGACTTCGGCGCGTTCGTGAACTTCTTCGGCGCCAAGGACGGCCTCGTGCATATCAGCCAGCTGGCGCCACGCCGCGTGCAGAAGACCACCGACGTGGTCAAGGAAGGTGACAAGGTCAAGGTCAAGCTCCTCGGCTTCGACGAACGCGGCAAGGTGCGGCTGTCAATGAAGGCGGTCGACCAGCAGACCGGCGAGGACCTCGAGGCCAAGCAAAAGGCCGAGGGCGAGCAGCAACGCGAAGCGGCAGCCGGCGGCGCAGCGGAATAACGCCGGCCCCGCGCAGTTTTGCAAAGTCAGCGAAAAGGCGGCTCTGCGGCCGCCTTTATCGTTTCTCAGGCTGTTTCGAGTGGCGGTCGTCGCGTTCAATCGACTGCCGCGACATGATCGCGCGGACTTGCCGGCGGCGTGCGCGGCCGGCGCATCAAGAACAGCAACAGCACGGGCGGCAGCGCCACCAGCAGCATCAGCTTGAAGTCGTTCATATAGGCGATGATGGAGGCCTGCCGGGTGATCTCATTGTTGAGCGCCTCCAGGCCGCGATGGGCGGCGCTGTTCCAGAACAGGTAAGCGCTGCCCGATTGCAGCGTGCGATTGAACGGGGTGACACGCTCGGCAATCTGCGCATGCAGAATTTGCGTATTCTGCGCCAGCAGAAATTCCGCGATCGAGACGCCGATCGAGCTGCCAACGTTGCGAACCAGGCTGAACAGAGCGGTGCCGTCGGTGCGCAGATCCGGCGCCAAGGTTCCGAACGCAATCACCTGCAGCGGCGTAAAGACGAGGCCGAGACCGGCGCCCTGCAGCATGGTCGTGTAAGCCAGCGACCAGGCGTCGATGTCAGGCGTCCAATCGATCATCTCGCGGGCCGACTCCGCGAGCATAACGAAGCCGATGAACATCATCAGCCGCGGATCGACGCGGTTCGCAAAGCGGCCAGCGACCAGCATCGCTACCATGGTGCCCAGCCCCCGCGGCGCCATCAGCAGGCCGGCCTGGGACACCGAATAGACGCCAAGCGTCTCGAGATACGGCGCCAGCAGCGCCGAGCTCGCCAGCAGCACCATGCCGATGCAGAACATCACCAGCAGCCCTGCGGAAAAATTCAGGTCGCGAAAGATGCGCGGCGGAATGAACGGCTGCTTGGCCGACGCAAGCTGCACGAAGAAGAGATAGAAGCCAAGCACGGCGAGCGCCGCTTCGACGACGATTTCCGTGGAACTGAACCAGTCCTTCAGCTCGCCGCGGTCGAGCACGAGCTGCAGCGCCCCCAGGCCGAGGCTCAGCGCACCAAAGCCGATCCAGTCGAAGCGCAGCGTAGCGTTGCGCGACCGATCCTTCAGAAAAATCACGAGCCCGGCGATGCCAAGAAGCCCGAACGGTAGATTGATGAAAAACACCCAGCGCCAGTTGTAGACGTCGGTGAGGTAGCCGCCCAGCGTCGGCCCGATCACTGGGCCAACCATGACGCCGACGCCCCACCACGCCATGGCCTGACCGCGCTTCTCCAGCGGATAAAGATCGAGCATGGTCGCCTGCGACAGCGGCACCAGGCCGGCGCCGAATGCGCCCTGCAGCAGCCGGAACAGCACCATCTGCTCGAGGCTGTTGGCCAGCCCGCACAGCATGGAGGCGACCGTGAAGCCGCTGAGGCAGGTGACGAACAGCGTCTTGCGGCCATAGCGCGCCGACAGCCAGCCGACCGGCGCCGTCATGATCGCGGCGGCGACGATGTACGAGGTCAGCACCCAGGTGATCTGGTCGGGGGCGGCGGCGAACGTACCCTGCATATACGGGAGCGCGACGTTGGCGATCGTGGTGTCGAGCGCCTGCATCAGCGTCGCCAGCACCGTGCAAACGGTCAGAATACCGCGATGGGCGTCTGCCGGTTGACTAATTGCCGCGCTTGCTGCCATGGCGAGCCTTCAATAACGCGCCGTCAGAACAGCACTTCGGCGAGCGTGCGACGATGGCCGGTATCGATCGAGACCGTGACACTCATCCCCGCACGCAGCCTCAACGCCTCGGGTGTCGGGTTGACGTGGATGCGCACCGGAATGCGCTGCACCACCTTGACCCAGTTGCCGCTCGAATTCTGCGGCGGCAGGATCGAAAACTCGGAGCCGGCAGCGGGCGCGATGCTCGCCACGGTGCCGGTAAAGACGTGTGCGGGATAAGTGTCGACGTTGAACTTCACCGGGTCGCCAACCTTTACGTGGGTGAGATCGGTTTCCTTCATGTTGGCGTCGATCCACAGATCGTTGGTGGCGACGAGGGCGACCGCGCCGGTATTGGTCAGGGCGGCGGTCTGCGCGACCAGATAAGTGCCGGGCTGCAGTGCGTCGACCTGGGTCGCAACGCCGTCGAATGGCGCTCGTACCACGGTGTGGTCGAGCTGGCGCTGCGCCTCGTCGACCTGCGCCTTCGCTTGCATGTATTGCGGGTGCTCCTCGACCGGCAGATCGGGATTACCGCCAAGCCGCCTGAGCTGGACCTGCGCTAGCTTCGACAACGATTCGAGCCGGGCGTTGTCGGAATCGAGATTGAGCCGCGCCTGATCGTACTCGGCCCTAGAGACGGAGTTGTTTTTTAGGAGCGCCACATCGCGTTCGTACGTTACTTGGTCGAGATTGACCTTGGCTTGTTGTGCGGCAACATCGTCGAGCATGCGCTTATAGTCCTGCTTCATGGCCTCGATCGAAAGCCCGATCTGCGCCATGTTGGCTTTAGCGTTGTCGAGCGCGATCTGGAATTGTCGCGGGTCGACGCGGAACAACACATCGCCCGCTTTGACGGGCTGGCCTTCGCGCACATCGACCTCGCTGACGAGACCGGACACGTCGGTCGACACCATCAGCTTGGCGGCGTGAATATAGGCGTCGTCGGTCGAGACGAAGCGACCGCCCAGCATGTAGAGCCAAAGCCCGGCGACGATGGCGACGATCGGCACGACGACGAGCAGGATAAAGCGCATGCGCCGGCGCAGCACATCGCGGACGCCAGCGAGCGGCGCCGGGCGCGATTTTGCCGGCTGCAGGCTCGGCGCGAGTTTGAGGGCAGGCTCAGCCATAGCGCCGCTCGTCCGCAGTGCCTGTGCCCGCCGCGCTCCGCTGCGCAATGGCCTGGCGTAAGTTCTCCTTCACGACTGCGAGCTGCGCAACGATCTGCTCGACGGCCTCGCGCGGCACGCCGGCGAGCGCCGCCGTCATCACCTCTTCGCCGAGCACGCCAAGCTGCTCGAGCACCGGCCGCGCGGCATCGGTCAAGAACAGCCGCTTGGCGCGACGATCGTTGGGATCGGCGCGGCGCTCGATCAGTCCGTGGTCGCACAGCCGGTCGAGGAGCCGGGTCAGAGTGATCGGCTGCAGGTCGAGCATTTCGGCGAGTTCCGACTGCTTCAGGCCTTCGAAGCGATCGAGCCGCGCCAGCACCGCCCATTGCGCGCGCGTGACCCCGAACTGGCCCGCCTTGTAATCGGCGTAGGTTCGCAGCATCCGCGCTACATCATTGATGGTGAAGGCGAATTCTCGGTTGAGCGAGCGTGGCAGCATCGGTCCCCTCCTGGCAGGCGGAATTGCGCCTGCTTAAAGAACGCTACCACAATATAAGCTCCCTTATGATATTGTCCAGACAGTTTTGGAATGATCGAACGAGGCCGAGACAGCCGTCAGACCAACCCAAGCTCTGCCATGGCGGCAGTGTGATGGTCCGCAGCGCTGTTCGCGAAACAGCAGAACACCACGCGCGCGATGCCGCGTGGCGATGCCGAGAGTTCTGCGGCAACGGTGCCGACCGCAATCTGCGCGGCGCGATTAGCCGGGAAGCGATAGACGCCGGTGGAAATCGCCGGGAAAGCGATCGAGGCGAGACGATGCGCGGCCGCGATATCGAGCGCGGTGCGATAGCACGAGGCCAGCAGTTCCTCCTCGCCTTCACCGCCGCCATTCCAGACCGGACCGACCGCATGAATCACGTGCTTCGCCGGCAGCCGATGGCCGCGGGTGATCTTGGCCGCACCGGTGTCGCAGCCGCAGAGCAACCGACATTCGACAAGCAGCTCCGGACCGGCAGCGCGATGAATGGCACCGTCGACGCCGCCACCGCCGAGCAGCGAGCGGTTCGCGGCGTTGACGATGGCGTCTACCGCAAGCGTGGTGATGTCGGCGACGCAGACTTCGAGCCGCGCCGCGCCGACTTCGGCAACGAGCAGTGCGGGGACATCCGGCATGGGGCTTAAGCTTATCACGCCCACTCGGCCTGCGCCTCCGACTGCAAATCGACCGTGCTCTTCACGCCGATCTGGTCGAAATGCTCGTCCAGGAAGCGGCGCGCGGCGCGCTTGCCGCTGAGGCGCAGCATTTCGAAGAAATCGTAGTCGGTCGAGAGCTTGCTGAAGGCATCGAAATGGGTGCCGAAGCGGTCGAGCACGATGCGATGCACGTTGATGCGCCGATACTGACCAGGCCCGACGCCGCGGGGTAGCTTGCCCTGGTCGATCAGGCGCGCGACGAAATCGATGGCGCGATACTCGCCGATCAGCGAAGAATTGAACGTGATCTCGTTGATGCGGTTCATGATCTCGCTGGACGACATCGGCGTCTTTTGCCGCAGCAGCGGATTGATCTGCACCACCAGCACGTCCTCGGTCGCGGTCGTGCGGAAAAACGGAAAGATCACCGGATTGCCAAGATAGCCGCCGTCCCAATAGGGCACGCCGTCGATCTCGACGGCCCGGAACAGAAGCGGCAGGCAGGCGGACGCCATCACCGCATCGGCGGTGATCTTCTCGCGCGAGAAAATGCGCACGTGACCGGTCTGCACGTTGGTCGCGGAGATGAAGATCTGCAGATCCTTGTCGGCGCGTAGCGCTTCGAAATCGACGAATTTTTCGATTAGATCCTTCAGCGGATTGATGTTGAGCGGATTGACGTCATAGGGCGAGAAATAGCGCGACAGCGCATCGAACCAGGCCTGCACCGGCGTGCCTTCGAGCGGCGTGAACGACAACAGCCGCTCCATCACCGCACGCTGCACCGCCGGCAGGTTGCCGCTGCTGCTGACCGCGTGCCAGAATTCGGCGAGCCGCTTCTGCGCCTCGTCGCGTCCGCCGCGGCAGAGCCCGTCGGCCAACATCACCGCATTCACCGCCCCAGCCGAGGTTCCGGAAATACCTTCGATCGCCAGGCGCTCGTCGGTCAGGAGGTGCTCCAGCACACCCCAGGTGAAGGCGCCGTGGGCGCCGCCGCCCTGCAAAGCGAGATTAATGCGCTTGGTCGTCGTCCGCGTCGCCGGCGCGCGGCCGGGCAGCAGCGACGAGAGGATGTTCTTCATCGCCGGCGCGCCGCGACGCCCGTTACTCGGCGGTCCAACCGCCGTCGATCGAAAGGTTGGCGCCGGTGATCGCCTTTGCTGCGTCGGAGCAAAGATAGACCGCGAGGCTGGCAACCTCGTCGACGGTGACGAACTCCTGGGTCGGTTGCGCCGCCAACAACACGTCGCGCTTGACTTGCTCGGCCGTCATGTTGCGCGCCTTTCATGGTATCGGGGATCTGCTTCTCGACCAGCGGCGTCCACACATAGCCGGGGCTGATGCAATTGCAAGTGATGCCGAAGGTCGCGACTTCCAGCGCGACCGTCTTGGTGAGGCCCCGCGAGACCGTGCTTGGCGGTGACGTAGGCGGACTTGAACGGCGACGCCACCAACGAATGGGCCGATGCGGTGGAAATGATGCGGCCCCACTTGCGCGCTTTCATGCCCGGTACTGCGGCGCGAATGGTGTGGAACGCCGCCGACAGATTGGTGGCGATGATCTGATTCCACTTCTCGATCGGGAATTCCTCGATCGGCGCGACGTGCTGAATGCCGGCATTGTTCATCAGGACGTCGAGCGAGCCGAACGTCTGCTCGCTGGTCTCGACCATGGCAGCGATCTCGTCGGGCTTGGTCATGTCAGCACTCGAGTAGATCGCCTTGACGCCGAATTCCTGTTCGATGCCCGCGCGTAATTTCTCGATCGCGGCGGCCTCGCCAAAGCCGTTGAGGGTGACGTTGGCGCCCTGGGCGGCGAACGCCCTGGCGATGGAAAGACCGATGCCCGACGTCGACCCGGTCACCAGGCCGGATTTTCCTTTCAGCATGGGCAAACCCCAATTCAATGCAGCGCCTGCGAAGGCCGAAAAAGGACGCCTGATGGCTTCAACTATTGCGCGGTGGCAGGAATGTGGGGTGTTTTTTGCTGCGGTGCAATATAAGTATCCATCCGGCCGTCACGTTTTCGCGATTTTGGCCGACGGACTAGAATGCCGCGCGTTGGCCCGAGCCGGCGTGGTAATGCGTTTGACGGTGACCACGAGTGAGACATGAGCATGCCGCGCGCGATTTTCCCGGCGCCCGATCACGACCACGCGCGCTGCACCTCGACCGCCATTGCCCACGCCGAAGGCCAATGCGCCGCGCGCGCCCAGCGGCTGACGCCGATCCGCCGCCAAGTGCTCGAGGCCCTGCTCGCGAGCCACAAGCCGCTCGGTGCCTACGAAATCGTCGAGCATTTGGCCGGCGACACGCGCCCGGCCCCGATCACGGTCTACCGCGCGCTCGACTTCCTGCGCGACAACGGCTTCGTCCATCGCATCGCCAGCCGCAATGCCTTCGTCGCCTGCGTGCACAATCACACCGATGACGATCTCGTCGTGTTTCTGATTTGCGAGCACTGCGGCGCGGTTGGCGAGGCGCCGAGCGGCGAAGTCGCTGACGCGCTGAAGGCGGCGTCGCGGACCGCGGGCTTTTCCGCCAAGAGTCCGTTGATCGAGATCGCCGGCGTCTGCTCCCATTGCCGCGAACGCTGACGCCGCATAACCGAACAAAACATCGTGCCGCCTCCCCCGTCGTCCCGCCCGCTCGACGCGTTCGCTATCTTCGTTACCGTTGTGCTCTGCCTGAGTTGGGGCTTCAGCAACGTCACCATCAAGCTTGCGATCCACGACATTCCGCCGCTGCTTCAATCGGCAGCGCGTTCGGCGATCGCAACCGTGCTCGTCTTCGGCTGGACGCAAGCACGCCGCACGTCGATGTTCAAGCGCGACGGGACGCTCGTTCCGGGAATTTGGGCCGGCGTGTTGTTCGCGCTCGAATTCCTACTGATCTATCGCGGCCTGGTTTGGACCACCGCGGTCCGCGGCACCCTCTTCGTCTATCTCGCGCCGTTCTTCGTCGTGATCGGATCGCGCTGGCTCATTCCCGGCGACCATTTCAGCCCCTCGCAGTGGCTCGGTCTGCTGCTGTCTTTTGCTGGCGTCGTCATCGTTTTCGGCCTGCCGGCGCCGGCAACCGATCCGCACCAAGTGCTCGGCGACGTGATGCTGATCGGCGCCGGCGCGGCCTGGGCGGCGACGACGCTGATCATCAAGGTAAGCGCGCTCAACCGCGTCAGCGTCGAGAAGACGCTGCTCTATCAGCTCGTGGTTTCGGCGCCGCTGCTCGCGCTCGGCGCCTGGGCATTTGGCGAGCACATCGATCGCAGGCCGTCGGCGGTCGCGCTTGCCGCATTCGCCTATCAGGCGGTTTGGCTGGTCAGCGTCACGTTCGCCGTCTGGTTCGCGCTGATCGTGCGCTACTCGGCGGCACGGCTGTCGGTGTTCACGTTCCTGGCGCCGCTATTCGGCGTGGCGGCGGGCCATCTCGTGCTGGACGAGCCGTTGACGCCGGCTTTCGCCCTAGCGGTGGCCTTGGTCGCGGGCGGCATTGTCCTCGTCAACCGGCCCCGCTGAACGCAGCGCCGCCGTGGTGATAAGATCGCCCCGCTTGACGCAGCGAGCCGCAGGGGCGGTGATGGTGGACGACCGATCGAAGGCACTCGGCGGCACGACCGGCGAAGCCCTGCAACGGGCGATATTCGCCTTGAACGGCAATCGGCCAGGCGACGCAGAGCGGATCGCCGGCGAGCTGCTGAAGGCCCATGCGCGCAACGTTCGCGCGCTGCACATTCTCGGCCGCGCGCTGCTGATGCAGGGCCGCCTCAGCGACGCCATCGCCCCGCTCGAAGCTGCCGCACGCAGCGGGCGCGATCCGGAGATCGACACGCAGCTTGCCATCGCGCTGCGACAGATCGGTCGCGACGACGACGCGTTGGCGCGGCTCAAGCGCGCCACCAAACGCGAGCCACCCTATCTCCTGGCGTTTCGCGAGCTCGGCTCGTTGCTGGTGGCGATGGAGCGTTATGACGAGGCGATCGAGGTTCTTCGTCGCGGCCTCGACATCGCGCCGCTGATGGCGGACTTCTCCATCCAGCTCGGCTACATTTTTCTCATGCGCAGGGATTGCGTCGGCGCCAAAGCGTCATTCGCCCGGGCACTCGATATTTCGCCCGGGTCGTTCGAGGCGCTGTTCGGCCAGGCCAAGGCGCATCAGGAGACGGGCGAGAACGAAGCCGCCGCCGATCACTTTCGCCGCTGCCTGACGCTACGACCCAACGACGCTAATGCCTGGCTTGGTCTCGGCCATTGCCTTTTGGAGCTCGGTCAGCGCGACGACGGTTATGAGTGTTTTCGCGCAGCCGCGCGCGGCGACGCCAAGCGCTACGGCATTGCGCTGTCGTCGCTCGCGGCGGCGAGCCGCGGCCGCTTCTGGCTCAAGCCGAGCGCCGCGACGCGAAATTTGCGCGGCACCGGCAGCTAGCGTTTGGGCGTGCGGTATTGCCGACGGTAGATGTCGGCCTCGTGGAGGATCGCGTCGCGCGTCGCGACGAGGCGTGCGTTGTCATCACCCGACAGCGTTTGGAAACGTCCAGCCCAGCTTTCGCGCTTCACCGGCAGGCATTGTGCGATCGGCGTGCCCTTCGGCAATACACCGTTGAAGCCCGCATCGTGCCAGCGCGCCGGAAAAGCCGGTGGGCTGTTGTGAAACCGGTCGCAGTCGATGAGCCCGGTGAGTGTCGTGAACGGCAGATCCGTGCGATTCACCGGATGGGTGAAGAGGAGTGAGTAGCCCGGCGGCGCCTCGATGGTCCAAAAATTGTTGAACTTGACGATGAAGCGGTCTTCGTCGAACAGCGGCGTGCCGGTCACCTGACTGGGATCGTGAAAGCCGATGGGCGAGTGCGAATACTCGCTAACGAAGCCGCGCGGCACTTCGAAGTCCCAGGTGAATTCGCCGTCCTGGACGTGCAGATCGATCTGCAGCGGGATGAGAAAGCCGTAAATCATGGCGTCGATGAACGGGGGGCATTTTTTTACCGTGAGAGTCTCTTCGCCCATGGTCGGATTGAACGCGCGTTGCGGCGCGGCTTTGTACCAATCGGGCAGGCCCTGCACCGCCGGGATCGGCCGCGGCAGAGACGACTCGAGCGCAGCCGGGCAGCGAAACGTCAGCGTCATCTCGGCTGGTCGATCCATTCCGCAAATCCCAGGTCGAAGCCTCGCGGCGCAGCACCAGTATAAAGTCTGACATGCGTCCAAGATTAACGGCGTAATTTGTGTGTTGGTTGACCCGTCTCGTCAACGGGCCTGGATGACGCTATATGCAGGGGGCTCGAGCCTCGCGGGTTTTCGATCTCGACCCTGAGCTAGTCCTAAAGGTTTGAAAAGATGATGGAATATTCCGGTCCCGCCGAGCGGCATAAGACCGTCGCGGTCAAAGTCGGCAACGTCACCGTCGGTGGCGGCGCACCCATCGTGGTGCAGTCGATGACCAATACCGATACCGCCGACGCCGAGGCCACGGCCAAGCAGGTGGCGGCGCTCGCGCGCGCAGGTTCCGAGATCGTCCGCATCACCGTCGACCGCGATGAGGCTGCTGCGGCTGTGCCGCACATCAAGGAGCGGCTCCTCAAGATGAACGTCAACGTACCGATCGTTGGCGATTTCCACTACATCGGCCACAAGCTCCTTGCCGATCATCCGGCCTGCGCCGAAG
>Ga0306921_10002348_pt1 | contig 18990 bp, 14 predicted proteins | sample sta12Cox44000080_FD_203760 | JGI IMG/M metagenome (GOLD analysis project Ga0306921, IMG submission 203760) | Lab enrichment of tropical soil microbial communities from Luquillo Experimental Forest, Puerto Rico - statoxic.12C.oxic.44.000.080 (v2)... | ecosystem: Environmental > Terrestrial >... | reverse complement strand
TCGGTGGGCGACTCAATGGTCATGCTGGCCAACACCCCCGCTGTGGTCAGCGCGGCCAGCACGGTCAGCGTGCGCCAGTGGCCGGCGGGCACAGCTTCCGCCACGCGTTCGGGTCGGGGTGCCCAGCCGTAGCGGCGGGTCATTTCCGTCGTCACCCCGCTTTCGTCGAGAAACACCAAGCAGGCCGGATCCAGTTCGCTCACCTGCTCCCACCACGCCTGACGACGCCAGAGGTTTTCGCCGCTGTCTTGCTCCTGGGCGCGGAGCGATTTTTTTTATGCCGCAAGCCCAGCCCCTGCAACCACACCCACAGTCGCGATCGGCTGATGCCGACCCCGGTCTTGTCCACTAGCCGTTGTTGCATCTCGGCCAAGGTCAGATCAGGTTGTTGCCGCAGGGCCGACCGCAACTGTTGCTCGACGGCAGGCGTCAAGCGGCTGGCCGGGCCATGCCGGCTCTGCGACGGCCGCTCCTTCTGCCCCGTCTTCAACTGCTGGGCACGAATTTTCTTGCCGTACCCCCAACTGACGCCGAACTGCTTCGTCAACTCCTGCAGGCTCCCTCGCCCCGCCTCGTAAGCTTCCAGCAGCTTGCAGCGCAAATCGTCCGAATAGGCTCGCGCCATTGCTCCGTTCGCAGAGATCGCCACTCACACCCTATCCCCAATCGATCTCGAGGGATATAATTTCTAAGGAACTGCTTTAAGCTTGCGCCAGTTCCATGAAGCTACTGCTCGCCGTTTTTGTCCTCCCGGCGCTGTTTTCAACACCAATCTCTGCTGAAGCCAAAATTCCATGCAAAACACCTTCTAATGAGGCTTCTTGGCCCGCCTGCTTTTCGTCTCTGGAAGATCGGAACGCATCGGGTACTTGGGATTCTCAACGGCCCTTCAGCTAATGATCCACTAGATTGAACCTGGGGAAGGAGGGCGCCGTCGAAGCTGCCTGTATCGAATCAGCGAAGAACCTTGTGGCGGACAAGTGATGCATCACATCTCTTGCGCAGTAAGCGATGCGCTCATGGCAGACTCTCCCTCTGCGGTTGAGTCGGCCTTTCCTTGGTGAATCCTCCTAAAACGATTCCCAGTTTCCTCTAACCCATTGATTCTAAAAGGTCGTTATTGTGACACGTTGTTTTTGTTTCGAGTTAAGTCAGCACGCGCCGGATAAAGCCCTTAACTCCAAACGTACCTAGGACGCCGAGACCGATCAGCAGGGCGAAGACCGACACCCATGCCGGCATATGGGGAACGTTTGGCGTCAGCGCCGTTCGCAGACCCTCGCTCATGTAGACCAGGGGATTAATCAACACGAGAATTTGCAGCCAGCGGACATTGTGCATCGCCGCCCAAGGATAGTAGACGCACCCGAAGAAGGTCACGGGCACGACGACGATGCCGAACATCAGCGCGATGTGTTCGGGCTTGACCACAGTGCCGATGAACAGTCCAACGGTTCCCGCAACCAGCGAGGCGACGATGAGGATTGCGATCAGTGCCACCCAGTTCGACACGTGCACCTCGACCGGAGTGGCCGGAATGAAGTAAACCAGCGGAAAGATAACCAGCGCGGCAAGCATGCTCTGCACTGCGCTGAAGACGACTTTCTCGATCGCCACCCAGGTCACCGGCAGCGGTGACATCACGCGATCATGGATTTCGCGCGTCGCGCCAATCTCCATCGAGAGCGGCAGCGCAGTCGCCATGATGCCCTGAATGAAGATGCCCACCGCGAGCAGGCCCGGCAGAATCAGCGTGCCGAAGCCGCCGGCGGCGCTGCTTTGAAAGCCCTGTCCCATTTTTGGAAACAAGTAGGTAAAGACGAACACGAACATCAGCGGGTTCATCACGGTGCGGATGAGGAACGGGATCACCTCGCGCCGCAGCACGCTGATGTCGCGCAGCAGCAGTCCGCGAAACGATCGCCAATACAGCGTGTAGTTAGTCACGCAGGTCCCTCCCCGTCAGCTTGATGAACACGGACTCGAGTGTAGTTTCGCTTACGGAAATGTCTTTGAGGTTGTCGCCGGCCACGCCGACGATCTCCGGCAACAAGCCGGCGCGCCCGTCGGTAAAGACCACCAGTCCTGTCTCCGCGTTCTCGACGCCGGTGACGCCGGACAAGTTTGCCAGGTTGCCGCGCAGACCATCGCTGCTAGCGTTCTGCAATTGCAGTTGGAACACCCTCTGTGCGCCGACGCTGCTCTTCAGTTCCTCAGGTGTTCCGCTGACAAGGATCTTGCCGTGATCGATGATGGCGACGCGGCCGCAGAGTTGATCGGCCTCCTCCATGTAGTGGGTGGTAAGCACGATGGTGATCCCACGTTGTCGGAGTTCGCGGATGATGTCCCACAATGCCAGACGTGTCTGGGGATCGAGCCCGGCGCTGGGCTCATCAAGGAAGAGCACTTCGGGGTTGTGTGCGATGGCCCGCGCGATCTGCACCCTCTGCGCCAGCCCGCCCGAAAGCGTTTTCACGAAGGTCTTGGATTTCTCGGTCAGCTTGAAGAGTTCGATCAGGTCGTCGGCCCGCTGGGCGGATTCGGCATGCGGAATGCCGAAGTAACGGCAATGGAAGTACAGGTTCTCCCACACGGTGCACTGGCGGTCGAGGGTGTTGAACTGCGTGACCACACCCATGTAGCGTCGCGCCTCGGCCGGATGCTGAACGACGTCGATTCCAGCGATGCTCACCCGCCCGGCAGTCGGCAGCGAGCGGGTGGTGCATACCGAGATCGTGGTGCTCTTGCCAGCACCGTTAGGGCCGAGCAGGCCGAACAATTCGCCGCGTTGGACCGCGAGGTCGATGCCCTTCACGGCCTCCACCGGCACCTTGCCCGGATAGGTCTTTGCCAGCTTTTGAATGTTGACGATCGCGTCGGTCACGGAACTTGTGATTACCCCAAAGAGTATCTCAGTAGTTTATCAATGAAATGCGTCAGCAAATGTTGACCGAAGGTGAATGAAACGGCTCGTCCAGTCTCATAGGCCGTCCCTTTTCTCGGGTGCCGCGGGTTAAAACCCGGCTCTGACGCTGGCGGTGTTCGCTGTCGGCGCGCTCACGCGCACGGCTCAAACAAATGTCGCCCAGCGGGCTCGGCGTTATGCGAGGGCGTGGGTGTCGCGAAGAGGGGAGATGTCGTTGCCAGTGGCGCCAACGGACACGAGCACCAGCGTGGCGTCATCGGCGAACTTGCCGTTGGCGTAGCCGCGAACACTTTGCACGATCTGCGCATGCCGCGACTCGAGGCTCGCTGTTCCATCTTCGGCTAACAATGCGCGAAGGCGGTCTGCGCCGAACTCTTCGCCGCTGGGGTCGGCGGCTTCGGTAATGCCATCGGTGTAGAGCGCGAGGCGATCGCCGGCGTTCAGTTTGATCCGCTCCGCGCCACTTGGCTTCTTGCCCAGCAGCCCTAGCACCGGACGCGTACTCTCCAGCATCTCGACCGTGCCATCGGCGCGGCGGAGGATGGAAGGGCAATGTCCCGCGTTGACATATTCGAGCACGTGGCTGGTCACGTCGAGCACGACATAGAACATGGTCACGAAGTGTTCATCGCCCAATTGCTCGCGGAGAATCGATTCGACTTCGCTGACAACTTTCGCTGCGCCGCCGTCAGCAACGGCCAGCGTGCTGACCGACGCGTGCAGCATGGCGGCAATCAATGCTCCCGAAGTGCCTTTGCCCGAAACGTCGGCGACGCAGAAGTGCAACGACTCCGGGGTGGGCTGCCACAGGCCGAAATAGTCTCCGCCGACGTTGCCGAAAGGAACGCTCTCACCGAAGATTTCGACGCCTCCCGCCACGATGTGCCGGCGGGGAACGATGCGCATCTGTACCTGCTGCGCATCCTGCTTCTCGTACTCGGAAATCCGCTGCTGGGAGCGCACTTCGCGCCCACGGCGAGTGAGCGAACCGACTTTGTCGAGCAGCGCATCATTGCGCCAGGGCTTCTCGATGAAATCGGACGCGCCCGACTTCATAGCGTTCACCGCGAGATCGACATTGCCCCATGCCGTGAGCGCTGCGATGGGGAGCGTGTTGTCCAACTGACGCAGCGACTCGATGAGATTCAATCCTTCCACGCCGGAGGTGCTGTCGCGCCGGTAATTCATGTCGACCAGCGCCAGATCGAAGGACTGCAGCGCCGCTACATCGAGCGCTTCACGCGGAGAGGCGCACAGCAGCACCGAATATCCGCTGCCGCGCAGTAGCATCGCGAGCGCTTCGCGCACGTGTTCCTGGTCTTCAGCAATCAGAACCCGGGCTTGTTCGTTTTCCTGTAGCATGACGGTTCGTGTGGGAAGAGTGCAGACCGGGTGCCAATCCACAGTCGGGTAACCCTTGCAGAATCAGGCATGTATCGGAATGCGTATGAGGAGTTTGCCCATCGGCACAACAGGCGTGTCCGAAAACGGACAGGGTGTTCATGGCGCCGGTTCCCCTAGCAGCTGAAGCCGCTCCGGAGGGGTGCCGACCATCCACCGCTGGAGCGTGCCCACCCACCACACGTTGACTAGTCGGCGAAGACTGGCACTTCGTCTTTCTTCTGCAACTGCTTGCGGCGCCATGGCAGGACGGACAGGAACCACGCCTGCAAACGGTCCATATACAGGTACACCACCGGAGTGGTGTAGATGGTCAGAACCTGGCTGACCATCAGGCCGCCGACGATCGCGATGCCCAACGGGCGCCGCAACTCCGAGCCCGTGCCACGCCCGAATGCGAGAGGTACCGCGCCCAGGAGCGCGGCCGCCGTCGTCATCATGATCGGACGGAATCGCAGCAAAGCCGCCTCATGAATCGCATCCAGCGGAGTCTTGCCCTGCCGTTCTCGCTCCAGCGCGAAGTCGATCATCATGATGGCGTTCTTCTTCACGATTCCGATCAGCAGCAGGATGCCAACCAGACCGATCACATTCAGTTCCATGTGAAACAGCATCAGCCCCAGCAGTGCGCCGGTGCCGGCTGAAGGGATTGTGGAAAGAATTGTGATGGGATGAATGTAGCTCTCGTACAACATGCCCAGCACGATGTACACCGCCACCAGCGCCGCGAGAATGAGCAGCGGCTGCGACGACAGCGAATCCTGGAATGCCGCCGCGGTGCCTTGGAAGCTGCCGTGGATCGTCCCCGGGAAGCGCATCTGCAACTGCGCCTGAGCGATGATTCGTGTCGCCTCGCCCAGTGACTCGCCCGGGTTCAGATTGAAGGAAATCGTCACCGCCGGAAACTGCCCCTGGTGGGCGACCGCCAAGGACGTGGTCGACGGGCCGAAGTGGGCAATTGACGACAATGGCACCTGCGCCCCCGTACTGGTGATGACATACACGCTTTCGAGCGCATCCGGCGTCATCTGATACTTCGGATCCACTTCCAGCACTACCCAGTATTGGTTCAGCGTCCGGTAAATCGGCGATATCTCGCGCTGGCCAAAAGCGTCGTACAGCACTTCATCAATCTGCTGCGCCGTGACGCCCAGCCGCGCGGCGGTGTCGCGATCGATGATGATGTTCTGCGCCAGACCGCGCACCTGCTGGTCGCTGCTGACGTCCTTCAACTGCGGCAGCGTACGCAGTTTTTCCACCAGCTTGGGCGCCCACGTGTACAGCTCGTTCAGGTCCTCCCCCGAGAGGGTGTACTGGTATTGCGCGTTCGATAGACGTCCCCCGATCTGCAGGTCCTGCACTGCCTGGAAGTACAGAGTCGCGCCGGGAACATGCGATAATTGCGGACGCAGGCGGTTGATGACCTGGTCAGCGCTGACCTTGCGCTCCCTCAGCGGCTTGAGCGTGGCAAATATGCGGGCCTGGTTCTGCGGCGAGCCGCCGCCCACCGATGCGATCACGTTCTGGATCGCCGGGTCATGCCTCACGATGTCGACGAACTGCATGACCTTCTTGTTCATGGCGTCGAACGAGACATCCTGATCGCCCATGACTGTGCCGAAGATGCGGCCTGTGTCCTGCTGCGGGAAGAAGCCCTTGGGCACAATGATGTAGAGGTAAACGTTCACCGCGACCGTGATGACCACGATCGCCAGGATCAGCCGCTGGTGCCGTAGCACCCACGCCAGCGATCGTTTATACCCGCGGTTCATGTGCACGAAGCCGCTCTCGCTCAGGCGATAGATCGCGCCGTGCTTGCTTGCGTGTGGCTTAAGAAAATGGGCGCACAACATCGGCGTGGTCGTCAGCGACACCACCATGGAAATCGCGATGGCCGAACTGATGGTCATCGCGAACTCATGGAACAGCCGTCCAATCAACCCGCCCATCAGCAAAATGGGGATAAACACCGCCACCAGCGAGATGCTCATCGACATCACCGTGAAGCCGATCTCTCGCGAGCCCAGCAGCGCCGCCTCAAACGGCTTCATGCCCGCCTCGATGTGGCGCATCACGTTTTCCAGCACCACGATGGCATCGTCCACCACGAATCCAGTTGAGATGGTCAGCGCCATCAGTGACAGGTTGTTCAGCGAATACCCGAACAGGTACATGAACCCGAACGTGCCTACGATGGCCAGCGGCACCGCCACGCTCGGTATCACGGTGGCGCGCACTTCGCGCAGAAACACGAACACCACCAGTACCACCAGCAGCACGGAAATGATCAGCGTGCGCTGCACATCAGCCACTGAGGCACGTACCGTGAGGGTGCGGTCCAGGCCGACGTCGAGATTGATGCTCTGGGGGATGGACGCCTTCAGGAAGGGCAGCGCGTCGAGCACGCGGTCCACGGTGGCAATAATATTTGCGCCTGGCTGCCGGAACACCACCGCCAGCACGCTGGGCTTGCCATTGAAGCTGCCGGAGTTGTAAATGTTGGAATACGAATCCTCTACCGTAGCGACGTCGCTCAACCGCACTGGCGCGCCATTGCGGTAAGCCACCACCAGCTCACGATACTGAGCGGCCTTCATGAGTTGGTCATTGCTGTGAATGACGAAACTCTTGCCGTCGCCCTGCACTGAGCCTTTGGCCAATGTGACGTTTTGGCTGACCACCGCCTGGCGCACCGCTTCCAGTCCGAGGTTCATTTTGTTCAGGGTTAATGGGTTCGCTTCAATGCGCACCGCCGGCTGCGATGAACCCCAAATAAATACCTGGCCCACGCCTTCGATCTGTGACAGCTTCTGTCCCAGGATTGAATCCGCAGCATCATAAATCTGGTCCTTGGTCATCGCGTCCGAGGTCAACGCCAGAATCAAAATAGGGGCGTCCGCCGGGTTGACTTTGCGATAGGTAGGATTGCCCGGCAGGTCTGCCGGCAGATACCCGCGGGCCTCGTTGATGGCCGCCTGCACATCGCGCGCCGCCGCATCGATGTTGCGGTTTAGGTCAAACTGCATGGCGATGGCCGTCGATCCCAATTGGCTCGACGACGTCATCTGGTTGATGGCGGCGATGCGCCCGAACTGGCGCTCCAGCGGCGTGGCCACTGCCGACGCCATCGTTTCCGGGCTGGCGCCGGGCAGCGACGCGCCTACGGAGATCACCGGAAAGTCAACTTGAGGCAGCGGCGAAACCGGCAGTTGCGTGTATGCCAACCCGCCTGCCAGCAGCAGAGCGATCGTCGCCAGCGTAGTCGCAATGGGCCGATGGATCGCCGGACCGGAGACATTCATGCTAGTCTCCCGTCGCCTCGGCCGGCTTGCGCGCGCGCAGGTTGCTCAGCGCCACGCCCAATCGGTCGAACCACAGGTACACCACCGGCGTGGTGTACAACGTCAGCAACTGGCTGAACAGCAGGCCGCCCACGATGGTGATGCCGAGAGGCCGCCGCAATTCCGAGCCCGTGCCCGAGCCTACGGCCAGCGGAATAGCGCCGAACAATGCGGCAAACGTCGTCATCATGATCGGCCGGAAGCGCAGCAGGCATGCCTCGTAGATGGCTTCTTGTGGCGGCTTGCCTTCCTTGCGCTCGGCTTCCAGCGCAAAGTCAATCATCATGATGGCATTTTTCTTCACGATTCCAATCAGCAGGATGATACCGATCAGCGCCATCACCCCCAACGGCATCTGGAAAATGTTTAGCGCCAGGATGGCTCCCACTCCCGCCGACGGCAGTGTAGACAGGATCGTCACGGGATGGATGTAGCTTTCGTACAGCACGCCCAACACGATATACACCGTGATGATCGCCGCCAGGATCAGCCATCCTTCGTTGGCCTGCGAGGCCTCAAACGCCCGCGCCGTGCCCTGGAACCGCACCTGGATGCTGGGCGGAATCCCGACCTCCGCCACCGCCGCGTTGATCGCGTCCACCGCTTCGCCCAGGGAATACTTGCCCCCGAGGTTGAAGGAAAACGTCACTGCCGGAAACTGACCTTGGTGGTAGATCGCCAGCGGGCCCGTCCCCGTCTCAAAGTGCGCGATGGCGCTCAGCGGTACTTGCCCGTTGGCGCCGGGAACATAAATGTTCTTGAGCGAATCGGGGTTGACCCGGAACGACGGGCCGACCTCCAGCACCACGTGGTACTGGTTCAACTGCGTAAACATGATCGAGACCAACCGCTGTCCGAAGGCGTCGTACAGGGTGTTGTCCACCGCCGAGGCGGTCACTCCCAGCCGCGAGGCGGTGTCTCGGTCAATCACCACGTTCACCACCGCCGACTGGTTCTGCTGGTCGGTTGCAACATCGCGCAACTGTGGAAGCGTCTTCAGCTTGGTCATTAGCCGGCTGGTCCACACCTTCAATTCCTCGGGGTCCGCGTCTTCCAGGCTGAACTGGTACTGCGTGCGGCTGATGCGGTCTTCCACCGTCAGGTCCTGCACCGGCTGCATGTACAGCGTGATGCCCTCCACTCCGGAGAGCTCCTGCTGCAGACGCTTGATGATGGCGGAAACGTCGTCGCTGCGTTGGTCTTTCGGCTTCAGGTTGACCTGCACCCGTCCGCTGTTGGGCGTGGTGTTGGTGCCGTCCACCCCGATGAACGATGACAGGCTGGCCACGTCCGGGTCCTTCAGCACCGCGGCCGCCAGCTTTTGCTGGCGCTCGACCATCGAAGCGAACGAAACACTCTCCGGCGCGTCCGAGATGCCGAGGATTATGCCCGTGTCCTGCACCGGAAAAAAGCCCTTGGGCACGATGATGTACAACCAGATGGTTGCGACCAGCGTGCCGATAGTGACCAGCAAGGTCACCGTCTGGTGCTGCAGCACGAACTGCAGCGTACGCCCGTAGAACGCGATGGTGCGGCTGAAGATGGTCTCCGATGCCTGGTAAAAGCGTCCGTGGTGCGCCTCTTCGCGCGGCCGCAACAGCAGCGAGCACATCATCGGCGTCAGGGTCAGCGAGATCACCGCCGACAGCAGGATGGTTACGCTCAGCGTCACCGCGAACTCGCGGAACAGGCGTCCCACAATGTCGCCCATGAACAGCAGCGGGATCAGCACCGCAATCAGTGACACGGTCAGCGACACGATGGTGAATCCAATCTGCCCCGAGCCCCTTAGCGCCGCCTCCAACGGTGTGTAGCCCTCCTCGATGTAGCGGGAGATGTTCTCGATCATTACGATCGCGTCATCGACCACGAAGCCCGTCGAAATGGTCAGCGCCATCAGCGACAGGTTGTCGAGCGAGTAACCCAGCAGGTACATCACGCCGAACGTGCCCACCAGCGACAGCGGTACCGCAATGCTGGGGATGATGGTTGCCGCAAGCGTGCGCAGAAACAGGAAGATCACCATCACCACCAGTGCAACCGTCAGCATGAGCTCGAATTGCACATCGGCCACACTGGCGCGGATGGTGTTCGTGCGGTCGGTCAGCACTGTAATCTTCACCGAGGCCGGAAGGTTCGCTTGCAGCTGTTTCAACCGCAGCTTGATGCTGTCCACCACCTTGATAATGTTGGCGCCGGGCTGCCGCTGGATGTTCAGGATCACCGCCGGCGTAGTGTTCATCCACGCCGCCTGGTAGGTGTTCTCCGCTCCTTCGATCGTCGTCGCCACGTCGGAAAGCCGCACCGGATTGCCGTTCTTATAGGCGATGATGGTGTTGGCGTAATCCTCCGGCTTGAACAACTGGTCGTTGGCGTTGATGGTATAGGCCTGCCGCCGGCTCTGTAATTGCCCCTTGGCCTGGTCAACATTGACCTGCCCGATAACTGTCCTGAGTTGCTCCAGGCTTATGCCATACGACGCCAGCGCCACCGGGTTCGCCTGAATCCGCACGGCAGGTTTTTGTCCGCCGCTGATGGTGACCAGCCCCACGCCCGGCAACTGAGAAATCTTTTGCGCGAACGTGGTGTCGGCCAGGTCCTCCACTTGCGGCAGCGGCATACTGTCGGAGGTCATCGCCAGCGTCAGGATGGGAGCGTCCGCCGGGTTCACCTTGCTGTAGATCGGCGGCGTGGGAAGGTCTGCCGGCAGAAATGTCTGCGCACTGTTGATGGCCGCCTGCACCTCCTGCTCGGCGACATCGATGTTCTCTTCCAACTCGAACTGTAGCGTGATCACTGACGCCCCGAACGAACTGCTCGAGGTCATCTGGTTCAGTCCGGGTAACTGACCAAACTGCCGCTCCAGAGGCGACGTGATCGAGGAAGCCGTCACATCCGGGCTCGCTCCCGGATAAAACGTCACCACCTGAATGGTTGGATAATCGACCTGCGGCAGCGCCGAGATGGGAAGCTGCCGGTAAGCCACCAGGCCCACCAGCAGCAACGCTGCCATAAGCAGCGAGGTGGCGATGGGCCGCAGAATAAATGGCCGCGAAATACTCATGACTGCGATCCGCTACCGTCTGCGTTCTGCGCGTTCTTCGATTGATTGGATGGATTGGACGGCGCCTGCGGTGTCACAAGGCTTCCTGCCTGCAGCTTTTCCTGCCCGTCCGTCACCACGCGCTCGCCGGGCTGTAGTCCCGACGCAACCACTGCTGTGTTCCCCTGTGTCAATGCCAACTGTATCGGCCTGATCTCGACTGTATTCTTATCGTCCACCAGGTACGTGAATGTCCCTTGCGGGCCCCGCTGCACCGCACTCACCGGAATCGTGATGGCGTTTTTCGTCGTTTCCAGCAGCAGGTGCACGTTAACGAACTGGTTGGGCCACAGGCTGTTGTCCGGATTCTCGAACACTGCTTTTAGCTTCGCCGTTCCGGTTGTTTGATCAATCAGGTTATCGATGGTGAGCAGCTTGCCGGTCGACAGCTTAGTCTGGTCGTCGCGGCTGTAGACGTCGACCTGCAGCGTGCCCTTCTGCATGCGTTCGCGGACGGCCTGCAACTGATCTTCCGGCAAGGTGAAGATAATGGCGATGGGATGCATCTGGGTGATGACCGCCATCGACGAACCGGACGCGGCCGTGACGTAGTTGCCGATGTCCACCTGACGCAATCCGATCCGCCCGTTGATCGGCGACGTGATTCGCGTATAAACGAGGTTCAACTTGGCATTGTCGATGGCGGCCTTGTCGGCGGCGATGGTTCCTTCGTACTGGCCGAATGATGCTTCCTGGGTATCGAGGTCCTGCTTGGCGATAACGCCGCCAGCGTACAGCGCCTGCATGCGCTCGTACTGCGCCTTGGCATTGGTGAGCTGGGCTTCGTCACGTTGCAGATTCGCTTGCGCCTGTTCGAGCGCCACCTGATAGGGCCGCGGGTCAATCTGGATCAGAAGTTCCCCCTCCTTGACGTCCTGGCCTTCGACAAAGTTGACCTGCGTGATCTGCCCATCGATACGCGTCTTTAAGGAAACTGTATTAAATGCCGTTACCGAGCCCAATCCGGTGAGATAGACCGGGAAATCGCGCTGCTTGACGGTGGCCACTCCCACGGGTACCGAGGGCGGCGGGCCGCTCGCCCTGGCGTTTTTCTGCCCGCGGCTGCAGCCAGCCAAAGCACCGCAAAGCAGCAAAGTAAGGAGCAGGCCGAGGGCCGTTTTATGGATTGCGCGAACTTTCAAGATTTCCTCCACACTGGCGTTCAGCAGGTAGCGGGGGTAAATCTTCTACGCCAGAAGCACGGCACGTCAGGGTACCGTTAGAATAATATGAAACCCCACTTCATTAGACCGAATGGTTGCTAAACCTGCAGTTAAGAGAGGGTGAAGGAAGGTTAAGTTTTGTGAAGGGGTCCAACACAACCCGAAACAATTCTTCACCGCAACCGCAAGCGGGAAGAGGCAAAATGAGTTCGGTGAATCAATTGCTCATCATCGACGACGACCACGCGCTCGTCAATCTGCTTCGCCGCTTTCTGGAAGCTGAAGGATTCCACGTCGACGCCGCGTACGACCATGATAGCGGTTTGTCCGCTGCGCTAACGAATCATCACGAGCTGATCATCCTCGATGTGATGCTGCCGGGTGGCTCGGGGTTTGAGCTGCTGAAAACGCTGCGCCATCAATCCGACATTCCAGTGCTGCTACTCACGGCACGCGGCGAGGCGGTTGATCGCATTCTTGGGCTCGAGATTGGCGCGGACGACTATCTCGCCAAGCCCTTCGATCCGCGCGAACTGGTGGCGCGCATCCGTGCCGTCCTGCGGCGCACGCGTGAGGCTGCCGCTGGCAGCCCGCGTGCCGATCACGATGAGGTTCTGAAAGTCGGCGACATCGAGATGTCGCTCGGCAGCCGCAATGTCAGGTGTGGCGGCAAGCCCGTCGATCTGACGTCGGTGGAGTTCAATGTACTGGAGCTGCTGCTGCGTAATGCTGGTGGCGTTGTCACTCGCGAACAGATTGCTGAAGTCGCGCTCGGGCGTCCGCTGAATGCTTTCGACCGCAGCGTCGACGTCCACGTAAGCCGGCTGCGCAAAAAGCTTGGCGGATTCCCCGGCACGGAAGATCTCATCCGTCCCATCCGCGGCATCGGATACTTTTTTTCCGTCGCCACACCGGAAAAGAGCCGGGTATGAACCGGCGCCTGTTCTGGAAGATCTTCCTACCCTTCTGGGTGGCACAAGCCCTGCTGCTTGGCCTGCTCTACATGCGACTGCACTATCGCCTGCACGCGGAGAATCCGTGGTGGGTGCAGCCGGAGCGGCGGCTGATCCCTAACTTCGCTGACCTGGCAGTCGAGCGCTATGAGCAAGGAGGACAAACCGCGCTGCTGGCTTTGCTCGACCAGTCGTCGATGCCGCATCGTGTGAACTACTGGTTGTTCGATGGATCAGGACGTGAGTTGAGCGGCCGTCCGTTGCCGTCTGAGATTCCTGACTTCGCACTACGCGCGCTGCGGCGCGAGGGGGTCGCCCGACCCGATGATTCTGTGATCCTGGTCGCCCCGATCACAACGCAACGCGACCACTACCTGCTGGTAGGGGAATTTATTCCTCCGCCCCTCTCAGAACGCGTGCCTGGCGACATGATCTGGGTGTTGAAGCTTGGCACCATCATCTCCGCCCTGATGTGCCTGGTGATAGCGCATTACCTGAGCAAACCCATCGAGCGCCTACGCAAAGCCACGAATGAAATGGCGCGCGGCAACCTGGATATTCGTGTTGGCAACACCATTGGTAACCGGCGCGATGAAATTGCGGACTTGGTGCGTGATTTCGACTCCATGGCGGGTGAGCTTCGCAACCAGATCGTCAGCGAGCGCAACCTGCTCAGCGGAGTCTCGCACGAGCTGCGTTCACCTATCGCGCGCATGCGTCTGGCTCTGGCATTGGCGCGCAGCTCCGACCCGCACGAGCGGGCAGAGATGCTAGACCGCATCGAGCAGGACTCTATCCAGCTCGACTCCATGCTTGACCGCATCCTCACCGTCGCGCGTCTCGAGAGCGGCCAGTACAAGCCCAAGTTCGAGAGCCTCTCACTTAACGACGTGATGGACGAGGTGCTTGACGACGCTCGATTCGAAGCGGCTGCCACCGACGTGACCGTCAACTACGTCGACGATGCGATCGTGACGGTCAGCGGCGATCCGGGATTGTTGCGCAGCGCCATTGAAAACGTTGTGCGCAATGCCATCTTTTATTCAGGACAGGGCGGCATCGTTGACGTTGGTCTTCGCGTCGCTGACGGCAATGCTGTTCTCATCGTTCGTGACAACGGGAAAGGCGTGCCCGAGGAAACTCTCTCGTTGTTGTTCAAGCCTTTCTATCGTGTCGACGATTCGCGCGGCACAACGACCGGCGGCATGGGCCTCGGTCTCGCCATCGTGCGCAATGCCACGGCGGCTCACGGAGGAAGCGTTACGGCGCGCAATGTCATGCCTCACGGACTCGAAGTAGAGTTGCGTATGCCGGTATCTGGTGCGTTGACCTCTGCGCGCCCCACCGCCCAACTGGTGGCGCCGGTACAGGGAAAACGGTAACTGGTTGCCAGTGACATCTTCTTCGTCAGACCTCAATCAATCCTGTATAGATTCCCATTCCAACCACTGCATCGACTCCCATCAGATCGAGCTCGTCGATCTCCTGCTGGCTGCGAATTCCTCCTGCGGCAATGAATTGGCGTTGCGTCTGCGTTTTCAGCTGGCGTACTACGTCGATGGGAATTCCCTGCAATAACCCTTCGCTATCGATGTGGGTGTAGAGAAATGCTGAGAAATACGGCTCCAAGGCGGAGATCATGAACGCGGGCGTGATCGCCGTAACGGTCTTCCATCCGTAAATGGCGACACGGCTACCGCGAGAATCGATGGCCGCTACCAGCTTCTCAACACCGAGTTCGCCGCTGAGTGCGGCAGCGAAGGCAACATCCACGCTACCCCCACTGATCAACGATGATCCTACAATCACCTTTCGCGCGCCTGACGCGAGAGCTTTTTGAGCGTCGTCGGCTGACCGAATGCCGCCGCCCACCTGACACGGCAGGGTTCGGCAGAATTCCCCGACCAGCGCGCGATTGTCGCCCTTGCCCATCGCCGCATCGAGATCGATCAACTGCACCAGCGGATATTTTGCGAACCGCTCAAACCACTCGGTGAAGTCCTCAAGCTCCAACGCTTTCTTCTCGCCCTGAACGAGCTGGACGATCTTGCCGTCCATCAGATCGATCGATGGAATCAGCACTACAACCTCACCGGAATGCCGGCGGCCCGCAGTTCCCGCTTGATCGCTGCCACAGACTTCAGTCCAAAGTGAAATACCGACGCCGCCAGAGCCGCGTCTGCTGCGCCATATTGAAACACCTCGACAAAATGCTGCGGCTCGCCTGCGCCACCCGAAGCGATTACCGGAATTCGCACGCTGGTCGCGATGGTTCGGGTTAACGCACAGTCGAATCCGGTCTTCGTACCGTCGCGATCCATAGAAGTAAGCAGAATCTCCCCCGCACCACGCTGTTCTGCCTGGATTGCCCACTTCTGAGCATCGCGGCCGGTCGGGTTGCGACCTCCACATACGTTCACCCCCCACTCTGTGGGAGTCCGTTGCCGCGCATCGATCGCCACCACGACGGCCTGAGAGCCATAACGTTCCGCGACTTGGGTGATGAGCGTCGGATCGGCAACCGCCGCTGAATTCATGGCCACCTTGTCGGCGCCGCAATCCAGCACTGCCGCCGCATCGTCTAATGACCGGATCCCGCCACCCACCGTAAAGGGAATAAACAACTGCCGTGCCGTGCGCCGCACCGTATCGAGCAACGTGGTGCGCGACTCCGCCGTCGCGGTAATGTCGAGGAGCACGATCTCGTCGGCGCCTGCCGCGCTGTGCGCCACCGCCAGTTCGGCGGGATCGCCGGCGTCACGGATCTGCTCGAACTGAATGCCTTTCACGACCCGGCCTGCATTCACGTCGAGGCAGGCAATGATGCGTTTAGCTAGCGTCTCACAGGGCACAGAAGTTCTCCAGAATCTGCATGCCGACGTCGCCCGATTTCTCTGGATGAAACTGCACGCCGAACAGGTTCCCTCGTTCTACCACCGCAGTAAATGGCTCTTGGTAGGCGCAGGTCGCGACTGTGTCAGTGCACACCGGCGCGCGATAGGAATGTGTGAAGTACACGTAAACGCCTGAAGGAATCCCCGCAAGCAATCTCGACTCTGCTATCATCGCAAGGCTATCCCATCCCACGTGGGGCGATTTCACTACGTCCGAAAATCGTGTACACCGCCCTCGAAACACGCTTAGGCCACTCAGTTCCGTCGCCTCGCTGCTGCCCTCAAACATCCACTGCAAGCCCAGACAAATCCCCAGCAGCGGTGTCAGTCCGGAAGTGACTCCATCACGCAATACGGTTCCAAGCCTTCCGTTTGCCAGCGGGGCTGTCGCCTTGAAGTTCCCGACTCCCGGAATAACCCACTTCTCAGCACGTCCCACAACGTCAGGGTCATTGGTGACGACACACTCCGGACCGAGGTACTGAATCGCCTTCGCTACCGATGCCAAGTTCCCGGCTCCGTAATCAACCATTGCAATCACAACAGTCCCTTGGTAGTCGGCAACATCCTTCCTAGTTGCTTGTCTTTCGAGCACGCCACACGCAACGCGCGCGCGAATGCTTTGAACAGCGCCTCGATCTTATGGTGGTTGGAACGCCCATAAATTGTTTTGAGGTGAACATTGGCCTTTGCGCCGTGCGAAAAACCATCAAAGAAATCCGCGACCAGTTCGCTCTCGAGATCACCAACCAATCGAGCCCTCACCTTGGTGTCGACAACGGCCGCGCTCCGGCCGCCAAAATCTACCGCCGCGACGCCTAGCGTTTCGTCCATGGGCATCACGAAATAGCCGGCGCGCAAAATGCCGCGTTTCGATCCTAGCGCTGCCGTGAACGCCTCGCCTAACGCGATACCGACGTCCTCCACGGTGTGGTGCTGATCGACGTCCAGATCTCCGGTTGCTTCGAGCTCGAGGTCAAAGGCTCCGTGACGCGCGACCAGTTCCATCATGTGGTCCAGAAAGCGGATGCCGGTGCCCACCTTCGCGCGCCCGCGGCCTTCGATGGTGAGTACTACGCGGATCTCTGTTTCGTTAGTTGTGCGATGAATCTTCGCCCGCCTCACACGCGCACCTCGGCGCTCGGCTTCAGCTCCGCCAGGACCTCGCGCAGAGCTTCGAGGCATTGGTCCATCTGGACCTGCGTGCCAACGGTAATCCGCACGCAACCATAGCACCCCGGATCTCTTGACCGATCACGCACCAATATCCCACGTCGTCGCATCGCGGCCACAAATTCGCGGTGTTTCTCGCCCACCCGAAACAGCACGAAGTTCGCCTCGCTCGGCCACCACGGGATTCCCGCCTTCCTAAGCTCCTGCTCAAGCCGCTGGCGGCCGACCTTTACCTGCTCGACATAGCTGGCGACGAAAGGTGCGTCCTCTAAAGCCACCGGCAGGGCAGCCAGAGCGACAATATTTACGCTGTAAGGAGACGACACGCGCTCGACCATCGCCATCTGCTCGCTTGGCCCGGCCAGAATGCCAATGCGCAACCCCGCCAACCCATACGCTTTCGAGAACGTGCGGGCTACGAACAGGCTCTGCTGTCCCACAACATCAGATAGCACGGTCTTGCCGTGGAACTCGTAGTATGCCTCGTCAACTAGTACTGCCGCATAAGGAGCAGCAGACGCAATTGTCAGCAACTGCTCGCGCGTCGCCACCCCGCCGGTAGGGTTGTTCGGACTCGCAATCGCAATCAGCCGTGTGGCTGGAGTAATGGACTGAAGTGCTTTCTCAAACGGAAACTGCAAATCCTCGCCAGACTGAACGCGCACCACAGTCGCACCGGTCGCCTCGGCAAAGATCTCGTACAGGCTGAAGGTCGGCGTTATCACGATCACTTCAAGCGACGGTTCCAAGTACGTCTCGCAAAGTAGGTGGATCGCCTCATCCACGCCATTTGTCAGCAGAACCTGTTCATTAGGAAGCCCAAGATACTCGGCCACCAGCGACTCCACGGGCTCGCGCTCCGGATATCGTGCCAGTTCTTCGGCGGTGATTGCGCGGATCCGCGCCAGCACGCGCGGCGAGCAGCCGTCCGTATTTTCGTTGAAGTCGAGGCGCAACCCCTGCCGTCCCGCAAGGGGTGGATGGTATTCGTGCATTACCTGCACAACCTTGCGTGCGCTAAGCATGGCCGCACCTCACGCGCACCGACTGCGCATGCGCTCGCAAGCCTTCCGTCTCCGCCAGCGTGGTAATCACTGGAGCAATCGCCCGCAGTCCTGCGGGAGTGAACTTCTGCACCGTGATGACCTTCACGAAGTCCGCAGCGCTCAGGCCGCCACGAAAACGAGCTGCGCCTGCGGTGGGCAACACATGGTTCGGGCCTGACGCGTAGTCTCCCGCTGACTGCGGCGAGTAGGCGCCGACGAAAATCGAGCCCGCGCATCGCACCTCCAATAGATCTCGATCTTTGTCGACCGTCAGATGCTCCGGCGCTAATCGGTTCACCCACGCCACGGCCTGCTTGCGCGAGGCAGCCACCAAGGCATATCCGCCACGCTTGACCGCATTGGTTGCGCAGGCGTTGTTCCTCGCGGAGGACTTCACGCACGCAGCGACGCGGCCCGCCAACTTCACGTTCGGGGAGATGAATACCACAATTGCGTCGGGATCATGTTCTGCCTGCGCCACCAGATCAGCTGCCAGAAACTCGGCCTTCCCACTTTCGCTGAAGATCGCGGCTTCAGTGGGTCCCGCGAGCATATCGATCGCGCAGTCAATACTCACCAACTTTTTTGCTGCCGTGACGTAGGCATTCCCCGGGCCGACGATCTTGTCGACCCGGGGAATGGTCTTGGTGCCATACGCCAGGGCGGCGATAGCGTGCGCTCCGCCACAACGATATACTTCGTTAACCCCCAGCAAATACGCGGCTGCCAGCGTTGCACGTTGGGGCTTAGGTGAGACCACAACGATGCGCTTCACGCCGGCGACCTGCGCCGGGATCGCCGTCATGAGCAGCGTGGACGGCAGCGGGTACCGTCCTCCTGGCACGTAGCATCCCACCGACTCGAGCGGGCGAACAATCTGCCCTAACTCTCCTCCGCTGATCTTCTTCCGCCAGGAGCGCGGCAACTGGCGTTTCGCAAACCGCCGGATATTCGCCGCCGCTCGCTGCAGCGCCTCCTGCGTTTCCGCCG
>Ga0306921_10002341_pt1 | contig 19022 bp, 16 predicted proteins | sample sta12Cox44000080_FD_203760 | JGI IMG/M metagenome (GOLD analysis project Ga0306921, IMG submission 203760) | Lab enrichment of tropical soil microbial communities from Luquillo Experimental Forest, Puerto Rico - statoxic.12C.oxic.44.000.080 (v2)... | ecosystem: Environmental > Terrestrial >... | reverse complement strand
GGTCGCCAGCAAAGTTGCAATCCCTAATGATAGTTGAACCCTAAGCATTCGCCCTTCTCCTTGATGTGCGGAACTAAGTCGGGATTTGAGTTGCGCTTGCGACTCATGACACTACCGGCTGCACGGCAGCACCCTCTACCAGTTACGGAAATTGTCGGCGGGAAGCTTCATGGCATGCCCCCTAGAGACACCGAAGCTATCCCAACCTCCCGTACCTCTGAAAGGAGCCACACCCTTAGCCTCTTGCGACCGAATGTCCGTGGCTGGCGGAAGCGGACATACGTACCCCCGAAGCTCGCGCTTGCCGACGAGGCGTAACCGAGCCAGTCTTGTCCGGATTACATCATCGCTACGTGCGGATCTGATTTTCGGGAAGGACAGGGCACCAAACTGGCACAGGTTAGCACGTGGGATATCTCGCGACACCTAACAGACTGAAACATCAATCTGGCCTTCATGACCTACGATTGCGAAGATGTCGAAGAGGCGCAGCTTTTGAAGCCGAGGATCGTGACCGCTATGTCGCGAAAATCAAACCGAACGACGGTACGATCATTCCGACGGCACGGTTTGCCGAAATTGCCGGAGCCTGTCGCTCCAAGAAGAAAGCGGAGAAGGAGCCTACATGACCGGCAGAATCACCAAATCCCTATAAAATTCGGTCGTGTATCTGAGGCACGGCACGTTTTTCGGAAGCGGTAGCTCTGCCGATTTGGAGAACGACTTCGGAGCATGGCATGAAGACGGCCGCACGATCGACGCTCGCGGTGTTGTTGCTGTTTAACGTCACGCCGATTCCCGCCGCAGGACAGGCACTCTCAAAGGTCAGCGTGGTGCTCAATTTTGCGGCGGATGGTGGCTCGGCTGGATTTTACCACGCACTCGAGCGCGGATATTTTCGTGAGCTCGGGCTCGACGTCGCCATCGAGCCATCGAAAGGCTCGGCTGACGCGATCACGCGCACGGCGAGCCGGGCGTCCGACATCGGGATCGGCGACATCTCGACGCTCATCGAATTCGCCTCGCGCCGCCCTGAGATTGCGCCGAAGGCGGTTTTCATTCTACATAATCGGTCACCGCAGGCGGTGATCGCGCTCAAGAGCAGCGGGATAGCAAAGCTCAGCGATCTTCACGGCCGCATCCTCGGCCAGGGTCCGGCCGACGCGCCCTCACGCATGTTTTCGGCGGTCGCGAACATCGCCGGCCTCGACACCAGCCGGATCGAAATTCGTCAGTTCAGTCCGCAACTGCGCGACACCATGCTACTCACGAAGCAAGTCGACGCGGTGACGGGCTTCGATTCAACCGTGCTGTTCAAATTGAAAGCCAACGGCGTCGCCATCGAAGACGCTATGGTCATCTATTATGCCGACAACGGCCTGGACGTATACGGCAACGCGTTCCTCGCTAACCCCGCCTTCTTGCAGGCGAGGCCGGACGCAGTCAAAGCCTTCGTGCGGGCTGCTACGCGCGGCTGGCGCGATGCCATCGCCGACCCGAAGGCGGCGATGATATCGCTCGGCAAGCACAACACTCTCGCCAAGCTCGATATCGAGGCCGAAAGACTGGCCTGGCTCGGCAGCCATCAGATCGTCACCCCGACGACGCGGAAGGACGGCATCGGCGCCTATGATCGGGATCGCCTCGCGGGAAATATCGCTCAGGTCGGCAAGGCGTTCGGCTTGACGCGCATCCCGGAGCTGACCGAGATTTACGACGACCGCTTCCTCCCGCCGCGCGAACAGCGCATGCCGCTTAAGTAACGTCTCATCACCCGATGTCCCCTAAGCCTATTCCAGCCGAGACGACGCTGATCATCCGCGGCGGCCGGGCGATGCTGCCGCTCGCTGACTGGCATGAGCCAGACACGCTCGACATCGCCATTGCCGGGGACACGATCGCCGGCATCGCGCCCGACTTTGCCGCGATCTCGGGCGCGCCGATCGAAGAACTCGATGCGCGCGGGCATCTCGTGTTGCCTGGCTTCATCAACGCGCATTACCACTCGCACGACGTGCTGGCGAAAGGCACATTGGAGGAAGTGCCGCTCGAAACCTGGCGCCTCTACGCGCTGCCGCCGCAATATCCGCCCCGTTCGGTGGAAGAGGTACGCGCCCGCACTTTGCTCGGAGCGCTGGAATGTCTGCGCTCCGGCATGACCACCATCCAGGACATGCTCACCCTCTACCCGTTCGAAAACCGGCACCTCGATGCGGTCATGCAGGCCTACGAAGAGATCGGAATCCGCGTGGTCTTCAGCCTGCAATACGCCGATCGCAAAGGCCTCGAAACCATTCCCTATTGGAAGGACATTTTTCCAAAGGACCTGCATCCGCTGCTCTCGACCGCGGCCGAGCCGGAGCGTCAGCTCGACCTACTCGGGCATTTCGAGAGCACGTGCCTGAGCGCGCCGCCGCGCCCGCGCGTGCATTGGGCGCTGGGCCCCTCGGCGCCGGAGCGCTGCTCCCCCTCCCTCATGGCGCGCACCATGGAGCTTGCCCGCCGCTACGATGTCCCGGTCTATTCCCACATCTACGAGTCGCGCGGCATGACGTTGCAGGCCCGCCTGACGCTGCCCGAGCATGGTGGCTCGCTCATCAAGCGGCTCGCTGCTGAGGGAGCTCTCGATCCGCTGCTTAATCTTGCGCACAGCGTCTGGCTCGCTCGCGACGAGATCGATCTCCTGGCGGCGACTGGCACCGGCGTGGTGCTCAATCCGCAAGGCAATCTCAAGATGAAATGCGGAATCCCGCCGATCCGCGCCCTGCAGGATGCCGGCGTGCGCATCGGTCTCGGTTGCGACAATTGCAGCTGTTCCGACGCCCAGAACATGTTCATGGCAATGAAGCTGTTCGCGCTGCTCGCCGCCGCGAGCGATCCTTTGCCCGGACCGCCGCAGGCCACTGCGGCCCTGCGGGCAGCGACCGAGGCCGGAGCGGAAGGCGCGCGCCTCGGCCACGCCATCGGGCGGATTGCGCCGGGCTATAAGGCGGACTTGACGCTGATCGACGCGAGCGACCCGGCCTGGTCTCCACTCAACAGTGCGGTGCGGCAGCTCGTTCATGTCGAGGCCGGACGCGGCGTTCGCCATGTTATTGTCGACGGAGCCGTGGTCGTACGTGACCGGCGCCTCAAGACGATCGACGAGGACGAAATCTATGACGCGGTCGAAGCAGTGATGCCCGGCTTCCGCCGGGACTTCGCCGCCATCTCCGAACGCGTTAAGCGCCTGCAGCCTTGGCTCGACGCGGCACATCAACGCATGGTGTCGACGAAGCTCGAGTTCAACCGAATTTACATTCCGTTTTGAACGCTCATAGGCCCAGACGAGATGAATGCAACCGTGTGTCTCAGTTACGGCGACTCGTTGCCGGTCGTTTCGTCGTGTTCTCGCATGCGGCAATCCCGGACACTGCAGCGGCGCCTATGATGCGGCCCGATCAACGATGAGGGCAACCGGTCCGCCGCCGTCCGGCCCCTGGTGCTCGGCGCCGCCGGAAACGTAGATTTCGGCGTGCCCAATGAGAGCCGCGAGCGCCCCGCAAACGAAGGCGCGGGCGTGTCGGGTGGCGGCGACGTCGGAATCGTCCAGCATGGTATGGCGGTGACCGCGCAGCCGCCCGTCGTGGCTGGCCTCGGCCTTGCCAAGCAGAGCAACGAGCCTCCCGCGTTGCGCCGGCGGCAACTGCCCGGCCCCATCGAGACCGAGGCGCTTGAGCGCAGCGCGCACCGGCTCGACGTCGATCGCGTCGTCCATCACGGCATGATCGATCGCGAGCGTGCCGGACCACGCCGACGACATGCCCATTACCACGATTTCATGGTTGACGAGCTCGATGCCGGCTGAGGCGCTGGCGCGGCCGGACCACAGCGACCAGTTCGCCCCGATATCGGTGTCGGAGAGCGCCGCCCGCTCGATCTCGCCGAGCGCAACTGCCGCGCCGAGCGCGCTGGCGGCGCGCGACAGGCCCATCGACTTCAACGTGTCGCGCGTGGCCACGGCGGCACTGCGGTAGTCCGCCTCCGCCACGCGCTGGGCGGTGAGGAGCGGACATTTCACCTGGACGAAATGCACGTCCGCCACCTCGTCGATGCCGGCGTCGCGCATGGCCGAGCGTACGCCTGCAGCCACTTGATCGACCTGGGGGAGCCGGCCGAGATGCTCGAACCGCAGCGCCGAGGTGTGCGCGCGCCCAATGGCGAGCGAGGGGCCCTTGGTCCTGTCGCCCGCACCACGCTCGAACACCAGCCAATGGGGCGCCATGGCGCCTTCGGTGCCTCCGGACATGACGAGGCAGATTCGCGCTGCCTCCTCGGTAGGAAGATGGCGCTTAAACAGCAAGCTCAGCGCCAGCGTCGCGTGACCGCGAGAAAAGTCGTTGACCAAGCCGTTGCCTTCGGTCTTGGCGAGTACCGCGATGACGCCTTTGGGATCGATGCGTCGCGAAGCAATGGCCGCCTCGATGCCGCTCACATCATCGGGCGCGGAGGCGGAGATGCGATGGACGAGGGCACGGCGCGTCATGGGCGACTGCCGGACCGGGACGCTTCGACGTGGTGAGCCTCGGTGCGATGCGTCATCACCCGCGTGTCCCCGGCGGTTGCGAAAGGCCTTACATTTTGAGCTTGAGCGCGCGCGCGTCCTTTGGTGGCAGGAACGCACGGTCGAACACGTCGGCAACCGTCGGCGTGCCGGTAAGCCCGTAGGTTTCGACCAAGAGTTTGATGGCCTTCGCCATGCGATCTTGCTTGATGTCGCCAACCCCGATCTCGTCGGTTTCCGGCGTCACAACATGAGTCTTGAACGTATAGAGGAGCCGCTGCTTCTCCAGCACGGCTTTCATGAGCGGCTCCGTCTTCATCATGAGCGCGATCGCGGCATCGGGCGCAGCGGCATTCTCGATGATCGCCCGATTGAGCGCGCGGACGAGGCCCGCCACCGCTTTGGGTTTTTCCTTCAACAGCTTCTTCGAGACCATGATGCCGTTCGAATAGAGGTCGACGCCGTAATCCGAGAAGAACAGCCAGCGGATGTCCTTGTCTGGATCGACCTTCATCCCGATCAGGTTGATGTAGCTCGTGACCGTGAACACCGCGGAGAAGTCGACCTGGCCGTTGAGCAGCATCTGCTCCTGCAGGTTCGGCTGCATGTTCAGGACGGTCACTTTGGCCGGATCGATGCCGTTGATCTTGGCAAGTGGCGCAAACAACTGTCCAGCCGAACCGCCGGCAGGCGTGCCCATGGTGTGCCCGACCACATCCTTGAGCGTCTTGATCGGGCTCGACACCTTGGTGATCAGCGCGAAGGGGGGCCTGTTGTAGATCATATAGACCATGACGGGTTGCTCGCCGGGCTTCGTCCCGGCGAGCTGGATAATGGCGTTCATGTCACCGAAGCCGGCATCATAGGTGCCCGACGCGATACGGGTCACGGTTGCAGCCGAGCCAGTCCCTTGGTCAACGTCGACGTCGAGACCTTCGGCTTTGAAATACCCCTTCTCCTGGGCCCAGAACACGTAGGCGTGGATGCCCTGATATTTCCAATCCAGCGTGAAGCGGATCTTGGTGGGCTCCTGCGCGGCAGCGCCAGAAAGGGACAGCAAGAGTCCAATGGCCAATGCGCCGAGAACACGTAGCAACGGCATATGACGCTCCTGTGGTTGCGGCGGAACGGTCAACCCATCGCGAATTCATCTTTGCGATGGGCCCATCCCGTCACCCGGGCCTCGATGAATGAGAAGATGACATAGAGTGCGACGCCGAGCACCGCGAGGATGAGGAGCCCGGCGAACACCAGCGGCACGTCGAAGCTCGAGCTCGCGATCATCATCAGGTTTCCGATGCCGCGATTGGACGCGACCGTTTCGGCAATGACCGTGCCGACGAAGGCCTGCGTCACCGCCACCTTTAGAGAGGCGAAGAAATACGGCATGGTGCGCGGCAACCCGACGTTTGCGAGAATGTCGAGCTTGCTCGCCTTCAACGCCCGCATGACGTCCTCGAGCTCGGGCTCAGTGGTAGCGAGCCCGGTCGCGACGTTCACCACGATGGGAAAGATGCATAGGATCATCGCGGTCAGCACGGCCGGGATCGTGCCGGCGCCGAACCAGAGAACGAAAATCGGAACGACCGCAACCTTGGGAATGCTTGAGAAGCCGACGAGTAGCGGATACGCCACGTCGTAGGCGAGCTTCGACGAGCCGACGAGCGCGCCGAGAAACACGCCGGCGACGATGCCGAGCGCGAACCCAATCAGCGTGGTATAGAGGGTCTGCAACGCGTGCGGCCAGATCGCTGGCATGCGCTGCCCCAGCGTAACGACGATCTGGCTCGGCCGCGGCAGGACGATGTCCTTGATCCCGAACGCGAGGCAGAGCAGCTCCCATGCCACGAAGAAGCCGACGATGAGCGCGGCCGAGGCGAAGCGCCGGCGCAACTGCGGGTTCACTGCACAGTCTCCTTGGCGGGGCGCATGATCAACTCGCGCAGGCGCTGCGTGAGCGTCACGAAGTCGGGGTCGTAGGACAGCGCAATCGTGCGCGGTCGCGAAAAGTCGACCGCGCTCTCTTGTATGATGCGTCCGGGCCGCGCCTGCATCACGCAGATCCGGTTGGCGAGATAGGCGGCCTCCTTGAGATCGTGGGTGACGAGCAGGACGGTCGGCCGCCGGGTCATCCAAAGATCCTGCATGATCCCCCACAACTCCTCCCGGGTGAATTGGTCGAGCGCGCCGAAAGGCTCATCGAGCATGAGCAGTTGCGGTTCGTGCACCAGCGCGCGGCAGAGCGAGGCGCGCTGCATCATCCCGCCCGAAAGCTGCCAGGGATGTTTGTCGGCGAAGCCAGCGAGTCCCACTTGCACGAGCAGCGCATCGACCCGGTCGCGGAACTCACTCCTGCGTTTGGCCCGGTATTCCTGCCGGAACGGCGCAACGATCTTCAAGGGCAGCATCACGTTGTCGCGCAGCGTTAGCCACGGCAGCAGGGTTGGGTTCTGAAATGCCATCCCGACCCGAACGGGCTCGGCTGTGACTTCGCGCCCGGCGACGAAGACACAGCCGCTCGACGCGTTGATGAGACCGGTCACCAACTTGAGGATGGTGGACTTGCCGCAGCCCGAGGGGCCGACCAGCGCGATGAAGTCCCCCTTTTCGATGCGCAGATCAGTTGCGTCGAGTGCTCTGACCTCTTTGTCGCCGCGACCATAGGTATGCGTCACGTTCTGCAACTCGACAAAGGCATCGACACGCGCGCGGGAGTCGGGAACAGGAGCGAGCATCATGCCGCCTCACAACATCGCCCAGCCGCCATCGACCGGCAGGTCGACGCCGGTGATCTGGCGCGAGACATCGCTGGCGAGAAACAGGCAGGCATTGGCGACGTCGACATCGCTGGTGATGCGTTGGAGCGCGTAATCGGCGGCATGGCGTTTGGCCGCCTCCTCGATGGTGATGCCGAGACGCGCTGCCATATCGCCGCAAACCCGCTCCCGGAACCGGTGGCCATCGACCATGCCTGGCGCCAGGTAATTGACGTTGATGTTGTAGGCGCCGAGCTCGAGCGCGAAGCTCTTGGTGATGCCGCGCAATCCCCATTTGGACGCGGAATAAGCCATGCGCCCCGCCCGCCCGCGCATGCCAAAGGTACCGCCTACATTGACGATCTTACCGTAGCGCTGCGCCATCATGGTCGGCAGCACGCCGCGCATCGTGTGGAAGCAGCCGTTCATGTTGAGGGTGACAATGTCTTCGAGTTCCTGCGGCGTCGTTTCGACGCCGGTCTTGCCGATCGGGCCCGAGCCGCCCGCGACATTCACCAGGATGTCGATGCGGCCATAGGCGCGCTTGGTCGCCTCCACGGCGTGCTCACATTGCGGCGAGTTGGTGACGTCGCAGGGCACGATGATTGCTTCCTGTCCTGCCGTCCTTGCTTGCGCTGCCACCGGTTCGATCGCGGCCGTGTCGCGGCCGACCAAAGCCAGGCGCGCGCCTTCTGCGGCAAAGGCCATGGTGATGGCAGCGCCCATCCCCTTGGCAGGGCCGGTGATCACCGCAACGCGCCCCTTGAGCATCAGGTCCATGCTGGCGTTATCCTTGGACCGTTCCTCGGATCATTTGCTTGACCCGTTCCTTCGCCCACGGCCGAGCGCGCCAGCCTCGATTTGATTGAGCTCAGAATAGCTTTTTCGGTAGGTCGTCGGTCGGCGGCAGGAAGGCCGGCGTGAAGATCTCGTCCACCGACGGCGTGCGCGGCAGGGCATTGGCATCGACGAGGATATCGATCGACTTCTTGAGGCGTGCGGTATCCACATTGCCCAGCCCGATCCTTGCGATCTCGGGATGGTTCATTTCGTCCTTGAGGGTTGCCTCGAACCGCTCACGCTCGACGCCAACCTTGATCAGCGGCTCGCGCTTGGCAACCGCGGCGACTGATGCGTCGAGGTCTTTGAGCGAGTCGACAATTCCTCGGTTGACGGCCCGCACCAGCCCCCTCACAGCCTCCGGCTTCTCCTTCGCGAGCTTCTTCGAGACGATGACGGCGTTTGAATAGAGGTCCATGCCGTAGTCGCCGTAATTGATGTAGCGCAGCTGCTTGTCCTCGACGCCCATCAGCTTGGCTGAGAAGCGAATAGTGTTGACGTAGCCGAACACGCCGTCGACTTGTCCCTGCATCAGCATCTGCTCGCGCAGGTTCGGCTGCATATTGGTGAGATTGACTTTGCTGCAGTCGATCTTGGCGAGCTTGCACAAAGCGGGGAACAGCTTGAGGGCGGCGTCATTGGCTGCACCGCCGAGCGTCTTGCCCTCGAAATCCTTCGGCGACTTGATCGCGCTCTCCGCCTTCACTGCCACGGTGAACGGCGGCTGGTTGAACATGACATAGACCGCAATCGGCGCATCCTCCGGCTTCTTGGCAGCGAGCTCGATCAGCGCGTTGATGTCGCCGAAGCCGACGTCGTAGGTGCCGTTCGCCACCAGCGGCACCGCAGCGCCTGAGCCGTTCCCCTGGTCGAGCGTGACCTCGAGCCCCTCGGCCTTGTAGTAGCCGCGGTCTTCCGCCAGAAAAAACATTCCCTGCGGGCCTTGATACTTCCAGTTCAGCACGAGCTTGAGTTTGGTCTGTGCGCTTGCCGGGGTCGCGAGGCCGAGTGGAACGGCAAGCACGAGCGCGCCGAGCAGCGCGGGAAACATGCATCTTGCACTGAAAGTCATTGGCGCACTCCTGTCATGGCCCTGGTGGTTCGGGGGGAGGGGGCGCCGGATCCGGCTTTCCGATCGCCGAAAGAAGGGCGTCGCTTTTTGCCACGACGCCGTGAAGCTGGCGCACGAGGAAGATCACCGCATCGCGCACGAAATCGGGAGAGACGGTCGCGCAAGCGTCCTCCACCAGGACGCAGTCGTAGCCGAGGAAGTTCGCATCCTGCAGAGTGGAAAAAACGCAGCGATCGATGTTAATGCCGTCGAAAAGGAGCGTAGTGATTCCGCGCTGACGCAGCATCGAGTCTAGCTCGTTGTCCCAGAAGCCGGAGATTCGATGTTTGTGTACGACGATGTCGGAGGCATCCACCGTCAAGTCATCAATAATAGCGGCGCCCCAATCATCGCGGACCAGGATGCGGCCGCGGCCGGAGGGCGAGTGATCACCGTAAGTTGGCGTGCCCTCGGCGCGTCCCTTGGCAAGCGTCAGATGTGGCAGATTCGCGCGGTCCGGTCTTACGCCCCAGTTGAGCCAAAGCACAGGGATCCCCGCGGCACGGGTCGCTGATGTCATCCGCTCGATCGTCGGCACCACGGCCGCGATCGGACTTGCATCAATGCCCTTGGCAGCAAACCACCCGTTCGGGTGGCAAAAATCATTTTGCATATCGACGACCAGCAAGGCCGTCGTCGCGAGATCGATGTCCACGGCTTGCGGAGCCGCAGCAACCGAAACAATCCGCTGCTTCTTTCTTGGGCGGACGAAGCTCAATCTTTGATCAGCGCGGATTTGATTCATGGATCGACCGCGGCCGCCCGGAGCGCCGGCACGCATCGCGCTCGCCCGACCCTGCAAGCTCCATGCCTATTGGCAACGCTAGCGCAGACCAGTGCTCGCATCTGCCGCTGATTTCTTGCTAGACTGGTGCCATAAAAGCATCACTGACCAAGCGACGCCCTCTCGATGAAGCACTTGCGCATCATGCGGTATGTGGACGAGGTCGCGCGCACCGGATCGATCCGCAAGGCTGCCGATCACCTCAACGTCACTGCTTCGGCCGTGAACCGGCGAATCATGGATTTGGAGGAAGAACTCGGCGCGCCGCTGTTCGAGCGTCGACCGCGCGGCGTGCGGCTCACCGCCGCTGGTGAGGTTTTCGTGCACTACCTGCGAGAGCAGGATAGTGGCGTTGAGCGCATGAAGTCGCAGATCGAGGAGCTCAAGGGGTTCCGCCGCGGCACCGTGCGCATTGCCTGCAGCCAAGCATTGGCGCTCGATTTCCTACCGCGAGAGATTGCCGGGTTCCGCACGCGCCATCCGCTGGTGAGCTTCGAGGTCAAGGTACTCGACCACGAGCGTGCCATGACCGCGCTCGCGGCCTACGAGGTCGATCTAGTCCTGGTCTTTCGGCCGCCGTTTCTTCCCAACTTCCAGCCGCTGATGACGCTCGAGCAGCGCATCGTCGCGGTGATGTCCGCCGATCATCCGCTCGCCGCCCAGCCCACCATCAGGCTGCGCGACTGCGCCAATTATCCCGTTGCTTTGCCAGAGGGCAGTCTCGGCGGCCGGCAGTTGCTCGACCAGGTGTCGGCGCGCAGCGGGTTGACTTTCAAGGTCGCCGCGGAATCGAACTCGTTCGAGTTTCTGCGCGGGCTCGTGATGCACGCCAATCTAATTTCCTTTCAGATCCGAATTGGAACAATGCCCGAGAACAACAGGCTCGGCCTGGTGGCACGCGACATCGACGACCGCGACGTCCCACGCGCAAACCTGGTTCTCGGCCAGTTGCGCGCCCGCAACCTGCCGATCCCAGCCGCAGTATTTGCCGAAAAGCTCGTGCGCGTGCTCGAGGCCATGCGCGGCGAACCGAGCAAATCGGTGGCTTGAAATCACGTTCAGGGTGAGGTCATTCATCGCGAGCAAGCATGTAGGGAGAAAACCCGTGACTAGCTTGCCGGACGCGGGCCAATTCCCATCCCTGTCAACCTCCTTCCGGGTCTGGCCTCTGATGGCAGCCGCAGCGGTAGAATTCGGCGAGCGCGTTCTGATAGCGGCGCCGTAGCTTGGACGCCGCCAGCGCGGGGGGGCCAAGCAGCGCGTGCCTGTCCCAGCAACTCCGATTCGAGCGCCGCAAGGTCTACTGAACGAACAACTCCATTCTCGACGATCGTCCGTCCGGCGACAATCAGACTACGCACGTAGTCCTTAAGAAAGGAGGGGCACTCTACCGCGTGCACCGGCGCGTCCGCCGCGGCGACCCTGCGCGGCATGCTCGATCCGCCCGAACATAGCAAGGGCCGTCACCCCCCGCCCGTTTCTCCGCTGCCTGCCTTAGCGGCGCCCAGCTACCGTGTCACCGCCATCAACGTCTGATCGCTGTTCTTCGGTTGCGGCGGCGGCATTCGCTGGATTCGATGAATCGACCGTCCCCATCCTTTAGTCTCGCCGACGATCTTTCGGTCTTTCATGACGAATCGGCCGCGCACCAGGGTATGAATCGGTATACCGGTGACTTTCATGCCTTCGAACGGCGTAATCTTGCTGCGCGACTGGAATTGACCTGCCGCGATCGTATCCCTCCGATTGAGGTCGACGAGCGTGATGTCGGCATCCGAACCGGGGAGCAGGGCGCCTTTGACGGGATAGAGGCCGAACGCCTTGGCTGGTTTGGTCGACGTCAGACGCACATAATCGGACAGCGATAGCCGCCCTGCCCGAACCTGCGTCAGCATAAGCGGCATCTGCGTCTCCACTCCAGGAAAACCGCAATCGACGGTCCAGATGTCATTGCGCAGTTTCTCAGCCGGACTATGTGGGGCATGGTCGGTCGCGATCATATCGATCGTGCCGTCACGTAAGCCTTCCCAAAGACCAACTTGATGCCGCCTTTCTCGCACCGGCGGGTTCACACGGATGATCGAGCGATGGTCGGTATAGGCGCGCTCGTCGAACAGGAGATAATGCGGGCAGGTCTCGCCGGTGATATCGACCCCGCGGGCCTTGGCCTCGCGCAGTGGACGAAGCTCGTCTGCCGAAGACATGTGCAAAATGTGGATGCGGGCACCCGTCCACTCGGCAAGAATTGCAGCGCGCGAGACGGCTTCAATGGCGACGACAGCGGGTCGGGACGCCAAATGAGCCATGGGGTCGGTCCGTCCAGCGGACTGCAACCGCCTTTCCCTGCGAGCCATGATGGAGGCGGTCTCGGCATGAAGGGCAACTCGCATGCCATGCTCGGCGATGATCTCGAAGCCTTCGAGCATGGCACCGGTGGAAGGCGACGGCAGATTGCCAAAGGTATTGCCCATAAAGCATTTGAATCCAGCAACACCTCCGTCGATCAGCGCCTTCAACTGATCGATATTGTCCTCCGCAAGTAGGCCGTACAGACCGTAATCGACGTGCGCTTTTTTTGCCGCCTCCTGTTTGAGGGCAAGCGCCTCGGGCGTCCCGGTCGGCGGATCGACATTCGGCATCTCGAACACGGTCGTAACGCCGCCCATCGCGGCTGCGGCCGTGCCGGTCTGCCAATCCTCCTTGTGCGTGTACCCGGGCTCGCGGAAGTGCACATGCACGTCGATTGCTCCGGGCAGGAGATGTAGACCGGTGGCGTCAAATGTTTCCCTCGCGGTCGGCATCGCACGCTTCTCTCCGATGGCCAGTATCTGGCCATCTTTGATTGCGATCCCCGCATCAAATGAAGCCGTGTCAGTCACGACCGTCGCACCCAAGATCACGAGATCAGCAATGGACGTGGTTGGATTTGTCATTCGCTCGATCCATTTGTTGCGATCTTCCCCGCTTCCACCATGAGCGCCGCGCGACGTTCCGAAATTCTTTTAGTTGGATCTTAGGGAATTGAAGATCACAGCTCTCCAACGTCTCAATCGTCGCCCATGCCACGATCAGCCACGCAAAATACAACTTCCCCAAGCGTCGAAGTCAGCCCTTTGCTGCAGACAACATTGCCGCACAGGTTCGACTCGCGGTGTCGGCGACCGAAGGGTCACGGGTGACCAGTGCGGCCACGATGGCCCCATCGATGATGAGCCCGAGCGAGTGCGCGACTTGCATCGGTTCCTGCAATCCTGCTTCTGTGCACAGTGTCGTAAGTCGTTCGAGCACGACCTTCTTGTGGGCAATCGCCAATGACCGCATGCGGTTGTCGGCCTTGTCGCTTTCACCGACCGCATTGATGAACGGACAGCCGTAGAAGTCCTCGCGACTAAACCAGAGCCGCAACGCCGGGCCGATGCGGTGAAGCCGCGCGAGCGCGCCGCCGCCGGGTCCATCACTTCGGCGAGGAACCACGTGCGCCACGCCTGGCCTTCGCATTCAAGCACCGCTTCGACCAGACCATCCTTCGAGCGGAACAACCGATAGAACGTGGTCTTGGCCGTTCCCGCCGCGGCAACGATCTCATCCACGCCGACCGAATTGACCCCATAGCGGCAAAACAGGCGGGTGGCGGCTTCGATCAACCGATCGCGGGGTGAGGCCGTGATTTCGCCGGCCTGACCGGCCGGCTGCGGGTGTGCGACGTCCATGCGCCCACTTAACTCAGGCCGAACCGCAACCGCAATCGTGGAGTGGAACGACCGTTCTGTTTCTGCCCTGCCGCCGACATTCGAGGACCGATATATGCGTGCGCGACCGTTGCCTTGTCCCTTGGTCGCCCCAGGCCCCGTCCGGCGCGTAAGGCCTCTAGAACGGCTTCTCTCCGAGGATCGCGACACGGCGAAGCAGGCGGCGCTCACCCGGATCGAAATCTGTGCGTGCGTGCAAGGAACAGCGGTTGTCCCACAGCAGGAGGTCACCAGGACTCCAAACATGTTCGTAGACAAAGCGCCTCTGCTCCTGATGGTCAAATAGTAATCCGAGCAGTTGGTCGCTCTCGTCACGAGGCATGTCCAGAATGTGGTCCGTCATTAGCCGGTTCACGAACAGTGCCTTGCGTCGGGTTTCCGGGTGTGTGCGCACGATGGGATGCGCATAATGCGGGACGCCCTCTCGGATGATCGAGCCACGCACGGTGGGATTATTATCGTAGTCGTAGACATTCATTGCCTTGAGACCCGCGATCTGCCTCTGCACGTCGGCGGGCAGGGTTTCGTAGGCCAAATACATATTCGCGAACAGTGTATTTCCGCCCTGGCGCGGAAGCTCGATTGCATACAACGTGGTCGCCTTAATTGGCCGCTCTACGTAGCATTGGTCGGAGTGGAAATACATTTCTCCATCAGGCAGTCCCCCAATGAGCTGTCCGTCTTTGCGGATGTTGGAGACCAGCATCACCGAGGGGTGCCCGGAATTTTTGCTGTGATTATTGATTACCTTACTGAGTTCGCCGAACCGTCCAGCGAACCGAAGTTGGTGCTCTGTCTCGAGATGCTGCTTCCGAAACAGCAGGACGCAGGACTGGTGCCAAGCCTCGAGGATTGCCTCAAATTGCGCATCCTCAAGGGGCGCGCGCAGATCCACGCCGACGATTTCGGCACCGATTGCCGGCGAGAGGGGGACCGAGGTTAGGGTCTCAGCGCGGACGTGGGTCGGCGATGTCTGCGAAAGGTTTGTTTCCATGTCTTGTGGCCTAACTGTGAACTTGCAGCAAGGAATCGATGCTAGCGCAAGGTTGTCGAACCAACAACATGCTAACTTAAAGAGGCAAAGGGCCAATGCTCATGTCCGCCCGGCCCCCGTTCAGTAAAATCTGAGTGCCGGGAAGTGGTCGGCGCAGCGAGAGCCATGCCGCTAAGGAACCTCTTGCTCGACCACGCGCCCCGGCGCCAATTCGGCCAGCATCGACGTCCATACTGGAAGACGCGCGGCGTTGCGCCCCGCGGTCCAGCCGCCAACAAAGCACTCTGCAAGGTTTCCTCCCGAGATGTAGAGATTGCCAAATACGCCACCAAGCTCGCCGGCGGCGAAAAGGCGCGGGATAGGCTCCCCAAAAGCGTTGAGGATACGCTGCTCGGCGTCATGCACGGGACCACCATGTGTGTTGGAGCACACTGGCCAAACCTCGGTGCAGTAGTAGGGAGGCGTCGCGATTTTCAACATGGATGTTGGCGGTCGGCCATGCATCGCGTCTGCGCCTACCTCGCACGCTGCGTTCCACGCGGTGATCGTTTCCGCGAGGATCTCCTCGCGCACGTTCATTGTGGCGGCAAGCTCAGAATGCGAGTTGCACTGGCGTAGGATGCGACTTTCAAGCTCGCGGAGCGTTTTTTCGCTCCATTCAAATTTGAAGCGACGATCGTTGAAGGTCGGCGAGACAATGGGATAGGCGCTGCGTCCTGGCTCGTCCATTATCATGTAGGACGGAATACGCGGATACGTCATGGATTGGGGATCGAAGATCGCCATCGCGCGCCATGTCGTGTCCTGGGTATAAGGCTGGTACTCGTTCATGTATCGGCGGCCGGAACGGTCGACGATGATCCACGGCATCTTGACGTCGGCGCGCGCATTCTCCCCGGGTATCCAGTCCGGCAACCGTTTCGGCCGGATGCCGAAGGGATAAGTGGGATCGGGGTGCCTGAAACCGTAGACGCCGTGATAGTGCCACATGTGCCAGAGCGCTGCCCCGACCGCCTGCGCCATCAGGATTCCGTCTCCGGTGTTGCCCATGTAGGCGGCATTGAGCACAGGCTTTTCCTGCCAGTACTGTTTCTGCATCTCTGAGTTTGCTTCGAAGCCGCCGCATGCGAGAACGACAGCACGGCGCGCTTTGATAGCAAACATTCGCCCATTGCGTTGCGCCATCACGCCGCAAATTTCGCCATGTGCGCCGGTGATCAAACGAATTGCAGGAGTTGAGAGCTCAACTCGCACCTTACGTGAGGAAATATTGTCCTGGAGCACCTTAAAAAGGCGCACGCCCGCCGCGCGATGGATCGGCAAATAGCTCGAAACGAAGGGATAAGTCCGTTCAGGGTCAAATCCTGACACATGATCGATACTGACGTAGCCGAAGGTTTTCGTGCCGGGAAAGGGATAATTGCCGTCAGCTTGTCGCTGATTGATGGTCGCCCTGGAGACGCGTGCCAGCTTTCCGAAATAAGCTGGGATTTCCGCCATCCCTGCGGCGAGGGCCCGCAACACGGAATCAGGTGTCGTGCCCGCGTTGGTCGCCTGCAAATGACGGAAGCCTTCCTCCGAATCCTCGACAGTGCGGACATTGCCCCCCGAGGTGATGGAGATGCCGCCAGGGTCCGGCATCTTTTCGATAAGGAGGACGTCGGCGCCGGCATCATGCGCTTCGATGGCGGCTACGGCACCAGCATAACCATAGCCCACTACGACCACATCGGCCGTCGCGTGCCAATGTTCGAGCGCTTCGGAACGTGCCCGCGTATACCCGCTCATTCGTGCATCAAATCCCAGGTGCTTGCTCAACCCGCAGCCGCTGGCTGCGAGCCGATTATGGTGAAGCGCGGATCCACTATGTCGCTCAATCGAAGGGAAGCGGGCACGCTGCCGAGCCTTTGCTGGAGCGCGATGGCCGCTGCGAGCCCCTCCATGTCTACCTCACAGTCGAAATGAAGGTCAGGAAGCTCGCGCTCGATGGACCTCGTCATGGTGCTCCGCTGGATGCGAAAGTAACGGGCGCCAAAGTCGGCCCATTCCGCGCGGTGCTTCGCGGCATAGCGATAACTCCGGCGACACGCGGAAAGAAAGTTGCTGATAAGATCGGGCTCGTGCAGAAGCACATCGTCATTTGCAACCATGATCGTCCATTGGATCCGTGGGGCAAAATCGCAGCTGTTGACCCCCAGCCAGACATTAAAATAGCCAGCCGCCTCGCCCATGCTGACGTGTGGTTCTGCAATGATCGCGCCGTCGAGATCCCCGTCGGATAGTAGGGTGAGAACCTTAGGATAGCGCTGCCCCAAACCTACGATGGTTACATCAGCCTCCGGATCAAGGCCCCGATGGCGTAACAGCTCGCGCATGTACCAATCGCTGCAGCTTCCTTTGCTCAGGACGCCGAGCCGCGCCCGCTTGAAATCGGCAAAGGTGGAAAACTGCTTACATGCGACAAAGTAGAGTACTGCCCCACGCCGCACACCGCTGCCTACGATCTTGAAGTGGGCTCCGTTTGCCATTGCTGTCAGCCCAGGGGGTGCGCCCAGCTCACCGACAAGAAGCCTTCCTGCATGAAGCTCGGCGGCAATTTCCGGGCCGCCGAAGACAACACGAAGCTCCAGGCCAATCCCCTCGTCGCGAAAGAAACCCTTCTCGACCCCTAGTCGCAGCTGCAGGCCGCATCGATCCGTCGGCACACCATAAATGAGGGGTCTTGGCATGAATACAGCCTCACAAAAAGCAACCGCTCTGGATCCACGCCTAAAAAGCCGGCAGGAAACCCGCCACCGCGCGCATATAACGCACTTGCAAGGCTCCTGCGACTTCCAGGAATATAGCTGGAAGCGGAGGGAACAACCATGATTTCAGCGACACGACTGACGCGGCGCAAATTCTTGCTTGCGGCGAGCGGCGCGGCTGCCGCGAACGCAGGAGCGAGCCTAGCGATGCCGGCGATCGCCCAGCCGGCGAAGGTTCGCTACACGCTTTCCTGGCTGCCGACCGGACAGTATGCGTTTCTTTATTGCGCCCGGCAGCTTGGATATTTCAAGCAGCGCGGTATCGAGCTCGACATCGCGCGCGGTTACGGCTCGATGGCGGCGATCCAGGCGGTGTCAACCGGTCAATTCGAGATGGGTGGCGCGCAGACCGGCGCAAACCTGCTCTCGATCATGAAGGGTCTCGACCTACGACTTCTTGGCACCCAGGGTTACGACGCGACGTTGGGGGTCCTCGCTCTTGAAAAGGGACCCGTTAAGACACCGAAAGATCTCGAGGGTAGAAAGATCGGCGTTTCGGCGGCGGGTGGCGACACACCATTCCTGCCGGCCTACTGCCGCCTTGTGGGCGTAGACTTCGACAAGGTCACCGTTGTCCAGCTTGACAGCAAGATCCTCGAGCAGTCCGCGATGTCCGGCGTTGTCGATGCGATTGTGGTAACCGGACTAAGCTCAATCCCGAATTTCGTCTCGGAAAATGTTCCGTTCGTGATGATGCCCTTCTCGCAAGCAGGGCTTCAGTTCTATTGGGTCAACACTATCACCACCGGCAGCTTTCTCGAAAGGAACAAGGAGCTTGTGGACAACGTGCAGATGGGCATCCTGGAAGGGATGAAATTCATGCTGCTCAACCCGCAGGAGGCGATGGAACGCCATCTCAAGGAGCACGAGGAGCTTGCACTTGGTAAGAATGGGCGACTCTACGTCGAGCTTGGGCTGGGCATGACGCGCGCCATCATGGCAGCCTCCGAATCGATGGAACATGGAGTGGGTTATACCGACTTGGCCAAGATCGACGAGCAGGCGAAGGTGGTGAAGCAGTACGCGGCTGCGCCGAAGGACCCTGAGCCCCCGAAAGCCGAAACATTCTGCCGCAACAATGCTGTCGGGAAAGTGATATTGACCCCCGCGCAATGGGGTGAAGTGCGCTCGAGCACGCAGAAATATATGAAACTTCTCGGTAAGGCCTAAGCACACCACGCATGCAGGCAGAAATCAGCTGCCATCGGGTACGCAAAGTCTTCGGCAAAGGGTTGACCGCGTTCGAGGCGATCACGGCTGCGACGTTCTCGGTGGACAAGGGTGAATTCGTCTGCCTCCTCGGCCCGAGCGGCTGCGGCAAAAGTACCTTGTTGATGATGATTGCGGGCCTTGAAGCGGTCACCGAGGGGACGATCCTCGCCAGTGGCACGCATATGACCGGGCCGCGTGCGGAAATTGGTATCGTATTCCAGGATCC
>Ga0306921_10002338_pt1 | contig 19027 bp, 19 predicted proteins | sample sta12Cox44000080_FD_203760 | JGI IMG/M metagenome (GOLD analysis project Ga0306921, IMG submission 203760) | Lab enrichment of tropical soil microbial communities from Luquillo Experimental Forest, Puerto Rico - statoxic.12C.oxic.44.000.080 (v2)... | ecosystem: Environmental > Terrestrial >... | reverse complement strand
AGTCGATCCACTAGAAGCGTGGAATACAACCCGAGGTATGGATGGCACTGGCTCAAAACTGCGTGCCAACCCTCAACGTCAAGATGTTTTGAGTAAAGGAGGAGTTGGAAACCGTTGAAATATATCGCTGATAGCTAAATAAACCACCCAGGAAGAGGTTTTGGTTCAGGAAGTATTTGAAACCCGCGCCACCAGTGAAGGAATTATCGGTTCGGGCGATGCCCTGGAAACTGTAGTTTACATAAGTGGCATTCAGATTAAGCAGGAGGTTGCGCAAGAGCTCGTGATTGGCATTCACCGTGAAGGTCCTCGAAAGATAGCTGTTTCCGGCCGGGCCTGTAACGACCGTGACCCCGCCGCTTGACGGTGTGCCCGTGTTGAATTGCATCAGGCCGATGAAGGTGAGGTTCGTAAGCGGGGTGATGCTCCAGGTGAGGTCCCCGCCGAAGTCGGGGTTGGAGGTAGAGCCAACGCCCGATTGAGCAGAGCTCTGGACCAAATATCCGGCATAGGCTTCCCCAGAAATGAGGTGCCTAGGGAGGATTTGCAGGCCGAGGTCGGCGCGGTAAGTTGAAAAGTTGGGGCTCGTTGCTGGGGGCGCAATATGCGTATAGTCGTACCGGCTGCCGGCGACACGAATATAGCCCAGATAATCCGGTATGATCTCATAGCTAGCGCGAACCGCCGCTGACGGGACTATTGCGTTTTGCGAGTCCTGCGGCAGCACGCCGCCCCCGACCAGCTGTGCTGCGTTGTATTGCGACGCTGACACGCCGACATCGACCTGATAGGAAAAGCGTCGCCCCCCTTGCTGATAGCCTGCCGTGGCAATGTAGTTCCAGTAGGTCACCGGTTGAGCAACGTGAGCCAGCGAAACAGGAGACCCGGGCGACCCGGGCGACCCGGGCGAATTGGGAGACCCGTAGGCTATATACGGGTGCTCCACTGATGCGGTGCCATAGAGGGAACTTTGGGCGGTGACGTCGAGTTTGCCGTCTACACTGATAGTGCCACTCTGAGTGTTTTGCGCCGGGTGGTCCGCATAAGCTTGCAGCACCGCGCTCCCATGCAGACCCACGGCATTCCGCGGAAAGTCGGACACCAGATCAAAGGCCGGTACGAGAGCGGTGATGAAATCGTGGGAGGTGCTGGTGGTGGTCGCGAAAATGTTGCTGTTGTAGGATTCGTCGAACTCGGCTACCGGGGTCCAGAAGAAGTCACCCACATGAAGCGGGATTGGAGCGAGCGCGGAGACTAGCGCCTGTGGGGCGCTGGGTGGCAGCGCATTTGCCGGTAGCGATTCCCTGATCTGGCCCACTGCACCGAGCGGCAGCAGGCTGGCCATCAGAAAACAGAATCCCGTTAAGCAGTATTTCAGCCTGGTGACGAGTATGCTCAGGCAGGCGCCCCGATCCGGCATGACGTCGATGCACGCCCCGTCGATTTTCATCAAGGCGACCATTGCCGCCTCAAAATCAAACGAGGCCCGAATAGGTGACCCTCCGCAAGCGATACACAAGTAAGGCCGCGGCGAGCCCGCCGAAGAGAACCCCCTCGATCGCCGATGCCGAAAAATCCACGATCGACGGATGTCGGCCTGGCGAGAAGTGCTGGAGATACTCCAAAACGCCGGCGTAAATCCAAAATAAGCCGATGATCCGTACAGCACCTCGCCGCCGATACCCAACTATCACGATGCTCGCCGATCCGGCATAGGCGACAAAATGCTCAAGCTCGCCGGGAATACCGGTTCGCACCATATCTTGCGCCGGCAACAACGAAAGGACAGCCAGAAGAATGACGCAGAACCATGTAAGAATGCGGCATGATGTCTGAACCGGATGCATCGCCGCGACATTATCGTTTGTGAAGCGTTTGACAACCCCTTTCACTTCGTGTCATAGCGCCAAGCGCGGCTTCTTAATGATAGCGGGATTGCAAGTCGGAGGGAGGCGCCGTTTTATCATCAAGGAGCCGCATTTGCCGAAGGCTCGGGCTCCGTTCGACACCATGCAGATTCCAACCGAATCCGGCCGCCGTTTCCGACTTGATGCCGGCCACGATTCCGATTTGAAAGCGGCCACCATTCCGATTTGAAGCCGGCCGCCTCGCCGGAGGGTGAGGTTGACTGGGGCTGTGGACGGAACGGGTGACATCGCCCGCGGGTCAGCACCGACCGCGCGTCTACTCCCTCGACTGACGGGAGGGGGAGCAGATGCCAGCACAGAGGCTGACCATGTGACGTGTATGTGAGTTGCTGCGATTGCATTACGGGGTAGGGGCCAGCGCACGGGCGATTGCGCGCGAACTCGGGGTAAGCCGCAGTACAGTCAAGGAATACTTGGCGCGTTCCGCGGCAGCGGATCTGGCTTGGCCGTTGCCGGCCGAGCTCACCGACGCGGTTCTTGAGGAGGGCTGTTTGCCGCTGGCGGCCCCAAGCCCGGCATGCGCCGGCGGTTGGAGCCCGATTGGGCAGCACTGGTCCGCGAGATGAAGCGGCCGGGTGTCAATCTGACGGTACTCTGGGAGGAGTATGGCGCGGCGCATCCGGGCGGGTATAGCTATAGCCGCTTCCGCGAGCTTTACCGCGATTTCGAGCGCCGGCTGTCGCCGACGCTGCGCCAGCACCATGTCGCCGGCGACAAGGTGTTCGTCTACTACTCCGGCAAGACGGCACCGATCGTCGACCGGGTCAGCGGCGAGATCCGCCCAGCGCAGATCTTCGTCGCCGTGCTCGGCGCCTCGAACTACACCTATGCCGAGGCGAGCTGGACCCAGGCGCTGCCCGACTGGATCGGTGCGCATGTCCGCATGTTCGCTTTTTTTCAGGGCCGCCCCGGCTCGTGCTGGCCGCCAATTTGAAGGCGGGCATCCACAAGCCGTCGTTCTACGACCCGGAGGTCAACCGCAGCTACACCGGGATGGCGGCGCATTACGAGGTTGGCATCCTGCCGGCGCGACCACGCAAACCGCGCGACACGACCAAAGTCGAAGCCGGGGTTCGCTTCGCCCAATCCTACATTCTCGGTCGGCTGCGCCACCTCACCTTCTTCTCATTGGCCGAGTGCAACGCGGCGATCCGCGAGGCGCTGAACCGGATGAACGAGCGCCCGAATGCGGCGCCTCGGCATCAGCCGGCGCCAGCTGTTCGAGACCATCGAGCAACCGGTGCTTGGGTAGCTGCCGGCCGGCGAATATATCTATGCCGAGTGGCGCCATCGCCGTTATGCCGACCGGACGCCCGAGCGCTTCCAGCGCTGGGGGCGCTCGGTGGGTCCGAACACAGAGGGGCTGATTCTCGCCCTGCTCGCCAACCGGCCGCACCCGAGCAAGGCTTCCGCACCTGCGTGGGCGTCATGCGCCTGCTGCGCGACATCGATCCGAAACGCGCTGAGCAAGTCGCCGGCCGTGCCATCGAGATCGGCGCGCTCAATTACAAGAGCATCGCCTCGATCCGATCGCGGCCGCAACAGTTGCACGCCGCCGTCTCCGAACTGCGCCCTGCAAGCGGAGTACGCCACCTGGCTCGACAGCTTGCCGCAAGCTGCAGCTCGCCAACCGCTGAAGCGCTGCAGACCATTCTCGATCTCGATCTCGACGACCTCAGCGCCATCGAGCCACCCCGCGGCTTTGGTCGAGATTGAGCCAATAAGTTCGCTGGTCGGCCGCGTCCAACTGGGCTCGTACTTGACCCGCCACCACGACCATGAGATCACCCCTACGACCCGCTGGGAGACCCCACCCCGGCCGCCTTCAGATCGGAATGGTGGCCGCTTTCAAATCGGAATGCCCGGCCGGCGTCATCGGAATCCGCAACGCCAGGGGCGGGGATGCTCGTCAACTCCTAGAGCGCGCCCGAGGACAGAGCCGAGAATCGTGCCGAGAACGGACGAATCACCCTTGTCTCTCCTGTGACCTCAGAAGTTTTAGGCAGACTAAAAGCGTCAGAGAACGCGAGCGAGCAACCCGCTCAAGCCCGGACTATGACCTGTTTGAAAGAAGCATGCTATGATTCAACAGCAGCGACTTGATACTGAAATCGTGGAGAGGTGTTTAAACATGAATCCGTATTTCCGGGTCGTGTGGGTGGCGCTGGTAGCTCTCTTTCCCCTGGCCGGCTGCTCTCCCGGCAGTGGCCTACCGGAGCTGGCTACCAAACCCGATGTATCGTCATATCACCTCGGACCAGGAGATCGGCTTGATATCAAGGTGCTCGGGGCTGACGAGCTGAACGGCCAATACTCTATTCAGGACGACGGGACGATTAGAATGTTGATGATCGGCGAGATACCGGCGGCAGGTTTCACCCCGGAACAAGTTCAAACCAAGATCGAGGACAAATTAAGGGCAGGCCGATACATTAAGCAACCGCATGCCAGCGTGGCGGTAACTACTTATCGGCCGTTCTACATTCTCGGCGAAGTCGCGAGTCCCGGTGGTTATCCTTACGTTAGCGGGATGAAAGTCCTCAGTGCTGTAGCGGCCGCCCACGGCTATACCTACAGAGCCAATCAAAACTATGCAATCATCACGCGAAATGGCGAGGACGCTAGGGCTGATATAATGTCATCAATTCAGCCCGACGATATCATCCGGGTCCCCGAGCGTTACTTCTAATTTAGCGGACTACCTGAGCCGAACTATATCACAGTACTGCCCACGCGTTTGCGGTGCACCCCTGCTTGCAGGTGATTTTTGCCCGTAATCCTACATTGAAAGGAGGCCCGGCAGCCTGCGCGGGCTTTGCCGCAGCCAAATCGCGGAGTGATACGAACCAGCCGCCGCACGGGCCGCCCCGCTAGCGAAGCAGGTCAGAGAAGAACAACGGATACCGCGGTGATCGCACGGGGCGGTTGTTGACTTTGTGATATTGATAATAAAGCCCTGATGTGGTATCGGCATGCAACCCAGATCGGGACCCAGGCACGCCTGAATCCAGCCTGCGGATCCAAGTGGAGCGAACCGCGGAAGACCACTTGTAAAACGGCAATTCGTTAACCCCACATGGGTGCCGGAGCCATGCGTTGCGCGTCGCCGAGACATTACTCTTCGCCGCCGATCGCGAACCCGGCCGATATCGCGGCTGCGGTCGAGCTCGTGGCCGCCCCGGATACGCCCGATCTGCCCGGCACGGACGAATCATGCCGCGGTGGCGGAGGGTTCGAGGGAGAGCTGCTGCCCCTGATGGGCCGGCAACGCAGCGCCTCACCCTGCCACTTCGCGGGCGTATCCTCCCCGTGCGAGTGGTAAGGAGGTAACGGACGCCCGAGGTGAGCGAGCGTTGACCATAGGCGCGCGTTCGGCGCAATTCGTCGGTAAGCAGCAGCTCGGCGCGATAAAGCTCTGGACCTTAGATACGCCCAAGATGACGTCCCTATGCGGTCAATAATGCTGTTGCAGCAAGATAATGCTTGATATTTTCGCGCTTACTTGCTATTAGGGCACCACCAAATCCATAAAGGAAGCGCTGATGGCTGTTTCCCGTGGATAGAGACGCGGCCGTATCGGCTCGGTTGCAAACCGGAGAAGTCATGACGATCACGATCAGCAATTTGACGGTAGCCCAGAATGCGCCCGCTGGAACGATAGTCGGCACGCTCACGGCGAGCGACGTCGGCAGTATAATTCCGTGCAATTTCATATTATCAAAAAGTTCCAGCGGCTATTTCGCCATTTCCTCGAACAATATCGTCACAGTGTGGAGCGGGTCGGTTGTCTCCGGCTCCTATCCGGTGCGGGTCCGCGCAGTCGGGATAACCACGCGGTTTAGCGGCTCTGCTACTTTTATTGTAAATGTTATCGCGCCATCTCTTCCGACGCCGACTGGTGTAACGTTTGTCACGAAAATGACATCGCTGCCCGACAATTCGCCCGCCGGGACAGCAATCGCCACGGTCTCCGTATCGATGTCTGACGGTTCCGCCTTCGCCGGTTCTCTTGCCGCCAGCCCGTCAGGGGCGGTGACGATCTCCGGCAACAAGCTGGTGCTAGCACGCGCTCTGACATCTGCAGACAATGGCATGCGGACCTGGAGCGCTGCCGCCACTCAAAACGGCGTGACCGTGTCGGGCTCGATCCAGGTCCAGGTCAACGCCGTACCGACCAGCGTCAGTTTTACCCCGAGTGCTCCGTCCCTGCCCGATAACGCGGCCGCCGGTACTGTCGTGGCGGCTGTCTCAGTGTCGATGTCGGACGGCTCCGCCTTCACCGGGATGCTCGCGGCTAGCCCGTCAGGAACGGTGACAATCTCTGGCAAGAATCTGGTCCTGGCTCGCGCGCTGGCTTCGGCGGATAACGGTCAGTATCAGTGGAGCGCCGCCGCCACCCAAAACGGCGTGACGGTCTCAGGCTCGATCCCGGTTCAAATCGCTAGCCCGCCACCGCCCCCACCTCCACCGCCGCTGCCGAGCGGACCCAACGCCGAGTGGACCCTGACGCAGGCGAGCGTATCAGGCGCAACCGTGGCTGACGCGTCGGGCAACGGCAACGCGGGCACAGTGATGAACGGTCCGCTAACCTTTGGGGCCATGGGCGCCAACTTCAACGGTCAGCAGTATGTAGACTCTGCGTTGACCGTGACCTCGTCGGCGCTAACGGTCTCGGTCTGGTTCAACGCCGCCAACCTCAGCAACGCCAACCCGAGGCTCGTCGCCAATTCCCACACCGATGTCGACGCCAAGGGCTTTCAACTCATGTTCAACAGCGGCGGCGCGTCCGGCTTCTTTGATGTCGGCAACGGCACCGCCGAGGGCCGCGCAACCTGGTCGAAGCAGCTCGTTGCCGGAACCTGGTACCACTACGTCGGTGTCTATGACGGAGCCACGGTGAGCGCCTACCTCAATGGCGTCCAGGTAGCGACAGCGACGTTTGCCGGTGGCGCCATCGCCGCAGGCACCGGTCCAGACATCAACGTCGGTCGCAACCCGACCTACGCCGGCGACTACCTCATCGGCGCCATGTCGGATGTCCGGATATACCAGCGAGCCCTGTCGGCCGCCGAGATCCTGGCGCTGTATCAAGCGGTGACGCCGCCGCCACCTGGGACACCCACAGCGATCAAGCTAATTCAAAAAATCACAACAATACCCGACAACGCACCCGCCGGCACGGTGATCGCGACAGCTAGCGTTACGACGTCGGACGGGTTGCAGTTCGCCGGCTATTTGACATCGAACAACCCTTTGTTCGCTATATCGGGGCTCAACATCGTCACTGCACAGCTTACATCCGCAGACGACGGTCCGCAGACAGCCTTAGTAACCGCCTACCCCCCCCAGGGCAGCCAGTCGCTCTCTATGGAGTTTTCGATATGATCGGAAAGCTTATCTCGTGGCGGCGTTGCGGATGCGGGGTCTTGCGTATGGTGGCGACCGCGGGCCATCCGGATGTAGGTGATGTCGGCAGCCCATAATTGGTTCGGCCTATCGCAAGGCCACGCAACAGGTAGGGGTAGATCCGGTGCTGCGCCGAGGGGCGGCTGGTCTTCGGATTTGGGCTCAACGCTTCGAGCCCATGGTCCTCATCAGCCGCTCTACCCCGCTTGCGGTTGACCTAACGGGCGGTCAGGCGCGGCTCCACCGCCATCCGTGATCCGTAGAACAGCGTCGCCAGATACTGCTCGTCGAGCCACCGCATCAGCGGGTGCCGCCCAAGAAAACCACGGCCACGTGATCGGGAAGCTGCGTCTTCCCAACTTAAATCTGGGTCAAGTAGAACCGATTTGACCCCCAGCTCGTTTTAACCATCACCTCTCTCGGCAGCGGTTCGAAGCCGACCGTTGTCTCCGACCTGGATCGGCTTCCGGCCGACTTGGTCCTTGCGGGATGCCTAGGCGGACGTTAGTTTTCCCTCTCGGCGGTCGATACTGCGGCCGAACTGGACGAGGTGGTATTCGGCAATCCGCCCGGCGTAACGAGAAATGCGCGACGATCGGCAAATCTAAGTGGGCTGGATGGAGAGACGGTCGGCATACGCGATCGGCAAAGGCGAGGGTATTGCTGCGTTCGCCGTGCTATTAGAGTTTGTAGTGATACTACAGGTCGTGGGCGGTGCATCGCCGCTAGCGCAGGAGTCGAGCGCACGGGTGATGACCGACCACTTTATAGTTTTGACGATGTTGGTGAGTGCGCTGTGCTTCGCTCGCTTCGCGAGAACCGGACAGATCGGCGACGGCCTCATATTCGGCACTGTTGCAGCCGTGGCCATCTTAACGCACGGACGCGCCTGGGCACTTTGCTTGGTGCCAGGAATAACCCTCGCGCTTACCAACAGATGGTGCCTCCTGCGCCGGCTCGGGTTGTGGCTCCCGGCGGTCCTAGAGTTCTGGTTGCTTGTGTTCCCTGGTACGTTTTTACGATCACCACCGCTAGCGGGTGGGCTGAAGAACATGTCTCTTTTCAGGGCGCAACCCGCTATGCCTCGTACATCTATTCGAGTGTGGGGCTCCCTGTTACCATCTTTGCCTTAATAGACGTCTGGAGCACAATCGTTCGAGTTAAGCCCCGCACTGAAATCGTGCCTGAGTGGGGGGCGCTCGCCGGGCTGGCAATCGCCAATTTCATTCTGTGTAACATTGCCCCAGTACCCACCGAAAATCGGTATATGTTACCGGTGTTACCTTCAGTGGTTCTGTTCTCCGCAGCCGGAATCAATAAGATTGCGCATCGAGTCGGCGCTCGCTTGCCGATCGGTGTTGTCCACGCCGGTTTAGCCCTGGCATTGATAGCAGCCTTTTGTGCGCAGAGGTTCGCCCTTCCACTACAGCTGAGGAACGGGGGTTATGAGGCATTGGTGCGAGATGCGATGGACAGAGTCTCAAATGTCCCACAGGTTTGGCTGATATCCTCCGGCTCGACCGGTGAAGGCTGCCTTGTCGCGGCGGTCGCCCTTCAAGAGACGCGTCCAAATAGCTATGTCCTGCGTGGCAAGACAATCCTGGCGGGTGGGGACTGGTTCTGGGGCACCACACAGGATCGATTCGACACGCCGGCGAAATTGGCTGGGCTTCTCGATGACCTTTCCGTCACCATTGTCGTGATCGATGATGAGATTCCACCAAACCAGCACCGTCCCTATCAGGATCGTCTGAAAGAACTCGTAGCCAGTGAAAGTGAACAATGGGAGCCAATCGGCTCATATCCTCAAACCCAGGGTGGAATTGTGTTCCTGAACTCCTTGCATGTTTATGCTCGGCGCCCGGTCGCTTCCCTCGCCATCGCTGCGCCTGCGATCCAGCTCAATCGGCTCAGGGCTTTGATGGTTCGAAAGGAATTGCGCTAAGAGTGTTTTGCGTATCTCAATGCCAAAGTCCTTAGCCGAACGCCGGGCCGGTTTGATCACGTGGACATCGCAGACGGCACGATCACCGTCACCCTCTTCCATCGGCCCTGCCGGCTAAGCGTTGAAGGCGCCTCTCAAGATTAACATCAAGCACCAGCAGACCACGTTGAATTGCAATCGTGTTCGCGAACAGCCAAAATAGCGTGGCCTCGAAGCCGACGGTTTTCGAGCTACGATATAGGAGGCGGTCACCGCCAATGACGCACGAAGCCCAACTTCGCACCAAGCTGTCGGTCGTGATCCCATGTTACAATGAAGAGGCGGTGATACACGAGCTTTACCACCGCGTTACCCGGGCCTGTCGTTGCCTCGTGGGCGATCACTACGAACTGGTACTTGTAAACGATGGTTCCTTTGATGAGACATGGGCGATCTTACAAAACTTGGCCCACGATGATGACCGTATCGTCGCTGTCGATCTCTCTCGAAACCATGGCCACCAACTGGCGTTATCGGCTGGACTATCGCTTGCGCGCGGCGAGCGTATTCTGGTGATCGATGCCGACCTGCAGGACCCACCGGAATTGCTGCCCGAGATGATGCGATTGATGGATGACGGCGCCGACGTCGTGTATGGGCAGCGGGTCGAGCGCGATGGCGAGACTTGGTTTAAAAGGCTGAGTGCGCGCGTCTTCTATCGGCTGTTGCTCCGCATGACAGATGTTGGGATCCCGCTCGATACGGGAGATTTCAGGTTGATGAAGCGCCCGGTGCTCGAGGCTCTTCTGGCGATGCCTGAACAACAACGTTTTATCCGTGGCATGGTGGCCTGGATTGGCTTCCGCCAGGTTCCCCTCGAATATCGCCGCGACAGGCGCTTTGCCGGCGAGACTAAGTATCCACTCCGAAAAATGTTGACGTTCGCAGTCGATGCCATTACCGGCTTCTCGATTGCACCGCTCCGTATCAGCTTTTTTGTCGCGTGCTTTTTTCTATTGTTTGCGCTGGTTACCATAATTTACGTATTGATATCGTGGCTATACCTCGGACCAGTGCCCGGATGGACAAGCATATTCTTGACTGTACTGGTACTATCATCCGTACAGCTGTTCTCACTTGCCGTAATTGGCGAATATCTTGGTCGCGTCTTTATGCAGACGAAGCAGAGGCCTCTCTTCATTGTTCGAGAGATCGTGTCTGCTTCACCTGCTAACGAGCGACATCCTAACAAGGTCGGGGAATTGATCGACGATGTCTGAAGCAGCGAGACACAACTATGAAGAGAGATTTTTCGATTACGTCGGAAGGGGCGCGCGCCGGTCTGCGCAGAATGTCATCCCTTTCTTGCGCGGGCATTTGCATGTGTCGAGCGTTGTGGATATTGGGTGCGGACGTGGCGTGTGGGTTGACGAATGGCGTCGAAACGGGGTCGAGGACGTCTTGGGAATAGATGGGGACTATGTCAGTGCCGATCGGCTAGTGATTCCGAAAGAAAACTTCGCAGCCTTGAATTTGTCAGAACCGATCCGCCTGGGGCGTCGGTTCGACCTCGTGCAAAGCCTCGAGGTCGCCGAGCACATCTGCGCTTCGAGAGCCGAGATTTTCACCGATAGCCTTGTTGCTCACAGCGATGTAATACTGTTTTCTGCTGCGGTTCCCGGCCAGGGCGGCGAATTCCATATAAATGAACAACCCTATCAGTATTGGCGCGACAAGTTTGCCCGTCGTGGCTTTGAGGTAGTCGATTGCATTCGGCCCAATATTGTTGATATTCGGGCGATCGAACCTTGGTACCGATACAATATGTTTTTATACGTCCATGAGAAGGCTCTGGACCGAATCCCGCCGATGCTTCGTCGGATGCAGCTCCAGCGAGATGAGCTTATTGCCGATTTGGCTCCGTTGGCCTGGCGGTTGCGAAATTTGACGTTTCGGTATTTGCCGCAGCCGATTGTTCAGCGCATTGCCCGGTTGAAGCATGCTGTGGTGCGAATGCTGCCCGACTGAGCATTTGGATTATGTCTCTGCCCGTGATTGCTGCGCTCGTTGGCGGAGCTGTGGGATTATGCTGGTATTGGTGGGCCTTTTTCTCCTAAGTATTGCAGTAGTTCCGCAAATAGAGAAAGGAGCCTCCAAGTCATGACCTTTCAAGCCGATGCGGACGGGAAGTCAGCAGGATGACGAGTGTCAATTTAGCTAGACAGGGCGATTTGGCGACCGTCAGGCAAACCCAGGAAAGCCTGGTCACGGAGGGGCCGGAATTGACTCTAGTCATACCGACCCTCAACGAGCGGGACAATATTGGGCCGCTCGTCGAGCGGCTGGATGCGGTGCTCGACACGGTGGGCTGGGAGGTAATTTTCGTTGACGACGATTCGCCCGACGGCACGGCAGAGCGGATCCGCGAGATTGGCCGGCGCGACCGGCGAGTACGCTGCCTGCAGCGGATTGGGCGGCGGGGCCTCACGACGGCCTGCATCGAAGGCGCCCTGGCGGCGTCAGCACCCTATATCGCCGTTATGGATGCCGACATGCAGCACGACGAGAAGCTGCTGCCGCAGATGCTGGCGATGCTGAAAAGCGAACCGCTCGATCTGGTGGTCGGTAGCCGGCACGTGGCCGGCGGCGGAATCGGTGGATTGGATGCCGGGCGTGCAAATATCAGCGCCTTCGCCACGCGTCTCTCCCGGATCATCTGCAAAGCCGAGATCGCCGATCCAATGAGCGGTTTCTTCATGCTGCGGCGGGAGGTCCTGGAAGCGGCTCTCCGGCGCCTTTCCGGCCACGGATTCAAGATTCTCCTCGACCTCCTGGCGTCGTCGCCGCGGCCTCTGCGGTTCAGGGAACTGCCCTACGAGTTTCGGGAACGGCAGCGGGGCGAGAGCAAACTCGATACGCTCGTCGCGTGGGAATACGTGATGTTGATCGCCGATAAGCTGATCGGCCATATCGTTCCGGTTCGTTTTGCCCTCTTCGCCTTTGTCGGCGGAATTGGACTGTTGATTCACATGTCGGTCCTCTGGTTTGCGCTTACCGTCGCTCGGGCTGCCTTCAATCCGGCGCAGGCCGTTGCTGCCGTCGCGGCTATGACGTCGAATTTCTTCGTCAACAATATCTTCACCTATCGGGACCGACGCCTGCGCGGTTTCGCGCTGCTGCGGGGTCTGTTCGCCTTCTACGCGATCTGCGCCCTCGGCGCGGTCGCGAACGTCGGCATCGCCGGTTATGTCTTTTCCAGGAACGAGGTTTGGTGGCTTGCTGGACTTGCCGGTATCGTCGTCGGATCGGTCTGGAACTATGCCGTCTCTTCCGTCTTCACCTGGAGGCAAAAATAACATCGCAAATCTAGGCTCTTGCTAACCGCGCTATCGCCGGACATCTCGTGGAGCGTGGTTAAAGATGCACCAGGTTTTTGCCAAGGATGGGCCACAGGAGCACGCAAAAGACCGGATTTGAGCGGTCTGCATCAGCGGCTCGCGCCAGACTACAGTGATACTCCTCGGCTTCGGTCGGTCCCAAAAAAGGCCGGGTTTCCAGTCCCGCCCATTTTCTTTCGTCGTCCCACGAACGCGCCAGCGTCGCGTCGGGAGATCGTCCAATCGGAATATCGTGATTATGGTATTGACAATTATTGACTAACGGAATATAAATTGCTTCTCCTACAATGAGCTGCCTACCGCCGCATCACGAGTGACGGCCATACGTCATTGCCCATGGAAAGCTATATGATGAAAAACCTACTCTTCACAGCGGCGCTACTGGTGCCGGGTCTTGCATACGGCCAAAACCCTAGCGCCGATTTATCGGTCCAAGTTGCCCCTCCGTCGGCCGGCGTCGCCTGCGACTACGGACCCAACACGACACTCCCCACCGGAACGGCCGGCACGGATCTGGCCGCGTCAGGTTTCACGCATTGCGTTCTTAATGCGGATTTTACCGACAATTCCGGTGCCACCGGAGGCAGCGGATGGGTAATGAACAACCCGAACACCTGGCTCAACCAGTGCAAGGGAACCACGTCATGGGGTCTATTTTGGTTGATGTGGAGCTCAAATTTTACAGCAACGAATGGTGATTGGAGTCAAGCGCCCTGCAATCGCGCATCGCTGATCGATGATGGCACCGGCACACACGTTTTGAGTTACTCTTTTGCCCCGAGCGACAATACATCACAAATTGTGGGAATGTCACTTTATTGGCCGCTCTGTGGGAATGTCTATGGCGGTGGCGGCCACTGCATAAGCCAACGCCCGGCGATGCCGGTGGCTTATTACGAGGAGGTCGTTTACAAATTAGCTTCGGGTGCCACCCAGCCATATTCCGACATTGTCGTGTCGTCGGATTCCAGCAGTGTATTCGACGGCGATCCCGCAGGATCGCCCGGGGTCATCCTTGACACGGTTATTCTCGAGGCTAATGCCAACAGTTATTCCGGAACGGCGTGGGCGTTTGACAACTACATCTCGGCATGTCCTAGCTCGAAGTGTTCCGTAGGCTGGACAAAGGCGCCAGACCTGGCTAACTATCATACCTATGCAAATCTAACTACAACCGATGGCAACTCTACGCTCTCTACTTGTGAGTATGTAGACAACTCGGGGCTCTCCGGCACTTCAGGAACGATCAACAACGGTGGCACGACCGACGGTACGTACTGCACACACTGGCCGAATTTCACCGGGAGCGAGTTGACCCCTCACGACCGGCGCACCATGCGGGGCATAGGGAACCCTCTAAATAGGTTTACCAATACCGTGACGATCGATATCAAAAGTATTCGCATCTTCGCTTGCACTTCTTACAGAAGCAACAACTGCACGGCGTCACAGTCGAGCGGAAGCGTTGTATGGCATTGACGCGCCCGAAGATATTCATCGCGACGCTTTGGCTCAGTAGCGCTCTGCCGATAGCGATCGCGCTGTTGACGCTTCCGCCGACAGGGCAGAAGATAATTTGGGGGGCGGCGATCCTGCTGGACAACGCTCACAGGCTGTCGCCGATCGCTGCCGGTTGGTCACATGGCGGGTTTCGTGCAGTGCTTCTGACAAACCCGCGGAGGACAATCGGCTTGCCGATGCTGCTGCTGGCCGTTGCCTCCGGCATCGGCGCGGTCACGAGCCTGGGCTGGACCTCGTTCGTTTTTGTTCGGGGCCGACAGTGGGTCATTACCGATCTGTCGAACCCGTTCCCGATCCTAGTCTGGGTCTATACGATCTGGAACGCCTACCACTTCGGAATGCAGAATTTTGGTATCATCTCTCTGCTAAGAGACCGCCGCTCGAGCTGGCAGCGGACTTGCGACATGACCTGGACCTGTGGGGTGACGCTCGTAGCCATGCTGCTGACGCCCGGCATGGTGGAGTTCAACCACTGGATAACCGAGTTGGGTTTATGTGGCAGGGTTTCCCGTCACGCCTTGTTCCTTATAGCCTCAATGTTAGCCTTTGGGGCGCTTGGTTTTTTGTGGATGGTGCCGACGCCGCAGGGGATGCTGATGTGGGTGATCCCTGTCTTATTGGGTTCGCAGATTGGATTGGGCTTCTGGCATTTTCTGCAAGACCGCTGGATGTGGAAGCTCAGCGATCCGCGGGTGCGGGCGACGATCGGCCAAAGTTTGGGGTTTGGACAGCTATCCACTGGTGTTCGTCAGTGACCGGCACCAGCTCCGGCACAAATGTAAAGCTAATTTCTTGCGCAGCGCTACGAGGACATTGCGCTGCTTGTCCGCGAAGCACTTGTTGGGCCGCGGCCCGAATTGAAAACTTACCTGGTTTGTAACGGTGATGCGCGCTTTGCTTGGTGCCCACAGCGCTTCGGTTTGGTCGGCGAAGGCTTGAGCCAGGAGTGTATTAGTAAGGGGCATGTACACTGTGTGTCGAGTTCGAGCACCGTCGGCGCGGGAATGATGACTTTAAGTATGATTTCTCCGATCAAATGATCGGGGAAATCATGTTGGCGCGCTTGCTAGCCTGCAGTTTTAATCGCGCGAAAGATACGAAGCCGAAGAGGCTCAATCTAACCGCGCTCCATACGGGAGGTCCTAGGCGATTACTGAGAAAGATTAACACTGTCGTCGATTTGAGGGGACTCCCTCGCCAGCCCGGGCCATTTTTATTGGTGACACATTGGGTGGTAGGCGACCGATCGATTGCGTGCTATTCTGAAAATCGGTGAGATCAACAATCTTGGACTCACGCTATGGCGAGAGCGAGAGACGTCGATGTGGATCGTGGCACTTTCCGACACGGCGGATCCGTATCGGAAAGTGAGTGGCTCGACCCATGGTGGGACCGTTTCGGGCACGTCGGCTCGGCCCACGCCGAATACGGTGCGCGGGGCGCAGATCGCGCCGTGGCACTCCTGGCAGAACGGTGTGGCTCGCTGCTGATAGCCGGCTGCGGTTGCATGCCGGAAAGCCACGTCCGGATTGCCGCTGGCTTTGATCGCGTCACCTGCATGGACATCTCGGCCGCCGCGCTGGACAATGCGGAGCACGAGCTCGGAACCGCTGCTTCATACCGACGCGAATCGATCGTAAATAACGCGCTACCAGACAGCCTCTTCGAGGCGGTCTTCTGCGCCCACGTCATCTACCACATCGATAAGGACGAACAGGAGACCGCGATCCGCCAACTGGTGCGCGTTACGAGACCCGGTGGGCGCGTTGTCATCGTATATTACAACCCGCGTTCGCCCCTTTCGATCCCTGGGAGGGTCATGCGTGAGCTAAAGCCGAGGGTCGACGCCCGGCGCATCCTACGTGGCGGAAATGTCAGCAGCCTGCCCGCCCAAATGTACTTTTACGCGCATCCCCTGGGCTGGTGGCAGCGTTTTACTGTCGAGTGCAACGTCGCTTTCATACCATGGTCGGTCATTGGGAGCCGCCCTGCACGCGCTCTGCTTTGGGGCGACAGAATGACAGCGGCCTTTTTCAACGCTGCCATTTGGTTCGAAACGAAAACGCCCCGCGCTGCCGTGCGACTATGGCAATACCCTATCGTGGTACTCGACAAAAAGTCGCGCACGACCGGCGATTCACCGGATGACGACCACGGTATATCCTAATGTTGAAGCATCTAATATAACATGACATCAGCCCGCTGTTGACGCGGCAAGCGAAGCGGCCCAAGCAGGAAACAGGGGATTCATTTCCGACCGCCGGGACACAAACCGCAAGATCCGCGTAACTGAGGTTCAGTTCTGGCTCACGACGCGCACGGAGGATCGTCAACATCTAGTGAGCGAGCACCAGCTGGCTCGGCTCGTGGAGAGAAGCTCCGTCGACCTTGATGAGGCGTGCATCGCGCTGATCGCGCCGGCGCGGTCCACGGCGAAGCCGGCGCTCGCGATGGCATTACCAGCTAGCTTGACAAACGGATTATAACCAGCTGTTGCAACTGAGAGCACAAATTTCCGGACATGCGATCATGTTTAGGATACCACGCCATCAAAGACAATCGTAAAAGTCGTGTTTTGATGGGCCTATACAACGTGACTTCCGGTTTGGTGCGATCGCTTAGTCTTAGTGCCCTCGCATGGAGCCGCGACGTTCTTGACTTTCGGCTCGCATTTGCCGGTTCCCGAGTCGACGGTCCAGCGGCATCGCGGTGTCCAATGGACGGTCGTGCTGGTACTTCTAGCGTGCGGCTTGTTGTCCTGACTATAGTGATGGAAAGCTTTAATTCGGCGCAAGCGAGCGGTATCGGCACCGCAACCTGATCCCGTCCGGTTACGTCGGTATCGCCGCCTCGCCAGAGATTTTTGTTTAGGGCTTCCATGGACACGAACGCGCCGCTCACTGCGGGCAAGTACACGCCGATGTCCGTCTTGATCATCTCCGCTCTCGTTGTGGCGGTATACGCGATTATGTTTGGCAATTATCGTGTTAATGTTGCGATCGATACGCCATGGGATTTATCGTTCTCTTATAATCACTGTATCAAGGACATAGATACCGACGCTACATTCGGATCAGTTTTCCCGGGCGGCATGGGCGGTACGGTCGCATTCGGAAAGCTCGCCGCAATTGTCCAGTGCGCGGCACTCGCGCCGTTCAATTGGTCGCTGGTTGCCGCTAACGTCCTGTCGGTAGCGAGCGTCGTGCTGAGCATGGCCGCGATCTTCGCCTTCCTCGTGGGCGAAGGTTTCAGTCGCCTCAGCGCCGTCACTTGTTGTCTGGCACTCGCGGCGACCGAGCCGTTCGTCGCAATGGCAAATCAATCGAAGTACGAATACATCACGTTTCTCCTCGCCGTATGCAGCCTGCTTCTGGCGGCGCGCCGGTATCTTCTCCTTGCCGGTCTGATTGCAGTGTTAGCGATCGAGGTGCAACCGATCGGCATTATGGCGCCGATCTACCTGATCTCCTATGAGTTGAGCAGAATGATCCAGAAAGGCGGATTCTGTCTCGAATTCGACGGCGCGGCCAAGCTGGTTCTCGGCGGCTTGCTCGGTCTCGCAGTCTACTTCATCCTGCATCCTCACATTCTGGCGCTCCTGGCTGCCTCCCCGAACCCTGCAGAATGGGGGAAGGAAGGCTCGATCCATTTCCTGTACGGGTATTTCTTTACGACAAGGCTGTATCGGCATCTGCCGGAGCTTGTGATATTTATCGCTTGCCTGTTGGTTCACATCTGGCGACGCCATTATATGCAGTGGCCCTTCCCAATCATCGCCTCATTCGCGACGCTTTTCATCGGGTTTTTCATCTCTCATCGTAATTATTTCTACACTCCCTTTTGGTACTTCCCCTCTTTTCTTCTGGTGTTCCTGACGATCAGCAGCGCATGGCGCGCTGTTGCGGTTCCGGTGCTTGTGCTGGTCCTGTTCGTTCCGCAATACGCGGTAGCGTACGTCGAGGGGCACAAATATGCGAGACAGGACGAACTGCAGATGGCGCGCTCGATCATTGCCAGCCGCAGCACCGACTTGAGCCATGCCCATATCTTCGGCGACTTCATATTCTGGCCTGTGTTCAAGGACCTCGCGTTCGAGTGGGTCCCCTCGGTCAGGTTCAAACAACCGCGCGGTACAAGCTATCTGATCTGTGGTCTCGATCAGCCGTTCAGTCCGGAAGAACGCGTCTGCGCCGACGAGCTGCCGGCTTTCAGCGGTATGCAGCTCGTTGGGCAATTTTCTTGGGCCGACCGGAAGTATCTAGTGTATGAGCGGCGCTACTAACCCTCGGTCACCAAGATCGAACGGACGGGCCATGGCGGAGATTGGTCGTCAAAACCTTCCTGTGTTCCCCTGTTCTCTTGAAACTAAGCGCGATGGCTTTCGACAGAACCGGCTTCGGCCGTTATGGCCAAGCCGAAGGGACAAGTGCGTAGAAGATCGTCTCAGTGAGACTAGAGAACCGGATCGTGACATGACCGTGAAAGGCTACCATACTGCCGCGAAGGGCAATCTAGAAATTGTTGGCTTATGCGTGTTGTTATTAAGTGTTGTTGCCTCTTTTCTTGTGGGGTGGTTACTAGGAGAGGACAGCACTGGTGGCATGCGCGGTGATTTTTACTGTGCTCACTGGCTACTGATAGAGCGTTTTTCGACAACGTCGTGGGCTACAGCTGTTGTGGACTACAACGCTGCGATGAATCCGTTGCTTTATATGATCGCCAGCCTATTGCCGCTTCATGACGATCAACAAATTTATCATGGAATAACTTTCGTCGTTGGTTTGCTAATCTGGGCCCTCCTTTCATGGGCGTACTATCGTCGCTATTCCAAATACGGAATTGATTGGTTA
>Ga0306921_10002334_pt1 | contig 19029 bp, 25 predicted proteins | sample sta12Cox44000080_FD_203760 | JGI IMG/M metagenome (GOLD analysis project Ga0306921, IMG submission 203760) | Lab enrichment of tropical soil microbial communities from Luquillo Experimental Forest, Puerto Rico - statoxic.12C.oxic.44.000.080 (v2)... | ecosystem: Environmental > Terrestrial >... | reverse complement strand
GGCTTCACGCTGCGCTGCGATCGCCGCATCAGAAAGTGTCGGATTGAAGATTTTGGACGAACCCTGCACGACCAAAATGTCATTATCATTCTGGCCGAAATGATCGCGGTGCTTCTGATGCAGCAGCCCTAGCTTGCGGTAAGGCGTACTAATACCGATCAACAGGCCGTCGGTGGTGGCCAAGCTCGGCAGCACTGCGCGATAGGTTTCGATATCAGGTTGCGCACTCGTCTCGTCACGCCAGAACGCAACCTCATCGAACACACAGCCGACTAAGGAACGGCCGCGCACGGTGCGAAAACTGTTGCTGTGCACGGCGATAACGATGCCGTTTTTAAGCTCGATCTCGAAGCGCTTGATAGCGGCGACTTCCGCGCACAACACCGGCGTCGCTTCGAGCAGGCCGCGAACGTAGCCAAACACCGCGCGGGCCTGGTCCATGCTTCCAGCCAGCACCAAACACATTCCAACTTCACCCTTCGCTAACCGATGCTTGATGAACAACGCCAAATAAACCGCAATGGCTGCGGCTATCCTCGACTTACCGCTTCTGCGGCCGCAGATACACCACAGTTCACGCACCCGCCGCGTTGGTACCGCGCGAGCGCCGGCAACAGCGCCAAAGGTCTCACGCTCACCGGGATTAAGCGGTCGACCAAACGCGGCTTTCAGGACCGTGAGCCACGTGCGCCAGGTACTGAGATCGCCAAATCCAGCGCCGAGCATACGATGATCGAGCAGCGCGCGATGGATCTCAACCATCGGCGACCTCATTCGTTTCGCGTTGCTGCTGCTCGATCAACAGATCGCTTAACGTAGGACCGACCTCGCGCGGCCGGCGCTGCAGCCCAACGGCCTCGAGCAGCCGGCGCAACGAATTCGAACAGCGTTGATAGACTTCAAGATCAGAAGCACAGGCCTCGCCGGCCTTCGCGAACCGAACCTCGAGCACTTCCAATTCGGTGGTCAACACCGCGGCACGGCGGATGATGCTGCGCTCGGCAGCACTGGTGTTATCGGCGCCGCCGAGGTCAGACAGATGCGCCGCGATCACATCCTTGCAGCGGCGCACCCACGGACTGCGCTGATTCAACACCTTGCCATTCGTAACGCGGCTGCGCCCCTTGCGCGGCGTGACCGACGGATCGTCAACCGGCCGACGATTAACTGGCTTCTGCTCGACGACTTCACACGACTGCGCGGCTTCCATGAGCGGATATTCTGCTCGATTTTGAGCGGTTGTAAACGGAATATCTATCCGCTAGTCGCCATTAATTACAAAAGACTTCAATAGGCTACCAATCTATGTCGCGGCTATGTCGCGCCCAGCGATAGATGAGGCGGCTTGAGCTGAAACAGAACTTTTTCCTGAAAATGGAATTCAAAATCGGTAGCTATCCCAGATAACCCTGCCGCCGCATTTCCTCGGCATCGCAGACCGTCATCAATCGCCGATAGCGTCCAACTCGCGCGCCTTCCCGGTACAACACAGAGACGTGAGTGGCGAAGCGAAAGCCTGGCGGGATCTCCGGCAGCTCAGCCGCTCCAAACTCCCCCGGCACGAACTCGCGGATATACTCTTCCTCCTCGGGGTTCTCGTCGAAGTATTTGCGATCGGCCTCGACGGCCTCGTCGACGGTCATCAATTGCTTGCTCGGTTTTACGCGCGAGATCAGCTGCATTTGCTCAGAATTCTCCTTCGTTTCCGATGACAGTGTGACAGTGATGACGGCGTTTTTCCTTATTGAGCCCCTATCGCGCGCATCCGCGCGCGCGCGGGTACCCTAGTATGTGAAAATTTACTGTCACTCACGGTCATTCTTTAATGATTTCAACGAATCGGTCGTTTTTACTGTCATTTTCGATTGTCAATCCCCTCTACTTGATCCACCACCGGCCGGTTGCTTGTCGGGGTTGCTGTTTCCAACCTTGGCTTTCGAGCACGCCGCGGATGCGCCGCGCATCAAATCCTCCAATTCTGCTATCGGACGGAAAACCCAAGCCAAACTTTGCAACTTGTGAGACTGTCACCTTGAGCGGCGGTTGCAGCATGCTCAGGTATTCGGCGATCGGATCCTCCCAGGGATCGGCTTCAAAGCGCTCGTCCTGCTCGGGCTTGATATGCGCCTCTTCGAATTTTTTGCTCGGCCACCACGGAACGTCCTGCTCAAACAGCGCCACGGCCTCGGCGAATAGCTGATCGCGATCATGTTTTAGCGCTGCCAAATCGATCGTAGTGGTCTTGACCGGCCAATAGCGTCGGTTACCGGTCTCGTCGCGCAGATAAATGCTTTTGTTGGTTGTGCCGATGAACACGCATTGCCGCGGCTCGACTGATTCCTTTTTGCCGTAGCTGCGCCGATAGCGTTCGGTTTTTCTCGTAACAAAGCTCTTAAGCTGATTGGTCTCGGCGCGGCTCATAGCCGACATTTCGGTAATTTCGATGATCCATTTGCCACGAAGATGCTGGCTCACGTCCTTTCCGGCCGTGGCGATGTCGGGGAGATGATCCGAGAACCAATCGCCACCGAGAATTTCGCAAGCCGTGGACTTGAATTCGCCTTGCGAGCCTTCAAGGATCAGCATGTAATCGACCTGGCACCCTGGCCGGAAAATGCGCGCCACGGTGGCAACCAAAAACATACGGCCGATCGTCTTCGTGTAATCATTGAGTGCTGCACCCAAATAGCGATGCAACCAAGTTTCCACGCGTGGATAGCCGTCCCACTGCAAGCTTTTGAGATAATCGCGAACCGGATGAAAGCGCCGCTCGTGCGCACGAAAATCAATGCCCCTGTAGACCGTCTCTTGTCCGATCAGCGGCAAGCCGCTTAACTGAAACCATTCCTGAATTGCGGTCACGTCAGTGTCGGTACAGGGCCTCGGCGGATCCACATCGATTTTGCCGCCGATCTCTTTGATCATCACTTCACCGCAGAACATTTCATCGTAAGCAAGCATATTGCAAACAGCCGGATCATTGCGCAGTGCCAGCATAGCGTTGGCGAGATTGAACAGCGGTCGCCCCTTGGCGTCGCATTGACAATATTGTAGCCAAGGAGGCGCAGCGCTGCTTTGCGCGGCGGCGCCGCTGGCTCGCTTTTGCCATTTGCCATATGACCGCTTGACTTCTTTCAGCAATCGCTTGGCATATTTCGATCCGATGCCGTTAGGATGTTTGGCCAGCTCGTCGGTGATTTGGTCAATGGTCAAGCCGGCGCTGGCCAGGTGCCAAACTACTTGCTGAAATTTCTCGCTGCGCTTGCCTTCCGGCGCGCCGTTTTCGATGAGATCCTGGAAATAATCCTGCTGCGGCTTGGCAGTGTTAAAATCAAAATCTGGTTTATCGCCATCAAAGCGCCGTAGCAGATCATCGAGGAAGGCGTCGATTTGTCCGAGCTCCTCGCATGGGCCCTGTTGCAATCCGGAAATCGTGATGTAGCGGGCGCAATTTCTATAGAGTTCGATGCTCGACCTGGCACCAAAATCGAAGGTGAATTTGCGGTGCAATTCGTTGACGCTTTGTGCCAAACCGATAAATCGCAAGCCAGTCCCTGAAACTGTCACCTCGCAATAGAGCCCGACCTGGGCGGCTATGATGCAGAGTTGCTTGGCCCAATCGAGTAGTTCGCCGGTGCCGGCGTCGCGCACATGATCGAGATCCGCGGCGGCGACTTCGGAATCCTTGAGCATGAAGCCAATGCCATGGGCGTGACCGGCCTGCACCGCGGCCAATGCCATTTCGTAGGTGTCCCAGGTGCTAGAGTCGTCCGATTTCGCCAGCAATCCCGGATTGCCGCATTGGTAGGGCGGCTTGGTCCAATTTGTCTCGCCGTTTTTCTTGACGATTCTTTTCCAGCGCCAGACGACCCAGCGTCTTTGCCTGGTGAGGTACTCTAGCGCCTTCGGCAAATTGGCGAGATCAGCGATGTAGGTGTGTGGTCTTTGGGTCATAGTAACCGCCTAATTTCACGAAAATCGCGAGCAAGTGCGGGATCTGCTTGTCTGTCGGCTTGCCAAATTTGATAATCTTGCTGGGCATGTCGCTGGTAAAATTCTGTTCCCAGTCACTATGCAGTTGTGCGCTGTTCTGCTGGCAGAACATTGCGATCTCGTACCAGCGCGGAGATCCGTCAGCGTCATAGAATTCCGGTGGCGCCTGTTGCTTGCGCGCTTCTTCAGTGCGGCCTTTTTCGACGCCTTTTGCAAAAATGATTTCGGCGTCGGCGTCGCTGTATTTGCGTTCTTCGATTTCGCCGTTGGCATTCTCGATCACCGTGGCGATATCGTTGAAGCTCAGCCCTTCAGCGATAAGCTGCTGCTTCATCCTGCGCGCGGCATTGAGCACCTCGCCGTCGAAATCCGAGGCGAGCATTCGGAATAGCTTGGCAATGCGTTTGGCGATTGGCTCATTGAGCGTGGTCATGACGCAAATTTCCCGAGCTCGTCGCCGACACAGATCCAACCCGGCCACTGCTGACGCGCATAGAGTTCGACATATGGACCGGCGCAGAGTGTTTCGATACGTTGATACACTTCGTCCGGCTTGCGGCTATGTTCGCGAATCGGCGCGACGATCAGCTCACGCACGCCCTTTGATTTGCGCTGTGGGATTCCCCGCCGGCCAAGCCAGCAGATCTCGGCATTGTGGCGAGTGCCGTAACCGTTGCCCATGAACCAGCCGACGCCGCTTTTATTTTGCTTGGCCCAGGTGAATGCCGAACCGCTGAAGGCAAATCCCCAAGCCTGCATCAACGGCTTTACCCAATCGACTGAGCGCAGCGGCACCCACAGGAACAGAAAGCAATCCGCCGCGGCGATCCCAGCGACCGGCAGTTGCATGAGTTCGTCCAGAGGCGAACAGCGATAATGCCGCTGCGGGGAGCGGCCTTCGCCCTTGGGGGAATAGGCCCGAAAGGCAATGCCAGGATCTGCCATGATGGCGCCGGCCTGCGTGCCTACAGGGATTCCTATCATCGCCAGCACCGTTCCCGGTGCGCACACATCTTGCAGCGCCAATCCTCGGGATTATCGGTGATGCGCGGCAACAGCTCGCCGGCCTTGGTCGCCTTGATCACCGCGACAGCACGATCGCTTGTGGCTTGTGCCAATTGCGCATCGAAAGGCACGAGAAAATGCAGCCGTTCGCAGGTGTCGGCATTCACGACGCTAAACAGCGCCGCATTGGTGCAATCGAAATAGGCCTGATAAACCGCGACCTGCGCGGCATAGTTCTCATAGAGTTCCGTCAGGCCATCGCGCTCGATTGCTTTCCAGCGCTTGTCTTTAACGCACTTGTGTTCCCACAATGCGGGATACCGCAATGCCGGTAGTTGCGGACCATCGAGGAGGATTCCATCAGCGTGGCCGCGGAATAATCCATCGGCTACCTCGAATCTTAATCGCTCCGACGGAGCGAACTTGAAGCCGGCCGCAATCAGGTGCTGGCGCGTAACGTCTTCGAAAAAATGCCCGCGTTCGAAGATATCCAGAGTCTGCGCCGGGAATACCGGATCACACAGCCAATCGTATTGAACCTTGCGCAGACACGAGGATCCGATCTGGCTGGCGCCAAGGTATTGCCGATAGTTTTCGCGCGGCGGCGTAGCGCGCTCGATCAGTTCGTTAATCAACGTGTTGATCGGCCGGTCCGATAGATTAGAGCGATTGAAATCCAGTGCATTCATGAGATGCGGGCCCCGTACTCTTTCAGTAACTGACATACCGTGCTCTGCACGTCGGGGTCCCGGCAATTAATCCAATCCTTGAACAGCACGACGTCGTATTGATCGTACTCGCTGTCCTCAAACTTTTCGGTGTCGACGTTCCACGCGCGCCAGCCTTCGTCTCGCAGTAGGATGGCAAGGTGCTCGTTTGTAATTTGCGGTGTGGTCACGGTTGCTCCTTACGTATCTCGTTGTCCTCACGCAGATTCACGCAGCGCATTCCATGTTGGCGCAACAGCTCCTTCAAAACCCAGCGCAACGCTCGAATTGGATCCACGTGTGGCAACGGCTCGAGCGTCATCACAAACCTCACGGGACGAAAGGGATCGGGTTGTTGAGCTCCGCAAGTTCTGATTTCTGCAAGATCTTCTTGCCTGCGCCTTGGTCCCGCGCGATTTCAGCCGTGCCAATCAACCGCGATGCCAGCAGCAAAAAGTTCGTCATCGTGTCTTTCGACCAAACCGACAGCGGCTGTGACCAATCGATCGCCGCCTGGTCGGCCAACGTTGGCAAAATCGATGTGACGACGGCGACGTCACAGGGCGACGGCGTGAGCCCGGTCAGGCGGACGGCTTGCTCTTGGTCGAAACCTTCTTCGATGGCCTGTTCGACGCGGGTCTGGATCCAGGCGAAGATCGCCGCGGTGACGAGCCATCCCCATTGCAGATCGCTCAGCCGGCCCACCGGCGTCATCGGGGGCAGGCCGGACGAGTTCAGCGCGATCTTGCGCGCCCCGGCGATGGCGGCCACGGTGGCTTTATCTAGCCACTCGTTCTCTTTTTTCGTGAGCTCGCCCATGATCACCCTGCCCAATCCGGCCGCACGATTGCGTTCGCTGGTGGCGTTGTTGTCGGCTGGGCAGCATTCGGCACAACTGTCGCGGACTTGGCGGAAATTTGCTCGACTTGACGCCAGTTCTGCTGCTCGGGCGTGACGACTTCAGCGACGAAATTCTTGGCGGGGTAGCCGCCGCTTGCCGGTTCGATGCCGAGGCGGACCATAAAGCGCAGGCCGTCGAGTGCGGCGTAGCCGTTGACCTTGCGCGCAGCGTTGGCAGTCTCGCTTTTATTGTCCGGCCGGATGCCGCGCGCCGACTCGATCATGGCGCGGATTTTTCGCCAGGAGATATCTCTGGCCTCGTTGTGCTTGGCCGTTGTGCCTTGCACCGTCAGGCGTTCCCAGAATTTGCGCTTGTCGTATTTGCCGTCGGTGCTGCGGACGATGACGTATTCGCAATGAAGGTGTTCGCTGTTGCCGTGCGCTGCGCAAGTCAGCCAACTGTCGTCCGCGGCACCGCCGGCTTTGATATTCAGCTGCACCTCGCAGACAGTGCCGGCCGGGATCACTTCGAACGAACGCTGTGGTCCAGCGGTATTGAAGTCGAGTTCACTCATGTTTCAGTTCTCCGTTTTTGCTGGTGAGTTTGCTGAGTAATTTGCCGAGATCCGGCGGCTCGATCTGATCGAGACGGCCGGAACGGTCCTTGGCGGGGAAGCCCCAAGGATTCGGGTTGGTGCAGACGAAGCCGCGCATCGGCGGCTTGCCGTCACCGAAATCTAAAAAACCGTAAGTGACGATTGCATCGATGATGCCGGGGATCTCGCGGGAAGTTTTCGATCCCTCGCACTGCAGTTGCCAGGTCGCCACCTTAAGTTCGTCGACTACGCGCTCGAGGATGCCGACGAAAATCACGTTCTTGGCGCGCGCGTGCTGGAGCTGGTTGAGCCAGAGAATCATCTCGCGGCCATGCAATCCGTATGCGCCGCGCGTATCTTTGCGTCCGGTGCGCTCGGAAAGACTCTCAGGTTGTTGCTCGCTAAACCGAAACGATAGCCGTGAGATCGCAGTCAGGCTGTCGATGAAGAGCGTGTCATAAGAATTAAGCTCAGGGAGATAACCGCCGATCGCATCGAAATGCGCCTGGCTGTAGGCCGCCGTCGGCGGGAACGACGGATTCGGTCCGCCGATTCTACATGCGAGATCACGCGCGTCGGCCCAGGTGTTGAGCCGAATTGTCCGCACGGGCAAGTCGATCACGCTCAAGTCGCCGGCCTCGATGTCGACGAATAGCGTTCGCGCTGGATCGAGCTTGCGCAGCTGCCAGGTTTTGCCGACTCCGGTTGATCCGAGCAGCAGAACCTTCGCGCCGCGGGTTTCGGCCATGCGCTGGTCAGCCGAGATGATCTTCAGTTCGGTCATTTCTTCATCTGGGTGAGTAGGAGCCTTGCCGCTTCGCTGTTCTGTGTCGCCAGCGCTTTGACCCCGCCGGCGGCAAAGGCGGCGACGGCTTTAAGCAGATCCGCAAGACGCTGCGCGGCACCGCTATCGAATTTGCAGAATGCGCCTTTGGTAATGGCGGCAAGCTCGGCGTAAATCCTTCCGACGCATTGGTCGTGGCCTTCCTGAAATAAAAACAGCGGCAACCCACCGAGCTCGCGCGCCGCGGCGTATAAGCCTTCTGGATCTTCCTCGCAGGCATCAGAAATCAGGATCAGCGCATTGACTCGCTCGCGCGCATTTTCCTTCCGTGCATGGTCAAGCACGCGACCAATCTGGGTATAGCCGGCCTGGCACATCACGCCACGCATGGTGGCGCTGAGCGCTTTAGCGTCTGAAAGCCAGCGCCAAGCGACGCATTGATCGCCGCCGAAATAAACGAGCTGAGCATCGAGACCGCCGGTCGCGGCGACGGCATCGAACATTTCCGACGTTAATGCCGCGGCAGTGTCCCAGGTGGGCTGCCGGCTTGCAGTCGCGTCGAGCGCGAAGACCAGCCGGCCGCGAGCCGGATTAACGCGCTCGAAGAAAGCATCGAGATGCGCGCGCGCCGGAACGACGTGAGTGATGCTGGTCATGTGTTTCCTCTCTTCGCAGCCAGTAAATCGAGCGCGACACCAAGTGGGCCGAGCGGCTGGCCTTGGCTGTTGCGGCATAGAGCGTGCCGAATGGCTTCGGCGTCGGCGCCATGCTGCACGGCAAAGCTGAAGGCGATTGCGGAATCGCGTAGTAGAGTGCCGATCGCGCTGCCGGCTTTGTGGTTATCGATGAAAAGCTCGCCGACGCGTCCATCCGAATATCGGCTAACGCTTGCCGTGAAGTGGATGTTCATCGATTCGAATTCGAAGAATTCGCTTGCGCGGCGATCGGCGAGGCGTTCACGGTCGGTCATCGAGGGCCCTCCGTAATAGGCGCCGTAACTGCTCACGACTTTTCCTGATTGCGTATCGACTGCCCAGCGTGCGCGATATTTCGAGCATGCAGTGACTGCCGCGCGAATTTGTAAACGTGACCCAGGTGTGGCGGGACGCGTTCTCGATCTCGGGCGCTAAGCCGTATTCGCGCAGCATTGCGATCGCGTCTTCGAGGAGGGGATTCATTGCGCCGCCCTCCGCATACCCCGGCTCCAGGCCGGTTCGGCTTTGGGAGTAGGAATTCCCCCACCCGCATTGATTTGACGCACCAGCGACGACGACCACTGAAAATTCTTGAGTGATTTCAAACGCTGAGCCACCGACAAATTTCGATGTTCGGCGGCAACCTGTTGCTCGGCCCATGCCAGCGCGGCATCCTTGCAACGGGTGAGGTTGGCGAGATCAGAAAGACCGATATCGGGCCATTCAATCCGGCTATAGCGGCGCGTCGGCGTCGGGAACGACCCACACAAGTGGCTTACGCGAGCGGCCTTGATGCGCCGTGTGAAGTGCTCTTGATTTGGAACTCTAAAGCGGTTACGTGTCCCGCTGTCGAGCATGTGGCGCATGTGTCGACACTTCCTTTCTCGGTGCTTTCGAGTGCCTGGGCCTCCACCTCCTCAGAAGTGAGCGGCCCAGGGCTCGAGGTGCGCTGTCAGTTTCTTTCAGATTTCGCCCTAGCCGACAGCGACTGCATCGGACGAAATTTCTATGATGCGTCGTTCTGAGTTTCTCCGAGACGCCTGAGGCCGAGTTTTTCTTTCTGATGGTAGATCTGACGAGGCTTTAAGCCGCTGAAGTCGGAAATCTCCTGCGCGCCCTGCAGAATATCGTCGGCAAGTTTTTCATCTGGCTTTCGCGGAAGGATATCGCCGGTCAGGATTTCTGTGATCTTGCGCTTAGATCCGAATAAAGCTCCCCAACGCATTGGTTGCACCTCCGTCCGAAATGACGGATGGGGCTGTCATCTTTTGCGATTGATGGAGCGCGCCACCCGTATGGTGGCGAAGATGTCGATGAATTACGAAATGGTCACTGCAGCGAAGTGCGTTTCGCTGCAATATCTAGATCTATGAACGCTTTGGCCGCTTTTTTCGTCGATTTGTGTTCTTGCTTGGTGACAGCAGCCGCAACTTTGTCCCGTCGGTGAAGTCAAATTCCTTGCGATATTCTCTGATGGCGGTCTCGACGGTTGTGTCGCTCTTGACGCCAAATTCACGCGCTATATTGCTAATGGCGTCTTCGCGCCGTACCCAATCCGGATATTTTTTCGGATCGATGGCACCGCGCTCGCTGTCGACTTTCCACCAATTAAAATACTTGGCGATCGCGCGATAACGCGCTTCTTTGTGCTGCTTGCGCTTGTGACGGGCGACCTGATCGCGCTTGCGACCAGTCAGCTCAATGGACGCGAGCTCCAGTGCCAACTGCTTCGCAATCCCCTTCCAGTCCTCATCACCCAGACCGAGGAACCCACGCGCGGCGGCGATGGCTTCGCGGGCGTCGTCTGGATCGATCGGTCGCTTCGCCGGCTTGCGCGGCTCGTAGCGGTCAACCTTCGGCTCGGGGATCGGCGCTAGGTCGCGAGCGACCCGCCATGCGTTGTGGGACTTGCGGAACGCCGGCGAGAGCCGGGTCCAATTCTCTTCCTCAAAACTACGGCCGCCAGTTATCTTGCGCTGTTTGGCGAGCCGCTTTTTGCGGCTCGCGGCGGCGGCAACAGCAGCGTCTTTTCGGGCAGCCGATACCAGCCGGCAGCGTTTGGCCTGCTGTTCCGCTGTCAGGTTAGGCGCTGGCTTCTCTTCCCAAATTCGGACGAGCTCGGCGTCATCGCTGACCGGCTGGCCGTCGATGCTGAACGTGCCGGAGTCGGATTTTTTGCCGTCCGCCATGTCGCGTCTATGTTGCGTGTAGCCGCCGTATAATAATGTCACCCGTTGATGTTATTTGGAAAAATTCTGCAACATACGCGACATAGAAAAGCCCCGGCTCGGACCGGGGTTTTGGCATTTTCTATCGCTATTTCAGCGGTCTAACTCTGGCTGGGGAACTAGGATTCGAACCTAGATTAACGGAGTCAGAGTCCGCTGTTCTACCATTGAACTATTCCCCACTGGTGGCGCAAATAGCTGTAAACGCGTACATTTTCAAGTCGGTTAAATCGGACATAAGGGACGAACAGCGAACGTCGGACGCACGAAAACCGGCACATTCAGGCAACAACCGCACAAAAGTCGGCACAGTCTTTTTGCCCCACATTGCCGTGCGGGAAACTACACGGCTCTGCAGTGCACGATTATTTTTCGCTCGCCTCGCCAGTTTGTTTGAACCACGCGTGTGGTGTGGTGGTATTGCGTGACATAGGCCTGATCTTCATGTAAAAGCAAATTCAGATATTTCGAGGAAAGAGATTTCGTATTTGATATAGAGTTTTGAGGCAGCCGGCTTAGCTATCGAGGAATTGAGAGTCAGGAATTAGTTTTAGGAATTCGCCGGCAGGCATCCGGCATCAGGCAAAGATATCGAGGAAATCACCGCTCCGATTTTCGGAGCGCACTCGTGCTTGGGATTGTAGCACCACCAAATGAGCGACCCTGATATCTACGCCATTCGACGGCGAGCGCGTTGCACTCAGGAACAATTTGCCGATGCTCTTGGCATTCCGGCGAATACGGTGCGGAGCTGGGAGCAACGGCGCAAGCGGCCATCGGGCGCGGCTCGCACTCTATTGCGTTTAATCGAGCAGAAGCCGGAATTGTTGGAAGCTCTACAAACTGCAGCAACGTAATTGCGACCGAGTAATAATTACGGTGGTATTATTTTTGATCGAGGAACGAGCAGAGGGAACGAGACATGCGATTACTGCAATGGCGAAGGCATCATTCATTGCTGTGAAGGCAATCGACTAGCAAAAGCCTGTCAAAAGAATCTTGATCGCAGGAAGGACTCTACGCAGATAAATGCGCCGTAGAGCTAAGTTTGTTGATATTCGATCATATGCCCGCAAGTTTACTGTCGAGGCATTGGAGACGCTTGCGCATGTTATGCGACAGCCAAAGGCGCCCCCTGCAGCGCGTGTTATGGCTGCAAATGCGTTGCTCGACCGCGGCTGGGGCAAGGCTGCGCAACTGGTGGCTGTGGATGGCGAGATAAGACAACTTGTCGAGGTCAGGCTGAACGTCGTGCAGTCCAGGGCTGTTGACGCAACGTTGACGCAAGCCCCTCATCAGAGCCTAAGCTATTGATAGATCAAGAGCAATCGGCCAGGAGTGAACTGATTAAAGAACCGCTCGAGGGCGGCGACGCTAAGTAATTCTGGCGGAGGGTTCGGGTCCTTCCTGAGACCGGGGGTGGGGGAAGTTCTGGCAGGGGGACCCCGTTTTAAGGAGGCTAAGGCCTTGCTCGATGCGCTGTCGTCATGAGTACTGTCGAAGAACCGCTACTAAAAGGGGCCGATGAGCAGCATTCCTGACATTTCCGTCGTCATGAGCGTTTACAACGGAGCCGATCGGCTCCGTGAGACGATGGAAAGCGTCCTCTCGCAGGAGGGCGTCTCGCTCGAATTCATTGTTATTGACGACGGCTCGACGGACGGCAGTGACGTCACCCTCGCTGACTATGCGCGTCACGACGCGCGAATCCGGATCCTGCATCAACAGAACCAAGGCCTTACCCGCGCCCTGATCACGGGCTGCGAGGCGGCCAGAGGGAAATATATTGCTCGTCAAGATGCAGGCGACATTTCCCTGCCCAACAGGCTTTGCCTGCAGAAGGTAGTTCTCGATCAACACGAGGACTGCGTTTTTGTCTCGTGTTGGACCACGATGATCGGTCCGAGGGATGAGTATCTGTTCGCGCACAGGGGCAGAGGGCATGCGAGCAGCCCTCTCCACATATTGTCCAAGAGGGAGGAAAAGTGGGTCGTGATCGACGGACCCACAAGTCACCCCTCGGTCATGTTTCGCAGGGAAGCCTATGTGAGGGCGGGAGGCTACAGAGCAGCCTTCTACTATGCTCAGGATTGGGACCTCTGGTATCGCCTGGCGGCGCTTGGTACGTTCGCGATGGTCGGACAGTACCTGTATCAGGCCCGCATCACCCCTAACTCCATCAGTTCTTTGCGCCGCGATCAACAAGTCGCTTGCGCTCGACTTGCCCACAAGGCCATCACTCTTCGGCTTGCAGGCCACTCCGATGACGCGATCGTGGAGGAAGCCGAGCGACTTCTTCCACGCAACCCGCACGCCATCCGAAGATCGGATCAGGGCCGCGCAATGTATTTCATAGGCAAGGGCCTGCTAGACAACAATGATCCTCGCGCCACACGTTATTTCTTGAACGCGATATGTTCGACGCCTTTCCTCTTCCGCGCCTGGTGGTCGGCCCCGCTATCGCTGGCGCGGCGTTGCTCAAACAGGCTTTTATCCAAGCACAAGCGCACCAGCGCAAACGCAGTGCCGCACGATCGCTGACGTCAAGCTTGGGGCAGGGCCGTCGGCTTAAGCGCTCATCGGCTGTCGTGGCTGAGGTTCTGCGCCCTGGCCCTCAGATCGTCGCGCACAATCTCAAGCTTGCTGCGAACATCGATCACATGCGAGACGACGCTTCGAATTCGCCCTCGGAGCCTTGCCCTTCCCCCATTGTACCCGAGCACGGGAGCGACGGGTTCGTCCGGTAAAGAAGGTTCCCCATATAACCTTCGGTACTGTTCAAATTCAATTTCGTCAGAATTGACGGCGGTGACGGCTCGGAGTGTCTCGCAAGCAGCACCTTCGGCGTAGATCACGCTATGGCGCTCAAGTTTAATGTGACAATATTCGATCTCTCTCAGGTGTTTCGCATCGACTCTGGCAATGGTCGAACCGTTGATGAGATCTACCGCCGGAATCAATACGCCATCAATATACAGGCAGTGATACCGCGACAGATACAGGTCCCGATGCGGGGTGTTCGGTCCAAGAGCTGACCGCGCTACCCGAACTGGGGCAATCTCTGCGGCCCATTCTTGTCCGGGCTTCCGCTCAAAGCGTCGTCGCCACGCCCACTGAATTGGCTTTGCGTCCCCCCCAGAGGTGACAACAAGATCATTGATCCGCAGATCCTCGATCCTGCTCTCTCCGTGAGGGGTCCAAATCAGGGTTCCTTTTAAGAAACAAGGAACACTAGGTGGTGCGAGCATCTTAATCTGTCCCCATCAAGGTAAACTCAGTATAAGGCAAACAATGTGAATGTTGATGGCTTACGGAGTATTCATTCGCTGATTACTGGTTGATTGTTGCAAAAAAAACACACACCAGCTTTGCAGTAAAAACTCGTGATCAAAACGGGGGGTTAACCGTCGTCAGTCTCGCCCAATCGGGATAAGCAATCGCCGAGCCGGCCGAAATGCGGACATCATCGTGGGTACGAGTTTCACTGGTACACGCTACACACAAGGGCGGCACTGATGCTTTTTATTTCCGCAAGTGAGCCAGTGGCAAAGTTTGCGTATGCAGGGGTTGAGCCGGACAATTTCGACGAATCACTGGTCGTTGCTTTTGAGCGAGTGGTCGCGAAATTTCCATCGCGGATCGCCCTCTGTTCGGACGAGTGGGAGCCGACCTATCGCACATTGAACGAAACAGCAAACAGCTTAACGCATCGATTGATCGCCTGCGGAGTCGCTTCAGGAGATCGTGTCGCAATCCTGATGTCGTATGATGCGCCAATGGTCGCCGCCGTATTGGGGATACTGAAGGCGGGCTCGATTGTTGTCTCGCTTGATCCAGGCGACCCGATATCCCGACTCAAAGTTCTCATTGAGGATTCACGACCCGGCGCCATCGTGACAGACGCGCAGAACCACACATTGGCGACCGAATTGTCGCGCTTCGGCTGCGGTATCTTGAAATTCGAACCTGAAACGGCCATTGCGTCGGTGCAAAATCCATCGATCGAAATCCCGCCCGAACAAATAGCGTTTTTGACCTACACCTCAGGCTCAACCGGACGTCCAAAGGGTGTGATGCAGACCCATCGGCAACTTCGAAGGGCTGCTGCCGCACACTCCGAGGCAATGCAGTACACAGAGAATGATCGCATTCCCTTCTTTGCAATGGTTTCAACCGGCCAAGGCGCGGTCGGCCTATGGTGGATCTTGCTGAACGGCGCGATGCTGTGCCCGTTTTCAGTAAAGACGCGAGGTGTCTCCGGGTTAGCCGACTGGATCATTGGTCGTGGACTGACTGTATACGTCTCGTCCGCTTCAGTTTTCCGTACGTTGGTCAAAACAATCGATGATCAGCTGGTATTCACCAAGGTGCGAGCAGTTCGGCTGTGTTCGGAGCCGGTAACAGGTGATGACTTTCGAGCATTCCGGCAGCATTTCCCTTCGACCAGCGTATTCGTTCACACGTTATCGGGTTCTGAAACCTCGAACATCGCTTGGTCACGCTGGACGCAGGACGACAAGATCCCTGAAGGAGTGCTTCCGGTCGGGCATTTTTCGAGGGACATGGAAGTCTCCCTCGTCGACGACCACGGGCTACCAGTGGCTCGCGGAGAAGTCGGTGACATCGTGGTCAAGAGCCGCTATTTGGCTAAAGGCTATTGGCGCGATCCGGAGCTCACCGCAGAGCGCTTCTCCGCAGATCTTGATGGTACCGGAACTCGCCTGGTGCGGACAGGAGACCGGGGGCGAATCAACGCCGACGGCTTGCTCGAATTCTGCGGTCGCAAGGATGACCGGATCAAGATTCGTGGCAACCGGATCGAACCAATGGAGATCGAGCGGGAGCTACAGAAACTCCCTGGCATCGATCGCAGCGCCGTCGTTGCAGTGCGCCGCGAAAACAATGAGTCGCTGCTGGTGGCATTTGTTGTGAAGGCGAGCGATGCGTCATGGACGGCGCCGCGTCTGAGGCATGCCCTGAAAGCAAATCTGCCGCTCCACATGCTGCCCTCAAGAGTCGTGTTTTTGGATAATTTCCCCCATAACAAAGGTAACAAAATCGATCGTGAGGCGCTCCGGCGGTTTCCCCTTTCTGTGCGTGACGGCAACAAAAGTGATTGGCCCAAAACTGAGACGGAAATGTTGCTTGCGGATATCTGGGCAGAGAGTCTTGAGCTGCCTGATATTGGCCGAAGTGACGATTTCTTCAAGTTGGGCGGCGACTCCCTAAGTGGCGCGGTTGTTGCAGCCCAGGTCTACGCCGCACTCGGGGTCGAGCTCAGCCTCGGCGAGGTCGCCGATCATCCAACTTTAGCGACACTCGCCGCATTCATCGACGATCGTCGTCGAAACGGAACTATCAAAACGCTCCCAATCGTTCGCGTTCCCCGCGGACCAACTATGCCAATGTCGCTTCTTCAAGAAGCAATTTGGAATGACTGGCGGCACCGGGAAGACCGAGCAGGTTTGACGAACGTGCGTAGTTATCGCGTGACCGGCCCGCTCGATATCGAGGTCCTGAAGGAATGTCTGAGCTATCTAGTTGACCGCCATGAAATACTACGAACGACCTTCAGCCTCGTTGACGGTTGCCCGGTGCAGCTTATCCATCAATCTGCACACCTTGATTTTTCGTTTGTTGATCTCATTGGTACTGATGACCCAGAGGGTAAAGCGGATTCGACTATTCGTGCCGAATCGTACCGCGAGATAGATTTTGAAAAGCTTCCGATGATACGCCACGTACTGATAAGAATCGCTAACAATAATTATCGGCTAGTACGCATTGCCCACCTTTTGATTCTCGATGGATCTGCATCGCGGATACTCGATACAGAACTTGCAACTTTGTATGAGGCGGGGCTCCAAGGGATCAAGCCGCCTCTCCCAAGAGAGCCGTTGTTGCAATTTGTCGACTACGCTACCTGGCAGCGTCAAGTAATGCGGCCCGATGGTCCTTACTTCAAAGCTGCAGTGAGCTGGTGGAAGAGCGTTTCCTCACCTGTACCGCGTGCAATTCAGCTGCCGTTTAGGAGAATAATACGCCGTGCGCCCGTCGACCCAAGCGAGTGCGTTTTGAGATGGAAACTCGAGGAACCTACCGCAAAACGATTGGATGAGATTGCGCGTAACGTTGGTGCAACCCATTTCACAATCCGATTGGCTGCGTTCGCCGCGTTGATTGCTGACACGACAGCCAGCGCGATCGTCGTTATCGGAACGGCCTTCGCTAATCGCAATCGTGTTGAGACCCAGAACATCGTCGGCCCACTCCGACACACGGTTCACCTTGTATTATCCTATGATGCAAGCAAAACGTTCTTCGAATGGTTGGAGCTTGTTCGTTATCAGGTATTTGAAGCGGCAGTGCGTAGTGAATTACCGTACGAAGCGCTACGAGCGTTGGGTGTGGAACCACCCGAACTCGGGTTTTATTTTATGATGACGGGTGATCACTCCGACCAACATTTCGGTGACCTTGCTATTAGCCGTGAATTCTGTGGTGTTGGCGCAACGCTCTGGAAATGCATCTTTGAAATCGACGAGCGAAAACCGGAAAACTGCCGAGTCAATTTCGATGCCAACCTGTATGATCGAAAAGAAATGCGCGTGATGCTGGATCGATATCTCACGCTACTTGAAGCCGTCGCGCGCGAGCCAGAATTGCCGATTAACAAACTACTAGCGAAGACCGGCGCCAGGCCGCTGCGATGGACGTGCGCAAACTATGCGGCACCTTTCTACGAGTTTATTACAGCTCTCTACGCCTCATCGCCGCTATTGAAGATGTGCTGGAGGCCGATCAAGCGGTGGGTCTTATCAGAAAGCTGACCGCAAGCGGGCTGCGTCCCGACGCCTCGCACGGCGAGCGATGCCACAAATGTTGTAGTTGCAAGGGGACAAATACTGCCCAGGTGGCGGATGCGCTGCATGCAGCGTTTAAAGCTCCTGCGGTGTCAGTGTCAGTGAGAGCGCGACGGCGTTTTCCTTTACGTGCGCCGGAGAGCCGGTTTCGGGAATCGCAATGACGTTACCGCTGCGGATGGTCCAAGCCAGCGCGACGGCTGCCGCCGAGCAACCGCGCGCTGCGCCAATACTTGCAAGCGTGGGATCACGCAGCAGCCTGGCGCCGGGGCCGCCGAGCGGCGAATAGGCCATCACTGGCATACCATGCTGCTCGCACCACGGTAGTAAGTCACGTTCAATGGCGCGGTCACCGACGCTATAAGGGGCCTGATTGGTCGTGCAGCGATCCCCTTGTGGACGGACTGAGAAGTTGGACACGCCCCAGGAACGAATTTTGCTCGCCGCGCGCAGGCGCTCGAATCCCGCAACCATCTCTGGAACATGAGCGTTCGAAACTGGCCAATGTAACAAATAGAGGTCGAGATAATCGGTACCGAGACGGGTAAGGCTCGCTTCGCAAGCACCCCGGACGAGGCATTGAAAATTTGGCCGGTTGACCGAATGGTCGGCAACGTAAGAAACAATGGGCCTCAGCTAACTCTGCCAGTGGCTAATGAAGTCCGCGCATAAGTTTCGCGCAAAGCGACACGCGGGCAATTCAGGACTGGCTCGGCCATCGAGCCATCCAGCACACTGCCCGTTACACGGAGTTGAGCCAAGAGCGATTCAAAGATTTTTGGCGCGCCTGATATGAGCGCGGCCGGCATCGCTTGCCGCGCGCTGCTATTAACCATTGGTTAAGTTTTAAGGCGCGTAGCCACACAAACGTGGTAAAGTTCTTTTGTTAGCCTCGAACTTTTCCAAAAAGTCCCCGAGCGCCCGCCTCCCCACGGGCGTTCGACCACAATACATCGCCGATGTTGGCCCGAGTTATTTCCTTCGAAATTCTGTTCCTCGCGGTCGGCTGCATTTTGCTCGTCGGCATCGCGCATTGGTTCTGAAAAATGTCGCTGTGCAAGGCCGGCAGTCGCTTTTCCGCCAGACTGCTTCCCATCAGCGCTCTAGCCGCGGCTTTAGTAGGGTGTTCTTCTTCTTCACAGCAGAGGCCCCAGGGATTCGAATATGCCGGCCGTGGGCTGTATAAAACCCACTATGAGCAGTCCTCACAGTTGCACTCAAAGCGCCGTGTATTGCATCACCGAACCATCACTGCGAATAAAACGAACGCTCGACACCGCAAGAATAATTACTCCACCAAAATTGCGGAATCCCACGT
>Ga0306921_10002333_pt1 | contig 19036 bp, 15 predicted proteins | sample sta12Cox44000080_FD_203760 | JGI IMG/M metagenome (GOLD analysis project Ga0306921, IMG submission 203760) | Lab enrichment of tropical soil microbial communities from Luquillo Experimental Forest, Puerto Rico - statoxic.12C.oxic.44.000.080 (v2)... | ecosystem: Environmental > Terrestrial >... | reverse complement strand
TCACTGAGATAGGCGCGACGGAGATTCCAGCGGTGGAAGAGACGGCGGCGCCTACAGCAAAAGAAGCCGCGAACGGAGAAGCGCACCTGGCCGAGACGAGTTCTTTCGAGCCAGCGAGCGCCCCGCCGGAAGCTTCTGACGGCCACGCAGAGAAAGCAAAGGAAGGCGGGCCTGCCAACGCTTGGTTTTCGGTTTCGGGCACGCCCTGGGAGGTTGAGGCGAGGAAGGCTACGCTGGTGGCTTCGACGTGGGATGCGCCGAGAACGGCTTCGCCGGATGAAACCCAGGAAGTGCAGCCGCCTGTTACAGAGCCTGCGGATGAGGAAGCTGTTGCGCACGGGCACGAGGAGGTTCGGCCTGCCGAGCCCGGCAGCCACCGGGAAAACACGACAGCGCCCGCGGAAACCACCACGACCACGAATTCGGGAAGCGCCTGGGAGACTCTGGCACCACCGGTTCCATCCTTCGAGACGGTAGAGCGAATTGCCGAAGTTGCCGAGCCGAAGCCTGCGGAATCGCCCATGGAGGAGCAGGTCGAAGCGGCGCAATCTGCCCAGCCCGACATGGACGAACTGGTTGCGCGGGTACTGGTCAAGATGAATCCCGAAGTACTGCAAAAAGTGACGCGCGAAATCCTGAAGCCGGTTATCGAAGCCATTATCCGCGACGAACTCCACTCCAAGAAGTCCTAAAACCCTAATTCGTGACTTGCCGGTCTTGTGTCGCCGCTTGAGCGGCAATTGACGACCCGGCGTACCTGCCCGTATATTCGAAGATTACCCTGCGAACGCGGGCGCAAGCCTTGCGGTGTCGCGCGAAACGAGGAGAATCTTGCCGGATGGCTCGGGAAATAGCCAAGGCCTATGACCCCCAGCAGATTGAATCACGCTGGGCGGACTACTGGGTGAAGGGCGATTTGTTTAAGGCCCCACCGGACCCGTCTGAACGAACCTTTTCGATCGCACTTCCTCCGCCCAATGTGACCGGCTCGATTCACATCGGGCACATGCTTGAACACACCCAAATTGACACCCTCGTCCGTTGGCATCGCATGCGTGGATTCCGCACGCTGTGGCTGCCCGGGATGGATCACGCCGGAATCGCTACACAGTTCGTTGTCGAGCGGACGCTAGCCAAGGAAGGAATCAAGCGCCAGGACCTGGGCCGGGAGGAATTCGAGCGGCGCGTCTGGAAATGGAAAGAGGAGAGCGGGGGAGTCATCAAGCAGCAGATGCTCCGCCTTGGCACGTCGTGCGACTGGACGCGCGAACGGTTCACGCTTGAGCCAGCTCTTTACCGCGCCGTGTTACACGCGTTTCTCGAATTTTACCGCGAAGGACTGATTTATCGCGGGCGTTACATGGTGAACTGGTGCCCACGCTGCCAGACGGCCATTAGCGACCTGGAAGTTGTGCATCACGAGAGAACAGGCGAAATCTGGAACATTCGTTATCCGCTGATGGATGGAGACCGGCCGAGCGCCACGGAGCATCTCGTTGTAGCGACGACGCGGCCGGAAACGATGCTCGGCGATACGGCGGTCGCAGTGAATCCCGAGGATGGGCGGTACCAGCAGTACGTCGGCCGAAGAGTGATGTTGCCGCTGATGAATCGCGAGATTCCAATTATCGCGGATTCATACGTGGATCGCGAATTCGGGACGGGCGTCGTGAAAATTACTCCGGCGCACGACCCGAATGACTTCGAAATCGGCAAACGGCACAAATTGCCCGAAATTGATGTGATGACCGACGACGCATACATGAACGAGCACGCCGGGGCTTATGCGGGACTAGAACGGTTCGCAGCGCGGGGCCGGATTCTGAACGACCTGAAAGAACGAGGTGTGATCGAATCGGTAAAGGAACATATTCACGCGGTGGGTACGTGCGACCGGTGCAAGGCCCTGGTGGAGCCGCGGATTTCGACACAGTGGTTCATGAGGATGAAGCCGCTGGCGGAGCCGGCGAAGCAGGTTGTCCATGACGGCCTGATTCACGTGACCCCGAGTAACCAGCGCACCATCCTGCTGAACTGGCTCGAAAACATCCGGGACTGGTGCGTTTCGAGGCAGCTCTGGTGGGGCCACCGCATTCCGATCTGGCATTGCGCCGATTGCAAGGAAATGGTTCCTGCGTTGGACTCAAAAGTGGAGATCGTGGAAGGGCACGCGCGAGCGGCGAGTGTGCCGAGGACGTGCCCGAAATGCGGCGGATCGAAACTGACGCAGGATTCGGACGTGCTGGACACTTGGTTCAGCTCAGGCTTGTGGCCATTCTCGACTCTCGGTTGGCCAGACGACACGCAGGACCTGCGAGATTTCTATCCCACCAGCCTGCTGATCAGCGGTTACGACATTTTGTTTTTCTGGGACGCACGGATGATCATGATGGGCTTGCACCTGATGGGTGCGCGGGCGGCTGGCGATTTGGCGAAGGCCATCCCATTCCGAGGGCTGTACCTTCACTCCCTTGTGCGCACGGCCGAGGGCCAGAAAATGTCGAAGACGAAAGGGACCGGCGTTGATCCGTTGCAATTGACGCGAGAATACGGCACCGACGCCCTTCGCTACATGTTGGTGAGCATGGCCGCACCAGGAACCGACATCGCGCTTTCCGAGGATCGGTTGGGCGGGGCGCGAGCGTTCGCGAACAAGATCTGGAACGCGTCGCGGTTCATTTTCTTCAATTTCGACAAGGTGGAAGAACGCGGCACAAAGCTGGAAGAGGTTGCGTCTCCAGGTGTACGAGAGAAAGCTCCGTATGCCTATGAGGGAGCGATACCGCTGGCCGATGAATGGCTTTTTGGAAGTCTGGCCGCGACCTCAGGTGTGGTGAATGCGGCCCTCGACGACTACCGGTTCCACGAGGCGGCGCAAAGCGTCTACCACTTTTTCTGGGGGGATTTTTGCGATTGGTACATTGAGTGGATAAAGCCGGATTTGCAGGACTCAAACAAAGAGCGCTCCCTGGTCGCCTGGAAAAACCTGCTTGCGGCGTTTGATCTGGCGCTGCGATTACTGCACCCGTTCATGCCCTTCATCAGCGAAGAGCTTTGGCACCAGTTGCCGCAGAATCCGGGTGACCGATCCATCGCCCTTAAGGAATATCCGGGGACGAGAACGAATTTTACGGTGACGGAGAGGGTGAACGAATTCGGGAACGTTCAGGAGATTATCGGACAAATCCGCAACATGCGTTCGGAGATGAAGCTGGATCCAAAGAAGAGAGTCGTGGCCGAAACATACAGCGCCGATCCCGACATACGGGGACAAGTGGAACGGAACCGGTCTGGGATCGTTCGCCTTGGCCTTTTATCGGAATTGCACGTCGCAACGCAAAAGCTCCCTGAAACCGGTGGACTGATTCGGTCGGCGGGCCTGTTTGATGTACGCATTCCCTACGCAACAGACGCCCTGGACACTGCCGCTGAGCTGACGCGGCTGAAGAAAGAGATTGCGGGGCTGCAGAAGGCCATCCACTCGAAGGACAACCAGCTCGGCAATGAGACCTTTCGCAATCGCGCCCCGCAAGACGTCATCAAGAATATGGAGGAGGCGCTATCCGCGCAGCGCATCGAGTTGCAAAAACTTATCGATCGCCTAAGGCAGCTAGAAGGCTAAATTCGCGCCACGGGCTGCTGGTGGCTGGCTTCCGCTTGTGGGCCATCGATGCACCGCAAAGTCGCAGCCGGCGGACCTGACGCCTGCACAGGAAGATGAACTGGGATTCGAGCTACATCAGCGAGTTGATTGAACGCGCCCTGGCGGAGGATATTGGTCCGGGCGACGTTACCGTCGAGGCAACGATTCCCGGCCATGCTGCAGGACGAGCCCGCATTGTAGCAAAGCAAGAGCTGATTTGTGCCGGACTGCTCTTGGCGGAACGAATCTTTCGCAGGTTAGATCCCAACCTAAAACTGGAAAGGCGCTTGGAGGATGGCCAGTTTGTCCGCAAAAAGCAGGATGTCCTCCGCCTTGACGGGAGAGTTTCAGCTATTCTGACAGGCGAACGTCCGGCTTTGAACTTCCTGGGCCGGCTCAGCGGTATCGCAACGCTCACGCATCAATTTGTTCAACAACTCGCGGGCACTCAAGCAAAAATCCGCGATACGCTAAAAACTGCCCCCGGGCTGCGGCTGTTGGAACAATATGCCGTGAGGATGGGAGGAGGCACAAATCATCGTGTCGGCCTTTACGACGCTATTCTACTTAAGAAGAGCCACATTGCGCTTGCCGGAGGAGTAAAGGCAGCGCTGGATCAGGCTCACAGTTATGCCTCGTCGCGGATGAGCCCGCTGGCGACGACGGCTTACGAAGCGGTCGGCCTGTCGCCTTCGCAGAATGAGGCCAGTTCCCTTCCGATTCAGATTGAAGTGCGCAACGAAGACGAACTCCGCGAAGCGTTGGGAGCGGGAGCCGAGGCAATACGGCTCGACAACTTTACGCCGGATCAGGCTCGGGCCTGCGTGCAAATCGCGCGACACATCCGGCCGGATTGTGTCGTCGAGATTTCGGGAGGGATTACGCTGGCCAATGCCCGGACTTACGCGGAAACCGGCGCCGACTATCTTTCCTCTGGGGCCCTCACGCACTCGGCTCCAAATGCGGACTTAAGCCTGCTTGTCGACAGCGTCGAGTAAAAGTAAGCTTAGACACGAGAAACACGAGAACAGGGCCTGATGCCCCAGACACTCCCTTTACCAGGAACAACCGACAAGCGCCTGGCAGCACTGGTTACGCTGCTATCAGAAAACGCCACGATTGTGATCAGCGGGGCGCGGATTGCGCGACAGATCGGCGTTTCACGCTCGATGGTCTGGCAGTGGGTCGAACTACTGCGGAAGATGGGCGTTCGCGTGAAAGGCCAGCGAAGCACCGGCTATTTTCTCGAGCATGTGCCGGACATCATTACGCCCAATCTGATTCGCAAACGCCTTAAAGGGAACGCATTCGGCAAGCAGATCTATCACTTTTTCAAGACGGACTCGACCAATCGCGTCGCTATGGATTTGGGCTACACCAGAGCGGCGGAAGGCACGGTGGTGCTGGCCGAGGAGCAAACGGCCGGTCGCGGCCGTTCCGGGCGGACGTGGTATTCCGAGCGTGGCGCGGGGCTTTACGTGACGTTGCTGCTGCGACCGAAACTTTCTCCGGCGCAAGCGCCGCTTCTAACCATGCTAGCGGGACTCTCCGCACACGCAGCGATAAGAGCACAGGCCGGCCTCACGGCGGAATTGAAATGGCCCAATGACCTGATGCTTAACGGCAAAAAGATCGGCGGGATTCTTACGGAAATGCATGCCGAACCGACCCAGGTGTGTTTTGTGATCGTCGGTATCGGGATCAATGTCAATCAGGAGAAGTTTGCTACGGACATATCCTCGGCGGCAAGTTCACTGCGAAAGGAGTCGGGCCGCACGCATTCGCGCCTGGAGTTGCTCGTTCGGTTGCTCAGCCAATTCGAGAGCGATTACAATCGTTTCCTGCGCGAAGGCGCTCCATTCGTTGTGCAGCGTTTTCTGAGCGTCTCAACTTTTGCTGCGGGCCGCCGCGTGCGCGTGGATTCCGGTCACGAGTCTTACGTCGGAACGACGGCAGGGTTGAGCCCAGAGGGCCTGCTGCTGGTGGCGAAGGATGAAGGGCCGACCGTGACCGTGATCGCCGGAGACGTAACCGAGGTTCGATAGACGATGCTGCTGACAATCGATGTGGGCAACACGAATACGGTCCTTGGAGTGTTCCGCGCGGAGGAACTGATCGCCAACTGGCGGTTGACGACGGCGCAGGCGCAGACGGTGGACGAATACGGCGTGCTCACGAGAAACCTGTTTTCGATTGCCGGACTCAACCAGGAGATGATCACAGGGGTCATTATCAGTTCGGTGGTGCCTCCGATGAACTGGACGCTGGCGGAAATGTCGCGGCTCTACCTTGGGAAGAAAGCGTTGTTTGTCGAGCCGGGCATCAAGACGGGCATGTCGGTTCACGTAGACAATCCGATGGACGTGGGCGCCGATCGCATCGTCAACGGGGTTGCGGCGTTTCACCAATACGGGGGCCCGTGCGTGGTAGTGGATTTCGGAACGGCGATTACGTTCGACGTGATATCGGCAAAGTGTGAATTTCTGGGTGGCGTGATTGCTCCCGGGATCGGGATAAGCTCCGAGGCACTGTTCACGAAAACAGCGCGCCTGCCACGCGTGGAAATCAAAGACCCCGGCAAGGTGATCGGCACAAACACGGTCACGAATATTCAGGCCGGCCTTTACTACGGCTCGGTGGACCTGGTGGATGGCATGCTTGCCAGGATCAAGGCGGAGTTGAGCGCGCCAACGACGGTGATCGCAACGGGTGGCCAGGCGCGAATGGTGGCGCGAGGCTCGAAACACATACAACATGTGGATGAGTTTCTGACTCTGACCGGCTTGCGGCTCGTGTGGGAAAAGAACCAGTCCGCGGAAGCGCATCGCGAGACAACGGCGGCAAACCCCGGAAAAGTGGAGCCGAGCACAACAAGGAAAATCAGGCGTTAACTTTTTCGGGACGGCCCGGCCCACACCATGGACACCTGGAATTACTTCAACTATTTCACCGAGATCGAAGAGCATTTCTGGAAGAAGCGAGGCGCGCACCTGCTGGTTTCGCCGCTCGATTGGGCGATCATGGAGACGTGGCAGAAAGCAGGAGTGCCGCTCGAAGCGGCGCTGAAAGGAATTGACCGGGCGTTTGAGAGCTACCAGCGGTCTCGACGCGGCGCGGGCAAGCCGCTGAAGAGTCTCGCGTATTGCACCGATGCGGTGCTTGAGGCCACCGAGGAGATCAATGAAGCCGCTGCGGGTGTGCCGTCACCAAGAAGAGCAGCGCTGGTTGAGGTGTTTCCTCGCGAGGAGTTGCGCACACACTTCAGGCGAAATGCGTCATTGTTTTGCACGGCGGCGGACCGCTGCGCCAACGCGCAGCCGAGTCTTTGCTCGTTTTTCCGCGAGCTTGCGGCATCGCTCACCAGTATCGAGACGCTCTTGGAGGCGCCTGGCCGAGTTGATCTAGAGGATATCGAGCGGCGGCTGACCGTCCTGGATGAAAAGGTGCACGCGGCGCTTCTAACACAATCGGGCGAGGAGCTGCTGCTGAAGATATGGCGCGAGGTGGATTCGCAGCTGGCGGCATACCGCCGCAAAATGAAAGCTGAGCAGATTGCGTTGGTGGAGAAGCAGTACCTGCAGAAGCGCCTGCTCGACGAATACCAATTGCCACGACTGAGCCTGTACTACTTTTCGTAATGAAGGAGCGGCGGCTGGCGGAACACCTATGGCTGATGCGTTTCTATTATCCATTGAGAAGCTAATCTATGGCGGCGACGCCCTGGCCCACACCGACGCCAATACGGTTTTCGTCCCCTTCGTTCTTCCCGGCGAGCAGGTCATGGCCTCTGTGCGCACGCGAAGGAAGAATCTGATCCACGCAAACCTGCTGAAAGTGGAGCAGGCGTCGCCGGCACGCATAGCGCCACCCTGCCCGCACTTCGGGGTGTGCGGCGGATGCCACTACCAGCACATCGAGTTCGCGAAGCAGGTTGGCTACAAGAAGCAGATTCTGCTTGAGACGTTGTCGCGCCTTGGCGGCGTGAAGTGGACGGGAGCGATCGAAGAGCACTCCGCGCAGCCCTATAGCTACCGCAACCGCGCGCAGTGGGCTTTTCGCGACGCGATGCCTCGCGCCCTAGGGTACTTCCTCCCGGAAAGTGCGCGGATTCTGGCGATTGACGAATGCCCGGTACTGTCGCCGTCGCTCGCGACGGCCTTCGGACAGCTGCAGGCGCTGGCGCGGGGAAACATGCTTCCACCGGGCGTGCTTGAGGTCGAGGCGTTCGCCGATTCCGACGATTCGAAGATTGCGCTCAATGTTGCGTTCGAACGATTTCCAAAGCCGGCCAAGGCTCTGGTGGCGGATTTTAAGGCAGCGCTTCCGGCCCTTGAAACCCTGCTGCTGCTTGATCAGAGCAAGAACCGTTTCGAACTCGATGGGCCCGGCTATTTAATGCATAAGGCTGGCGGCTTCGCCTATCGAGTCAGCCATTTGTCTTTTTTCCAGGTAAACCGCTTCCTGATTGAGGATCTCCTGCAGACCGTTTTGCGTGGAGCGAAGGGCGGCCTGGCGCTTGATCTTTATGCGGGTGTCGGTTTCTTCACATTGCCTCTGGCGAAAGCTTTTTCGCGGGTTGCCAGCGTGGACGCGAATCTCGCTGCCACGCGAGACCTCCAGGTGAACGCGGAAGCCGCCGGCGTGGCTGTGGCATCTGAAAACGAGCACACCGAGGAATTCCTGAAGAAATTCAAGGAGCAGCCCGACCTTGTCATTCTCGATCCACCGCGCGCCGGGCTTGGGGCAGAGGCGGCTGCGCGGCTTGCTGATCTCCGAGCGCCCGAGATTCTGTATCTCTCGTGCGATCCCTCGACGCTGGCTCGCGATCTCGCCGTCCTTACACATTCCGCGCGTAAGCCCAGCACTGGAATTGCTCCCGAACAGCGCTACGAAATTGTCGAAGTGCACTTGTTCGATCTGTTTCCGCAGACTTTTCACATAGAAACACTCGTGAGATTGCGAAGCGCTTCATGAACTGCCCGCCGTTGCGATTGCCGCTGCTTTTGCGGGCGGTTTTGCTCGGCTTGCAGAAATTCGCTTCCCCGCACGCCGGTTCGCCCCGATTCCCGGCCGCATTATTGGCCATACGCAATAGCCTTTTGCTGCGGATCATGTCCTGACTCGCCTGCAGGCAGGTCAGTTCGACCTCAGCACGCCGCTGCGGTGGCCTGGGCATTTGTGGGCAGAGCCGACGAGAACGCCCCGGGGCTACAGTCTCGAAATCGACCCGAGCGCCCTTGAGTTACAGGAACACCTTCTTCCTTTGTGTCAGAGGACGGGTGTTTTCCACTTTCTGGTCGTGGCCGGATTGCGCCTCGGCGCGCTGGCGGTCTTTCTTTTTTGGATTGGCCCGGGCGATTCAGCTACTCGACCAGCCGAAAAACGCGGCTTGCAGACGTTTCGCTCCGAACCAGCGGTCACGACAGAAGGTCAGTTGCTTTGTGGGTCGCCTCGATTCGGCAACCCAGTCAGACCACGCGCAGGCGCCAGATAATCACGAGCAAGAGTAGGAACAGGAAGAAGCCGACGGCGGCACGGTACTCGCGATTTCTTTCATACTGCACAAGCGAAAACGAGACCTTAGCTCCACTGAGATCGCGCGAGGAAATAACCTGCGGAAAAAACAGCGCGACCCTCTTTGCATACGCGTCAAACGAGGCGCCGTGCTTCAGTCGAAGTTCGGTTTCCTCTCGCCGCATCACCACCGTGTAAACCAAAGCAAAATACGCAAGCAGAAGGAGCGCGGCCCACAATGAGTGCATCGCCACCGCAGCGCCGAGAGCGAGAATGCTGCTGCCAAAATACAGGGGATTGCGCGTGTAAGCATACGGGCCGGTGACGGTCAGCACTTCCTGCTTGTGGAGAAAACCGGCGGCGTAGGCGCGAACGAGCAGGCCGACGGATCCAATCGCGGCTCCGAGGAGAATCGAACGCAAGGTCGGGCGCGCCAACAATAACACCACGAGCGCGAGCACGTATCCGCCACGGACCCGCCAGCGCTGAACAATCTGCAAGACACTCACCGGTTGGCTCCCAGGGTCTGCTTCACCGCTTGAAACACTTCGTCCACAGACAGGTCCAGCAGCGAAGGATCGGTCGTTTCAGCGCGCTGGTAGGTTGTTTTTGCGTTCACACTGCGCAACACGATTTCTTGGGTCGGATAGGGTCCATTTCGCGCCGGGTCCGTTGGGCCAAACAGAGCGACGACCGGTGTGCCTAAGGCGATGGCAAGGTGCAATGGGCCAGTGTCACCTCCGACAACGCAGCAGGCGCCGCGGAGCAGCGCCATCAACGGGCCAAGCTCCCCGTCGTAGGCGGACGATTGGGCGTCTCCACTCGCTCTCTTCACCGCAGCCACTAATTCCTCTTCGCCGGGAGCGTAGTTAACGACACAGGAAATTCCCAGTTCTCTCTGGATTCGTTCACTGAGAGCGCCGAAGCGCTGCGTCGGCCAACACTTTGATCGCCAGCCTCCGCCGGGGCTAAGCACCAAGTAGCGGTTGATGCCGTCTTTAGCAAGTTCTTCCCTGACTCGAACCTCGTCAGCTTCCGAAACGCATAGGGTTACCGCACCGGTGAGATCGGAGGCGCCGGCCTGAAGCGAGAGCTCGCCATTTTGTTCCGCGATGTGTGTCGATTTGCATGCAACTCGGTGCGTGTAAAGTAGCGGCACTCCAAACTCGCGAATCGTGGCGGAAGAAAACCCGATGCGCGTCTTCACACCGCCAAAGAAAGGAAGAAAGGCCGCCTTCCACAACCCCTGATAATCGATTGAAGCGGTCCAGGAATAACCGCGAATTTTGCCGAGGACCTGTCGAACGGAGGACAGATCGCGCGAATTCACCGGCCAGATTTCGGCCGCCAGCCGGCTGCTCGCCACGAGTTCGACCCAGCGGGGGTGAGTCAGCCAAATGATCTTCGCAGCGGGAAAGGATTCCTTCAAGCTGGCAACAGCCGGAAAGGTGTGCACGATGTCGCCAAGCGAGCCCAAGCGCACGACCAGAAATCGCTGTTCAGCCATTCCGGCCCTTGCGGATCTGCTCTAGAAACTCGCGCGTGGAATGATTTTTTAGATCACCGACGATGGCCACCTGAATTCCGAGGCGCTTTGCGACCGCGCGCTCCGGTACGGTTTCCTGCGTGTAGTCCGTCCCTTTGGCGTGAACATCTGGCCTGAGGACCTCGAGCAGTGACTCGACGTTCGGCTCGGGAAATACGACAACGTAGTCCACGTCGTTGATCGCCGCGACGAGTTGAGCACGGGCTTGTTGGTCCAGAATCGGCCGCCCGGGTCCTTTCAGGTTGCCAACGCTAGTGTCGGAATTTACACCCACCACCAGGAGATTTCCCTCTTTCTTTGCGGCCGCGAGGTAACGAACATGACCGACATGCAAAGTATCAAAGCATCCGTTCGCCAGAACTACCCTTTTTCCTTGATGTTTTGCCTCGTCGAGCAAGCCTCGCAGTTCGATTCGACTCACGATTTTTGAGTCGGCCTTCCTCATGGTCTAGCTCGCTGCTCCCGAAGCGGCTTCGCGGATTGCGCTCTGCAGTTCCTCACGCGACACGGTAGCCGTTCCGCGCTTCATCACCACGAGACCGCCAGCGATGTTGGCAATGTGAGCAGCCTCGAGTGGAGAAGCTCCGCTGGCCAATCCGAGCGTGTACGCCGCCAAGACGGTGTCTCCGGCTCCCGTCACATCCACGGCCTGGTTACTGCCGTGAACAGCGAGATGCACCGTTGGTTGCCCGTGCTCGAATACAGCCATGCCGTCACGGCCTCGTGTGACCACCAGAGCTTTGAGTTTCATCTCCGTGAGGGTTGCTCGCCCGCAGCGTTCGAGTTCTTCGAGATTCTGTCCGATCGAAGTGTGGTGCAGCGTTTCCATTTCCGGTTCGTTTGGAGTCGCTGCGGTAATCCCTACCTGTTTGTAGGCCGTAAGACGAAATCGCGAATCGAGGGTTACCGGAAACCTACGCCGGGCTTTCGAAAGGACGTTGCGCAGGTCTTGCGGACTGGCCACACCAAATCCATAATCCGAGACCGCAAGTGCATCCGCGTTCCTCATCCTTGCCGTCAGAATGGAGTGGATTTTCTTTCGCACGGATTCCGGCAGGGGGCGAGCGGGTTCGTAGTCCACCCGCAGAACCTGCTGGCCGACGGTATGAGCCCAACCGGCGAGAAACCTTGTTTTCGTGGGCGTGGTCCAACCCTTTACGCGCAGGATTCCGGCAACATTCACATGCTTTTCGCGGAAGTTGCTGTGCAGCCAGTTTCCAGCGGCGTCATCTCCCACCGCGGTTATCGGCAAAACCTTGGCACCCAGAGCCACGAAATTGTTGGCGGCATTCGCGCCGCCGCCAGGCACCATGTAGGTTTCGCGGTGGCGCAGAATCAATACCGGCGCCTCGCGAGACACTCGTGTGATATCCCCGGACTGAAACGCGTCGGCAACAAAATCGCCCAGTAGCACGACGGCCTTTCCGGAGAATCGCTCCACGCACTCCGAGAGCGCCATCAAATCCACGGTTGCGGGCGCACTTGGCTCGTTCTTCTTCCGCTTCATCATTCCTACCCTAAACTAACTCCCAAAGCCTCCAACCACGGGATTGACGCGTCTGCAACCATCTCCGGCGTAATGCTGTTCATGCAGCGATGATCCGTGGGGCAACGGCGCAAAAAACATGGGCTACAGTATGGTTTGTCCTGCACGATGCTGTGCCGCGGCGTAACCGGCGAGGTGCCGTAAGGGTCGGTGGGACCAAAAATGGCAACAACCGGCAAACCAACGGCGGCCGCAACATGCATTGCACCCGAATCATTGCCAAGAAACAGGTGACACTGCGAGAGCATCGCCGGTAGCTCGGCGATGCTGGTCTTGCCCGTGAGATCGATAGGTTTCCGCTTCATTGTGGCAATAATCGCGGCGGCCACACTAGCCTCCCCAGCCGCCCCAAACAATATGACTTCGGCCTCCCGACGAGCCAGAAGCCAGTTCGCCCACTCCGCAAATCGTTCAGGCGGCCAACACTTGGCGGAGCCGTAGGACGCGCCCGCTCCGATCGCTATCCTTAGCGCGTGGGCACTTACTCCAGCCTCCAGCAATCTTTGCGCTGCAAGGTGCCTTGCGGCTGCGGGCACCATCAGGCTGATTCGCTCGTCGTTCGGCAAATTGCTGATCCATCCCGCGCGGCGCAGCAGTTCCAAATAATAAAACTTCTCGTGAGCGGGAATTTCCCCTTCCCTTGGCACTACAATGGCTTTCGTTAGAAGGAAGCTCCGGCCATCCCTCGCGTAGCCAATCCTTTCAGGTACTCCCGCACGCCAAGCCAACCAAGCGGCTTCAAAAGCATTCTGCAAAAGCAGCACGACATCGAACTTTTTCCCACGAATCTCCTTGGCCAGCCGCTCACGCCCGCTCCATCCCCGATGCTCGCTTTGCGGGTTGTACAGTATCAATTCGTCGCAAAGTCCTTGGTCCCGGTAGAGGTCCGCGACGTACGGTCTGGCCACCATTGCGATGACCGCATCCGGGAACCTGACGCGGACCTGGCGAAGAGCGGGCAGCGCCAGGATTGCATCGCCGACCCAGTTTGTGGCTCGAATCAGAATCCTCATGCCACATACTTCCTTGCATCGAGTTTCTCCCGGATTGCTGCCAGAAAAACTTCCTCATTGTCGATCGCCAAGTCGATCACCGCCACATAGACGGGCAGATCCTCGAACTTTTTGCCGGAAAGATTCTGCTCATCTTTTTCGGTAGTAACCAAGGCGCTTGCGCCCACCCGCCGCGCAGCGGCTACGAGTTCGCGCGCGTCACGGGCATCGTATCGATGATGATCCTCAAACTCGCACTTTCCCGCAACTGGGACTCCCCAATTCTGCAAATCCAGGAAAAACGCCCGGGGATTGCCGAGCCCGCAGAACACGTAGAAAGGCCCCTCGCCAATTCCTTCGGCGAGGACGAGTTGGTTTCCTTGACCGAGACGCCGGAAACCAACAAGCTGCGTCGAAGCGGAAAACACGGGATACTGCTGAAGTTTCTTGATTGCCTCAATCGTCCCAGGCGCGGTTTCCGCCCGCGTGAAAATCAGAAAATCAGCGCGAGACATCGCGGAGATGGGTTCGCGCAAGCGTCCCGTTGGCAGCATCATCTCCTTGCCGAGAGAACGCGCGGCGTCAATCAGCAGAATATCGACGTCCCGCGCGAGTTGCTGGTGCTGGAAGCCATCATCCAGCAAAAACACATCGGCTCCTGCTTCAATCCTACGGCCCTGTTCGAACCGATCGGGTCCTACACCAAACGTGACGCGGTTGTTGAGGCGGAACTTCATGAGTTCGACTTCGTCGCTCGTTCCCCGGCTCCCCTTGTAACCGCGGGTCAGGATGGCGACGCGCCGGCCCTCGGCGAGCAAGTGCTCGGCCAGCCAGACCACCATCGGCGTCTTGCCTGTGCCGCCGACCGTCAGGTTTCCTACGCTGATGACCGGCCGGTTCAGTTGCTTTTGTTTGAGTATGCCCCGCCGATAGAACGTTGCCCTCAAACGCGCGAGTTGCTCGTAAACCACAGATAGCGGCCAAAGCAACATTCTGACAACCGGTGATAGAGTCATCGCGCCGGACCGCCAGTAAGCTGCTTCCGAACTTCTTCCAGTGCACGATCCAGCGCCCCCCGGCTGTTCTCAACCAACTGTTGCGCTGTCGCTCCCATGCGCTCCATTTTTCTGGGGTCTTTGAGAAGGTGGATCCACTCGACTCCAGCATCCTCGGGGCTAGCGACCTGAATGGCCGCGCCCGCCTCGACGAAGCGCTCGGCGATCGCCGCGAAATTTTCCATGGACGGCCCGAACACTGATACTTTGCCAAATGCGGCGGGTTCAAGAATATTATGGCCGCCGGCTTCCACGAGCGAGCCTCCGACAAAAACGCTGTCGGCCAGACGATACAGAGAAGCGAGTTCGCCGATACTGTCGAGCAATAAAACCGTGACGTCGTCCGGAATCCCATCGGAGTCTGCGGGGCGTTGCCCGGGAATGCCGGGGCCTGCAACTCCAAACGTAGAGCGCTTTACGAATTTTCTGTGCGACTCTTCAATGAATTCGGCAGCGGCGTCGAACCGTTCGGGCTTGCGCGGAGCCAAGACGAGCAAAGCCTTCGGAAAATCGCCCTGCACCACGCCAAAGGCAATCAACGCCAGCGGTTCCTCGGTGGCGACGACGCTTCCGGCGACAACGACCGGCCAGCGGCCACGCTGCTCGCATTCGCGTTTCAACCAGTCGGAAAGCGGAGTGGGCACAGGTAATTCCATGTCGTATTTCAGATTTCCGCTGGCACTGACACGCTCGGGAGGCGCTCCGAGCGCACAGATTCTGTCGGCGTCGACCCCAGTCTGCATGAGGAAGGCGGCGGCATTTTTCAGGGCGGAAGCCAGAAACGGGCGAAGGAAAAATCCGAAGATTCCGAGGTATTTCTGATAACGCGCGAACGAGCGCTCCGAGATGCGCCCGCTCACAAACACGACCGGCACATTCTTGCGACGAGCCTCGCGCAGGAAATTCGGCCAGATCTCTGTTTCGAGCACGATTACGATTGCCGGTTTTACCGCTGCCAGCACCCGACGGACGCTGAAGACCCAATCAAACGGAAAGTAAATGATGGCGTCGGCAAAGGGCATGCGTTCTTTGGCCAGCGCTTGCCCGGTCTGCGTGGTGGTCGAAATGATCAGGGGCCTTTGCTGGTACGTTTCTTTCAACCGCCTGGCCAGCGCTACTCCTGAAAGGGCTTCACCCACCGAGACCGCGTGAATCCAAATAGCCCCCGGCTGCCCCGCCGAGAGTTTCGCCAGCGCGGGAAGCGCCAATCCTAGGCGTTCCCTTAGATTTGAAAGGTATTTGCCGTGACGCAGCCCTTGAATCAGCCAGTATGGCGCGGTTAGGATGACTGCCACAGCCATCATTACGCTATAAATGAAACACACTCAGTCATGACTCCGCTCTGATTCCGGACGGGTCTCGCTGAAATGCTCAGCAGGGCAACCCCAGTTCTTACCCAGGAATCGAAGGCCTCAGGATGCAAACAGTCTATTATAGCTTCATGCGAATTTTCCTTGTGCCTCTCCTGACGCTTGAACTGGTGTTTTCAGGCGCCGCGCAAACTTCCCCACAGAGCACGACACCGCGTGCGGGAATCACGGACTCTCATGAAGGCATGACCATCGGCGTCGATCCCTGGACGCAGGCGAGCCAGTATAAGGAGAAATTTCCCAAGAAATCTCCTTTGTCGGGCGGCGTTGTGGCTCTGCGTGTCAGTTTTCGCAATAACTCTGACCAAAGCATCAAGGTCGACCTGCGGCGCATCCGCCTGCTAGTAACCCTCGACGAAGAAAACCGCCAGGAGCTAGAGCCGCTAACGGCGGAAGATGTCGCGGACACCGTGCTTCTTAGTAAAGAAAATGGCAAAGACCCGACCGTCAGGCGCAATCCCTTGCCGATTCCCGCGGGCAAACCGCGGACATCGCGCGATGCCAACTGGACGAGTTTCAAGGACGCTTGCCAGAACGCCGGTCTTCCTTCGAGCGTCGTTGCGGCACGCGGGTCGGTCGAGGGCCTGATCTACTTCGACCTTCGGGGCGAGGTCGAACTGTTGAAAAATGCGCATCTCTACATTCCCAACCTTGTTACGATGAACGACAATCACCCGCTGCTCTATTTCGACATCGACCTCGGACATTCCTCATCCGACTAGCTTTGCCATTTTGGTTCTGCGGAGACCGCAATTCTTCGTTCTTTGATTTGCCCGCTTCGTCGCCGTCGGCTACCATGGAACGTCGAACGAATTTTGTTTCGAACGCATGCAAAATCTCCTAGAGCAGCTCAACCCGGAACAACGCCTTGCCGCGGAATCAACCGAAGGGCCTCTCCTGATTCTTGCTGGCGCGGGAACTGGCAAGACGCGAGCGATCACGTTTCGCATGGCGAATCTGATTGCGAAGGGCGCGCCCGCCGAATCGATTCTTGCCGTCACATTCACGAATAAAGCGGCTGAAGAGATGCATAACCGAGTAACGGACCTGCTGCTTCGGGCCGGCGTTCCTCCTGGGCAGCCGTGGATTTCGACGTTTCATTCGCTCTGTGCCCGCTTGCTTCGACGTGAGGCGGCCCAGGCTGGCCTGGCGAAAGATTTCGCGATTTACGACGATGAAGATCAGCTGTCGGCGGTAAAGCTCGCGATGAATAAGCTGAGCATCGAGGATGAAGCGCTAACTCCCCGCAGCGTGCTTAGCCGCATCAGCTATGCCAAAAACCATGACCAGTCTCCCGAGCAAGTGCGCGCGGAAGCGTTTGGTCCTGATACGCGGAAGGTCGCCGATGTGTTCGCGGCCTATGAGACGTTGTTGAAGCAGAGCAACGCGGTCGATTTTGACGATCTTCTGCTCCGGTCGGCGCGCTTGCTGCGCGATTCCAAGGGCGTCCGCGAAAAATGGCGGGCGCGCTTCTCTTACATCCACGTGGATGAATACCAGGACACGAACCGCGTGCAATACGACCTGCTGCGCTTATTGACCAACGACAAACAGAATGTATGCGTGGTTGGCGACGAGGATCAGTCGATTTATCGCTGGCGGGGAGCGGACGTTTCTATTCTTCTCAGTTTTTCGAAGGATTATCCGGCGGCCAAGGTAATCCGTCTCGAGCGCAATTATCGCTCGACGCAGAATATTCTCGATGCGGCGGGCGCAGTCGTAGCCAAAAACACCAACCGCCTGGGAAAGACACTTCGCACCGTGAAAGAGCAAGGCAGCAACCTGCGTTATTTCGAAGCGCGGGACGCACAGGCGGAAGCCGAATTTGTGGCCGGTGAGCTTGAGCGCATTCTGAGCAGCGATCCCGACCAGACTTGCGCCGTCGAATACCGTACCAACTTTCAATCCAGGTCGTTCGAAGAAGTCTTCCGGCGCCGTGGGCTCCGCTACAAACTCGTGGGCGGCTTCAGCTTCTACAATCGCGCCGAAGTAAAAGACGCGCTGGCTTATGTGCGGCTAGCTCTCCATCCAGAGGACGACATTTCCCTATTGCGCGTGCTGAATGTGCCGGCGCGGGGGATTGGCAAGACGACCGCGGACGCGTTACGCGACATTGCGCAGCGGGAGACTCTCTCGTTCTGGGACGCAATGGAATCGCTAATGACCAGCCCGGGCTCGAGCCGGGCGGTCGCGCCACTTAGGGCGTTTCGCGAACTCGTTCTGCGTCTCCACGAGGCGTATTTGACGAAGGAACCAGCCGATTTCGTACGTTTCGTTCTTGAGGAATCCGCCTACATGACGATGTTGAAAGACCGCAATACGCCAGATGATGTGGCGCGTATTGAAAACTTGGAAGAACTGGTGCGAGCGGTTGCGGAGAGTATGGAGGCCGGGGAATCGTTCAGCGATTTCCTGGATGGGGCTGCGCTCGTGAGCGACGCCGACTCCTTCGAGGATAAGCCTGGCGTCACGCTGATTACGTTGCACAGCACCAAGGGCCTGGAGTTTGACTACGTTTTCCTCACCGGCCTTGAAGACGGCATTTGTCCGCATAGCCGTTCGATCAGCGAGGAGAAAGGGATCGAGGAAGAGCGCCGCCTCGTCTATGTAGGCATGACTCGCGCGCGTAAATCCCTGACCCTGACCCGTGCCGTGTATCGGCGCGTTTTCGGCAACGAGCAGCAGATGCGCGCGTCACTGCCATCGCGCTTTCTAAGTGAAATTCCAAGCGAACTCGTCACTACGGTCCCTGGCTCCATGGCCGAAATCGGTGAATCGCGGCGCTACGAGCCTGACCCCGAATACTCCTATTCCGCCGAGGAGTTCTTGCGACGTGCTCGCGGAACGCCCCCGCCAAGTGCGCGCTCGCCGCAGAAGCGTGCTGCTTCGCCGAGCCCGTCGTTTGGGCGTGGGGCTGTGAGGCGCAGCGCCAACGCCGACCCGCTGCTCGGACAGAAAGTACGGCACCCGGAATATGGTGTCGGGACTGTAGTGGGGGTTGAGGGTGACGACGACGACCGGCGCCTCTCTGTGAGCTTTCCGGGACGCGGCACGAAGAAGTTCGTCGAGCGCTACGCGCAGTTACAGCAACTTTAGAGCACTCGCTCAACGTGACGGGCGGCGCGGTTGCGCCTCGGTGCAAGTCGCGATAGAGTGATTCGCTATCAATCCCACACACCGTGTCCGGCCCAACTCACGGTCTACACTCGCCTGGACGCGATCGGAGCGAATGGGTGGATCCAAAACTCTTTCGGTGCAAGAATATCGATCAGCTCATCGCAGACTCAGAACATCCTGAAAAACGGTTAAAAAAGACGCTGGGCTGGATTAGTCTGACCGCGCTTGGCATTGGGGCCATCATCGGCACGGG
>Ga0306921_10002332_pt1 | contig 19037 bp, 13 predicted proteins | sample sta12Cox44000080_FD_203760 | JGI IMG/M metagenome (GOLD analysis project Ga0306921, IMG submission 203760) | Lab enrichment of tropical soil microbial communities from Luquillo Experimental Forest, Puerto Rico - statoxic.12C.oxic.44.000.080 (v2)... | ecosystem: Environmental > Terrestrial >... | reverse complement strand
AGGGTGCGCTTCACATCGCGCAGCGATACGAAGTGATCGATCTTGCCGTCGGAGTCGCAGGTGATGTCGGCGAGCACGGCGGTCCTCGTCGGACGCTCCTCGAGGCGGTGAATCGGCATGATCGGGAACAGCTGGTCGATCGCCCAGCTGTCGGGCAGCGACTGGAACACCGAGAAGTTGCAGAAATAGGTGTCCGAGAGGATCGACTCGAGATCCTCGAGCTCCTCCGGCAAACGCTCGAGCTTGCGACAGGCGTCGCGGATGCGCGCACAGGTGGCCCAGTAGAGCCGCTCGGCCAGACCGCGGAACTCGAGCGACAGCAGCCCCAGATTGAACATCTGCAGCACCTGCTCGCGCGCGGTGAGCGCGTCGTGGTAGCACTCGACCAGGCGCCGTTCGCTCACCGCACGGTAGGCCTCGAACAGGTCCTGAACCGGCTGCGGCAGCTCTTCCTCGCCGTTGTAATCCTCGGCGCGGTCGCCCGTGACGCGGAACTTGTCGAGCGCCGATGAGCCGAGCGCATCGAATATCAGCACACTGTGATAGGCCGCCACGGCGCGACCTGATTCGCTCACGATCTTCGGATGGGGTATGTCGCGCGAGTTGCACACGCTCGCGATGCGGTAGACCACATCGCTCGCGTACTCGTTGAGTGTGTAGTTCATCGAGGAGGAGAAATTGGTTCCGCTGCCGTCGTAGTCGACGCCGAGTCCGCCGCCCACATCGATGTACTGCAGACCGGCACCCATCAGCTTGAGCTCGGCGTACACGTGGGCGAGCTCGTTGATCGAGTCCTTGACGCGGCGGATGTCCTGCAGCTGGCTTCCCGGGTGACAGTGCACCAGCTGCAGGCAATCGAGCATGTCGCGCGCCTTGAGCACGTTGAACAGCTCGAGGATCTCGGTGATGAACAGGCCGAACTTCGATTTCTCGCCCGCCGAGGCGCTCCAGCGCCCGGAACCCTCGCTGAAGAGCTTCACGCGCACGCCGATTTTCGGGCGCACCTGGTAGGTCTCCGCGTGCTTGAGGATCAGCCCCAGCTCCTCGAAATTCTCCACCACCGGGATGATGGTACGGCCGAGCTTGGTGGCGAGGGTGACGGCCTCGATGTAGCTGTCATCCTTGAAGCCGTTGCACACGATCAGTCGCTCGGGGGCGTTCTCGGTCATCGCCATCACCGCGAGGAGTTCGGGTTTCGAGCCGACCTCGAGCCCGAAGCCAAACTCCTTGCCGTAGCGGTAGACCTCCTCCACGACCAGCCGCTGCTGGTTCACCTTGATGGGGTACACCGCGGCGTACTGGTTGCGGTAGTCGTTCTCGGCGATCGCCTGCGCGAACGCTTCATGCAGCCGTCGCAGGCGGTGCGCCAGGATGTCGGAGAAGCGCACCACCACCGGCGCGGTGAGATCGCGCGCCTTGAGGCCCTCGACCACCTCGTACAGATCGATCTCGTGCTGAGCGGTGGTGTCCGGCCGCACCACCACGTGCCCGCTGGCGTTGATGCTGAAGTAGCCCTTGCCCCAGGCGCCGACGTGATAGAGATCGAGAGAATCCTCTATCCGCCAGGGCTGTGCGGGATTGAACTTGCGAGCAGCGTTGACGGCGCTCTTGGGATCGGCTGCCACGGGGCGCGTTTATATCAAAAATATATGTGAAAAAAGAGTGTGTCAGCGCTCGGTTTCCGGACCGCGTGCCACCGGGTGATCGGGATCGGTGATCCATTCGCTCCATGAGCCGGCGAACAGGCGCGCACCGGAGTGCCCGGCGACCTCGAGTGCCAGCAGGTTGTGGCAGGCGGTGACGCCCGAGCCGCACATGGCGATCAGCTGCTGCGCGCTTGCACCGCGCAGCGTTGCTTCCCAGGCCTGCCGCAGTCGTGCGGCGTCGAGGAAGCGGCCACTCGCATCGAGATTGCCGGCATAAGGGTGATTGCGCGCCCCCGGGACGTGGCCGGCAACCGGGTCGATGGTCTCGTTCTCGCCGGCAAACCGGTCGGCGCTGCGCGCATCGATCAGCAGCTGCTCGGCGCGAGCGAGTGCGCCCGAGCTGACCAGCGCGGCCACCTCGCTGCCGCTCGCCACGCGGTGTGCCTCGGTCTTTGCGCGGAACTGGCGCGGTGCACGTGTCTCGATGGAACTGGACAGTGGCAGTCGGGCGAGCTCCCACGCCGCGAGCCCGCCGTTCAGCACTGCGACCTGCGGGTGTCCGAGCCAGCGCAGCAGCCACCACAGCCGGGCCGCGAAAGCGCCCGTGCCCTGGTCGTAGGCGATCACCTGCACGCGCTCATCGATGCCGAAGCGAGCGAAGGTGGCGGCGAGCACTTCGACCTGCGGTAGCGGGTGCCGGCCGGAGCGCGGCGTGCGCGGCCCGGACAGGTCGTGTTCGAGGTGCGCGTACAGCGCGTGCGGAATGTGCCCGGCCGCGAAGGCCTGCGCACCCCAGTCGGGACGGGCGAGATCGAAACGGCAATCGATGATGGCCCAATCCGGATCGTCGAGGTGCGGCGCGAGCTCCGTTGGCGCGATCAGGGCAGGCATGGGTGCATTTTCGGCGTCGCGGGGTTGTCGTTACAATCGCGAGCACTACCTCGGCGAGGCAACGATGACAATCGAGGTTTTCTGGGGCAGCGGAAGTCCCTACTCCTGGCGGGTGCTGCTGGCGCTCGAATTCAAACGCCTGCCGTACGTGAGCCACCTGCTGCAGTTCTCCAAGCAGGAGCACAAGTCGCAGGAAATGCTCGCCCTCACCCCGCGCGGCCGCGTGCCGGTGCTCAAGGACGGCGAGTACGTGTGCTTCGAGTCGCTCGCGATTCTCTACTACCTCGACCTCAAGTACCCGCAACCGCCACTCTTTGGCCGCACCCCGGAGGAAGCCGGCACCATCATGCGCGTCATCTGCGAGTACCAGGCGTACATCGAGCCACAGGTGCACATCATCACCCAGGCGGTATTTGCCGGCGCCGCGCTCGGGAGCGATACGATCACCTCGGCGATGCACGCGGTAGCGAGCGAGGCGCGCACCATCGAAGGGCGCCTGTCGAAGTCCGCCTGGATCGTGGGCGACTCCTGCTCGGCGGTCGACCTGGTCATCTTCCCGGGGATTCAGCTGCTGAAGCGCGCGCTCGAGAAGCCGCGCGCCGCGGAGCTCACCGCGCGCTTCATGCCGGTCGAGGTGCACTATCCCGCCCTCGGGCGCTGGCTCGCCCGGGTCGCCGCCCAGCCCGGTTACGACCGCACCTACCCACCGCATTGGCGCACGGGCTGACGTCGCATGGCGACGCCCTGCCGCGTGGAAATTGAGCCGCGCAGGGCCGATTGATACCCTTCAGCTGTCGCGCCGCCCCTGGAGTGTCAGCCAAGCATCATGAGCGAAACGCACCCGGTTCACGTCGAGTTTCCCGCCCGCATCCTGTTCATCGGCTTCGGCAGCATCGGCCAGGGCGTGCTGCCGCTGGTGCTGCGGCACATCGGTATCGCCCCCGAGCGCATCAGCATCGTGACGGCGGACGATCGTGGCCGCGAGGAGGCGGCAAAGTACGGCATCAAGTTCGTGCAGGAACGCCTGACGCGCGAGAACTACCGGCGCATTCTCAATCCGCTGCTCGGTCGCGGCGATTTCCTCATCAACGTGTCAGTCGAGGTCTCGAGCATCGCCCTCATCAAACTGTGCTGGGAGAAGGGCGCGATGTACCTGGACACCTGCTTAGAGCCCTGGCCTGGGGGTTATACCGATCCGACCGTGCCGGCGGGCCGCCGTACCAACTACGCGCTGCGCGAAGAGGCGCTGGCGCTGCGTGCCGGGGATGCACGCGCGCCCACCGCGGTCCTCACCCACGGTGCCAACCCCGGGCTGGTCTCGCACTTCGTGAAGCAGGCGCTGCTCAATATCGCGCGCGACACCGGCGTCGCCGCCGGCACCCCCGCCTCGCGCGCCGAATGGGGCGAGCTCGCGCGTCGGCTCGGCGTGAAGGTGATACACGTCGCCGAGCGCGACACGCAGGTCTCGAGCGTGCCGAAGCAGCCGGGCGAGTTCGTCAATACCTGGTCGATCGACGGTTTCGTGAGCGAAGGCTCGCAGCCGAGCGAGATGGGCTGGGGGACGCACGAGCGTAATTTCCCCCGCGATGGCAAGCGCCACGATTTCGGCTGCATGGCGGCGATCTACCTGACGCAGCCCGGCGCGGGCACGCGGGTGCGCACCTGGACTCCCAAGGCGGGCCAGTTTCACGGCTTCTGCATCACCCACGGCGAGGCGATCTCCATCGCCGATTACCTGACGGTGCGCGAAGGTGCGCAGGTGGCCTATCGTCCGACGGTGCACTATGCCTATCACCCGTGCGATGCGGCCGTGATGTCCGTGCACGAGCTCGCCGGGCGTAATTACGTGCAGCAGGAGCGGCAGCGCATCCTCATGGCCGATATCACCGGCGGCATCGACGAGCTTGGAGTGCTGCTCGGGGGGCACAAGAAGAACGCCTACTGGTACGGCTCGCAGCTCTCGATTCTGGAGGCGCGCAAGCTCGCGCCCTACAACAACGCCACCAGCCTGCAGGTTTGCGTGGCGGTGCTCTCGGGGGTCATCTGGGCGATGGAGAATCCGAATCTGGGCGTGATCGAGCCCGACGAGATGGACTTCCGCCGCAATCTCGAGATCTGCATGCCATATCTCGGGCCGGTGGTCGGTGAGTACACCGACTGGACCCCGCTCCACGAGCGCGAGCGGCTGTTCTCCGAGGACATCGACAAGAGCGATCCCTGGCAGTTCAAGAACGTGCGGGTTATCTGGTAGCCGGGTTGCAACCTCAGAAGCTCATCCGCGTTCGTACTCGATCGACATGATCAGGTAGACGCGCGGTCCGGCCGGTGTCTCGACCGTAACCTCCTCATCCGTCCGGCGCCGCAGCAACGCCCTCCCCAGGGGCGAGTCCATGCTGATGTAGCCCGGTGCCATGTCGAATTCGTCCGGTCCGACGATGCGGTAGCGCGTCCGCAGGCCATCCTCGGTCTCAAGTTGCACCCAGGCGCCGAAGAACACCCGGTCGGTATCTGAGGGCGGCTCGTTCACGACCACCATGCCCTCGAGCCTGCGCCGCAGGAAGCGGACGCGGCGGTCGATCTCGCGCAGCCGCCGCTTGCCGTAGGTGTATTCGGCGTTCTCGGAGCGATCACCCTGCGCCGCGGCCGCCGCCACCGCCTGTGTGACGCGCGGGCGCTCCTCACTCCAGAGCTGCTCGAGCTCGGCGCGCAGTCGGCGGGCGCCTGCAGGCGTGACGTATTTCGAGGCTGCCGGCGGCGCCGCCCGGAAGCGTCCCATGGATTCCAATCCTGTGGATTATGTCGCACTCACTTTTACAGAAATCCGGGGTTCTGTGGAACGTCTCACGGACCTGTCCGTACGCTGCTACTAACCTTTTCCCCCGTGGCTACCAAGTACTACACGCACTTCGTGACCCACACCGGCAAGGCTCCCAACGCCGCCGGCAATGAGTGGAGTGGCGTGGTCGAGCTGCGGCAGCCACTGACGCATGCGCGCGCGAACCGCGAGCTGCGAGCGCTTCTGGCGCAGAGCTTCGACCTGGACTCGGACGACATTCGCATCCTGCACTGGGCCCGATTGCACTGAGGAATCCCCTGGCGGACTTCCTTCCCTTCATCGAAGGTCCGCCCTTACCAACCCCAGGCCTCAAAACCTGGGGTTTTTTTTGGGCAATCGACGCCGCTTTCCCCGCCATGTGACAATAATCTGCGCCCCCGGGAAGCCGGGCGGTCGCGAAACGATAAGGAGAAGTCCATGCGCGCATGGTTTGTTGCCTCAGTGGCGTTCGCGGTGTTGCCCCTGTCGGGCTGCGGTTACAACGCCCTGCAGTCGAAGGATGAAGGGGTGAAGGCTGCCTGGTCGGAGGTCGTCAACCAGTACCAGCGGCGTGCAGACCTCATCCCCAACCTGGTGAACACCGTAAAGGGTTACGCGGCGCAGGAGCAGAAGGTACTGATCGGCGTGACCGAGGCGCGTGCCAAGGTGGGCTCGATACAGGTGACCCCCGAGGTACTCAACAACCCGGAGCTGTTCCAGAAGTATCAGGCCGCGCAGAACCAGCTCACCGGTGCACTCAAGAGTCTGTTCGCGGTGACCGAGAATTACCCGCAGCTGAAGTCGGACCAGAACTTCCGCGAGCTGCAGTCGCAGCTCGAGGGTACGGAAAACCGCATCACCGTCGCGCGCAACCGCTACATCCAGGCGGTGCAGGATTACAACGTGACGGTACGCAGCTTCCCCACCAACCTCACCGCCAAGCTGTTCGGCTTCCAGGTGAAACCGAACTTCTCGGTCGCCAACGAGCAGCAGATCTCCACCGCTCCGACGGTCAGCTTCGACACCAGTGTGCCCGGCGGGAGCGCGACGCCCCCGGCGCCAGCTGCGGGAAAATCGCCGACGCAATGACCGCGCGTGCGCATGGCGCCGCTGGCCGCGCGTGCCTGGCGGCACTGCTGCTGTTGACGTTGTGGCTCGACGCGCGGGCGCAGGGCCCCGTGTCGGGACGGCAGCCCATTCCGCCACTCACCGCGCGGGTTACCGATCTCACCGGTACGCTCACCGCAGAGCAGCAGGGCGCGCTCGAGCAGAAGCTCGCCGCGTTCGAGGCGCGCAAAGGCTCACAGCTCGCGGTGCTCGTCGTGGCGACGACGCGCCCGGAGGAGATCGAGCAGTACTCTATTAGGGTTGTCGATCAGTGGAAGCTCGGGCGCGGTACCGTCGGCGGCAAGAAGGTCGATGACGGTGCGCTGCTGCTCGTCGCCAAGGACGACCATCGCATGCGCATCGAGGTCGGCTATGGTCTGGAAGGCGTGCTCACGGATGCGATGTCCAACCGCATCATCTCCGAGACCATTGCGCCGGCATTCCGGGAAGGCAACTTCTACGCCGGCATCGACGCCGGTCTCGATCAGATGATGAAGCTCATCGATGGCGAGCCGCTGCCGCCACCGCAGCACGCCTGGCAGGACGGCGGCCGCCATCCCGCCGGCAGCATCCTGCCGCAGCTGTTCTTTGCGGTGCTGGTCGGCTCGGTGCTGCTGCGCGCCGTGTTCGGGCGTACGCTCGGATCGATATTCACCGGCCTCGGCGCCGGGGCACTCGCATGGATGGCCGGCTCTGCGCTCGCCTTGGTCGTGCTGGCCGCGATCGGCGGGTTTCTGATCACGATGCTGATGGGCCTGCCGCGCGGCAGCGGCTGGTCGAGCTATCCCCGCTCGGGAGGCTTTGGAGGCGGCTGGGGCGGATTCGGGGGTGGCGGATTTGGATCCGGTGGAGGAGGTTTCAGCGGTGGCGGTGGCGGATTCGGAGGTGGCGGCTCCTCGGGGAGCTGGTGACCGATGAACTTCCTGCGTCTCATGCGTCACCTCGCGACCACCCGCTGGAGCACCCGCCGGTCCTTTCCGCAGACCGTCCGTGACGCGATCGAGCAGGCAATCGGTGACTGCGAGTCGCGCCACGGAGGGGAGATCCGCTTCGTCGTCGAGACCGCCTTCGATGTGCCCGAGCTGTGGCGCAATCTCGCGCCGCGCACGCGCGCCCTGCAGCTCTTCGGGCAGTTCGGCGTCTGGAATACCGAGCACAACAATGGCGTGCTGATCTACGTGCTCATGGCGGATCACGCCGTCGAGGTCGTCGCCGACCGTGGCATCGCGGCTCGCGTGAGCCAGGCGGAATGGGACGCGGTCTGCCGGCAGATGGAGCACCACTATCGCGCCGGCCGCTTTCGCGACGGCTCGGTGGTGGGCATCCTGGGGGTCGGAGCGCTCCTCGGGCGTCATTTCCCAGGCACACGCCGCAGTGACAACGAGCTGCCGAACCAGCCGGTGCTACTGTAAAGAACCAGCCTCGGCAGCGGGGCGTGCGTTTTTTCGCGGTGGGCCAGCGGGTACATCGGTCATAATCGCAGTCCCATGAAGATCCACAGTGCCCGCCTCGCCGCTGCCGCTGCGGCGCTCGTTTGCCTCGCACTGTACGGGTGCTCCCTGTTCGGCGAGTGGCACCGGCAGGCGCCATCCTCCGCACTTCCGCCGGCACGGCCTGCGCCGCCACCGCAACCACCGCCGGTGGCCAACGAGCGCTTCACGTTGAGCCCCGACCAGGACGTGGTGGGTGTCGTGCAGGTGGTAACGGCCGGCAAGGAGGACACCCTCACGGACATCGCCCGTCGCTTCAACGTGGGGTACGAGGAGATCCTGCGCGCCAACCCGAAGGTCGACCCGTGGTTGCCGGGCGAAGGGCGCGAGATCATCGTCCCCTCGCAGTTCATCCTGCCCGACGCACCCCGTACCGGGCTGGTCATCAATATTCCGGCGATGCGCATTTTTTATTACCCGCCCGTGAAGCACGGTGAGCGGCCGGTGGTGATCACCCATCCCATCGGCATCGGCAAGGTCGGCTGGCGCACGCCGGAAGGTGTGACCAAGATCGTGCGCCGCCAGAAGGATCCTACCTGGCGGGTTCCGGAGTCGGTGCGCAAGGAGCACCACGAGAACGGCGAGGAGCTCGAGCCGGTGATCGGGCCGGGTCCCGATAATCCACTCGGCAAATATGCCTTCTACCTGCAGTGGCCGAGCTACCTCATTCACGGCACCAACAAGCCTGCGGGTGTCGGCCTGCGCTCGAGCCACGGGTGCATCCGCTTGTACCCGGAGGATATCGAGCAGTTCTTCAACATGGTCCCCATCGGCACCGAGGTGCGCGTCGTCAACCAGCCATTCGTGTTCGGCTGGCGAGAGGACGAGCTCTACATGCAAGCCTATGACGTGATGGAGGATGACACTCGCGACTGGAAGAACGCGCAGAAGAAGCTTCTCACCACATCGCTCGCCACGCGCCTGCAGCAGCAGGTGAAGGCGCACCACGAGCAGGTCGACTGGAGCCTGGTATCGAGCCTCGCGCACAATCCGCGCGGTGTCCCGGTTCCCGTCACCGAGCCCAACTCGAGCCTCGAGCAGGTGCTCGCCGCCGCCCCGCGCGTGCAGAACGTGCTGCCCGAAGGCTCAAGCTGGGATGGCACCTCGGATCTGCCGATGGACGAAGCTTCCTTCCGGCAGATCGTCTCGGAAATCGAGCCGGGCAGCACCTCCGCCGGGCCGCCGGCGAGCCCCACCCCGAGCGCACCCGGTACCTCGACGGGTCAGCACGCCGCGCAGAAGAACGGCGGCTGAGGAAGCGGCTGCGCAGTGCCCGCTCCCTCGGCTGGGGATATCTCGCCCGAACGACCACGGCTCCCCGGAGAACAGCCGCTGCAACCTGCGCTCTCGCCCTGGCTGAGACTCATGCTGGCGGAAATTGCGCGCAAGCGTGATGAGCTCGAGCAGGCACGTGCGGAGCAGCTGCGACGGGCGACCGAGGCGGAACACACATTGTTCAATCGGTCCGGCGCCGGCCCGGGAGTCTGACCACACACTGACACGCTGTGTTAGAGTCGCGGCGGCAGATTCACTGAGGCGCATGAGTGGCCGACAGCCCCGCGTCCGGCATACAACTCGCACAACAAAGCCGTGACTATCACGCGATCGAGCGCGTGCCGACCGCCGTCGCCGCCTTCATCGGCCGTACTCTCAAGGGTCCGGTCAATCAGGCGCTGAGCGTCCGCAGCTTCAACGAGTTCCAGCAGCACTTCGGCGGTCTCTGGCAGCCCTCGACGCTGGCCTACGCGGTCGAGCAGTTCTTCGAGAACGGCGGCCGCGAAGCACGCATTGTGCGCGTCACCAATGGCGCGCGGCCGCCGACACTCACTCTGCCCGCCGGACGTGCCGCGCTGCGGCTCACGGCGTTGAATCCGGGCTCGCGGGAGTACCTGCGTGCTTCGGTCGACTACGACGGCCTCAGCGTGACCGAGCCGGAGCGTTTCAACCTCGTCGTGCAGCGGGTACGTACGGCGGGCTCCGAACTGGTCGAGGACCAGGAGATCTATCGTCGGCTTTCGCTCGCTCCCGCCTCGGGGCGTTTCGTGGTGGACGTGTTGCTCGAATCCCGGCTGGTACGCGTGCTCGGCGCGCCTCCGGGACAGCGCCCGGACCGCTCTGCCAGCGGCCCCGGCGGAGTCGCGATCGGCTACACCCTCTCCAATCCTGATGGGGACGATGGGGCGCCGCTCACCGATTACGACATCATCGGCGCCGCCGGGAGCGGCAGCGGACTGTTCGCATTCGGCGGCGCGGTGGGCTTCAACCTGTTGTGCATCCCGCCGCTCGCGCGTGAGCGGGATGTCGGGCTCTCGACACTGCTGGTCGCGGCGCGGGTGTGCCGCGAGCATCATGCGCTGCTGATCGTGGACCCGCCGGCGGCCTGGACCTCGGCGCGCGCCGCCCTCGAGGGTTTGCGCACCTGGCCGTTCCGCAGCGACAGCGCCGTCATGTACTTCCCCCGCGTGCAGGCCTTCGACCGGCTGCGGGGTCGCGTCGAGACTTTCGGTTCCTGTGGGGCCGTGGCCGGCATGATTGCGCGCTCGGACGAGATCTGGCCCGTGTGGGGCGCTGCGGAAAGCGAGGAAGCGATCCTGCGGCCAGGGCTGCGCCCGGCGGTGGTGGTCTCGGATGCCGAGCGCGGGCGTCTCGCGCAAGCCGGTGTGAATACACTGCTGGCGGTGCGCGGCGGACCGCGCAACGGCGTCAGCCCGCGCACCCTCGCTCTTGGGGGCAGCGGAGCTACGGAATGGAGGTACCTCTCGGCGAGACGGCTCGCGCTTTTCGTGGCGGCGAGCGTGGAGCAGGGGACCCGCTGGGTGCTGCTGGAGCACAACGGGCCATCGACCTGGAAGCGCGCGCAGAGCCAGGTGGAGAGTTTTCTCGATGAGCTCGCCTCGCAAGGCGCGTTCGCCGGCGCAGCTGCGGAAGAGTCGCATTTCGTCATAGCCGATGAGCGCGTCAATCGGCAGCAGACCCTCGCTGAGGGCAAGTTCAACCTGCTGTTCGGCTTCGCCACCAGCAAGCCCGGGGAGTTCGATACCTGGCTGGTGACCCACCGCGCAGGTGCGAGCCGCGTGCGCCCGGTTTCCGTGAACCGCTCTGCGACCTCGAAGCAGCGGGTGGAGTGGGAAATCGAGACTTCTATTCTAAGGGGCTGAGAAAGGCCGGACGGCGCCTAGGACCCAAAGCCGCCGCCACCGGGCGTGAGTATCGTGAGCTCATCTCCCGCCGCCACCTCGAAGCGCGCCGTCGCCGATAACGGCTCGAGCGCGCCGTCGACGCGGCGGATGCAGGCGGAGCCTGGCGCCGCGCGGCCGCCGCCCGCGAGCCCGAAGGGGGCGATACGGCGGTGATTCGCGAGCAGTGCCCCTGCGAAGGGGCGGCGGAACAGCAGCCTGCGCACCACACCATCGCCGCCATGGTGCCGGCCGGCACCGCCTGAGCCATGACGGACCGCGAATTCGCGCACCAGCACCGGAAAGCGGGCTTCCAGGATCTCCGGATCCGTCAGGCGTGAGTTGGTCATGTGGGTCTGCACGGCATCGCAGCCATCGAAATCAGGCCCCGCGCCCGCTCCACCGGCGATGGTCTCGTAGTACTGCAGCTGCGCGTCTCCGAAGGTCAGGTTGTTCATGGTCCCCTGGGACGCAGCCAGAACGCCAAGTGCGCCGTAAAGCGCATCGACGATGCACTGCGAGGTCTCGACGTTTCCGGCAGCTACCGCCGCTGGCGGGCGTGGATCGAGCATCGAGCCGCGCGGAATGACGAGGTCGAGCGGCGCGAGGCAGCCCTCGTTGAGCGGAATCGGCTCCTCGATCAGGGTACGGAATACATACAGCACTGCGGCGATGCACACCGCACGCGGTGCATTGAAGTTGTGCGCGCCCTGCGGGGAAGTGCCCTCGAAATCCACGCGCGCCCGCTGCCGCTCACGGTCGATGTCGATGCGTACCGCGATCGCCGAGCCGTCGTCGAGCTCGTAGCGAAAGCTGCCGGTCGTGAGGCGGGCGATTGCGCGCCGTACGCAGTGCGCAGCGTTCTGCTGTACGTGCTGCATGTACTCGTGCAGCGTGCCGAGCCCGTGCCGCCGTGCGGCACGCTCGATCTCCGCACAGCCGCGCGCATTTGCGGCGAGTTGTGCCCGCAGGTCCGCCACGTTCTGCGCCGGATTACGCGCTGGCCATTGCCCCCCGCCGAGCTGCGCGCGCAGCTCGGCTTCGCGAAGCGTGCCGCCCTCAACCAGGTGAAAGCACTCGAACAATATGCCCTCCTCCTCGATGCTGCGGCTGAAGGGGGGCATGGAGCCGGGAGTCATCCCGCCGATGTCGGCATGGTGCGCGCGCGAGGCGACGAAAAAGTCCGGCCGCGGACCCCGCGCCATGAACACCGGCGTGACCACCGTCATGTCGGGCAGGTGCGTTCCGCCGTGATAAGGGCTGTTGAGGAGCCAGGAGTCACCGGCAGCGAGATTTTCCGCCTGCGCCTGTATGACGGCCCGCACGCTCGCACCCATCGAGCCGAGGTGTACGGGCATGTGTGGTGCATTGGCCACCAGAGCTCCGCTGCGGTCGAACAGCGCGCACGAGTAATCGAGCCGCTCGCGGATATTGACCGACTGCGCGGTGGCCTTCAGCACTTCGCCCATCTGCTCCGCGATGTGCATGAACAGGTTGTTGAAGATCTCGATGCGTGCCGGGTCTGCGCTCGTAGCGGCCAGGCCCGCGGTCTCCGCTACTTTGCGCATCTTGCCCTCCGGAGCCGGCTCATCGGTCGGCAGGGCGGCAAATCCCTGGCGTGACCCGGCTGCTGCCGCTTCATCTTCGAGCAGCAGCTCGCCGCCTGCCAGCGATCGGGCCCGCCAGCCTTCTTCGAGCACCACCGTGCTGTTGGGCTCAACGATGAGCGCCGGTCCGCTCAGCGGCTCGCGCAGCGCGCCTTGGGCCACCACCGGCACCTTGCGCCAGCTGCCGAACCAGGCACGCGCCTCGCGCGGCAGCCCCGCGATCGCCGGCGCCGGCGGGATGCTGAGCGGGCTCAGCTCGACCGAGGGGGCGCGCGCCTCCACCCGCAGTGCCTCGATGATCACCTCCAGCGCGCGCGCGGCGAAACCGAAGCGCCTGAGATGCTCGGCGTGGAATCGGGCCCGGACCTCAGCGAGCGAGGCCAGCGGCACCGACAGGGTGACCTCGCTGTCGCCGGCACGCAGCTCCAGGATCTTCGTGAGCGCAACCTTCTCGGGCCCCGCGCCGTCGGCGGCGAGCTCACCGCAAGCCTGCTCGGCAAGCCGCGCAAGCGCCTGCTGTGCCTCGGCAAGTCCGGCTGCGCCCAGTTCGCTGCGCAGACTCGCGCGGCGCACCGCCAGGCGATCGGCCACCCCGATACCGAACGCCGAGAGCACGCTCGCAAGTGGATGGACCAGGATGCGCCGCACCCCGGCGGCCCGTGCCACCCGGCAGGCATGCTGACCGGCGGCGCCGCCGAAGCAGAAGAGCGTGAAGTCACCGGCGTCGAGTCCCCGACGCGTGGACACCTGGCGGATGGCGTTGGCCATCGACTCGACGCCCACCTCGAGGAAAGAAGCGGCGAGTGTCTCGGGGGAACAGTCACCCGGCACCTGGTGCGCCACCTGCGCGGCGAGCGCGCCGAATTGCTCTGCTACCGCAGCCCCATCGATAGGCGCGCGGCCATCGTGGCCAAACACCGCGGGCAAGGTATCCGGGCGCAGGTGTCCGAGCAGCACCTGCAGGTCGGTGAGCGTAAGCGGGCCGCCCCGTCCGTAGCAGGCCGGACCCGGATCTGCACCGGCGGAGGCAGGGCCCACGATAAAGCGGCCGTCGCGATAGCTGAGGATGGAGCCGCCGCCGGCGGCGATGCTGTGCACGTCGAGCATCGGCTGCGTGAGCCGCACCCCGGCGATGGTGTGCTCGAACCGTTGCGGCAGTTCTCCATCGATCAGCGAGACATCGGTAGAGGTGCCGCCCATATCAAAACCGATCAGCCGCGGAGAGTTGAGCCGTTCCCCTACCCAGTGCATGCCGATGAGACCGCCCGCCGGGCCGGAGAGCACGCTCGACATCGCGTGAAAGCGCTCTGCCGCCGCGAGACCGCCGTTGCTCTGCATGAGCGTGAGGCGCGCGTCGGCATCGAGAGCCTGTAGCTCCCCCTGCAGTCGCCGCAGGTAACTGCGCAGCGGGGGTGCCAGGTAGGCGTTCAGCACGGTCGTGTCGCCACGCACCACGAACCGCACGAGCGGGGAGAGCTCGTGCGCCACCGACACCTCGTCGAACCCGAGCTCGCGCGCGCACGCCGCGGCGGCACGCTCGTGCTGCGGGTAACGCCAGCCGTGCAGCAACACGATAGCGACCGCGCGCCGCCCGGCAGCACGCGCACGCGTCAGCCCGGCGCGCAGCAACGTCAGCTCGAGCGGTTGCAGCACCGTGCCTGCGGCATCGATACGCTCCTCGGCCTCGATGACGCTCGCATACAGCCGCTCGGGCAGCACGATGTTGCGCGCGAAGATATCGGGGCGATTCTGATATCCGATGCGTAGTGCTTCCCCGAACCCGGCGGTCGTCACCAGTACCACGGGCTCGCCGCTGCGGGTGAGGAGTGCGTTGGTGGCTACCGTGGTGCCGACTTTCACCGCCACGACCGGTGCTGTGGGTGCTGCACCCGCGGGCCGCGCTCCCGCATCTATCAGGATGGCGTGCGCAGCTCGCATGCCCGGATCGCCCGCTGCCCCCTCCCCGGTGACCGAGGGCACCTTGCGCACGTGCAGCCGGCCCTCGGGCGACAACCCGATCACGTCAGTGAATGTTCCGCCGCGATCGATCCAGAACTGCCAGCCCGAGCGGCGGGCGGGAGCGTCCGGTGCTTGGCTTGTGGTTTCCATTGCCTGCATTATTCGCCCATGCGACCACAGCTCCCAGCGCCGGATGTCCTGCCATGCAAGCGCCCGTGACTTCCCGCCACGTCGTTTTCTCGCACGGCCAGGAAGCCGGACCCTGGGGGCGCAAGATCACCGCACTCGCCGAGGTGGCGCGCGCCGAAGGATACGACGCACACTCGGTCGATTACCGCGGCATCGATGCACCGCGCGCGCGAGTGGCGCGGCTGGTGGAGTTTTGCAAGGAGCTCACCGGGGACCTGGTGCTCGTCGGCTCGAGTCTCGGCGGCTATGTCGCCGTCGCCTCGGCCTCGCTGCTGCATGCGCGCGGGGTATTCCTGATGGCGCCGGCGCTGTACATGCAGGGCTTGCCCGAGCTGCGCGCCGGCGTGCTCGACTGTCCGGCTGCCGTGGTGCACGGCTGGCGCGACGATGTGGTTCCCTACGAGCACAGCGTACGTTTCTCCCAGGCCTACTGTTGCGCGCTGCACCTGGTCGAGAGCGATCACCGGCTCCACAACCAGGTGCGTGTGATCCAGTATCTGTTCGAGTACTTTCTCATCGCACTCGATCTGCCGGCGGTCGCCTTCGAGTAGTCCGCAAGCGACGCTCGCGGATCGCGCGCGCCGATGCGTCCGTCAGCGGCGGGGGTGAGCCGGCCGGCGCGGCGCGGCTCATGATATCGACATGAACTGGCTCTTGCGGCGGGTGCTGGCACTCTGGGTGCGCTTCAAGGTGCTGCCGGAGAATGCGGCCGCGCAGCTGCGTGGCCGCCCGCGGCCATTGTGCTACGTGCTCGAGCAGCGCAGCGCCACCGATCTCGCGGTGCTGCAGCAGGCGTGCGCCAGCCTGCGCATCCCCCGGCCAGGGAGGCCACTCGGGGGTGGCACGCACGAGCTGCGCTCCTATTTCTGGCTCACGCAGCCGCGCGGCCTGATGGGTCAGCGGCTCGACCGGCGGCCACCGCGGCAGCTCGCGCAAATGATCGCCGCGCTGCGCGCTGATCCTGAGGCGGATTTCGAGCTGGTACCGGCCGCCGTGTACTGGGGACGGGCACCGCAGAGGGAAGCCTCCTGGCTGCGGCTGGTGCTCAGTGAGGATTTCGGGGTCACCAGCCGCGCACGCAAGTTCATGCAGGTGCTGTTCAACGGCCGCAACACGCTGCTCGAGCTCGATGAGCCGCTCAGCTTACGCGCGCTGCTCAGCGAGGAGCTCGGTGGCGCGCTGCATGGCCGGCGCGTGGCACGCACGTTGCGCGCGCTCTACGCCCGGCGGCGCGCCGCGCGCATCGGACCGGATCTCTCGCACCGCCGCACCATCGTCAATCAGGTGCTGCGCACGCGCGCGGTGCGCGCCGCGGTTACCCAGGAGATGCGCGAGCGGCGCCTCTCGCGCCACAAGGCCCTGCAGCGCGCGCGCGGTTACGCCTGGGAGATCGCCGCCAACTATTCGCACGCCTTTGTGCGCCTCATGGAGCATGCGCTCGGTTGGCTGTGGAACCGGCTGTACGACGGAGTGGTGTTCGGCCACGCGGCGACCCTCGCTGCGGTCGCCGAGGGGAACGAGCTCATCTACGTGCCCTGCCACCGCAGCCACATGGACTACCTGCTGCTCGGCTACGCCATCTACGTACACGGCTACGCCGTGCCGCACACCGCCGCCGGAGTCAATCTCAACCTGCCGGTCGTCGGCCGCTTCCTGCGCAAGGGCGGTGCCTTCTTCATCCGCCGCAGCTTCGCCGGCAACCGGCTCTACACGGTGGTATTCATGAAGTACCTCGCCGCGATCATGAGTCGCGGCCACGCGATCGAGTACTTCATCGAGGGCGGCCGCAGCCGCACCGGACGGCTGCTGCAGCCCAAGACCGGGATGCTGCTCATGACGGTGCGCGCCTTCCTGGCCGATCCGGCGCGCCCGGTGGTGTTCGTGCCGGTGTACTTCGGTTACGAGCGGCTGGTCGAGGGCGCGACCTACGTGGGCGAGCTCTCCGGGCGCCCCAAGGAGAAGGAGAGCATCCGCGGGCTCCTCGGCTCGTGGCGGGTGCTGCGGCAACGTTTCGGCAAGGTACACGTGAACCTCGGCGAGCCGATCGCGCTGGCAGAGATTCTCGACCGCCACGAGCGCCACTGGCGCACGCGCCGCCTCGATGAGGAGACGCGTACTCCCTGGCTCGCGACGGCGGTGGATGAGCTCGCCGAGCGCATCATGCGCAATATCAACTCCGCGGCGGCGGTGACACCGATCAACCTGCTGGCGCTCGCGCTGCTCGCGATGCCGCGCCTGGCGCTGCCGGAGGCGGATCTGGTGCGGCTGCTCGAGCTGTATCGATCGCTGATCACCTCTTTCCCGTACAGCAGCCGGGTAACGGTCACGACATTATCCGGCACCGAGATGCTCGCCTACGGGGAGTCGCTGCGGCTGATCGAGCGCGAGCCACAGGGAGGCGCGGATATCGTGCGCATGACGGTCGAGAACGCGGTGCTCGCGACCTATTTCCGTAACAACATTCTGCACCTTCTCGCGCTGCCCTCGTTGATCGCATGCGTATTCGTCAGCAATACGCGGGTGTCGACCGCCGACATCCAGCGATTGGCCTGGCGCATCTATCCCTACATCGGTGCGGAGCTGTTCCTGCACTGGAGCGAGGCGGAGCTGCCGGCGGTGGTGGAGGCGGCGCTCCACTGCCTGGCGGCGCACGGATTGATCGAGCCTGATGCGGAGGCGGACGGCTGGCAGCGGCCGCCGCCCGCCGCGCCGCAGGCCATGCAGCTGTCGCTCCTGGCGCAGGCCACGCTACAGACCATCGAGCGTTACTACATGGTGGTGGCGCAGCTGGTCCTCGCCGGAAGCGGGGAGATCACGCAGCTCATCCTCGAGGAGCGCTGCCAGCAGACCGCACAGCAGATGACGCTGCTCTATGGCCTGAACTCCCCGGAGTTTTCCGACCGCGCCCTGTTCGCGAACTTCATCGCCCTGCTGCGCTCGCGGGGCGTCATTCGCACCGGCGCCGGCGGCCGGCTCGAATTCGACGAGGTCCTCACGCGTGTGGCGCAGGACTCACAGTTCGTCCTCAGCGAGCAGCTGCGCCACAGCATTCTGCAGATCATGCACTCGTGAGACTGCTTGCCGCGTTGCGTTGCCGAGTAATAGACTGGCCGCACGCGGGTTTTGTATTGGCGCAACAAACAAGAACGCGACGTGGCTTCGCTGCACACTGTGCTCAACTGACGTAAACCGCCTTCCTCGCAGACGGGAGGTCGAGGGCTGAAACGGACGAGGGCCCACGAGTCTGCAAGGGGCAGCAGGGGGGAACACATGGGGAAGCTTCACACCAGGCGTGCCTTGAGGTTCGCGGCGACGGCCGCCTGTCTGCTCGCGGGGTGCTGGCCCCCTGCCCATGCCTTCAGCTTCCGCAGCGACTCGGGTGACTGGACGGGCAGCTGGGACACCACCATCGGCTACGGCATGGGCTGGCGCGTGTCGAGTCCGGATTGCCGGCTGATCGCGATCGCCAACGGTGGCTGCGGCTACTCCCCGAACGTCGACAATGGCGACCTCAACTTCCTCGGCAAGGCGGTGTACACCAAGGCACTCACCGGAGTCACGGAGCTCGGCGTCAACTACAAGGACAAGGCCGGATTCCTCGTGCGGGGCTCGGGTCTCTACGATTTCGCGGTCATGTCCAATGACGTCGACCACATTCCGCTCACCCACGAGGCGAAGGGTGTGGTCGGCAGCTACACGCGCCTGCTCGACGCCTTCGGCTACCTGCGCTTCGATCTGGGGAGTCTCCCCTCCGAGTTCCGCGTCGGGCGGCAGGTGGTGTCCTGGGGTGAGAGCACCTTCATTCCGGGCGGCCTCAATTCGGTCGATTATTTCGACATCACGGCGCTGCAGGTGCCCGGCGCGGAGCTCAAGCAGGCGCTGCTGCCGGACAGCATGGTGGTGCTCAACTCGCAGCTATCGACGAATCTGAGCACGCAGCTGCTCTACCTGTGGAGCTGGCACCCGGACATCATCGAGCCCCCCGGGGCGTACTTCAGCACCAGCGATGTTGCCGGCGCCGGCGGCGGCAGGGTCATCCTGGGTTTCGGGACGATTTCCGATATGGGCGTGGATTTCAGCTCCCTCGGCGGCGGAGTCATCAACAACTTCCAGACCATACCGCGCCTGCCCGATCACACCCCCTCCGAGAGCGGCCA
>Ga0306921_10002331_pt1 | contig 19040 bp, 17 predicted proteins | sample sta12Cox44000080_FD_203760 | JGI IMG/M metagenome (GOLD analysis project Ga0306921, IMG submission 203760) | Lab enrichment of tropical soil microbial communities from Luquillo Experimental Forest, Puerto Rico - statoxic.12C.oxic.44.000.080 (v2)... | ecosystem: Environmental > Terrestrial >... | reverse complement strand
GCAGTGCGGGTCATCTAGGCTCTTCGCGAGGCGGGGCTTTCCCCTGGCATCGAGCTGATATCCCCAAGTCTCCGTATGGTATTTGTGGTTCTCCGCGTCGAACCCGCTGAAAACTCCGTCCTTGAAGTCGAAGGCCTCATCGCCCAAGAAAAGGGCGTTGGTGTGGGTAAGGACGTAATCCTCGTCATACAGCTTATTGACGAGGATGTGGTTGATCATGGCGTTCTGCAACGCCGCGTCGGTTCCAGGCCGGATGCGCGCGTATATGTCAGCCGCCGCTGACGTTCGAGTGAACCGCGGGTCGACGTGGATGATCTTCGCCCCGTTCTCTTGGGCCTTCCGGATCCACTTGAAGGCCATAGGGTGGTTCTCCGCAACATTGCTCCCTTCTACTAGAATCGTTTTGGAGTGCTGGAGGTCGATCCAGTGGTTGGTCATCGCCCCCCTGCCGAACGAGGCCCCCAGACCGGGGACCGTGGGGCTGTGTCAAAGTCGGGCTTGGTGCTCGACGTAAGCCAGACCGAGCAGCCGGGCCGCCTTCTGGAACAGGTAGCACTCCTCGTTCGTGTTCTGCGCGCCGCCCAGGAAGCCAATCGCATCCGTCCGATTGACCGGAACCTCCTTGTCGCCGATCTTCTCGGTGGCGATCCAGCTCGCGTCGCGCGTCTTCCGAATCTTCTGTGCGACCCGCGCAATCGCGTCGTCCCAGGAGATTTCCTCCCAATGATCACTGCCCGGAGCTCGATAGCGGGGTTTTGCAAGTCGGTTCGGTGAGGTGTGCGTCGCAAACATGGAAATTCCCTTAACGCACAACGATCCGCGGTTCACGATGTGGTCAAAGTCACCTTCCATGGCAATCAGGTTGCCATCACGAACCGAGGCCACCATCCCGCACCCGCAAGAACAGAAGTTGCAGGATGTGGTGAACTCGCGTACTTCAGCCAGCTTCAAGTTCTCGGTGCTTCCTCGCACGGCCTGGACATCAATCAAGCTGCCGAGCGCCAGCCCGGCACATCCACCGGCAGTGGTTTTGAACCAATCTCTTCGAGAGGTTCTCTTATTTTCGGCTGACCCACAATGAAGCGTTTGAAACGGGCCAAGAGTGCGATTCTCTTTAATTTCTTCAGGCTTCATGGCCTCTCCGCGCAGGAAATGAAATCGCCAGTAGAAACACCTCTTCTAAAATCTGGCGAATTTCGCACCATCATACTTGTCAGTCACCAGAAGAGCTACTAGGGTTTTTGCTAGGCATTTCGTAGTTAACGGCCATCCTGTGGACTGCGGTCTTGTGGGGTGCGCGCTGAGCGGCGCAAAGGGCAAGAGTGGTTCAAAAGCTGCTCACCGTAAAGGCATCTCAGGTCCAAACGATGCGCAAGCGAGAGCCATCGGCGAGTTCGTTAAGGCCCGCAAGTCGGTTCCCAAGGCTCTGTCCGAAGTTTCACCGCAAACTGAAATACGATTCAGCCATCGATCGAGATAAGACCGCGCTTCAATGCAAATAACACCAGATCCGCGTTGCTTTTAAGGTTGAAGCAATCCTTGATTTGTTGTTTGTGGAACTCGACGGTTCTTGGGCTCACATCGAGTAGCTCAGCTATCTCCTTCGCGGAGCGGCCTTCTGCCAGTAATTGCGCGACATCTCTCTGCCGCGGAGTCATCTCAGTCCAAAACCGCCGTCCTCTAGACTTGGCGGCCACCCAATCGGTGGGCCGCATTTCTTGTCCCAGGTAGCACTCGCCACGCAAGACATGGTCGATGGCTTTCAGGAGCTCCGAAGCCGGCGAATGCGTGTTCAGGAAGCCGATGGGGCCTAGCTCTAGCGCGGCGGCGGCCATATTCGGAACGTCCTGGGCGGTGAGGAATATGAATTTAGGTATGGGCGTTTTTTGCTGGACCCTCTTGGCTGCATCTAAGCCATTCAAGCAGGGCATCCCGACATCCACGATGACGGCATCGGGCCTCACCCTGATCGCTTCTTCCACCATGGCACGTCCGTCACCCACAACTCCTACGAGGCTGTAAGTCCGCTCCAAGCACACTTTCAGCGCTTCCATAAACATGGCTTGGTCGCCTGCAAGGAGAAGACGAGCTGGTGTGTGGTGCGCAAACAGGGCCCTCACGGTTGTAAGCCTTTCTGGGGTGGCCGGTAGTTTTGTAGCGCAAAGTTCAACGACCGAACGTCTGTTAGAACTAACAGTGGTCTGGAGTTGGCGTCGCTTTCACACTGGTCGAGGCAAAGTTTAAGAACGGGCGCTGGCTTAAAAAATCTCGATTCCAAGAGCTGCAAGGCCTGCAGACATTGCATTCATGAACAAAACGGATCGCAAGCCGGTCTGGTACCTGCTCACCCTCCACTGGGTGAGCTTAGTCGGCACTGCTCTGGTAACAACCGCAGTACTTTCCTTCTTCTTCGTGTTGCCTCATCAAATTTCAGGGCACGTCGAGAATCCTTATATCGGCATCGTTGTGTTCCTGATTCTTCCAGCCATATTCTTTGCCGGACTCGTGTTAATTCCGATCGGTGTCTATCTAGGAAAGCGCCGCTTAGAGAGGGACGTAGTTCCCCGTGAATTCGATCGCAAGGCTACGATGCAACGATTAGCCTGGTTTTTCGGCATCACCACCCTTGTAAACGTAATTATCGGAACGCAGTTCACGTACCGGGCCGTTGAGCATATGGAGACTCCGCAATTTTGCGGGCAGTCTTGCCACAGCATGGCGCCAGAATTCGCGGCCTACCAGAATTCCCCGCATTCCAAGGTGGCCTGCGTAGAATGTCATGTTGCGCCCGGCGCAGCAGGGTGGCTGGCGAGCAAGGCAGCGGGCACCCGGCAACTCTTCGAAACGATCTTCAACACGTATCATCGTCCAGTTCCCGGCGCCCTCGAAAGCAACCGCCTCGTACCCGCGGCGAAGACCTGCGAGAACTGTCATTGGCCCGAGAAATTCGGCTCTGCAAGACTGCGAGTGGTGACGAATTACGCCGAGGACGAGAAAAATACCCGCACCCAAACGGTATTGATGATGATGGTGGGAGGTAGCAAGTTTGCGGGGATACACGGCAGTCACTTCGGCCCTGGCGTGGAGATCCGATTCGCGGCGGTCGATGCCCAGAGGCAGACCATTCCCTGGGTGGAGTACCGAAACACCAATACCGGAACAATTCGGACCTTTGCCAGTGAGGGAACCACACCCGACTCCTACAAGAATCTTCCTGTTTACGAGATGGAGTGTGTGGATTGCCATAACCGTCCAACGCACACGTTTGAGTCGCCTGAACGTGGGATAAACAATGCCTTGGCGCTCGGGGAGCTCCCCGACACGTTGCCCTTTATCAGGAAGAAAGCCGTGGAATTGCTTAAAACGAACTATAGTTCCCAGAGAGAAGCGGCTGAAAAATTGCCTGCTGCGCTCGTTGAGTTCTACAAACGGAACTATCCTGATCTATACACCAGTCGATCTCAAGACATTCAAGCAGCGGGACAAACTATCCTGGCCGTTTACGACCGCAATGTCTTTCCGGAACTCAAAGTCAAGTGGGGAACCTACCCAAACAACCTGGGCCACACTGACTTTCCAGGTTGCTTCCGGTGCCATGACGGTTCTCACGCAGAGGCAGGGGGAACGGTGATAACGCAGGACTGCAGTGCATGCCACGAACTCGTAGCGGTGGATGAAGCCTCACCGGAAATACTCAAAACACTCGGTCTAGCGGAACGCATCTCCAAGGTGCAGAAAAAATGACATCCGATGCGGTGTTTAAGAGATGATGGATTAGCGCGAGGCATCGGAGAAGTCGCCCGTCCAAATTTAACAATTCAATCCCTATTTCATTCTGATGTCCGCTATGTACGGTTCACGTCAAACGAACGGTGTAAGAGGGGATGAAAATATCTGTACTGACCCGGTCGTGATTCAGCTATCGAAGTGCCAAGTTCCCGATTGCTCGAGGATTTCGTTCTCTTGCCGTTTACTTCCCGATAGAGTCGTCATTTCCGAATAACCCTGGCTACTTTGCGAAATCGCGGTGCCAAACATGCCAAACCGGGAAGCCATAGCTAGTGTGAACGGGTGGGTCGGTGCTTACCTTATCGCCTTGCTGGCCGTTGCTTTCCTGACGGAACCCGGTTCCGGACTCGCACGGCAAGACGGACATCAGGGTGAACTGGTTCGCGTTCGTGGCCCGGAGATCTGGTAAAGGCGCGCGATGCTGATGCAATACTGGAGCGTCAGGAATTTCAGCTCGCGCCGTTTTATGGGCGCACCTATTCTGACATCAACACGGCACCAAGCCAGCGCATTTCCGATCATGCACCAAGCACGCTGGACTTGCCGTTGATGGAACCGCAGTCAGCCGTCTCGACAACGCAATAGAAGCCGTGAATCGTGCGAGCGTACCGACTTAAAACAAAGTTACGAAACCATCTCCGCCGCGCCCGCCTCTTCCTGTCTCTCTTGTCTCGCCAGATTTCGGCGCAACTGGCTCTTGGCACGAAACAGAATCGTTTTCACCGCGGGCAATCTGCGATTCAGCGCCCGGGCGATTTCCGCATAGCTCATGCGCTTGTAGTAGCGCAGCACGAGCGGCACTTTGTAATAATCCGGTAGCCGGTGCAGTTCTTCCCGCACTTGCCGCTTCGCCTCTTTACGCAGTATCTGTGAGAGTGCCGAAGGCGTCGATAGATCCGGTATCGAGCACAGATCAATACCGCCTATGATCGCCCCCTTCTCCCTCTTGCGCCTCCGCAATTTGTCAATGCAATGCCGGCCCGCCACCTGGCACACCCACGGTCGGAACGGATGCTGCTCGTCCTTTTTCGGCAGCACGGTGTGCAGTTTCAAAAACACCTCCGCCGCGGCATCCTCGGCGTCTTCGGGACGCCGGAAAAAGCGTCGGCACACCTGTAGCACATGGGTGTAATGCGCCGCGTACAGCGAACTCAGCACTTCCGGGCAGGTTTGCAGCGCCGGGTTGAATGCCGGGCCAAACGCGGCACCTTCCATCAGGATCGATGCGAAGCGAGTTGCCATACCGTCGTTCCTTTGCTGCCCAGTCTGTCTACACCACCAGCGCCGGATCCGAGCGTTTCCTTTCACGGACCTCGCCGTTCCCGCAGACTCAGCTATTTGGAATTCCGTCCTCACGAGCAGCCGGCTTCCGGCTCCGAGACCGTGCCGATCGCTTGCGAGGAGTCGCTAAACCCTTTGTGCTCGCGCGCTTCTGTTCTCTGTTGCTTCCGGGATGCCGGTGAACCACAAGAAGCGTCATATCGTCCCCCGGTGAACAGGAGCCCGCAAAATCCAGTACCGTTCCGAGCAGCGAGAACAACGCCTTGGTGGCACCCCCGCCCGAGACCGTCTTCGCCGCCGCCGTCAGCCGTTCCATTTCAAACTCGTCGTCCTGCGCGTTGCGGCATTCCGTCACGCCATCCGAATAGGCCACCAGCATGTCGCCCGCATCCAGCGAGATTCTTCCCTTTTCGAAGGTGGCCGCCTTGACCGCGCCCAGCATCGGCCCGCCCACGTCAAGGCGATGCACGACTTCGTCCCCGCGCAGCACCAGCGGCGCCGGCAAACCCGCATTGCTATAGGACAGCTCGTTCGTAGCTGGATCGATTCGCGCAAAAAACAATGCCGTTAGGGGCGGGTCGTCGTCCGCCAGACACAGTTCCTGATTCACCGCCGCGAGCACCTCCGCAGGATTTTCGTGGTTCCGCGCCGCGTGTTGCGCCAGGCACATCAGATGCGCCTGCCAGATCCCTGCCGTGAATCCCTTGCCGGCGATGTCCCCAACCGCGAATCCCATTGTCGACCCGAGTTCCATCACCTTAAAAAAGTCGCCTGAGAGGTGCCGCACCGGGAAAATCTCGCCCGCCATCTCATACTCGCCCCAGCTCAGTTCGCGTGGCGCGCACAATTTTCTCTGCAGTTGGGCCGCCTCGAACACCGCCTGTTGCAGTGTCGCTTGTTCACGCCGAAGCACGGTTAACTCCTCGGTTAGCGACTGCACCTTCTTCGCGTCAATTCCCATGGCCGCCAGAGACTTCACCGGCACCGCGGTACCCGCAGAGCTCACGTTTCTCTTGATCTGCATCATCGCTTGCGTGAACGCCATCATCATCTCACCCCACGAACTTGTAACCCACACCGTGCACGGTCAGAAAATATCGCGGTTCGTCCGGAACAGGTTCCAGCTTTTGCCGGATGCGAACAATATGCGCATCCACCGTGCGCGTCGTCGGAAAATTCTCGTAACCCCACACTTCATCGAGCAGCCGGTCGCGGCTCAGCGTCTCTCCCGAATGGCAAAGAAAATGCTTCAGCAGCTCAAACTCTTTCCCCGAAAACTCAATGCGTTGGCCTCCGCGTGTGACCTGGTAACTCCGCAGATTCACTTCCACGTCGCCAAAGGTGTATTTCTCCTGATCTTTCGGCACCGCTTGCGTCCGCCGCAGCACCGCCTTCACTCGCGCCAGCAGTTCCCGAATCGAAAATGGTTTCGTTACATAGTCATCCGCGCCGAGCTCCAGCCCCACCACCTTGTCGATCTCCTGCCCGCGCGCCGTCAGCATGATGATCGGAATCGATGGCCGCTTGGCCTTCAACTGTTTGCACACGTCCAGCCCGCTCATGCGCGGCATCATCACGTCCAGTACCACCAGATCCGGAGAATCGTTTAACGCGCGGTCCAACCCTTCCACCCCGTCGAGCGCCGTGATTACCTGAAATCCTTCATATTCGAAATTGTCGCGGAGGCCCGCCACCATGTTCGGTTCATCCTCAACCACCAGAATCTTCGCACTCATGACCGCTCCCTTGTGCCGGGAAGAAAGGCACGACTCCTTGCACTGCAATTCTCATGCGATGGCGTTCCCGTTTTGCGTTCCCGGATTCAGCGGCAGTTCAATGGTGAACTTGCTGCCTTTTTCCGGCGCGCTTTCCACTTGCACCTTGCCCCCGTGCGCGCTGACGATGTGCCGAACCAGCGACAATCCGAGCCCTGATCCTTTGATGTTGTGCACCAGCGGATCGCCACAGCGATAGAACTTCTCGAAGATCTTGTCCTGCTCGGTCGCGGGAATTCCGATCCCATGGTCGCTCACTTCCAGCTTCACCGATCCATTCGAACGGTACAGTTTGACTCCGATGAATTTTTCGTTCCTCGAATACTTCAGCGCGTTGTTCACCAAATTCAGGAGCGACCGCGCGATCGCCTCGCGGTCCACGTTGACCGGCGGTATATCCGAATCAATCTTTTCCTCAAATGCGAATCCGTTTTGTTCGATCTGGAAGCGATAGGAGTCCAGTGTCGAGCGCACCAGTTCGGGTAAATCCGTCTCCTTGAATTCGTATTCCTTCCTGCCCGCCTCGATCCGCGAAAAATCCAGAATGTTGTTGATCAGCGCTGTTAACCGCTCGCTCTCTTCACGAATGATCCGGAAGTACTCCTGATACTTTTCCTTCGCGTTTAGACGCCCCAATTCAAGCGTCTCCGCATACAACCGGATCAGCGCCAGCGGTGTGCGCAATTCGTGCGAAACGTTCGCCACGAAATCGGATTTCAGTCGCGCCAGGTTCATCTCCCGGTAAACGTTGCGATAGGTCAGAAAGATCCCGCCAACCATCAGCAAACCAAGCGCTGCCAGGACCATGAAGTTATAGTGGAGAAACTTCGCACTCATATCCGCCACTGTGGTCCCCTGGTACTTGATCCCCACGGTCAAGCCCTGAAACACCCATTCAAACTTACGTTCGGCCTCCGGTTTCCCGCCATCCCAATTGGCCGAAGTCACCCAGGGCGTCATTTCTTTCGACGGCCGGATCATCATGATTGGCGGATTCGCTTCTCCCCGGAGCACTTCGTTCTTGCTGGTCAAAACCTCTTTGAAAATTTCCGGAAAGAAACTGTTGCGCAGGTAATCGTCGTCAAACGCGATCACACCCAAAACCAGGTCGTCTTTCGGTACCCGTGGCGGAATGAAGTAAGCAATGTTGTAGTAGTACTGCTGGTTCCCTTGCGCAAACCATCCACCGTCAAACGCCACCGGTGGCTCGTTCTTCGCTTCCATCTGGCGGAGCTCCGCGATCATGTGCGGCGCATCGGGCGGTAGCCACGACGACGCCGACTTGATGATGTCCTGGCTGATCGCGCAGAAAGCCATGTCATCGGCACGAGCGGGCTGGACGCGGCTCACGAATACATTTTTGTTCTTGTCATATAGGAACGCGTACGCAAATGCTGACTGCGAGGACAGGATGCGATCCAGTTGTGTATCAATCTTCGCGCGATCCGCGCCGGAACTAGGGAACTGCTCCCGCGCCGGTGTGATCAGATCGTTGGCCTTGTACCACGCTTTCTTCTCGGCCACGTGCAGCACGTGCGAAAAGTCCCGCTCGATTGCCGCTTCCACCGCTTCCGACCTCTGGATATGCTTCAAGTTCCAAATGCTGAAACACATCAGTGCTGCCGCTGGCAGAACAATCGCCAATTCCAGCTTCAACAGGGTTCGAGTGCGGTCTGTCAGGCCCCACTTCTTTTTCGCCATTTTGCGCCTCGATTGCTCCATAACCCGGTCAATTCTCCTTCCAGCCTCGCAAACTATAAGGTCCCTCAGAACCCGTTGTGTCAAGGTGCAGCAAATGATTGTAAAAAGTTGTGAATGCCTGAAAAGGAGCAATTTGGCCGTAGTTCCTTTAGTCATCCACCCCTGCAGGGTTCCCGATTGGCGTGGCTCCTGAAATTTGGACCGTTAACCCTCGGTGTGGTACCCAACTCACACTGTTCCAAGTGCCTGTACTTTCAATCCATTCGCAGTCACCACTGCGAGCCGGTGACGGACCATGCCTTAATTCATCCGACCAAATCCTGTCGCGCTTGATGCAAATGCGCTTTGGCCAGGTTATATTCGATATAAGCCCCTGCAACTCAATCAGTTAGAGCAGTATCCGCGCAACGAGACGGCACCAGAATCCGTCTAACTCAGTGATGGATCAGAAACTTCTCGCGAAGTCTCGGGTTTCTAGGGTGGAGCATATTATATTCTGCCGACGATGGCCATTTCGCCGCTTCGCGGCAACAGCATCGGAAGTAATCCGCCAGGGCAGTCTCACACGCGCCGGGTTGTGGATCCGTTTATGATTCGGCGCAGTCATCCAAAATAAGGAGACGCATCGAAAATGAGAATTCATATGACCTGGCTTGCCATCACCGTGTTCTTCCTCTTCGCGGCTTTCACCGCGCACGCTCAGGGGCGTTTCGAACTTACCCCCTTCGTCGGTTATGAAACCAGCGGCTCGTATCCGGTGACCACCAACAACGGGCTTATCGATAGTTACCGTTTAAACGGCTCGCTCGCCTACGGCGGCTTCTTCGATTACAGCCTCACCGAAAATTTCCAGCCCGAATTCATTTGGGTTCACAACAACACCTCCTACAGCGCCCACGACATTGTCACGCATTCCTATTTCAATGCCTTCCATTCGGACGTGAACCAGTTTCAGTTCGGCATGATTTATATGTTTCGCTCGAGTGAGGTCAAACTCCGTCCCTACTTCGGCGTTGGACTGGGCTTCACGCAGGAATCGAATAACAATGGCAATCCGGACCGCACCGCATTCGGCTGGAACATCGGCGGCGGCGTCAAATACTACGCCAGCCGCCACGTTGGCCTGCGCGGGGATATTCGCTACATGCCGACCTACGGCAGTTCTTCGAACGCCATCTACTGCGATCCGTTCTTTGGCTGCTACAACGTTGACGTCCACAATTACCTGAATCGAGTCAACATGGTCGGCGGCATCGTTTTCCGTTTTTAGACTAGCGCCCGGCGGGTTAGCCAAAAAATTGTAAGTGGTCGGGGCAAGCGCTTTCGGCCCTGCCCGACCTTATGATTTCGTTGTCCGAGCTCTACTTTCCCTTTTCCTCGCTCGGCGCCATAAACAGCTTCTCGTCCACCGGCACATTCTGCTGCACGTCCGTCACCCGAATCACGAAGCTCCCATTCGGTCGCGCCAGCGTCCACTGGTACGGTATCTTCACGCCATCGGTTGCTCGGTAATCCGCGTAGTCCACTTGCGTCGGAAGTTTTCCGAGTGGCGTCTGCGCGTAGCGGACCTGTCGCACCAACAAACCGCCCTGCTGATCGAAATACAGCCGCAAGTCGGGCCGCGTCCCTTCGCCTTTTGCCGTAAGTAGATAGGTTGTCTGCCCGTTGATCTGCTCTCCGGGCTGCACCTCGAACTCCTGGTACATCTCCCGCAATGCCAGAGGAAAGTACAACTGCGCATCGATTCGTGCGCCTTCACGCTCCATCGGGGTCATCCGGTGAACACCGTTCGGAATCGTTAGCCAGCCTACCGCTCCGTTGAACGCGGTCACGCTCGATCCTCCGTTCGGGTGCGAAATCGAAACGCGCTTGTCCGGTCCCTCCGAATACACTTCGATTGGAAATTGATGTCCCAGGGCGTCAATGGTTCCCTTCTGCACGCGGGTCTTGATCTTCCGCAGCGCTTCCGCGCCTCCCACCGCCGCCAGATACTTATTCAAGATTTCATCCGCACTCGGCAGACTCGCGTCGCTCTCGCCTTCGTGCTCGTGAACGTGCGGCGCCGGCGGTCTTGTATTCTCGGCCGACAACATTGGCGTGCCCACCGGATGCGCGGACCCGCGATGGCACGTGTAGCAGGTCACCTCCAGATCGCCGTCAAAGTTATACTTGTCGATCGCCAGTTCCATTTCGATCATCTTCCGCGCCGTCTGCTTTTCCTTCTTATCGTCTTTTTCCATCTCGTGCTCAACGTGGCAGAACTCGCACTCGACTCCCAGCGATGCCGTGATGAATTGCATGGTGGGAATCAGTTGCTCGGCCGGAACATCCTTCAGCACCTTGATGTTCTTGAACTGTTGCTCAGCCGTTTTCCCCCCATCGCTCGCGGCTTTGTCCGTAGTCGTCGTTTGATGTTGAGCAGCACCCGCCCAGAGCACCGTCCGCCAGGAACAAGCGCCAAGCACCACACATACGAGTAAGACCACTCTTCTCATACTGTCTCCTTGGAATTAGAGCCAAACCCCGCCCTAATCCTTAACCAACTTTTGTTGAGGATGGCTATCCGGAAATCTCCCCGCGCTTCGCTAGCGTGGTAATCCGATCCGAAGCGCGGAATGCCAGCGCCATGATGGTCATCGTCGGCTGGCCGCGGCCCGACGTCACCAAGCTGCTGCCATCACAGAGGAATAAATTACGCACATCGTGCGTTCGATGGTCCGCATTCACCACCGACTTCTTGGGATCCTCCCCCATCCGGCAGGTCCCGAGCAGGTGCACGGCGAACTGCTGCTCCTGCACCGGATACGACCATTTCGTCTTGGCCCCCGCCGCATCCAGCACTTCCAACGCCCGCACCCGCATCCATTCCATCATCTTCAAATCGTTCGGATGGTCCTTGTAGGTCATGCGTAACGCCGGAAGGCCCCAGGCATCCTTCACGTCAGGATCGAGCGAGAAGCTATTCGACTCCACCGCTAGCGACGTCGCATGGCAGAAAATCTCCAGTGTGCGCGTGAAATTGTGGTGCAATGCTTTTTTGAATTCTTTGCCCCACCTGGGCGTATCCGGTGGCAGTCCACCCGTTGCGAATCCCGCCGGCGTGAAATCAAACCGCGCGTCCAGTCCGCCCCCGCCATAAAATCCCAGCTTCTCGTGGTCGAGTTCGTAAAAATCATGAAAGATTCGGCTAACGCAGAAACCCTTGTAGTCATTGAGGGGCTCTTCGAATACCCCGAATGCCAGGGCGCCGCTGTTCGGCATCAGATATTTCCCCACCAGCCCGCTGGAATTCGCCAGGCCGTTCGGACATTGCGGCGAACTCGACAGCAGCAACAGTCGCGGTGTCTCCGCGCCGTTGGCGCACAAAATCACGGCCTTGGCCTTTTGCAGAACGGTGTTCTTCTTGGCATCAAAATACAACGCGCCGATTGCTCGTCCGTTCTTGTCCATCTCGATCTTGTGAACATAACAGTTCGGCCGGATTTCGCAGCGTCCCGTCCCTTCCGCCACAGGAAGGGCGGCCGAGAGCGACGTCGACTTCGCCCCGACTTCGCAGCCAAACCCCAAACAGAACCCACAGTTCACACAGGCACTTCGTCCCGGTCGCGGTTGCGACAGGATGGCCATCGGCGCTGGATAGGGGTGATACCCCAGTTTCCGCGCCGCTCGTTCAAACACTACGCCGTTTCCCTTTACCGGCAATGGTGGCATCGGGTAAGGCTTCGAGCGCGGCGGGTCAAACGGACTTGCGCCTGCCAACCCCGAAACTCCAATCTCCCAGTCCACCTTCGTGTAGTACGGCTCCAGGTCCGCATACGTTATCGGCCAATCGGCCAGTGCCGCCCCCGGAATATCTCCTACCTTGCTGTGCTCGACGAAGTCGATTTCGTGAAATCGCCAGAAATTTGCGGTGAAATGCACGCTGCTGCCGCCCACGCACCGCCCGTACATTACGCTGTACTGCTTCCTGGCCTTGTCCTGCGGAGTTTTGCGAAATGTGGTCGGCTGTGTCGCCGGATTGTTTGTCAGCTGATGTTCGGCCATCACTTTCACTTCATCGTGCGTGAAATCCGCCGGCGTCAGATACGGCCCTTGCTCCAGCACCACCACGCGAAAGCCGTTCGTCGACAGTTCCTTGGCCATCACTCCGCCAGCCGCGCCAGAACCCACACTCACGAAATCTACCTCGTCCGACGGCTTGTACGTCACTTTCGGATTCGCCGCGCTCATTTCTTCTCCGTTTCCGCGGAAGCGGCCTGCCAGCCCGGGTAATCCTTGTCGTAGTACCCAAACGGCGGCGAAAAGCTGTGAGCCGGATCCCGGTCGATCACCTTCCATCCCGCATACTCGCGATTACCACCTGCTTCCGGATCGACCAAAAAACCGAGAATGGTGTGCTGCCAGATCGTTTGCATGAAATTGTCTGACGCGGCCTGACGCCGGTTCCGCGGTCCACTGGGCTGCGGGCTCAAGGTCACCGCCAATTCCACCATGAGGTTTTCTTGCTGTTCCGCGCTGGCGTCCGCAAAGCTTTTCACTCCCGGGTATTTCTCTGTGGTCTGCTTATTCACTTCGGCCAGACCGGTTTGGTACTGCGGAAGGGTATCCTTGGCAAAGGTATGCAGCGCACGGTCGATGAAGTACACCACCCCGGCTTCCCGCGCTCCCGGCAATTCATCTGACGGTATGATCTGCGCGGCAATCGCCTCCACCGCGCGCGCCTGTTCCGGTGTCAGCACGAGAAGATGGGCTGCCCCGCCGCCCTTCGCCGCTTCGTGCGCATGCTGCGCCGCGAACAGAATTGACGGCCATTGCGCGCTCAGCCATGCCGCCGCTGCCGCGCCTCCGCTGCCCAATAGAAATTCCCGCCGCGCGGTTTCCCTTGAGTTCATAAGCTCCCCTGGTCGGAGAATGTTCTAGCAATCTACGTTCTGCCTGTGCCAGCGTCAAGCGGCTCGCTTCGATTCGCGCCGTCCATTTGTCCGATCGTGCTCGGCTGAAGTATCATCAGCATTTGGCATTGACACAAAAATGAGCACCTTTACGGGCGCAATTGGATCTGGCGCAAAATGGGCGATTGATCGCATTGTCATCGCGCTGGCCGCAACCGGCATCAACCCCAACGTTCTCACGTTTCTTGGTCTGCTCGTCAATTTCGGCGCTGCCGCCAATTTTGCCGTAGGGAATTTCCGCACCGGCGCTATCGTCGTGTTCATTGCCGGGTTCCTCGACATGCTCGACGGCCAGGTGGCCCGTCGCCAGGACCGCGTCACCGCCTTCGGCGCTTTCTACGATTCCACCCTCGATCGTTACGCCGACATGGCTCTGTACATGGGCTTGCTCGTTTATTACTCTGTCAGCGGCCGAACTCCCTACGTCGTTCTCTCCGCTGTCGCCACCGCCGGTTCCGTCATGGTCAGCTATGCTCGCGCCCGCGCCGAATCGCTCATCCCGCTCTGCAAAGTCGGATTCATGGAGCGCCCCGAGCGCATGGTCCTTCTCATCATCGGCGGACTCTTCAACCGCATGGCCCAGGTCCTCTGGGTCATCGCCATCGTTTCCACGATCACCGTCGTCCACCGCATCTTCTTTACCTGGCAGGAAACCAGGGCCGGCCGTATCCTCCCCGCCCTGAAACCCAATTCGTAAGTGCGGTTGCCTGTCAATCCCGCAGTGCGGTTTCCGCGCTGGTCTCAGCCTCGGTTCGCGTGTCCTGCGCCAACGAATCCTCCACCGGATCCGCAATCACCTTTCTCACCCGCTCCTTCAGCGCCGGTACGTCTTCCTTGCGCATTCCTTCGGTCTCGATCGTGTCGTGCAACAGCACTGTAATCGTCGCCGGCCTCAGCATCCAATCCCCGGTTCGCAAATGCGCGAGCGACCCTACCAAACTCACCGGCACAATCGGAACTCCTAACTGCTGCGCGAGTCGGAACCCGCCATCTGCGAACTCTCCGATATGCCCATCCCGCGTGCGCTTCGCTTCCGGAAAAATAATCAAGCTCGTCCCCTGGTCCACCGCTTCTTGCGTCATCCTCCACAATCGCTTCAAGTCTTTGGCGCTGCGCACATTCGGCACCGGTACATTCCCAAACCTCTTCATCAGCCACCCGTAAATCGGTATCTTGAAGTGCGATGCGAGTTCCCACCCCCGCACCAGCTGCGGGATCGCGCAGTACAGAATGAACGGATCAAACAAATTCACGTGATTTACCATGAAGAACGATGTTCGCTTATGGTCGAAGCCCGCCGCCTTCTTGACCACCACCGTCGCGCCCGAAAACAGTGCAATCCGCCGGCAGAGTCCGCGCTGCAGCCAGTCATGTTTTCGCGGATCCAGGATCACCGCCAGCGTGATCAGTACCGGGACCACAATCAAAAAGTGCAACCAACTGATGCCCCACAAAAACAAACTCCGCATCACTTCCCACGCGCGCATCATATATAAACATCCATCGCGCCGGGCAGAATCTCCAGTGTCTTGCACCGCAGCCTGACAATTTCTCCGTCCACCATCACGTCCACCGGCGCATGCATTTCGAATTCCACGCGTTTTACCGCGCGCCGCGCCGCCAGCGGATGATCCAGATGCGTCCCGTCATATAGCCGCGGCAGCATTTTCAGCAGTTCCACTCGCCCGATGGGTCCCCAGCGCACATATTCCACCAAACCGTCCGTGGCATCCGCGTGCGGCGCAATCAGCATGGTTCCGCCCGTAAACTTGCTGTTGTTGAAGGACAGAAACAAGCAGCGCCGCTCATCCCACTCCCGATCGTCGTCGCAACGTACCTTGAATGCGCTGCGGTTCAGCTGCACTACCTTCACAAACACGCCTAGCAAATATCCGAATTGACCAAAGGGCTTAAACACGCGATTCGTGATCGCTCCAACATCCGCCGTAAATCCCACGCTCAATAAATTGAAGGAGTAGATTGTGCCCTGGTCGTGCTGCAAACAAAGCACGTCCACCGGCCTCTTCCGCCCTTCCACGAGGGCCTGCAACGATGCTTCCGCGCCCCGGGTCGTGAAATCGCGCAAAAACGAATTTCCCCTACCCAGGGGCAGAAAACCCAACTCCACCCGGGTGCCCTGCGGCCTCTGAAAAATCCCATTGATCACTTCATGCGCGGTGCCGTCGCCACCCACCGCCAGGAATCGCCGGTACCCCTGTTGGTACCCTTCGGCCGCCAGTTCCGACGCATGATTTGGCCCCGTCGACTCGATTACGTCAATCCGCAGCCCCTTTTCCTTGAGCCCGGCGAGTTCCAGACCGGCCCGCCGCGCTGAGCGCCCGCCGCCGGCAGCGGGATTCACAATGGCCAGAAACTTTTCACTCACACTCATTCCGTTCGGAAATTTTACCCTGTTTAGGCGCTAAACCGGCAGGATCGCTTCTTCGCGTTTCAATTTACCCAACCGCTCCGCGAGAGCCGCCCGTATGATCTTCAGCGATGCCGTCAGCGGAAAATCCTGGTCATACAGCACGATTCCCTGAATCCGTTTGAAATTGAGCAACCGGCTATTCCTCGCCACAGTTTCCTTCCGCAACTCCTCCGTGAAGGTCTGCCCATGATCCAGGTGAATGACGAGCACCAATTGCTCACCCACCATCGACCGACTCGGCCACACATAATTCGCCGCGAACACGCAAAACTCCTTCACCGGCAGCCCTTCGAACGCCTGCTCGATGTCCTCCGCGTAAACGTTCTTGCCTTCTTCCGTCACGATCATGTTTTTCTTGCGCCCGAACAGTTGCAAGTGACCGGAGGCGTCAAAGCGACCCATATCCCCGGTCATCAGCCAGCCATCCACAATCGTCTCCGCGGTCAAGTCCGGCTCGTTCAAATATCCGGCCATGACCGTTTTGCTGCGCACCGCGACTTGACCAATTCCGTCGCCATCGGCATTCACGATGCGCACTTCCATCCCCGGCAGCGGTTTCCCCACGGTATCCGCTCGAAACGGCTTTAAATCATTCACCGTGATTGCCGTTCCCGCTTCCGTCAACCCGTATCCATTCGCCACCGGAATCCCCAGATCATAGAAAAACTGCAGCGTTTGGGGTTCCGTGAACGCGCCGCCCACGATGATCGCTTGCAGTTTTCCCCCGAACGCTGCGTGCACTGGCTTCAGCAGGAGCCGGCTCAGCGGCAGCACCGGTCGGCTCTTCGTCAGCGAAACGTTGATGGCTCGCAGCGCTTCGAACACTTTCCTCTTGTTGGCCGGCAATTCGTCGAACCGCGCCTGCAATCCCTTTTGCAGATTCTTCAACACCAGCGGCACCAGACTCACATACGTGATCTGATATTTCGGGAAAGCCTCGCGCACAAATTCCGGTCGCAGCGTCCGCAGGTGCACGACCGCCGCCCCACAGGTAAACGGCCCGATGAATCCGACCATGAAATCGATCGCGTGATTCGTCGGAAGAATGCTCAGATATTTCACGCCTGGCCAAAACGGATACCACGTCGTCAGCGCCACACACTGCTCGAGGTAGTTCCCGTGCGTCATCATGCATCCCTTCGGTGTCCCACCGGTGCCCGACGAGTACACGATGCACGCCAAATCCTGGCGTTTGCGTTCGACGCATTTCGGTGCTCCTGGCGCCTGGAGGGACTCCCACCGTATCGCCCGCGACAAATCGCCGTTCGCGGGGGCCTCCGTCACCAGCACCGTCTTCACCTTGCCCGCGTCCTCGCGCCCCGGCGACACGCTCAACTGCCTCCAGATTGGATACTCCGTGATGAGCACGCCGGCCCCGGAATGTTTCAGCAATTTCCACTGCTCGTCCGGTTTCAGCTTGTAATCGAGCGGCACCAGCACTCCGCCGCAATAAAATATCGCGTACGCCGTAATCAGCCACTTCGACTGATTGGTCATGATGATCGACGCGCGGTCACCCGCCGCAAACCCGCTTTCCTCGAGCCATTTCGCCAGCGGGAGCGCGCGGGCCTTGAATTCGCGATAGGTGATGCGCTCTTTCTCTTGCCCGCGGTCGGACTCGTACAGGCACACCTCGCGCGGCCACGTTTCCAGCGAATCCCGAATCGCCTCTCCGAGCGATGAGTATTTTGTCAGGTCCAACATTACAAGCGGACTTGTACCCGCTCGGCAAGGGTCTTGAAGTCGCTCACACCCTGCACTTCGTAATCCGGCAATTCGATATGGAAATGATTTTCCAAGCGCGACAGCAAATCGAGGGCTTGCAGGCTATCGATCCCGAGCTTTTTATAGAAATCGTCCTCGGCCTTCAGCGATCCCGGCGCGACCTTAAAATGCTTCGTCGCCAACTCCAGGATCTCCTGGGTAGTTTGCTCAATCGTTCGCATAAGCTTAAATCTATCATTCCGGTCGCCTGGAAGGAAAATCGTGCAAGGTGAGAATCCATCTGCAGTCCATGGCGGAGGAGATCGGAGCTTCAGCGAACCTGGGCTTTGGCCTCTGAGGGAATGCTTTCTTCCGCGTTCCTGGTTTAAAAGAGGATGAGACCGCGCCGCAGCGCGATCGACACCGCCTCGGTCCGCGTCGCCGCACCCAACTTACCCAGTATCGACGCGACGTGGAACTTCACGGTATGCTCGGAAATTCTCAGCTGCGCGGCAATTTCCCTATTCCCGCGACCCTGCGCCAGCATTTCCAAGACATCGCGTTCGCGCGCCGTCAGCGGCTCCACGAACTCCGCCGCCTCGCCGTCGTTACCTCGCAAGCTATGGTCGCTCGTCTCCAAGACGGTCAGACCCTGCGCTACAGCTTCCAGCGCGACATGCATCGTGGTTGCGCTTAAATTGCGCGGCAAAATTCCTCGCACTCCTGCGCGCAGGGCCCGATTCGCCCAAGCAGCCGTACGCTGCTCCGTCATCAGCAACACGATAGGCAAGGTACCCGTAAGTCCTTGCGCCTGCAGCACCTCCAAAACTTCCTCGAGCGGTTCATTGTTCGTCCCCACGATCACCACGTCGGCCGTTTCGACCAACTCTTCGGTCGCACCTTCCGCACTCGCGGCCGCACCTACAACCTCCGCTCCCGCCTCCTCGAGCAGTTCTCCGAGCCGCTCCCGGTCGCGTGCCGCCGCGATCAGAAACACCCGCGTCACGCCGCGATGGAACTCCGCCCCAGTCCGCCCAGCCACACGCTCACCTTACGAACCTTGCGGTAATCGCCGCGCAAGAATCGCAACCGCAGCACCCGCGGCTCCTTCCCTTCCAGCGCGAGCGCCAAATCATCGACCGCTGAAAAGGCCGCTTCCTCGGTGCCGAGCAAAATGTCGCCCGCCATCAGCGACGCCAATCCCGCGGGACTTTTCGCCCGCACCTCGAGCAGCAGCAAACCCACCCGGCTCGGTTCCGGCCGCGGCAGCCGAACTGCTCGCGCCGCAACGCCCAGCCACTGAACACTACTGCCAGCACGCAAAAATCGCGCCACATCATTGCTCGGAATTGCCAGCGCCAACCGCCCCGCCACCATCGTGTTGATCCCCATCACGCGTCCCCGCGA